>JRYJ01001390.1_pt1 | contig 24833 bp, 25 predicted proteins | sample 235371 | NCBI WGS metagenome assembly JRYJ01 (sample SAMN03074219, study PRJNA261477) | activated sludge metagenome | biome: Wastewater Treatment Plant; feature: Wastewater; material: Activated sludge; isolation source: activated biomass of a wastewater treatment plant treating hydrocarbon... ... | reverse complement strand
TTTTTCAACAGCCTGCTAGGGTGACGATCAGCCGATCGGAGCGGGAATCATGGACGAACAGGAACGGATGATTCAGCGGTTCGTCGACCAGGAGTTGAGCGTTCAGGAGCGGCTCGAGTTGATGCGCGCCCTCGACGCAGATCCGCAACTGCGCCGACGGCTGATCAATGCCGGGCTGCTGGCCGTCCAGGCCGCACAGTTGCCGAGGCTGTCGCCGTCGCCGCGGTTCGCGGCGCAGGTGATGGCGCGACTCGATCTGCCGAAGCCGAGTCCATGGCGGCGCTTCATGGCCTGGGTGACGGCGCCCCGAACGTTGCAATGGAACGTCGCTTCGGCGGTGATGGCGGGCTTGGCGGTGCTGGGGCTCCTCTGGGTGATCGAGCATGCCGTGCCGACCCCGAGGCAACTGGAACCGGCGGCCGTTCAACAGACCGGCGAGCCGCGTGTGCTCGTGCGGTTGGTCCTGCTGCAGCCGCAGGCACAGTCCGTGGCGGTCGCGGGGGATTTCAACGGCTGGAACGCGGAACGCACGCCGCTGCAGCGGACCGAAGGCGGGCTCTGGACGGCCACGATCCCGCTGAAACCCGGCCGGTATCAGTATCTGTTCCTCATCGACGGCAAACAGTGGATGATCGATCCGCTCGCGAACGAAGCGGCGGGAGACGGATTCGGCTCGCAGAATGCCGTGCTCGACATCGAGAACGGAGTGTGACGATGGACGTGCTTGCGTCACCAGTGGAACTACGGTACGTTCACGCGAATGACTGGCGGCGAACGCAGACGATCACGAGGATGCCAGGCCCTGCTCGTGGGCAGCGTGCTGTGGCTTGGTGTGGCCTGCGCCGGGCCGGCCATCCTCGAGGCACCGAAACCAGTCCCCGGGGGCGTGCTGTTTCTATGGGCACCGCCGGAGGGAACGCGTTCGGTGGCGGTGGCCGGGACGTTCAACCATTGGTCGGTCACGGCCCATCCCATGGTGCCGGATGGGAAGAAGGCCGGCGGAGTATGGCGGGTCGTAGTCCCGCTGCCGCCGGGAGAGCATGCGTTCATGTTCGTCGTGAACGGGAAGGACTGGGTGACGCCGCCGCTCGCGGAAGATTTCGTGGAGGACGGATTCGGTCAGCGCAACGGGATCGTCGTCGTTCGATAAACCTATGAACCACGCCGGATCAAAAGCGCTCGCAATCGTGCTGCTCCTGTCAGCGGCGCCGCTCGATCGGGCGGCGCAGGCGGAACCGCTGTCCGTCCAGGATGTGGAAGAGATCGGCCGGCTGCGACTCTCGCGCGGATACCCGGCCGAAGAGGTCAATGCGCTGGTGGAACGGATCAACAAGGCCGGAGAGCGTAGTCTGCCGGTGGAGCCGTTGGCGAACAAGGTAAAGGAAGGTTTGGCCAAGGGAGTCGAGCCGAAGCGTATCGATCCGGTGTTGCAGCAGATGGTGACGCACTTTGACACGGCCCACGAGCTGTTGAAGGAGGCCGGTTCCAAAGGTTGGATCGAGGCCGGAGCCGGCAGCCGGACGCGGGCGATCGAAATGTTGGCCGACGGGTTGAGCCGAGGGGTGACGACCGAAGACGTTCGCGAATTGAGCCGGACGTTGCAGGACGGCAAACAGAAGGTCTCGCAAGAGGCGCTGGCTGCCGGTGCCAAGAGCCTCGGTTTGATGAGAGAAGGGCGCGTGCCGTCGAAAGAGGCATCCGCACTGGTCGGTGATGGGCTGCGTCAAGGGTTTCGGGCCTCGGAATTGGTGGATCTTGGGCGGGAAGTGAAGCGGCGTAGTCCGGACATTCAACAGGGCCGTTTGACCATCCAAAGCCTGCGCGATCAGGTCTCTCGCGGCCAGCGACCGGATCGTATCTTCCGTGACGAACGGGGCGGATCGGACGGACCTGGCGGCGGGGAACGCCTCGATCGTGGTGACCGGTCCGGCGGCCGCGACGGCGGCGACCGGGGACGGGACGACCGTGGCGGCCGCCGAGGGGGTCGCGACTAGCCCGGGCGCCTCGGTGCCGGCTTGCAGTCGCTCCCTGTAAGTCGTTGTCGGCTCTGACAGATCCTGCCCTGCGGGTTTCCCGCTATTTCATTGTCAACCTTCCTCATAGCCTGTACGTTGTAGCGGGCAAGGGTCAGGATTCATCAACCGAAGGAGGAGCCATGAAGAAGGTGATCTGGGCAGCAGGGGTCGCGTCGGTGTTCGTTGGATCGATGGCGTTCGCACAAGCGAACACGCCGGTGATCGATCAACGGCAGAGCAACCAGGAAAAGCGGATCGATCAGGGGATTGCGAGCGGGCAGCTCAATGAGCACGAAGCCAACCGCTTGAACAAGCAGCAGGACCATATCAATAAGATGGAAGACAAGGCGAAGTCCGACGGAGTGGTGACGAAGAAAGAACGCGCTCGAATCGGGGCCGCACAAGAACGCGCATCACACAATATCGCGAGGAAGAAGCACAACAATCGTTAATCGAACCTCGGAGTGAGGATCAGCCAACGCCCGCAACGAATGTTGCGGGCGTTGTTGTTTGGAATGCAACCTGCGCCTTAGCGGCCACGCCCCGAGCGGTCGACCCTGGCATCCACATGCTGGGCGTGACGATCCGCTCGGCGATCCTCCTGGCGATCCAGGCGGCGGTCTTCCCGTCGATCCGCCTGTCGATCTTCCCGCCTATCCTGTCGCCGGTCCTGCTGGCGATCCGCTCGCCGATCCTCCTGCCTGACATCGGTTTGTGCCGAGATGCCGCCCGGTGCAAACAGCCCCACGGCAACGGGTGTGGCCGTTATCAGGACGAGCCCTGCGATCATGCTGAACCTGAAGATGGTCGATGGGTTCATGGTAAAGACTCCTTTCCCAGTGTGACAAGTCGATGGTTGAACGTCGGCCTGGCATGTTGTGTGAGGTGCACCTCGAATCGACGGACCGTCATCGATCTACCGGATAGGACGAGTGGGCGGGGAAAAACGTAAACGCCGAAGTGGAGCGTGGGACTAAATGATTTCGTGCGATCCTGCTACAATGCCGGCATGGATCTCATCACCACGCACCTGAATGCCGACTTCGACGGGTTGGCGTCCATGGTCGCGGCGCGGAAATTCTATCCGGGCGCCCTCATTGCGTTTCCCGGCGGGGCTCAAGAAGCCGTTCGCCGGTTCCTCGCGATCCACGATATCGGCGTCAGCCGGCTCAAGGATGTGCCGCTCGATCAGATCCGCCGCCTGGTGTTGGTGGACGTGCAGGAGCCGGAGCGGATCGGCCCGTTCAAGGAGCTCTGGGAGCGGGCCGATGTGGCGGTGCATATCTACGACCACCATTCGGCGGAATCCGGGGCTGGTGAGGCGCAACGCCCACATCGCGCGGGCGATCTCCAATGTCATGTGCAGAACGTGGGAGCGACCACGACCTTGCTGGTTGAACGACTCAGGGAACGCGGCATCTCCATCACCGCCGAGGAAGCCACCGTGTTGGCGCTCGGCCTCTACGAAGAAACGGGATCCTTTGTCTTTGCCTCGACGACCGCCCGCGATCTCGAAGCGGCGGCTTGGCTCGTCCAGGCCGGAGCGGATCTGAACGAGGTCGGAGAGATCTTGCGGCATCCGCTCGATCCGGAGCTGATCGCGTTGCTCGACGATCTGCTGCGTGCGTCGGAGACCTACTACCTCGAAGGCCGCAAGATTCTCCTGGCGGCCAGCACCTACGATCGCTATCCCGGCGACCTGGCGGAGGCCGCGCAGCGGCTGGCCGAGCTGCAGGGGCTCGACGCGGTCATCGTCGCGATTGCGTTGGATGACAAGATACAGATCATCGGCCGCAGCCGGCGCCCCGAAATCGACGTGGGGTGGATCGCCAAGGAGTTCGGCGGCGGCGGACATGCCGTGGCGGCGGCCGCGAGCGTGAAGGGCAAGACGCTAGTCGAAATTCAGGAACAGCTCCGTCACCTGCTGACCGAACGGTACCGGCCGACCTTGCTGGCAAAGGACGTCATGACGAAGCCGGTGAAGGCGATCGGAGCGGAGGCGACGGTGGCGGAAACCGAACGGATGATGACGACCGCAAGCGTGAACGTGCTTCCGGTGTTGGATCGCGGCGATCGGTTTCTGGGTGTGGTGTCCCGCGAGATGGTACAGAAGGCGCTCTTTCACCGGTTGGGGCAGGCGGCGATCGGCGAGTTCGTCCAGACCGATCAATACACGGCTGCGCCAGAGACCCCGTTCCACGAGATCGAATCGCGGATGATCGAGCTCAACCAACGGTTCGTGCCGGTACTGTCCGGGTCAAAAGTGATCGGCGTGATTACGCGGACCGATCTGTTGCGGACGCTCCACGACGACATCCTGGCGGCCGCCCGCCGACAGGTGAAGCAGCCCATGGGAGGGGAGGCCACCGGACCGATCCGCCGACGGGACGTTCGTGGGATTCTGCGCGAGCGGCTTCCGCAGCCGATCGTGCAGCTCTTGCGGGATGCCGGTGAACTGGCGGAGCGACAGGACTGCGCCGCCTACGTCGTCGGCGGGGTGGTGCGCGATCTCCTGCTCGGCATCGAGAACCTGGATTTGGACCTGGTCGTCGAGGGCGACGGGATCGCCTTTGCCCGTACATTGGCGAAGGAGAAGGGCGGGAAGGTGAAGGTCCACGAGCGGTTCGGCACGGCCGTGGTCATTCTACCGGATGGGTTTAAGTTGGATGTCGCCACTGCCCGCACGGAATACTATGAATATCCGACCGCGCTTCCGACCGTCGAGCAAAGCTCGATCAAAAAGGATCTCTACCGCCGGGACTTTACCATCAACACGCTGGCTGTCCGGTTGAATCCCAAATCCTTCGGTGAGTTGATCGACTTTTACGGGGGGCAACGCGACCTCAAAGAACGCACCATCCGCGTGCTCCACAGTCTGAGTTTCGTCGAGGACCCGACACGGGTGTTCCGGGCGATCCGGTTCGAGCTCCGGTTCGGCTTTCATTTGAGCAAGGAAACCCTGGCGCTGATTCGCGGAGCGGTGAAGATGGAGCTATTCCATCGGCTGTCCGGACACCGGCTCTTGGAGGAGCTGCGACTGCTGTTTTCCGAGCGCGCACCGGCCGGCGCCGTTCGCCGACTGGCCGAGCTGGACCTGCTGCCGTTCATTCATCCCAAGCTGATCTGGTCGAGCCGGTTGGAGAAGCTTCTGACCGGGGTCGAAGAGGCGTTGGATTGGTATCGGCTGTCCTACCTGGATCGCACCATGGAAAGCTGGCTGGTCTATATCATGGCGTTGGTCGAGGTGTTGCCGGATCGCGCGGTCCAGGAGGTGCTCAAGCGGTTCCCGTTCGCGGAAAAGGAACGGGCCACCATCAAGGAGACCCGGTTCTTGTCGCGTAACATCGCGCGGCGGCTGCACGCGCGAGGGACCGTGCGACCTTCGGAGATCGTGCGGCTGCTGAACGGATTGTCCGATGAGACCGTCGTATTTCTGCTGGCCAACGCAAAATCGGAACTGGCGAAACGACGGTTGTCGGCGTTTCTCACGTCCTATCAGCACACCAAGCCTGCGCTGACCGGAAAGGAACTTCACGCGCTCGGTCTCAAGCCCGGGCCGATGTATCGCACCATTCTGGAGCGTCTGATGGAGGCCCGGTTGGACGGAGAAGTGAAGACCGAGGCGGAGGAGCGGGCGCTCGTCGCGCGGCTGACTGCCCAGAAGGGGTCCGGCTAGGGAAACGTCTTCCGGTCCTTCTCCAGCTTGTCGAACAGGTCGTTCAGCGAGGTCTGGGTGGATTTATTGATCGGCGCCTCGTCATCCTCCCGTGCGCCCCGAGACACCACGCCGAAGGCTTTCCCGAAACCGGAGTAACTGGCCAACACCCGCCCGCTGCGCGGCTCTTTCACGAGCGTATCCGCTCGCGCGACATAGGTATGGTTGAACTTAAATCCCACGCCCGGATCGATGTAAATGAAGAGGCGGAGCGCAAGGGCGACATCCGCCGCGCCGTCTTCGACCACCTTGATGAAGGTTTGTCGCGCGGTGACGTAGTCGATGATTGCGTGTTCCCATTCTTTCTGCGACATGGCCAGGGTCGAGTCTGCGTGCGTCACGTGGTTCTGCAAGGTGGGATCGGTCCGCATGGTCGCGCCGGGTTCTACGGCATAGACGCCCAGCTCCGTGAGGCGAATCTGCGCGCTGTAGGGTAACGGCGTTTTTGTAGGAACGACGGGCGCGGGTCGGAACGAGAGCTTCGAACAGCCGACCAGCAGGAAAGTGCAGATCAGGATCAGCAGGCTTGCCTGCCCACACGTCCGGTTTGACTTGTGTCGGTATCCGAACATGGCCCCCTCCCTGCGCACCGCCGGATAGACCGAGCCACCTGACACTGTTTCACCATAACAATCACGCCGGAACGCTGCAAGCGGCGGAAAATGCGCGCGGGGAGCCATTCCCCGCAATATTTACGATGGGGCGTGAGGACAGGAATCGCGAGCAGGCAGTCGGAGCAGGCGGCGGGAACGGGAGGTCCCGCGGAGGGAGCGCTGTGGTGGGTTAGGCCAGAGGCTCGACCGGTTCGAGTTCTTCCTCAACCACGATGTTATGGACATCCTTCCCCATGGCGAGGAGGATGCCTTCGTACACCGTGCGAGCCGCGTCGGACCATTTCGGATTGAACGGGCGACCGGTAAAAGCGGCTTCCGCCGCCTTTTTCTCGTCGTAGGTGAGTTCTCGGGGAGCAAGTGGTGTGTCCATGGACATAAGCATAGATCGCTTCCGCCTATTGTCAAGGACTGGGCGGAATGACGACTTTCAGAACACTTAGGGGAAATCTACCTCTTACGGGTGGCTGCAGGGCGGGATGAGTCGATCAAGTTCCGCGCGCCGGTTCCGAAGCAGATGAAAGGCCTCGTCCGGCGAGACCAACTGAAAACGAAGCGAGTCGCCCGGCAACAGTTGTGCGGCCGCCGGCACGTCGCGGGAAATGACAACTGCCGGTTTCGCGTACCCTCCCGTCGTTTGACAATCCGCCATGAGCAGGATCGGCTGTCCGTCCGGCGGCACCTGGATGGCCCCGACGGTGACGGCGTCCGAGATGATGTCCGATCCGGCGCGTAGGTGGAGCAGCGCTCCGGTGAGCCGATACCCCATGCGATCCGATTCCGGTGTCAGTCGGTAGGTCTGCTCGGTGAGCTGTGTCAGGCTCTGTTCGGTGAAGCGGTCGGCTTGCGGGCCGGGAATGATGCGGAGGGTCGGTGTGGTCTGATAGGCGGGCCGCTGCGCCGTGGGCACGCATCGACCGAGCGGTGTGACCCAGCCGTCCAGGCATCGCCCGACCGGAAGTTGATCCCATTTTCTCAAGGCCCGTCCATCGACTCCACCCAATCGACTCCGTATGTGGGTGGAACGGCTGCCGAGTATTCGCGGGCCATCGATGCCGCCGGCGACCGTGACATAGGCGCGCGCGCCGTTCCGACGTGTGCCGAATTGGAGCCGACTGCCTGCCGGCATGTCCACCGCCGTCCACAGGGGAATCGCCACGCCCTCCAGGGTTGGAGAGAGGTCCGCGCCCGTAATCGCGATGACCGCGGTGTGCTCGAACAACAGTTCCGGACCCTGCAGCGTAATCTCCAGACCTGCGGCATGGTCCGGATTGCCGACCAACCGGTTGCCGACCGTAAGGGCCCATCGATCCATCGCGCCGCTGACCGACACGCCGAATCGGCGGTACCGCTCACGCCCCAAGTCCTGAATCGTCGTGAAAAGACCTGGCCGCAACACGTGAATGGTCGGCTGCTTAGAAGCCATGCTCGATCCGTGCGAGGGCGACTCCGGCTTCGATCAACATGCGACGAATGGTTTGCGCAAGCCTGAGTGCGCCCGCGGTGTCACCGTGGAGACAAAGCGTATCGATTCGAAGTGACAGCATCGTTCCGTCGACCGTGCGGACCGTGCCGTCGCGGACCAAGGAGAGTGCCTGTGCGACTACGGCTGCAACGTCGTCGACGACGGCGCCCGGCTGATTTCTGGGAACTAGGCTGCCGTCCGCTCGATAGCCGCGGTCGGCAAATCCCTCCGCTGCGACTCTTAGGCCGACGGCTTCTCCTGCGGCGATGAGCGCCGACCCGGCCAATCCGATCAGTAGCAGCGCTGGGTCGAAGTCCAGGACCGCCGTCCCAATTGCATCGGCCAAGCTGCGGTCGCGCGCCGCCATATTATAGAGTGCACCGTGCGGTTTCACATGAGAAATACGGACGCCCTCCTCACGACAGATCTCGCGGAGTGCCCCGACCTGGGAGTGGATCAGCTCGCGCACCGATTTCGTGGTCCATTCCTGTTCGCGACGTCCGTGCGACAGCCGATTCGGAAACCCCGGATGGGCGCCGATGGCCAGGTTCTGCGCGCGAGCTGCTTGCACGGTCCGACGCATGGTCGTCGGATTGCCGGCATGCCCGCCGCACGCGATGTTGACGGACGTCACGAGTGGAAGAATCTGGAGTTCTTGCGCGACCTGCTCGGAGGTCTCGGCTTCCCCCATGTCACAGTTCAGATCGACCGTCAGGGGAGACTTCATTGGACGTCCTCGGACAGGCTGTCAAATTCGCCTTCGTCGATGGACACAAACCGCACCTGGTCGCCCGGCGCGAGCAGAAAGGGTTTGGCTCCCGACAGGCTGAAGATCCTGGCCGGCGTCCGTCCGATGATCCGCCATCCGCCCGGACTGTCCTGTGGGTAAATGCCGGTTTGCGCGCCGACCAAGCCCACCGATCCGGCCGCCACCAGCTTGCGCGGGGTGGCCAGTCGAGGCATCACGAGCCGGTCCGGGACGGAACCCAGGTAGGGGAAGCCGGGACTGAAGCCCAGCATGTAGACACGATAGACCACGGACGTATGCAGGGTCACGATGTCATCCGGTGTGAGCCCCGCCCGGTTCGCCACATCCTCTAGATCGGGTCCGGCCGTTCCTCCATAGAGGACGGGGATCGTATGGGTTGTGCCGGTGCGTCGCGCATGGGGCGCCGAGAGAGCCAGAATGTCTCGAACATGTGCGGTGAGCGTCTGCATATCCATGAGCAAAGAATCGAAGTACACCGTGGCCGACCGGTACGTCGGAACGACTTCCTCGATTCCCGGAAGCCGTGCGTCGCCCAGAGCCTCGGCGAAGGTCAGCACCCGATCGTTGATGTCCGGAGCGATGGCATCGCCGAACTCAACGGTGAGCGCCATGTCTCCAAGCGGAAGGATGCGCGGCGGGGGCCGGTCGTTTGATTGCTGAGCCATAATGCGCCGGTGTTCTCACTCCGGTAGCGGCTTGCCTTTGGTTTCTGCTGCAAAGGGGAGGACGAGCAGACCCAAGAGGTAGATCAACGCAATGGTGCTCGCGGCCTGGTTGAACGAGCCCAGGGTGGTGACGAGCCAACCGGTGACGAAGGGGGCAGTCGACGCCAGCGCGCGGCCGGCGTTGAAACAGAATCCGGCCCCGGTGGCCCGCAGGCGCGTCGGATACAGCTCCGGCAGATAGATGGGAAAGCCGCTGAAGATCCCATTGTTGAAGAAGCCCAGAATCGGCAGGAGGAGGAGCACCTCCTGATAAGAGGTGGACGTCAGGTAGACCAGCGGCAGCATGATCAGGCTGCCCAGACACATCACACCGAACATGATCCGCCGCCCAAGCCGGTCCGCTAAGGGGCCGAATGTCACATAGCCCACCAGGGCGCCTGCATTCAACATCATGATCGCATAACTCACGGAGACGCTCATGGCGGCCGGGTCTTTCCCATGAAGCTCCGGCATGGCCCGCACCAGCGTCGGGGTCCAATTGGTGGCACCCCAGAGGCCGAACACGGCGACGAACGCAAGCGTGGAGCCGACCCAGGTGTGGCGACTCAGGGCCGGCTCGAAGAGTTCCCGAAGATGGTTCAGGCTGTGTCGGGCGGAACGCAGCTCGCGGTCGTGGGCCTTGACCCACCGGTCGGGTTCTTTGACCCACCAGCGCACGAGCAGGGCGACGAAGGCCGGGACGACGCCGACGACGAAGAGCGTGCGCCACCCATAGTCTTTCAACAACAGGTTGAACGAGGCGGCGAGAAAAAAGCCCGCGGCCCAGGCGGATTGCAGAATCCCGGCGGCCTTGGCGCGCCGATCTTCCGGCCAGGTTTCGGCGACGATGGCGGCCCCGGCCGCCCATTCCCCTCCGATGCCCAGGGCGGTGATGAATCGATAGATCGCCAAATCCCACCAGTGTTGGGCCAGGGCGGCCATGCCGGTAAAGACAGCGTAGATCAGGATGGTGGCGATCAGCGTTTTCGTACGTCCGAAATAATCCGCGGCCATCCCGAAACAGATGCCGCCGATGGCCCAGCCGATGAGGAAAATCGAAAAGATGATGCCGCCGTACCAGCCGATCTGCTCGGCGGCGACGGCGCCCGTGCCGGCTCCCGATTGCAGTAGATCATGCAGGGCCGGATGCAGCACGATGGCATAGATCGTCGCGTCCATCGCGTCGAACACCCAACCCAGCCAAGCCACGCCTAGGACGAGCCACTGATAGCCTGTGATGCCCCGTGTCCACGACACCCTGATCCCCTTCCGTCCGGAATTCGGCGCCGCGCAAGGCTACGGTGGCGCGCGAGTACTGTCAAGCCGATGCGAACGGGATGGATTGGGTGAAGCGTGGTTCGTGAAGCGTATCTCGCCGGAGAAAAGAGCATATGGTTTATGGCTGATGGCACAGGCAGAGAGCGGAATCCATCTGCGCTCTTCGAACGAGGCTGTTAACCATACGCCATACGCTCCAGGCTATATGCTCTTGGACAAAATACGACCGACGCTTCACGAGATACGGTTCGGGAGCGGATCAGCAGGGGCGGGTGAACGCAGAAGAGCGTGCATGCTATAGTCTCGCCCAGCATGCCACGCGTCGACTATTACCGGGTCCTCGGCGTCTCACGCGACGCGTCAGACGAGGACATCAAGAAGGCCTACCGCAAGCTCGTCTTTCAGCACCATCCGGATCGTAATCCCAACAATTCGCAGGCCGAAGAAAGAATCCGCGAGATCAACTCCGCCTACGAGGTCATCGGCGATCCGGAAAGCCGGCGTACCTACGACCGCCTGCATTGGGGCGAGGAGCCCCGCAACGAGACCGCGGATCCGGCCTTCATCCTCGATGAGATGGAAAAGAAACTGTGCGACGAAGGCCGCAAGGAGGTCTTTGCCGTGCTGATGAAGAATCTTCCGCGGGTGAAAGCCGAACTGGCAGTCGTGCGCGAACGGACCGTCGCGCAACAGGGTTACGACTCCTTCAAAGAACCCATCATCGCCGATCGGGCGGCGGAGGTCATGGACGAATTTGTGACCCCCGACATGGAGGCTCGGAGACAGCGGCTCGTGGAAGTGGCGTTGCAGATGATGATCTCACAGGGGGTCGTGAAGCGGGGCGACGAAGGCGGGGTCCGGGCTCTACGCGGCCGATTGGACGAGATGTTCCGCAAGGGGCGGATCAACGGCTTCATCGCTGCGCTGGAGCTGCTTTATGAGAGGCGCTGAGCCGGCAAACGTAGGACGTGAGGGATAAGATGTCAGTGGGAGATGTGAAACGAAAAACACGAAACGTCGGGACAGTGATCTGCCGTCTCCTTCCTCTTCCGTCTATCGCCTACCGTCTCATGTGCTCGCGAGAGGCCCGGCCACGAAGTGGCCGCGTTGCATTACGCCGGCGATCCGCTCTTTTCTGCGCAGGAGCGTGATATTCTTCAGGGGATTGCCTTCCACGAACAGGAGATCCGCCCGCTTTCCCGGGACGATCGAGCCGATTTCCTGATCCAAGCGCAGCAGCCGCGCGGCGGACGACGTGGCCGCCATGATGGCCTCCATCGGAGTCATGCCGAGCGCCACCATCCGTTCCAGTTCCTGGGCGTTCTCGCCGTGATAGTTGAACGGCGTCCCCGCGTCCGTGCCAAGCGCGATCGGCACGCCGCGTCGAAGGGCGGCGCGAAAGCTCTTCTCATGTTGTTTCACCATACTCCTGGCCTTGTCGCGAGCGCTGTCCGGGATGCCGCAGCCGGCGGGACAAGCGGCGGTGGTCGCGAGCGCGGAGAGTGTCGGGACCATGAACACGCCGCGTTCCGCCATCATTCTGCCGGCGTCATCGTCCAGCAGCGTGCCATGTTCGATCGAGTGAACGCCGGCCCGCAAGGCGTTCTTCATGCCGCTGGCTCCGTGGGCATGGGCGGCGACATGGCGGCCGTGTGCCACGGCGAGCTGCACCGCCGCCGTCAACTCCTCCACCGTCATTTGCGCCTGATCGGGGGAGGTGCCGGGAGTCAGCACCCCGCCTGAGGCGATGACCTTGATGACCTCCGCCCCGGCCGCGAGTTGATCCTGCACGGCCGCCTTGACCGCCTCCACCCCCTCCGCCTCACGGCCGATGAAACGGGCGTGACCGCCCGGCATACAAATGGCGAGCCCGGCGGCCACGATGCGGGGACCCGGCGTCAACCCGCCGTCGATCGCCCGCTTGAGCGCGAACACGCCGTGGTCCCGAAAGCCTACGTCGCGCACGGTGGTGAACCCCGCTTCGATCGTGCGGCGGGCCAAGTCGGTTGCTTTGACGAGGCTGAGAGCCGGGGATTCCTTCTCGGTGGCACCCACGACGTCCGCTTCGGCACCCAGACAGAGATGGACATGGCAATCGATGAGGCCGGGAAGAGCGGTCAGTCCGCGACCATCGAGCCGCGTGGCGCCGCGCGGAATCCGCAACGAGCGATCGGGCCCCAGGCCGGCGATGCGACCGTCGTCGATCAGCACGGTGGTGCGTTCGAGAGTGTTTCCCTGCCCGGTCACGACCCGCAGGTGCTGAATGGCGATCGTCATGAGCCAGTCTCGCTGATCGGGATCGTGATGATGATGCCGCCCATCACATCGTTGAGCTTATAGTCGCGCCGCGGGCTGTTGGCGTGGGCGTTATGGCAGGAAACGCAGCTCTCGGCAACGGCCCGATCGGCGTAAATGCCCTGGAAGAACCGGACACCGCCCTGCTGGAAATAGCCGGTAAAGGGTTTGTCGGGATCTTTCGTGACTGCGTCCAAGCCGCGGCGCTCGAATTCGCTGTTCGGTCCGTTCCACACGTAGATCGGCGTCAAGCTAGCCAGGCGGAAACTGAACTTGAGATCCTTTTGAGCGACCAGCCGTCCGGACTCCAGGAGGAATTGGGCCGGCAACGGAAGCCCCTTTTCTTCCTTCCAATGTTCGACCGCTTCCACGACGCCTAGGTTGTGCAGTTTCTCCACGACGTTTTGGGTGTAGTTCGCGCGGTTCGCCTCGATGATGGCATGGATAAAACCGGTCACTCGCTCCGGGGCGACCATGTCGGCCTTGTGGGTTTCCGCGACGGCCAGCGCGATCACCCAGTAGGTCACCGTGGCGATGAATCCCGCAACGGCCCCGCCAATGACCCACAACACGCTTCGGTTCATCCGATCCTCCTTGCCGATGGCGGACGGGATTCATACGTTTCCACCGCAGCCTGCACGGCCAGGCCGGGATTCGTCGTCCATCCGTTACCGGCGAAAATGTCTTCAAGCGCGTTCAGCAGCGTGAGCACGTGCTCCTGTCCGCAGGATTCTCCCATGAGCCCGATGCGCCACACCTTGCCTTGCAGCGGGCCTAACCCGCCACCGATCTCGATTCCGTGCTTCGTGAGGAGCTCTGAGCGAACGAGCTTGTCGTCCACCCCGTCCGGCAGACGGACACAGTTGAGCATCGGGAGCCGATGTTCGGCCGGAGGCAAGGCACGGAGCCCGAGGGCCTCCAAGCCGGCGAGCAGGGCAGCGCTGTGCAGGCGATGGCGGGCAAACCGTGCCGTCAATCCTTCCTCCTGTACGAGCCGAAGGGCTTCCCGGAGACCGTAGAGCATGGAAATCGGGGCCGTGTGGTGGTAGGCCCGTTTGCTGTCCGCCCAGTAGTCGGCGACCAGGGAAAGGTCCAGGTACCAACTCTGGCAGGGGGCACGGCGCCGTTTGATGGTATCAAGGGCACGCGCGCTTAGGGTTAAGGGTGCCAGACCGGGCGGGCAGCTCAAGCATTTCTGGGTGCCGCTGTAGCAGACGTCGATACCCCTGGTATCGACCTCGACGGGAACGCCGCCTAATGAGGTGACGGCATCGACGACCAGCAACGCGTCGTACTCGCGGCAGAGTCGTCCGACCTCGGCCAATGGTTGCCACGCACCCGTGGAGGTTTCCGCATGAACCAGGACTACGGCCTTGACCGGGGCCGAGCGGGCCAGCGCGCTCCGGAGGGCGTCGTGTGGAACGGTCTCGCCCCACGGGGCTTCGACGCGAATGGCCTTCCCGCCGCACCGTTCGACCATCGTGGCCAGGCGGCCGCCGAACACTCCGTTGATCCCGACGATGGCGGTGTCACCGGGCTCGATCACGTTGGCGATGGAGGCTTCCATTCCGGCGGATCCGGTCCCGGACACGGCGATCGTAAAGGGATGTGTCGTTTGAAAGACGAATCGAAGCAGGCTCTGCACGTCGTTCATCACGCCGAGGAAGACCGGATCGAGGTGTCCAAGGAGCGGCAGCGACAAGGCGTGCAGGACACGCGGATGGACCAGGCTCGGCCCGGGTCCCAGCAGAAGCCGGCGCGGGGGAGTGAAATCGGTGAAGGTCGAAACCGGCGCCATAATTGCCGAAGACTGTAAGCGGAGAGGGTGGACAGTTGCAACTGGGTACCGAGATCTCCGGATGCCCACCGAGCCGGAAGTACGGTTCACCTTCGTGCGCCCCTGTTCAGATGGTATACTCCGCTCGCGTGAGGTCTACGTGGAATCCAACGAGCCGTTGCAGCCGAATCCGACCCAACCAATGCTCCCGATCCCCTGCGTCGGAGCGCCGCCCCCGCCGAACTACTACGATCCGAAGTTTGCCCGTCTGATTACCCTGCTGTCCGCCATCGTTCTCTTTGCCTCGATCGGCGTGGTGGTATGGATTGCGTTCGAAGTGCCCCGGCTGGGCCGCGTGAGCGATGCCGGCCGGGCGCTCGATCATATGGTCGGCCGGCTCATGGACACCGAGGACGGATTGAAGGTGCTCCCGGTCTGGGAACGGTTTCTGTATGAAGTGACGATGGGCAATGACGCGAACGAGCGGGAGCAGGCGATCGAATGGTACGAAGAATTGGCGGAGGAATCCTCCGATCCGCTCGTGGATCTGCATCTGGCCATTCTCGAGGGAGAAGTGGGCCGGGTGCCGGCGTTGCAGCGCAAGAGCACCCTTTGGGAACGGCAGGGCGAGCCCTATCCCTTGTTCGCGAGGCTCGTTCGGGCGGGGTATCTCGAGCCGCGTCTTTCGCCCGAGGAGGCGCTCGATCTGCAGGCACAACTGGCGGAGCTGGCGATCACAGGGTGGTTCTACAGCCGGTTGGCGACTCGAATTGCGGAAGGCTCGGGCGACCAGGCGCTCCTGGCGACGTTGGAGGCTTCGTCGAGGGCAAGGGTGGCCACGTTGGTATGGCGCTCGCGGGCATTTGCCCTCCTGGAGATCAGCCTGATGGTCCTGGGGGCGGCTGTGCTCGGGGTTTGGGCGATCCGCCGCGGCCGTACCGACATGTTGCGCGTGGCGGGCTCCGAGATGCCGCCTTTGTGGGCCGGCAGTTTGGGGGCGGCGGTGCTGTTGCGGGGCGGCGCGATCGGCGCGCTGCTGACCATGGGGTTCCTGTTCGCCTCGGTCGACTATTCGTCGCTCCGGGTCCTCGTCGTGCCGCTGTCGAATCTCCCCTTGCTGGGGTTAGCCTACTACCACCTCCTTCGGCCGCAGGGCCAATCGTTCGGGAACGGGTTCGGCCTGCGCGTTGCGCCGCACCGCGCAGGCCGCTTGGTGTTGGCGGTGTTGGCCGTCGTGGCGGCGGGCCTGGTGGGGGAGTGGGTCATGGGCCGAATCGCCGAACCGCTGAAACTCTCCAGCCACTGGACCGAATGGTTCGATGCGGATCTTGTCTGGGCGTCGCCGCCGGTGCTCGCCGTCAGCCTGGTGGAATATGTGGTGTTTGCGCCGCTCTTCGAAGAGCTTGCGTTTCGCGGCTTGCTGTTCGGAGTGCTGCGCCGACGGTTTCAATGGGGACTCGCGGCCGCGATCAGTGCGGGGATTTTCGCGATCGCGCACGGTTATGGCTTGATCGGGTTTTGCAGCGTGTTCTGGAGCGGCATCGTATGGGCCTGGGCCTATGAACGGACCGGAAGTTTGTGGCCGGGGATGATCGGCCACGCCATCAACAATCTCCTCGTTTGCCTCAGCGTCATGGCGCTGCTTCGGGCCTGACGCTTCTCCTCGACTGGGCTTCCTCCACCCTCCGACATCGTGGGCCCCCCTTCATCGCTCATGACGCCTCACACGCTAAATCTCCAGCCCCGGCGCAGAGTCGGAGAGGTTCTCCGCGGCTCGACACGGCCTGCTCGCCAAAATTTCGGGGAAGGATTTGTCAGTGGCGGCGGCGGGCGGTGACAATGAGGATCTGGGCCGGTTTCCGGCTGGCGTTCTTCCAGCAATGACGGTGGCCGGCTGGAATGCAGGCGGCATCGCCGCGTTTCAGGTTGTGTATCTCTTCGTCAAGCGTCAGCTCCATCGATCCCTGCAGGACGACGGCCAACTGCTCGGCCGTCCGTACATACGGCTTGGAGCCGCTCCGTCCGCCTGGCTGAATCGTAATCACCATCGGCTCCAATTCGCTGTCTTCTCTCACAGGACCCAGAGTCTCGATCTTGGCGCGGGACCATTCGCTCTGCACGACGGGACGCGCGTCGGCCCGGATCACCGCGGGTAATGACGGGTCCAGGGCTTGGAAGAATTCGCCCAGAGTGACTCCGAGCGCGGCGGCGATTCGTTCAGTCGAGGCGATCGAGGGACTCGCTTGCCGCAATTCAACCTGGGAAAGGAAGCTGGGAGAGAACCCGCATTTGTCGGCGAGCGTACGGACGGAGAGATGGCGGGATTTCCTGAACCGCCGGACGATGTCGCCGACGTGCAGTTCGGTATGCCGTTTGGTCGCTTTCCGAGGTTGGTCCCGTTGTGGGGCCCGGCGTGTCACCATGTAATTCGGACGGCCATAGCCGTGTCCATCGGTATTGTATAGCACGTGGGTGCGTTTCTCTCAAGTATTGGGCGTATGGGCGTCAATCGGACGGCGGGTGCGGTCGCGCGCGGACCGAGTGCCGGGAGTGTCCAGTGTAACTGGACAAGTGTGCACCGCTTGGGTAGATTATGCTGAGCGGAATGAGCGGAGGAATCGTGATTCGAGAGGAATTGCTGTCGCACGTTCAGTTAGGGATCGCGCCATGAGAAAGGACCGAACGGCAGTACTGACGGCCACGTTGTTCGTCGCTGCGTACGGGGTTCTCTGGTTGACCGGGGTCACGACGATGCGGCACCTCATCGACAACCTCGTCGCCGCCTATTTCCTCTCGTGGGGCCTGTACGCCTTTCTCTCGAACTTGCCACGCCGAGAAATCTGTGCCCGCTTCGTGCTGGCGTCTCTGGTCGTGGTGCTCACGTGGGGACTGGCGGAGATGATCGGAGTGATCGGTTTGTTGGACTATCGCGCGCTGTTCGCGGTATCCGATGGCTGGTTGCAGTGGCAGGCGGGGTATTTGCCCGACGATGAGCTCTTGTACCGGCATCAACCGCACTATCAGCAGAAAGGGATCTTCCTGCGTGGGAACATCGGCGAGGCGTTGTGCCTGCCCCCTCATCCTGACCGTGTATTCGACCTGCGATATGATCACCGCGGGTTCAGGAACGACCGGGATCTCGACAGGGCCGATGTGGTGGTGGTGGGCGACTCGTACGTGGAGTCTCCAATGCTGCCCAGTTCCGAATTGTTGACGCAGGTGTTGGCGGACCTGAACGGACAAACCGTCGCCAACCTTGGAGTCAACGGGTATGGGCCGGAACAGGAATTGGTCGTGCTGAAGCGGTATGCGCTCGATTTAAAGCCAAAGACGATCGTGTGGGCCTTCTTCGAGGGGAACGATCTCCTTCAAGTGGTGCCGGAGGATGAGTCGGAATTCAGGGCCGATGAGGAGTGGCGCTCCGGCGGCTGGCTCGACCGGTTGTGGATGAAGTCGTTTATGCGCAACGCGCTCTATGCGGCCAGGCAGTCCATCCAGGGCTGCATCCCGAATCGCCCGGCGCAGGAGTTTCGCGGGGTGTTTCGCGACAACACGGGGCGGGCGACGGAGTTGTTTTTTTGGGTGCTCCCGCGACGGCTGACGGGAGAAGACCCGGCGCGCCTCGAAAAATTGAAAGCGGTGCTGACCGAAGCATATGCGCTGTGTCAGGAACAGGGGATCCGGTTCATGGTCGCATTCGTCCCGGTCAAACATCGTGTCCATGTGGGGCTGCCGAATTTCCAGCCGTCGACGGAACGGATGCGAAACGTGCGGATCAGCGATCTGCCACAGCAAGTCCGGGAACTGATCCGTTCGATCTCTCCCGACATCACGTATGTCGACCTCACGGGTCCGCTCAGAGCCGCCGCCGGATCGGGGGCACTGACGTATCTGCAGGACGACACGCATTGGACTTCCGAAGGACAGAAGGTCGCCGGTCTCGCGATTCATGAGGCGCTCGAGGCGGAGCGGATCAGGACGGCGTCGAGGGAATGACGAGCTCCCCTGGAGATTGTCCCGCCGCCGGCGGCTCGCAGAGGAGTGCCAACGCACGGTAGAGGTCAGGGTGCCGAAACGTATACCCGAGTGCAGAGAGAATCTTCCCGTTGGCAACGCGTTTCCCTGCACCGGCGGCGGCCGGTCCGGATCGTCCCACAACTTGCCAACGCCGTTCAACCTCGTCGCAGATGTCGGTCCAGCGCCTGGGGCATCCGTCACTGACGTTGTAGATGTTTCCGGGACGGCCCGTACGGAGGGCCAGCAGGCACAGGGCGGCGAGGTCTTCGACATGGACCAGGTTGACGAATTTTTCTGATCGTCCCACGCGGCCGCGCCGGATCCACTCCACAGGGTTTCTCTCCGGACCATAGATGCCGGCCACGCGCAACACGATCGCCTCATTGTGGGCGCGCAGGTATTCCTCGCCTTGCACGCGGGGCAGTGCGTGATTAATCGGTGCGGATTCGTCGATCCAGGGGGGTGGTGCGCCGGTCGTCGTCGTCTCTCCCAAGTCATAGGCAGAGGTGCTTCCCAGGACGACGAGGCGATGGCCTGCGTCGCGGCACGTGTCGGCGAAGGCTTGCACCGCTTCCAGCGGCACGGCCGGGAACGTCCAGATCATCTCCGCGCCCTCCGGCAGATTCTTCCACGTCGACCGGTCGGCCAGATCGAATCGGATCCGGCTGTCGGGGGGCATCTCCGGCAGGTGCCGCTCGGGGTCGCGGCTGGTCAGCCACGCGCAGGTGTGTTGCTCCTGTGCGAGCCGAAAAATCCAGTGTCCGGTGTAGCCGCCGCCGAGAATGAGGATGGGTGGGGAAGCCATGGGGCGCATCATACCTGAAGAGGATTGACGTTTGTCCTACAGCTCTCTAAGTGACTGGGCGTAGTTTCACGGGCGGCGGTCGTGCTAGTATCCCCGTTCCATGACGATACCTCAGGGGCATTTGCCTGACCCCTCACAGACCGGGACCGCCGCGACCTCAACCCCACGCTGGCGCGATGAGGTCGTCATCGGCGCTGCCGCCGTGCTGGCCTGCCTGATGTTCGCCCTCGACCTGATGATTCCGCTCGGAGTTGCGAACGGTGTGCTGTACAGCCCCGTCGTGGTGCTTGCAGCGGCCGGCCAGCGCAGGCGGCTCCCCGTGTATGCGGCCATCGGCTGCACGCTGTTGCATATGAAGGGGGCGATGTTGGGACCGTCCCTGCCCGGCATTCCACCCTGGTTCGGGTGGAGCAATCATTCGCTGGGTCTGTTCGCCATCTGGGTCCCCGTAGCCTTTGTCTTCCAGCGTCGTCGAACCGAGGCGCTGCTCAAGGAAGCGAACGAACGGCTCGAACAACGGGTTCTGGAGCGCACGGCCGCTCTTGCGGAAAGCCGGTTGGCGATTCAGCGGAACGAGGAACAATTGCATGCCCTCACCGGCCGCATTCTGACGGCACAGGAGGAGGAACGGCGACGAATCGCACGGGATCTTCATGACGATGTCAACCAACGGCTGGCCATCCTCACGCTGGGGCTGCAAGGCGTGGAGCGGCTGAACGGTTCGCTGCCCGAGGAGGTGCGCCGGGAGGTACGCAGCACGCTGAAGGGGTTGGCGGCCTTGTCCGACGATGTGCGCCATATGGCCTACCGGTTCCACCCGTCGATCCTGGACGATCTTGGGCTCGAGGCCGCGATCCAACGCCTGCTCGATGAATTCTCGGCGCGCACGAACATCAAGGCGCTCTTCGTCCACCAACCGCTGGATGCCTCGCCCTCCAAGACGACCGCGACGGCGCTCTACCGCGTCGTGCAGGAATGCCTGTCCAACATCGCCCGCCATGCCCAGGCCTCGCGCGTAGAGGTGGAATTGACGGCGGAAGAAGGCGGCGTGGAAGTCGTGGTTCGGGACAATGGGGTGGGCTTCGACACGCAGGCACTCGAACAAACCGAAGGAGGCTTGGGATTGCTGAATATTCGGGAGCGCCTCCTGGCCCTGCGGGGCCATTGCCAGATCGAATCCGCTCCCGGGAAAGGAACGACTGTGTCCGTTCATGTCCCTCTCTTGCGGGTGACTACATGACGAAACCACGCGTGTTGCTGGCGGATGACCATACCCTCGTCGTCGAGGGGTTCCGGCGGTTGCTCGAAGACCAGTGCCAACTGGTCGGGACGGTCGGCGACGGCCGGGCGCTGCTCCACGCGGTGCCGCAACTCAAGCCGGACATCGTGATCCTCGACATCTCGATGCCCGTGTTGAACGGGATCGATACCGCCCGGGTCCTGCGGGCCAAGCATCCCCAGATCAAGATTGTCTTCATCACCATGCACGCCGATCCGGCCTACGTGCGGGCGGCCTTCGAAGCGGGGGCGTCGGCGTACCTCTTGAAACGATGCGTGGGAGAGGAACTGGCTCAGGCGATGCGTGCTGTCCGGAGCGGCAACTTTTACGTCACGCCGTTGATCACCCGGGAAGTCATCGAGGGCATGCTGCGGGGGGTGGAGGGTACCAAGGCCATGGGACCGGAGCTGACCACGCGGCAACGCGAGGTGCTGCAGCTTCTCGCGGAGGGCCATACGGTGAAAGACATCGCCGGCAAGCTGAAGATCTCGCCGCGGACGGTGGAGTTCCACAAGGGGCAGATCATGGAACAGCTCAACTTGCACAGCACGGTCGAATTGGTGAAGTATGCCATGGCTCAGGGCCTGACCGGCCAGCTGTGACACGAACGACACGTAGAGCTAATGGCCGATTGCCTGTGGCGTATGGCACGAACAAGAAGGCCTTCGGCCGCCGCCTGGAATTGCCACATGTGACCGGCTCTTGGTTTTCTTGCCGTACGCCATTCGCCAGATACTCCTAGTTTCTGCCCCTGAGTTCTTCCTACCCAGTCACCCGAAAAGTACCTGCCCAGATACTCGTAACTTTCCCCTACCAGACCCCGTGGTTTTACGCGTGTGGTCCGTCCTACATCGGCCTAGGATACGCCTCCTTTTTCAGGCAGATCCGCGTAGGGAGACGACAGACAAGATGGAACGCCCTCGGATCCTGCTCGGCGACTCCTCCCGGGCCATGCTGGCTTTCATGGAGATCCTCCTCGAGACGCAGTTCGAGGTGGTCGGCTCGGTGACGGACGGCGAAGCGCTGGTCCTTGCGGCCAAGAATCTGGCCCCGGACCTGGTCATGCTGGATTTTTCCCTGTCTTTTCTCGACGGCCTGTCGGTCGGTCGCCGACTTCAGGAAGTCGTACCCAAGACCAAAGTCGTCTTTTTTTCATCCCATGAAGATCCGGTCTATGCCAACGCCGCCTTCGAGGTCGGCGCGGCGGGGTACTTGGTCAAACATCTCACCCCGGATGTAGGCCAGTGCCTGCAGCGGGTGATGCGTGGCGAACGTGTCCAGTGTCCGGACGCCCTCGCCCAACGGGCACAGGAAGGTGTGACGGGCAACGCGTGACGGGTCTCGGTTCCCGGGAGGGAGCCGCAAGATCGGCGGAAGGAGGCGCAGATGGTTCGAGTCATACCGATGTGTGGGTTGTGCCGGCGCGTACGGGACGACGGCTTCTCCGCGATGGGGGCGACGCGCTGGATCGACTTCCACCACTATCTCGCCCGACACGTGGTCGCTCCCTCCCAGGTCAAGTTCTCCTCCGGCTACTGCAGCGAATGTTTGATGTCCTACGAAATCCTGAAAACGTACGGTATGTGATCGGACCCTTCACGCACGAGGCGCCGGACCAGCGATGCCAACTCCGACCGACAACTTCCTGCCGGGGGAACGGACCGACTCCCCGATGTCGACCATCGGGGTGGTGTTGTTCAGCAGCGCCATGCAGCTGCGGTATGCGAACAAGTTGGCGGGAGAGGTGCTGGCCGAAGCCGGAGTGATGCGACCGGGGGGCGTGGACCGCAACAGTTTCCTCTTCAAGTTGATCCTGCTCGGCGCGCGTGTCCGCGAGCAATGGTGGGAGCAGGTGGAAGACCAGGTGGAGGTGGAGGCCATGTCCGAGGCCGGGGTGTCCGTGCGGCGGTTTTACCTCACCGGCATGGCGCTGCAAGCGGTCGATGAGGGTGCCCCCGATTTTCAGATCCTGATCCTGATGAAGGCCGACGAGCCGCTGCTGCCTCCGCCGGGGGAAGACAGGCGGAGGCACCATTCCTCCTCGCTCTCCTGAGCCGTTCCCGTCGGCGGATCTCCCCAGCCGGTGTTGAGCCGTGGCTTCTCACGGAGGCGGGTGGTACGATGCCGGGCGCATGACGTCCTTGCCGTTCCATCCTGTGATCGCCGATTGGTTTCGCAGCCGCTTCGATGCGCCCACCGACGTGCAGGTGCAGGCGTGGCCCGCGATTCAATCGGGGAGGCACGTGCTGATCGCCGCACCCACCGGCTCCGGCAAAACTCTGGCGGCTTTTCTTTCCTGCATCGACGTGCTGTTCCAGCGGGCGTTGAATCGCGAGCTGCGTGATGAGACGCAGGTCCTGTACGTCTCACCGCTGAAGGCGCTCAGCAACGACGTCCAGAAGAATTTGCAACAACCCCTCACCGAAATCGGTCAGGCCGCGCTGGCGGCCGGCCTCCTGCTGCCGGAACTGCGGGTAGTCGTGCGGACCGGCGACACGCCGATGCTCGAACGCCAGCACATGCTCAAACGTCCGCCTCACATCCTGATTACGACCCCCGAGTCCCTCTTCATCCTGCTGACCGCCGAAAAAAGCCGGGCCATGCTGAGGACGGTGCGCACGGTCATCGTGGACGAAATCCACGCCGTTGCGCCGAACAAGCGCGGTGCGCATCTGACGCTCTCGTTGGAACGGCTGGAGGCCCTCACCGGCGCGNNCGTCGATGTCGGCCATCGGCGGGAGATGGACGTGGCGGTGGAGGTCCCGAAGGACGAGTTGGGAGCAATTGCGACCAACGCGATCTGGGCTGACTTGTACGACCGGCTGGCCGAGCTCATACAAGCCCACCGCTCGACGCTGGTGTTTGTGAATACGAGGCGGCTCGCTGAACGGGTCTCGCACTATCTGGAAGAGCGACTGAAGCACTTGGGCGAGGGAGTCGTGGCGGCCCATCACGGGAGCCTGTCCCGGCAGATCCGCCTCTCCGCCGAAGACCGGCTGAAGACCGGCACCGCCCGCGTGGTGGTCGCCACGGCATCGCTGGAACTGGGCATCGACGTCGGGACGGTGGACCTCGTCTGCCAAATCGGGTCGCCTCGCGCCATTGCGACCTGTCTCCAGCGAATCGGCCGGGCCGGGCACTGGATTCATGCGATCCCGAAGGGCCGGCTCTTCGCCATGACACGCGACGAATTGATCGAATGCGCGGCGCTGATCCGGGCCATGCGCGCGGGGACGCTCGATGCGATCCAGGTGCCGCCGGCGCCGCTCGACGTCCTGTCCCAGCAGATTGTGGCGGCCGCGGCCACGCAGACCTGGGGAGAAGATGAACTCTATGCGCTCTGCCGTCGGGCGGCGCCCTACCGTGACCTGACGAGGCAGGAATTCGATGCGGTCGTGAAGATGCTGGCGGAAGGTATGGCGACGAATCGCGGGCGCGGGCATGCCTATCTCCATCACGATCGCATCAATCGCCGGATTCGCGGACGCCGTGGCGCCCGCCTGGCAGCCATTACGTCCGGCGGCGCCATTCCTGAAACCGCCAACTACGTCGTGATCGCGGAACCGGAAGGTACCGTCGTCGGCTCGGTCGATGAAGACTTCGCCGTGGAAAGCCTGGCGGGTGACATCATCCTGCTCGGGAACACCTCTTGGCGCATTCGCGGGGTCGAAACCGGCAAGATGCGCGTCGAGGATGCGCATGGGGCGCCGCCTACCATTCCGTTCTGGCGTGGGGAAGCGCCGGCCCGTACGGGCAACCTGTCGGCGGAAGTCGCGCGTCTGCGGGCCGACATCGAACAACGGCTGGACGAACGAGCAGGATCGTCAATCGTCAATCGTCAACCGTCAATCGAAGCTGCCGGCCATCAGGCGTCGGCTGTCAGCGCTTTGAGCTCAGCCATTGGCGATCGGCTGTCAACCATCAGTTGGCTTCGCGCGGAGTGCGGCCTCGATCACCGCGGCGCGGAACAGGCGGTGCAGTACATCGCGGCCGGCCGTGCGGTGCTCGGCGCCGTTCCGTCGCAGCAGACCGTCGTGGCGGAACGGTTTTTCGACGAGAGCGGCGGTATGCAGCTCGTGATTCATGCGCCGTTCGGCGGGCGG
>JRYJ01002042.1_pt1 | contig 24849 bp, 29 predicted proteins | sample 235371 | NCBI WGS metagenome assembly JRYJ01 (sample SAMN03074219, study PRJNA261477) | activated sludge metagenome | biome: Wastewater Treatment Plant; feature: Wastewater; material: Activated sludge; isolation source: activated biomass of a wastewater treatment plant treating hydrocarbon... ... | reverse complement strand
AGGTCTTTTTAAAACCTATTTGGGACAAGAGTGGCGCCGGGGCCTCTTGATCGATCCAGGGAGCGGCTTGTACTCTAGGGCCCGCTCCGGGGAGCACCGTAACGCGCCTCCCGGATCGCCGATCTCATCGGAGGAGGTCCTCATGGCCTCGCGCCTTCGTATCGTTGTCGCGTTGCTGCTCACCCTTGCCGACTCCTTGAATGCCCCGCCTCCCGCTGTCGCCCTCAACGCAAAAAGCGCTCCCGCTTATATGGACGGGCTGGATGCGCTGAATCAGGGCCTGTGGACCGATGCCATCGCGGCATTTTCCCGCGCGCTCGAACAGGCAGGCGACGAGCCCGACATCGTGCTCGCCCGCGGCGTAGCCAGCACCCTTGCCGAAGACTTTCCCCGGGCCTTGAAAGATCTGGCGCGCGCCAAGCGCCTGGGCTACCCCGGACGCGAACCGGACCTGTGGACCTATGTCACCGAAGCGATGAGCGGCATCATCGCCGTGCCGGACCATGCCCTGGGCGGGGGCCCCAGAGGGGTTCCGTCGAATCGTCCCGCAGTGGTCAGTATCCCCGGCCATGTCGCGCAGGGCCACGACGATTACACGACCGACTATGGTTCCTTTATCGTCTACCAGCTCGGAATGGCCTATCAGAAACATCGGCTGCCACCGGACTTCGGCGGGTCAGGTGATCCCAACGGCACCAAAAGCCAGTCGATGCGGCAAGCCATGCTGAAAGCCGGGCAATTGTTTGCGGAAAAGAACTACCGTCGCCCCGATCTCGCCTCCCTCAATGTTTCCCGCGCCAAGAAGGCCGCGAGCGACTTCGCTGCCAGCGGAGACCTGTCGCATATCGAGCGCGCACTGGCCGCGGCACCGGGCGATCCCGACGCACACTTTCAGGCGGGAAAAACCTGGCTCGAGGCGGGCCGCCCGGCCACCGCGCGTAAGGAGTTCACGATCGCCCTCACCCTGAAGACTGATTTTTCCGAAGCCTACCTGGGACGCGCCACCGCCGCCGCGAGGATGGGCGACGAGAAACGCATGAGTGCCGACCTGGAGGTCTACAAGAAAGCCGGATGGCTCTCGACGCGATCGGCCCGAGCCGCCGTCGAGGAGGAGCTGAGCGGGCATAAGGTCAAAGGCTCGTCCGAGAAACTGCTTCGCGAATTGGAAGATCTGGCACGGGCGGGAAAACCGATGGAATCCCTGATCGAGATCGCCTCCAGACTCCACCGCGTTGCAGGAGAGCAACGTCTCCGGTACGACGAGCTCTATCAGGATCGCCTGCGTATGTTGGACGACGCGGTCCGCGATAGTCCCAGGAACCCCGACAAACTGGTCGCGTTGGCGACCTACTTCATCGAAGAAGCGGACAACCGGGGGGAAAAGGTCGAACCGCGCCGGGAACTGCAACCCTACCGGTTCCAGATATCCCGTGAACAGGAACTCCAACGGGCGGTCCAGATTGCCGATCGGACCTTGGCCCTCGATGGGAAACACGTCGGCGCGATCATGCAAAAGGCCATCGCACTGACGGCGCTGAAGCAATACAACCAGGCCGATAAGCTGGCCGATCAGGCATTGGAGCTGGCCGGCAACAATGCCGATGCCTTGCGGCTTTACGCCAAATTCCGGGCAATGCGCGCGAATCAGCTCTCGAACGAGGCCTGGGGCCTGCGGCAAGAACGCTGTTCGAGCTCGTCCCACGACGAGACCCGGAGCGACGGCGTCTATCGCGTGACGACGACCACCTGCTATCCCCCGTCGCAGGCCGATCTGCAGCGGGCTTCCCAGTTGGACACGCTCGCCGCCGAACTGCGGCGACGCGCCAGGGCCGCGCTCGAAAAAGCCGCCAAGGTGACCAAAGGAACCGTCGACGGCTACCTCATTCTGGCCGACCTGGCACTGTGGGAGGGCAAGCCGGCGGAGGCACAAGGCTATCTCGAACAGGCGGTCAAGCGCGATCCCACGTCGCTGGAAGCCCAGGATCGTCTGGTGCAGCATTATGCGCAGACCGGGCAACAGGAGAAAGCCGAAGAACAACGGTTACTCGCAGCCAACCTGATTCAGACGACCGTCGCACCGTTGCTGCGGCTCGCATGGAATCGGACGGAGAAAACAGCCTGGCAGGGAGCAAAAGGTTATCTCGACCGGGCCCGTGCAATCGATCCCGAGGATGCCCGTATCGCCGCGTATCGCGGGGTGGTGCTCGAAGCAGAGGACAAGCCCGAGGAGGCCGCCATCGCCTATCGAGTCGCGCTGGCATTGGAAGAGGCGCGGCTCGCGCTCGACGAGCCGCGGGTCCCGAAAGGGGCTCCCCTAGGACGAGATGCAATGGACTTCGGACTCGCAATCCAAGCGCGGTTTCATCTTGCCAGGCTCGCGGAGCAGGCGGGAAACCAGCCAGACGCGCTGGCCCATTACCAGGCGGTCCTCGGATACGAGCAACGGATGAGCCGGGGATTTGAATCTCGGCAGATGTTCACAGCCATGTGGCCAGACCAGCAACCGGAGAAGGGCGCGGTCGTGATCGCACCAAAGAATGCCGCCACTCTCATCGCCGATGCGCATTTACGGACCGGCAAGCTGCTGGCCGCGACGGGGAGACATGACGAATCGATCAAGCACTTCCGGATTGCGGCCCTGTACGGCCCGTTCAAGATGGCCGGCATCCCACAGATCGGCAACGCCAAGGGGGATACCAATTTCAGCGGAATCGCCGGCGCCCCGGCCGCAGAAGCTCAATTCTACCTGGCGAAGGAACTCATGACGAAGGGGGACCTGCAGGGTGCGCAACAGGTTCTGTACGAAGCCGGCCGAAATCTGCCGGACCACCTGCGCGGACAGCTCAACGAGCTCAACATGGCGATGGCCCGCTTGCAGTCTCGCCGGCCGCGCGATCCCTACGCGGGCATGAGCGAGGAGAAGCGTCCCTATCTCGACCAGCAGATGCAGCAGGATCAAGAACGGTCGCGCATGGCAATCCGGCACATGGCGCCGAGAGCCAGAGTCGTCCCCGAAGTCGTCGGACGCTGGGAGATGACACCGAACAACCAGTTTCTTCCTAAGAAGACGCTGACGATTGAAAACAATGCCAGCTACAAGCTGGTTTCGACCGACGGCTCGACCTCGGAAGGCAAAATGGACGTGCAAATCGGCCGCGATCCGGTCAGGGGCCGGCCCGAACCGTCCAGGGGTCAAATGATGCTGTACGACGAGGTCTCGGGCCAGATCGGCACCATGTGGTACGAATTCACCGGCGACGGGGTGATGGAAATCACGGAGATGGACAGCACGAAGTACGTCACGAAGCGGCAGCGGTGATTACTCTCGCGGCTGATCGGAGCGCGCAGGTTATCGCAGCAGTTTCTTACCTTCTTCAATGACCTTGAGCCACGGCTCCGGGATATCGATGAGGTACGGCAGGAGCGGAATCATCGGGCCAAGTGCGGATCCAAGGAGCTCCGTAAAGGACCGAAGGTCGAACGGGACAACCCGCATCTTGCGGATATGGTCGTAGACCTGATTGAGCGCATTCAAGCCCGCCAGGTCGCTCCCGCTCATCAACTCGTAATGCCCGCTTGAGCACGCCTTGAGCCATTTGTCCTCGAACGCCCGCGCGCGCTCCATCGACCGTTCCTGAAGCCGCTCCAAGGCGCGATGCTTCGCTTCGTACAATTGTCTCGTGAACATGAAGAGCGGAACCGTGAAGAGGACCGGCGCACCGATGACGAAACCGACGGCGTAGCCCCAGACGGAGAGGACCGACAGGGTCGCGCCCTCAAACATCATCTTATACGCGATGGTCGGCGCGACGTAGCTGACGCCGTACGCCAGGATCACCCACCCGAACTTCGTTTGAGCGTCGCTCAGAAATCCGATCCCTCCGGTCCGGTCCGGATGGGACGGCACGAGGGTGAGCCGCAATTTCGAGATCTCGAACAGATACCAGCTCCAGAGTCCGACCTTCACCGTCCATCGCAGCCACCAGTAGGTCGTCAACGGGCCGACCCATCCAAGTTCCCAGACCCCGGCCCAGGTGAGGAGCTGACGGTTTCCGCTTTGCTCGATTGCATGCCAGGTGAGCCGGTCGTTGTACAGTTCCGGAATCATCCAGGCGGCGGTCAAGACATACCCCAAGGCCAGACAGACCAGATCGGGCCCCACATGCCTGCGCAACTGTTTAAGTTGCCAGTTGATCCGCAACAGCCGAACCGCGTCACCCGGCGACACCACCCCGGCAGTGAGAAAGAACCTGGCAGCCTCACGCGTTTGCCGGTCGATCACGCGCTCGGCGATCAAAAACATCGGCAGACCAACCAGCAATTGCCCGTACGCCGCCACATCCATAAAGAAATTCTGACCGGGCGGTCTGGTCCAATGAACCTCGGACACGATCGCCAGCAACGTCAACGGAACCCACGTGATGCCGATCAGGTAGAGGCTCCGCTTGATCAGATCCGTGGCACGATAGCTGGCCATACCCAGGCGCAGAAACACGCGGGAAACGAGATCGCCGTCGAATAGAGAGAACGGGGTGGTCTCCAGCAGGTCGGCATGAGGGGGAGCGAGATGGGCCGCCATAGACGTACCACCGGTGTGGTATCCGCAGAATGGGACGCGACTATACCACTTCCTTCACTGGGCTTTCACCAGAGCCAAGGTGTCGGCCGCAAGGGCCAGTTCTACTGTGACAAGCGATTGATGAGGGAAGAGGGGCTTCGGAAGATACGGCAAGATCCGCCCGGAAGGCCTATTCGGCCGCGTGCGGGGCGAACAGCGCCCCGCACGAGAACGACGTCGGTTTCCGTAGCTACTTCGACGGTTGCGCCTGGACGACGTCCAGCACCTTGACGTCGAAATGGAGCGTCTTGCCGGCAAGCGGGTGATTAAAGTCGAGCACGATCGTGTCGGTCTTCACTTCCGAGACGCGCGGAAAGACCTTTCGTCCATCTGCGGTTTTGGCCTGCAGTTGCGTCCCCACGGCTCGTGAATCAGGCGGAACCAGATTCTTGTCGACCTCTTGAAACGCCTTCGGGTCGACGGCTCCATAGCCTTCGGGCGGTGTCACGGTGATCTGTTTCTTCTCGCCCACAGCCATGCCTTCCAGTGCCTTTTCCAGACCGGGGATGATTTGGTGGCTGCCTTGCGTCACTCTCAACGGTTCGCCGCCCACGTTCGAATCCACGACGGAATTGTCGTCCAGCTTGAGCGTATACTCCAACGACACCTCTTTCCCGTTCGTGACCGTCATTGTTGGAACTCCTTTCTGGTGTTCTCCTCCGGATGCGGGAATGGCCGAGACGAGTATCACCGCGCACCAACCGCAGACTGTCTGAAATGGGTAGAAACGTCTCATAGGGTTGCCCTCCTGTGAGAAGTGTGACGTGTATAGACTGGGAAGGGTCGCGGGACGAATGCAGGCGGGCGATCGGTTCCAGACTATGTTGCTGGAGTAATTTTCACGCTACCACATCAACCGGCATGATGCCACCCACAATTCTTGCGTTGTTCCAAATTTGAAACAGGAGGGAGAGCAGCTGTGAGATTTCAGTCAGACGAACTACCACACGGCCGCGCACCCCGCGCGGCCGATCATTGCGCATCGGCGACTGCGTCGAACAACAGCCCGCGAAAGGCGGCCGGTTCCTCGAACGGGCCGTTGTGCGCCGAGCGTTCCAGCCAGACCAGCCGCTTTTTCGGCGCGATGAGCCGGTTGAAATACTGTTCGGCCAGGGGTGCCCACGTGCGCTGATCGTGGCGGCCAAGAATAAACGTGACCGGCACGTCGAGGGAAGAAACCGCTTGGGTGAGGTCGAACAGCGCCAGTTCACGAGCGAACGCTTCCAGGGAAAAGTGGAGACCGGACCATAAGCGAATCAAATCCCCGAGCCCTGTCTCCGGCGTCCACAACGCTCGCCACACGATCGACCAGATGCTGAGCGGAGCGTAGGTGTACCCGCCGAAACGGTGCAGGAAGTGGTCGCGGACTTGGACCGGCTCGTGCGTGAAGTACGGCGGCGGCCCGATCTGCTTCAATTGTGACAATGCGGTTTCATCACCCAGCCTCTGTGCTTCGCCGAGGACGTACTCATAGGCATGCCGCTCAACTTCCGGACTGGACGGTTGACCGACGCCGATGTATCCGGCGACCTTCTTAGGGAACCGCTTCGCGTACAGCATGCCCAACGTCGCGCCCCAGGAATGCCCGAGGATGAAGAAGCGTTCCCGGCCGAGACGTTGCCGCAGGTGGTCGACGACCCGATCCATATCCTCGATGAATCGGGTGATGGTCATGGTTTCGATCGGGATGTCGGACCGGTACGACTTGCCGGCTCCCCGCTGATCCCAATAGACCATGACGACATGGTCCTCGAGCTCGGCATGAAAGAGCCGCATGAGCGGAGTCTCACTGCCGCCGGGGCCGCCATGGACAAAGAGGACGATGGGGTTGTGACGATTGCGCCCGCGGATCAATAGGTATTCATGAGCCCCGGGCATCGTCAGGTAGGTTTCTTCCGCAATGCTGCGCGGAAGGGGTGTTCCCGACTCATCCAGGAAGGGCGGAGTCGAATGCGCGCATGACGTGGACGTGAACGCGAGCAGACCGATCAGCATGGCGTACGGCACAGGACGTCCTGGAACGCGGGGGCTTCGTCCTACGGTCATGGGTCCACGTCATCGCGGGAAGGCTCTATTCAGATCGATCCTCGCTCGTGATCCAGCGCTCCCGCGGACGAGCGAGGAGCGGTGTCAGTTGCCGGATCGTCTCGGAGTCTTTGTATTTCTCGCGGACGGCATCCGCGTCCGCTTGGCTCCGCCATTTCGCCAGCGCGAGAATGTGCCCCGGAGCGTTCTGATCGACCAGGATCTGATGCGACAGGTAGCCGTCAAAGCTACGCATGTCGGACCAGATCTTTCGCGTGAGTCGTAGCCCTTCGGCTTCGGCACCGAGCTTCAGCCAGGTGTCCCATACAACCGTAATCGCCATCGGTGTCCTCCTTCTCCACGTCGGATGGTGATAGTGCTACCGGGGAACTGATATCTCGCTACCGCCCCTCATAGGCCCGCTGCAACCGCGCGAGATCCAGCTTGCCCATCCGGAGCACCGCCTGCATGACCCGCTCGGTTTTCTCGGCATGCGGGTCGTTCAACATCTCATTCATGTCGGCGGCCACAATTTGCCAGGACAGGCCGTATTTATCTTTGAGCCAGCCGCACGGTCCCTCTTCTCCGCCTGCGGAGAGCTTGGCCCACATGTCGTCGATTTCCTCCTGCGAATCGCACCGCACCATGAGCGAGATGGCTTCGCTGAATTTGAACAGGGGCCCGCCGTTCAGCGCGACGAACTCCTGTCCGGCGATCTCAAACGTCACGGTCATGACGGACCCCTCCGGCCGCCCCGATGCTTGGGCTCCGGCTTGTCCGTACCGAGTGATCAACCCAAGCTTTGATTTTTTGAATACCGACACATAAAACTTTGCGGCTTCTTCAGCCTTGTCGTCGAACCACAGGCAGGGCGCAATCTTCTGCATGGCGTGCTACTCCTCCGATAAGAGCTAATAGCCTATGGCGTATAGCGTATGGATGAAGAATAAAAGCTAAGACCGTACGGCGAATGGCATGACAACAAAAGCCGATAGCAGATGATCAGTGCATGACACGAGGCGATTTCTCCTGTTCGAGCTATAAGCTATATGCCATAGGCTATACGTTGCCGATTACCCGCCCGCCATGGCACCGACAATAAGCAACGGTTCTCTTCCTTGCGCAACGGCCTCCGGCAGCGGTTCGTCCGCCGATTCATGCGACAGGTCCTGTTCGCAGGCAAAGAACCGGACGAACGGTCGACGCTTGCGGGTGACATGGTCGCGGACCGTCCCACGCAACATCGGGTACCGCGCCTCGAGGGCGTCGAGCACCGACCGTTGTGTCACCGCGCCGACGATGTCCAACGACACTTCCCCGTCGACCCGCGCCAGAGTTCGCAAATGTTGGGGCAGCACGATTCGAACCATAGTTCGCTCACGAAGAGCTCATGGCGTATAGCGCGAGAAAGAAAAACCCTTTACCGTTTCTCCGTGCCATAAGCCATCAGCCATCAGCCATACGCTCCTGACTGCTACAGCGTCTGGACCTCCACCGACAACACCGCCGGCAAGTCCCGCACAATCGGTGCCCAGGTGTCGCCGCCGTCGGGTGAAACGTACACCTGCCCTCCCGTCGTGCCAAAATAGATGCCGCAAGGATCGAGCGAGTCGACGGCCATGGCGTCGCGGAGGATGTTGACGTAGCAATCCTGCTGCGGCAACCCATTCGTCAGTGCCTCCCACTCATCGCCGCCGGTCCGGCTTCGATAGACGCGGAGTTTCCCCTCCGGCGGATAGTGCTCCGAGTCGCTTTTGATCGGCACCACATAGACGGTGTTCGGATCATGGGCATGCACGGCAATCGGGAAGCCGAAATCGCTCGGCAGATTGCCGCTGACCTCGTGCCACGACTCGCCGGCGTCGTCGCTCCGCAACACGTCCCAATGCTTCTGCATGAACAGGACGTTCGGCCGCGAGGGATGCATAGCGATCCGATGCACACAATGGCCGACTTCGGCGTCCGGGTCCGGCAACTCATACTTGGACTGCAGCCCCTTGTTGATCGCCCGCCAGCTCTTGCCGCCGTCGTCGCTCCGGAACGCGCCGGCCGCGGAAATTGCGATGAAGATGCGTCCGGGATGAGCCGGGTCCAGCATGATCGTATGGAGGCACATCCCGCCCGCGCCCGGCTGCCAGAGATTCCCCTTCACCTGACGGAGGCCGGCCAGCTCGTGCCAGGTTTGCCCTCCGTCCGTCGATCGGAACATGGCGGCATCCTCCACCCCGGCGTAGACCGTGTCCGGTTCGGTCAACGACGGCTCCAGATGCCAGACCCGCTTGAACTCCCAAGGCTTTTGCGTGCCGTCATACCATTGATGCGTGGTCAGCGGCGCGCCGGTTTCGGAAGAGCTGTCATACACGAATTTGTTGCTTTGGCCTTGCGGCATGCCATCGGGGGTCGCCTCCGGCCAGCCTTCCCCTGGCGTCACCCAGGTCTTCCCGCCGTCGTCGGAACGTTGGATGACCTGCCCGAACCAACTACTGGTCTGCGACACATAGATCCGGTTGGGGTCCACGGGCGACCCCTTCATATGATAGATTTCCCAGCCGCCGAAATGCGGTCCCTGCACATCCCACCGTTTGCGGGAACCATCCGAGGTAAGCACGAAGGCTCCTTTGCGAGTTCCAGCCAACACGCGTACGCGGCTCATGTTCGACTCCTTCCTCAGTCGCTCAATTCTCTCGACCAAAGCTGTCAGCCCTCAGCTCACAGCTATCAGCTTACTCATCCGGCAGTCCCGTCACGTCCCGGACCTGCCGGACCTCCACCGTGCCGATGCGCGCTCCAGGAACCCGACCGGCGATCTCGACGGCCTCGTCGAGGCTTTGAGCCTCGATCAAGAAATAGCCCGCAACCTGCTCGCGCGTCTCGACAAACGGCCCATCCGTCACCGACCGCTTGCCGTTGCGGATGCGGACAATCCTGGCGGTCGAGGTGGGATGCAACGGAGAGGCGCTCAGGTACTGTCCTTTCTTATCGAGCTCGTGGCAAAGCCGGATGGACTCTCCGAGCACCGCGGTGTAGTCGGCCTCGCTCATCTTGCTCAGATCATCTTCATCATGATGGACCAGCAAGAGAAATTTCATGGGTCTCCTGAAAGAGCGTATGGCAAATGGCCTATAGCTTGTTGCACGAGACCAAGCACTGACTTGTCCGGGCTATAGGCTATACGCCGTAAGCAATCTGCTCCCTTTATTGCTTCCTCGTATAGGTGATCTCCATCATCTTCATTTCCTTGCCCGGATCTTTCCCGTGCCCGTGCGAACCATACATCTCAAAGGTCTGGGTATTATTGTCGACAATCTTCCAGATCGCACGATGGTGCATCTGCCCCCCATTCGGCTCCGGGTGCGAGCCTTTGAGAGTGATGGTTTTCCCATCCGGGCTTCCGGTGCCTTCCATGATGAAGATGCCCGTGCCCATCGAATCCATCCAAGCGGTCACATACTTCTTTTTCATATTGTCGTAGGCATCGATGCCGATACCTGAGAACGGTTGTCCCATCATGTTGCCGGAGAACTCCTGATAGAGAAAACGTCCATCCAGCAACATTTTCATATTGGCCGTGCCTTCGGATTCCGTCGGCGGCTTGCCCGGCTCCATCCATTCTTTCGTTTTGGTCGCCCAACTCCCCGCCAGGGTCGCAAATTGCTTGTGCGGTTCACCCGGCGTGGCCAGCTTCTTCCACAGCTCCATCATTTCCTGAGGATCCATTTGCTTTTCAGCCTTCTTCTCTTTGGCCTGGGCAGGTGAGATGGTGAGCATGACGCACAATGCTGCAATGATGAGATTGATGACGCGCATGGTGGCCTCCCTTGGTTGAGTAATGAGCGCATCCGAGAAAACCTCTCTCTTCCCCTTGTCAGTCAGTTTCGCAACGGAATGAGTGCCCGCACCCTTTCATCCCGCAGGTACAGACCTCCCCACATCAACACACCGAGTAGAACCGCCATATGAAACGGCTCTCCGATGCGAACATGGCTTGCGGTGGCGCCGCCGAGATAGCCGGTCAGTACAATCGCACCGAGCACCGCCGTCTGGGGAATCACATAGAGCACCGTGCAAGCCAGTTCGACGATTCCAATGGCGAGCGCCAGACTCTCGGGATATCCGAGATGCACAAAGCCTTCGACAACAAACGGCGGCTTCATCACTTTCATGACACCGCTCATGAGCAATAGCAGAACGGGCAGTGCACTCATCAGATAGCCGACCCAGCGCGCGGTCTTTGAAGAGAAATAGGAGTAGGTATCTGTTGCAATCATGGTCTTCTCCCTCCATTCGTCACCAACGCGACATGTGGCCGGTTAGCGATACCCGGTCGCATCGGCTGGCTTCCCGGCATCATGCACCTCGCGAAAATAGCGCCAACAATCGGGCTGGGACCCATCAACATCCGTGAAACCGTAGACCTTCGCGAGTTGACCGCTCGAGAGCGACTGCCCATTCCAACGAGCCACGTCCGGATCACCGGCCAAGTGCGCGACGGCACGCCCGACGTATCGCGGCGATTCGCTGATGACAAAATGTGGCTGCTTCGCGGTGGCGTCACGCCAATTCGCTTCGCTGACTCCGTAAATATCCAGCATCGCCTCCGAACGCAGCCAGCCCGGTGTCAACGCCACGGCGGTACAATGATGAGGCTTGAGTTCCTGCGCCAGCCCCCACGCCATGCGAATCACGGAGGTTTTAGCGAGATCGTAGAACAACGAGTTCCGATAGTGCGTGTGGTTATATTCCGTCGTGCCGTCCGTCATCTCGACGACCAAGCCGCCCGGTGGCTTGATCAAGAGGGGTAACGCGAAGTGGCTCGTGATGATATGGGTCTCGATCGCCAACCGCAGCATGCGCAGGCCCTTTTCCAAAGACTGCTGCCACACCGGCACATCCCACTCGATCAGAAAATCCGCGCCCCAGATATCGTTGACCAAAATATCCAATCCGCCCTGTTCGCGCTCGATACGAGCAACCAAGGCCTGTACCTGCCCCGGAACCAAGTGATCGACCTGTAGGGCAATGCCCTGACCGCCGGCGTCCCGCACTAGTTCGGCTGTCTCTTCGATCGTTTCGGGACGGTGCATTTCCGACGCCTGTGCCCGAGTGGTCCGGCCGGTGCAGTACACGGTCGCGCCCGCCGTCCCCAGTTCAACCGCGATGCCGCGGCCCGCGGCGCGGGTCGCACCCGCAACGAGCGCCACTTTGCCTTTCAGGACTTGGCTCATTTTCTCGTCTCTCATGACTCACTGCTGATCAGGAATGTCGGCCTCGACGAGTTTCGCCAGCAGGGTGAGCGATTCCTGCCAGCCCAGGTAGCAGGCCTCTGCCGGAATGACGGCCGGCACACCCTCCTGCACGATGTTCAATTCGGTCCCGCAGGATACCTCCTTCAGGGTAATGGTCACATGGATCACGCCCGGCAAATTCGGGTCGTCGAACTTGTCCGTCCAGCGGATACGCTCATGCGGCACCAACTCGAGAAACTCGCCGCCGAACGAGTGGCCTTTGCCGGTGGTGAAGTTCGTGAACGACATCTTATAGGTACCGCCGACTTTGGCGTCCAGGTGATGGACTTTGCAGGTGAATCCATTTGGCGGAAGCCATTTGGCCATGGCGTCCGCATTCAGGAACGCTCGGTACACTCTCTCCGGTGCCGCACGGAGCACGCGGTGAAGTCTGATGGTGTGGGTTGACATGATGTCTTTTCCCTTTCGATCGGGTCTTATGACTTGTGAACCGATATTCGGTGACTCCTGATGAAGGCTTTGCTCATCGCGGTCACCAGCGCCGATATCTTTTGCTGTTTTTCTCGACCCAGATTGCGTATGGATCCGTCATCCCACGGCCTGGCTCAGCACTTGTCGTACTCGTCGTGGCGGCGCCGCCAGATGCCTGTCTCGTTGCGTCCCTTGGGGGCGCGGTCGGGCCACTGGTACATGCCCCAGAGGCCGTCCAATCCGCGCGCATAGGTAGAGTAGTCCTCCTTCGTGGGCTGGTCACTGCGGAGCCTGCTGGCGACCAGCGCGACGCCGCCGCCCGTTGAAGTGACGCCTGCGGCGATCCAGGTTAGGGCTGAGATACATACCGGACACATGGGCACCAACCGGCCTGAAGCTTCACGTCGTTCAGGAACGGAAGCCTAATCCCCTTCCCGCTGGTCGCTTTAGGTATCTCTGGATTCATACTGTCCATATGCTTCCCCGTCACCTCGGAACGGCTTTCTGCATGTTAGTCGATCAAGCCACGCTGAAATCGACAGCGCTCCTCCGGTCTGCAGAAGCGCTCTCCTGGAACCTCTGCCACTGCTATCCCTGCTGGACGTGCGCCGGATCCATCCAGAAGACTTCCCAAATATGGCCGTCCGGGTCCTCAAAGCTCCGGACGAACATGAACCCATAGTCCTTGGGGGAGTAGGCCTCCTTCCCGCCGGCCTGGATCGCCTTGTCGGCGAGCTCGTTCACCTTGGCCCTGCTCTCAACCGCAAGGGCGGTGAGCACTTCGGTGATCTGATGGGCATCGGCGATCTGCTTGTTCGAAAACTCCTTCACCTTGTCATGGGTCAACAGCATGGCGTAGATGTCGTCGCTCATGACCATGCAGGCCGCCGTCTTATCGGTGAACTGCGGGTTGAATGAGAAACCGACGGTCTTAAAGAACGTCATGGACTTTTCAAGGTCCTTTACGGGGAGATTGACGAAGATTTTGCTGACCATTTCGGCCTCCTTATCCTCCGCCTTCATTCACTCACTTTCCACGCACTATGCACTTCACAAAACAGCGAGAACAATCGGGTCGGGAACCATCGAGACCTGAAAACCGTTCAACTTACAACTTGCAGAACGATGTCTAATTCCAGTTGTCGATCTTGACGTCGTTGGGCGAGGGCCTGCCTGTACCCGTCTCAGCGAGCTCTTTGAGGCTCAACATGAACGTGGCCCACTTCATACTGCAATGAGAAGTAAACTCTCCCGCCTCACGCCAGCTCTTGTGAGCGAAAAGCACGATCGTGTAATTCCCCTCCTGGGATAGATTGAATATCACGTCAGTTCCTACCCATTCCTCCGGTCCGGACATAAAACGCCAATGCACCTTCTTGTCGCGATCGAGCGCGATCACTTCCATGTTCATGCTACCTATTTCCTTTCCGTCCGCAGAAAGGAAACGAACCCCGATCGTTCCCCCGATTTTGGATGAGCCGGACGTCTCCTTGGTCCACCAGCCGGCAATGCCCTCGACCGTCGACAACGATTCGTACACCTTCGAGATGGATGCCTTCATGCCGACTCTATGAATGATGTCCACCATATTTCCTCCGTCCAATTTCGGGTGATGGGCTCTCTTTATGAGCTGGTGTCAACCACCATCCTAAAGCCACCATAAGCCATGCGCTTCACATCGAACGGCATGGACTTCTCATCGCCCAACTCTTTGATGCGTGGGTCCTTCATGACCTTCGAATTGACGCGATCGCGATGCGCCCGCGATTTGTAGACGATCCACGAAAAGACTACCGTCTCTCCAGGCTTCACCTTCCCCAATCGGAGAAACGGCATGCCCATCTTCACCTTGAGATCGTCCCCGACGCATTCCCGATATTCCAGGGCGCCGTGTTCTCGCCAAATCTTGCCGGCCTTCTTGGCCATCTGAACATACGCCTTCAGGTTTTTCTTTGGCACAGGTATAACGAATCCGTCGACGTAAGGCATCAGCCCCCCCGGTTATTTCTCGGCGAGCGCCTTCAGGTTGGCCAACCCCCGTTCGAATTGCCCTCCAACCATCTTGTCCATGTTGAAAAACGCCGTCATGACCTTTGCGATATACGGCTGCGGACCATACATCGCCCAGGTAACCTGCGTGACGCCGGTACTGGAAACTAACGTGAACTCGGCTGTGTTGTGCGCTTCAAACGGCTTGAGGAAATCGAGCTTGATTATTACTTTTGACGGAGGAACCGTCTCCGTAATTTCAGATCGCCCCGTACCGACATCTTTGTTTCCGTCCCATTCATAGACGGCACCTATCCCCTGTGAAGCACCGCTATAGGTTCTCTTCAACTCAGGGTCCAGCTTTTCCCAGGGTGACCACGCGATCCATTTGTGGAAGTCGTTGATGAAGGGAAAGACCTTGTCCGGCGGCGCAGCGATGGTGATGGATCGTTGGGTCCGGAAGGTATTGGGCCTGGTCGCAGCATAGACGAGTAAAGCGGCGATCAGGACAACGGCGATGATCACGATGGTCTCGATCATAGGGTCCTCCGTCTCTACTGTGTCTTGGCCTTGATTCGATCAAGGATGCGCTGTTCTTGTTCTCTAAGTTCGGGGGTAAACTCGGCCCCGAAGTCCTCGGCCTCGAAGACTTGCCGAATTTCGATCTCGCTGTCTTCCTGATGGGGATTGGGACAGCGTTTCACCCGCTCAATGGCTTCTGCTTTCGACTTGCATTGCCAGAGCCAAAACCCCGCGATCAGCTCTTTTGTTTCGGGAAAAGGTCCGTCGGTCACGGTTCGTTTCGATCCTGAGAATTTCACACGTGCGCCCCTTGAACTGGGGTGCAGACCTTCTCCAGCCAACAGCACACCCGCGTTGGCCAGCGCTTCGTTAAACTTGCCCATCTCCGTCAACAACTGCCGGCTCGGCATCACGCCGGTCTCCGACTCCTTGGTGGCTTTCACGAAAATCATGAAGCACATGGTGTCGTCTCCTTTTCCGATGGGTGGCTGCCCCACCTGTGCCTGATAGTCGACCGGGAACCGCCAAATCGACAGGCCGGATCTCATAGGAGGGAGCAACGACTATTCCACGAGATTTCTACCTCCTGGACCATCCACAACCGTTGAATGATCCAAAAGACTCCCCCACAATAGGCCCTCCCGGACGACTCGACTGCCGTCTTCTGCCGAAGTATTCCTGCCGTCTTTTCGGCAGGTTGCCGAAATGTCGGCAGTCACCGATCGATCCAGATTACGAGGAATTGGAGATGGGACTCGATGTCCCTTCCGCTTAATGGTCGTCAGCACGCGGCCAATTCGACAGAATCGGAGGTACCGCTTGAGCCCAATGGGCTGGAGTGTCGACACTCCTGTCCGCCTGCAGCGCATGGGGCCGTGATGATTCTGCGCATGGCCACTCCTGCCGATGTCGCGTTGCTGCGGCATTGGGATCGGCAACCCCACATCAGCGCCGCCAAAGGTGACGATGACTGGGCATGGGAAGTGGAACTGAACAAATCACCCGGCTGGATGGAACAACTGATTGCCGACGTCGAAGGACGTTCGATCGGCTTTCTCCAAATCATTGATCCGGCGCGGGAGGACAGCCATTATTGGGGCGACGTTCCGCCGGATCTCCGCGCGATCGACCTATGGATTGGAGAGCCGGCCGACGTCGGTAAGGGGTATGGGACAGAGATGATGCGCCTCGCGCTTGCCCGCTGTTTTGCCGATCCGGCGGTGACGGCGGTGCTCGTCGATCCGCTCGCCGGCAATACCCGTGCACATCGTTTCTACAAGCGGCTGGGGTTTCGGTTTGTCGAGCATCGCCGGTTCGGCAGAGACGATTGCTTCGTGTATCGACTGAATCGGGCGGAGTACATTTCTCTCACATGCGGCAACAGATGCTCATGCTGACGCTCCCGGAGCGGATCTATCACTTGGCCGAAGCGGCCAACTGGCCGTCGATTCGGCGGAACGGGCTACTCTCGACAAGTAGACTCCTGAGTGCCGCCGGGCTCTCCGGCGGCGGCCGAGACCGAGTCGAGCGTGCACAACGGCTGGTCCACACCGAGCTCCCCACGGGAGTGCACATCCGCGATCAGCGTCCGATGCCGGCGACCGCACTGGAGAAGTGCTTATGGGGCCTCAGCCCGGCCGACTGGTACGCGATCGTCAACGCGCGGGTCTTCTTCTGGCTCGACCCGGATCGGCTGAACCGGCAGCGGGCCGCCTGTGAACCGCGGCCCCAAGTCGTGCTGGTGATCGATACGGCCGCCTTGGTCGACATGTATGCCGAGCGAATGGCGGTGGCCCCGATCAATACGGGGAATGCACGTCGCAAACCGGCGCGCCGTGGCGCCGCCACCTTTGTTCCTTATACTGAGTGGGTCCGGTCCGGGTGGGCGAGCGAGGCTGCGGCATTGGGTATCCCCTTGCGGAAGCGGTCGCACCAGCCGATCGAGTTGACCGTGGCGGATGCGGTGCCCGACATCATGCGCTTCGTCGTGGAGGTCTTCGCGCTGTCAACTGGTCAGTCATTCGCACCGACTGCCGGCTCACCCATTCATCGGACGGAGAACGGAAAGCAGGCTTCGGTCCTGGCGGTTGCGGCGCCCGATCCAGAATCAAACTGATCGAAGAAAGGAGCACGTCATGAAGGTGACCGAGATCGCACTCACCTGTTACCCGGTCACGGATTTGCGCCGTGCCCGTCGGTTTTACGAAGACGTGCTGGGGCTGACACAGTCGCGGTTCTTTGGGACGGAAGCCCAGGGGTTCATTGAATACGACATCGGGCCCGGCACGCTGGCTATCGGCAACGGCGCACCGGAGTGGAGACCCTCTCGGGGCGGCGGATCGGTCGGTCTCGAAGTGGACGATTTCGAGGCCGCCATCGCACAACTCAAATCGAGCGGTTGCACGTTCCACCTCGAACCGTTGGAGACGCCGGTCTGTCACATGGCCGTCGTTGCCGACCCGGACGGCAATTCCGTCACGATTCATCGGAGGAAAACCGGATGCGAGAGTAAGCACTCATGACGAGTGACCGTTGTCGGAGTGCCGCTGAGTCTGGCACGTTCCCGGGCGACGTGGCGAGGCGAACTAGGGAATTGGACAGCTGTGGGAAGGGAACGCCGTTGCTAAAAAATGTCGTATGCGAGGTGTCTGCCCTGACCAGAGACGCCCGAGCTCGGCTCCCGATCCTGAATCCATTCCACCGGATCCGAGCCCCTCTCCTCCGCCGCAGCCACCGTTACCGGATCTACAACCCTCGCCATCGAATCCACCGACGAGTCCACCTATTCCTCAATTGTCCGTGGTGTTGCTCTTGGCGATCTGGCTTTCCATACTTGGAACGTCGGCGACCGCCCTGGCTCAGACGATTCCGAGTGCTCTCCCTACCCCACCTCCTACTCAACCACCTTTCGCGGCCATTTCGCCGATCCAGCCGCTGTCCGCCCCAACCAGCGGACTCCCCGCAACTATTCTGACGCCTTCCACCACCGACCGATTGGAACCGAATCCCGGCTTGCGCAGCAGCTCGGCTCCCGCCTTTAATAGCGCCGGCCGCGGGCTCCCCGGGATGCCGAGCGGCCCTCCGCTGAACGACCCTCCAGGCGCACGCGACCCTTCGGCACAGTTTATGAGGCCTCCCACGGTTGGACCGCTGTTCTGCGACCCTGCGATTAATATTCCCTGCTGAGCGTGACGGGCTTTGGCTCGACCGTGCCCTTGCAGCCAAACGGGTCTATCGAGGTCAGCCCCATTAGCACTTCGACTGAGAGCCACTGCATGGGGATTGAGAAGGTTATGGGAGGTACCCCTCGCACATAGGTCCAATCCGTTTCTCTAGGGGAGTTTCGGCCAGCCGATGCGGCTCGACCAGTCCTTGTAAGCTCTTCCACGTGAAGGTATTCGGGCATCACGCCGAGCGAAAAGTTACCCCTGATGCCACATCCGGGCCAAGAGCGCCTTACCTTCCTGACTGATGAAGGTCCCCCCGTAAGATCGATCATCACTCGCTGCATGCGAGATGCGACGGTTCCCCGCCAGCAGCGCTCCGGCTCCTTTGTCAAGGGCTGGTCAGGCTCCCCTCAAGTCGGTGGGCCATCCCTCGGGTTTCCGTCTGAGTCGTGATCTTGTGCATGTCGCCGTCGCGTTGTGCTCTGTTACGCCGTCCGAACACACCTGAATCCCGCACGCTCTGTCATGCCACGGTCTCTTCTACCTTTCGGCCTGCTGGCATGAACGCCTCGACGGGCAGAATATTGTATCGCATCCGGAGTTCTTCTACCTGCTCCCCCATAACAGGCCAGTAGTCTCAGCCGTTGTTGAGGTCGATGTTCATCGCTGCTCCGCGTCGAATCGCAATCAATGCCTTTTCGGGATCGAAGAATCCCTTTCGAGCCTCGGTGATCGGCGTCATGCGGACACCAAGATGAAACTGCAGCAGGACAAAGAACACGAAGAGGAATGGATCGCGTCGTTGAAATCCCGCGCTGAAACACGCAACCTGAACCTCTTCCTCAGGGGCCGTGCCGTAACCGGAGAGGACGTGGGCGCAATCGTGAAACAGAATCGGTTCCGCCGCAGCTCCTTTTTCTCCTGGCAACGCGAATTCGTTCTTGCGACAGTACTCCCAATAGGAACGCCCTAGCGATCCTGGGGGATAGTGTTCCAAGGCCTGGTAGCGGGCGGCAAGCACCGCGTCCTCGCACTTGCCCATCATTCCGCGCACGAATTTGTAGAGTCCGCGGATTCCTTCGTTGTTCCAGATCTCCGCGACTTTCTCCCGCAACCAGAACCGGCGGGCCAAATCAAGGCGAAGGTGCAGGATTTCCCGCTTCACCAGATGTTGCAGATTCTTCACCTCGGGAGCGCTGACTTCCAGGGCCGCCGCAAACTGCTCGACGAGGTCGACTTCCAGTGGATTCGCTTTTTGATCAATGAGCGACATCACGATCAAGCCGTTCACCAATTGCCGCCTGATCTGCGTGTCGGACAGCGCTCGAGCCAACTCCGTGGGGGTGATCGGCTCAAGTTGACTCAACTGATGGTTCGCGCCGAAGACCCGCTGGACCGACTCCATCAGATGCATTTCCGAATCGTCGAGTGCCCCATCTGCCAGCGCGAAGGTTTTCATGGCCCGCAATCCCCAATAGGCCTGTTCCGGACTCGGTATTTGCAGTTCCATCGCTCTCTCCTTCCGTGTCTTCAAGATGCGATTTTGTCAACCAGTGAAAACTACGCTTCGGCGCCCGCGCAATGGGTTCGCGGATGCTGCTAAGCCGACGGCTTGGTACAAGCGGTATCACCTCGCAGCAGGCAGAGTCGGTAGGCTGCCATGCTCGTCCAGAATTCGAGGCCGTTTTTGACATCGCCCCAAGAATTGAACACTTCTTCGTCAAAAAGGTTGCGACCGCCCACACGTCTGTCCGCGCCGACGGCCAACAGTTCGCCTGTCTGGGCATCTTGCACAATGGCTTCAATCGTCACCTCGCCGGCAAACGCGGGCTTTCCGCTGCGTAAGGTCCAGAGTGCATTCGTCGCCCGCAGCTGCGGAATCGCTTTGGACAGGAACGTCAGCCCTGTCAGTGACCGTTCACCATGCGATATGGCAGCGCGCACGCGCATGGTGCCGCGATCAGGCTTGTCGACTATCCGGTAATGCTCGGAGAGCTTGAGGTAGAGCATGTCGTAGAAATGGTCGACGAGTTGTTGAAGCTCCCGCTGTTGGTCCGGGGAAAACGTTCGCTCGGGATTGCTCCAAATGGGGACTGGTTCGAGCAAGATGCTGTCATAGGAGGCCCAATCCACCTTGGGGTTCCGGTACCGCAGCAATGCCTCTTCTTTTTCGCCGGCCCTCAGCATGGCACGGTATTCCCCGAGGAAGCCGGACGGTTGGACGTTCCTCGCTTGCATGGTGGATGCGCAGCCCGCTGATAACCCTGCCAGCGCAATCCCTAACGCCATCAGTATTCGAGTCATGGTGGATGTTCCTCCTGTTGCTATGCGGCTCGAAACCATTCTCATGCTTGAACTCCGGTGGCCGCGCGTAAACGTCCACAGCACAGAGCTTGCCCGGGAAAAGCACCTTACGCCGACCGACGTAACACCGGGAAAACATTCAGGTTGTGAGAGATCGATCAGGGGGCAGGTACTAAGTGCAAGAGCGGCGCGCCATCGCTTCGTGCCGACAACACGGCACGTGCCGAAATTTTCGGCGCGAGGGAAGCAAACAGCTTCTAGCAGGCAACCATCCGCATTCCGAGTGGTATAGCGCGTTACGCGTGACGCGTCACCGGACCTAGGAGGGGCGAACGATGCCGAGCCGCTGCATTTTGGACTGGAGTGTGGTCCCTTTCATCCCAAGTTGTGCCGCAGCGCCCGATGGGCCGCCGAGCACCCACTTGGTGGACTTGAGAATCCGCAGGATATGTTCCCGCTCCGTTTCCTGCAACGTGGCGATGGGAGGGCCTTGTCCGGCTGGAGGGGTCAGCTCGGTCACGGGAACCTGGAGCACGGCCTTCTGCGACAGGATGACCGCGCGTTCGATGAGGTTTTCCAGTTCGCGCACATTGCCGGGCCAATCATACTGAGACAATGCCAGCAGGGTCTCCGACGGAATGGTCTCGATTCGTTTGTTCATGCGCCGGGCAAACTTTTGCGCAAAATAGCGAACGAGTGTGGGCACGTCTTCGCGGCGATCCCGGAGTGGAGGCACCGTGACTGGAAACACGTTCAGCCGATAAAAGAGATCGTTGCGAAACTCGCCGTCGATGATCATGCGCGCGAGGTCTCGATGCGTTGCCGCCACCACGCGCACGTTCACGCGGATGGTTCTCGTGCTCCCCAAACGTTCAAACTCCTATTCCTGGAGGACCCGCAGCAACTTGGATTGCAATTCCAGAGGGATGTCCCCCACTTCATCCAGGAACAGGGTCCCCCCGTCCGCCAACTCAAAGCGGCCGACCTTCGTGGCAATGGCCCCGGTAAACGCCCCGCGTTCGTGCCCAAACAACTCGCTCTCGAGCAGACCGGTGGGAATCGCCGCGCAATTCATCTTCACGAACGTCCGCTCACGCCGGCTGCTCAGATTGTGGATGGCGCGGGCAATAAGCTCCTTGCCCGTGCCGGTCTCGCCCCGAATCAACACCGTGGAGTCCGCGGGCGCGACGATCTCGATCTGCTTAAGAACCTGCCTCAGGGCATGACTCTCACCGATGATCTCCTCGAAGTTGTGTTCGGTGCGGATCTCATCCTCGAGATACACTTTCTCCTTCGCCAGTTTGTCCTTCAGTTGTGAGATTTCCCGATAGGCCAAACTGTTCTCTACGGCAATCGCAACCTGCGCACCGATTCGAGTGAAGAGCTCCGCATCGTCCTCGGTAAAAGCCGCCTCGTGTACACTGACGACACTCAGGGTGCCCAGCACTCGCCCTCGCGAAATCAAGGGAACCGTGCATCCCGACTGTAGGCCTTCTACCGCAGCCCGCGTCATGATCTCCGCAGGAAACTCCGTGAGACTGAGTTTTTTGATCAGCACGGTTTTCCGAGAAGCAAATGCTCGGCCCTCCGGAGTTCCTTCAATCGGGATCGGCACGCCCATGGCGACGAAGTCTTGATTGCGAGGAAAATCCAAGGCATGGGCTACCAACTGGCCTGTACCGGGATCATAGAGTGCGATCCCCGCGAGATCGTGCGGGATGACACGACGGAGGCAACCGGAGACTGCTCTCAAGAGTTCCGGCAGTTCGAGGTGCGACACGAGGGCATTGTTGATATCCAGCAGCAATCGCAGATCCCGCTCGGCGGCGCGAGCCTGTTCATAATTCAGCGCGTTGTCCACCGCGACCGCAATCTGTTTGGCGGCCTGCCGCAGGAAGTCGATCTCGTCCTGCTCGTAGCGATGGGCCTCCCGAGCCCCGACACCCATCGCACCCAGCCGGCGGCGTGCTGTGGTCAAGGGGACGCTGCAGAAAGACCGGATGCCGGCCTGTCGAATCAGCGGCATCACCTTGGGGAACAGGGTCTCTTGTTCGACGTTGTTGCACACGAAGGGCTGTTGATGCTGCCACACCCAACCCCCCGGAACCTCGTCGATGGGGTATTCCACACCCGGAGCAAGCGGTCCGGGCCCCAGATGTTCCAAGATATGCATACTTATAGTGTTGCGATCAGGATTATAGAGCGCCATGGCAATAGATGAGCAGGTAATCACGCGGGGAAGATGCCGGACGAGATCGCGGAACAGGTCGGACAACACCTGGTGCGAAGCGATGGATTCGGAGACTTCCAGCAGGGTGTGGTACTGCTCTGCGAGCGTTCCGGGAAAAGACACGGAATCTCCCTCCCTTTACGGAATAAGTATGCGTCTGATAAGTAGCGCTGCTCAAGCGGGTAAGTCCACATTCCGATCACATTGCGGAAGGTATTGATATCTGGCCCTATCGTGACTGGAAGCTTGATTCCGAGATCCCGGTTCACCCCAGGTCGGCCAGTCGTCGCTCCAAAAACCGCCGTTCCGGCTCCTGCTTCGTGAGGGCGAGGGCGCGTTCGTAGGACGCACGAGCTTCATCTTTTTTCCCCAAGCGCCGGCAGAGATCCGCCCGTGCGCTATGGGCCAGGTGGTAGTCGACGAGGTCTCCGCGCACCAGGATGGCATCGACCAGCTGCAACCCTGCCGCGGGCCCGTCACGCATCGCGACCGCCACTGCGCGATTCAATTCGACGATCGGCGACGGCTCCACCCGCATCAGGAGATCGTACAGCGCCACGATTTGGGCCCAATCGGTCGCGGCGGCCTCCGGCGCTTCGGCATGCACCGCGACGATGGCCGCCTGTAGGGTATAGGGCCCGAACCGTCTGGAAGCCAGCGCGCGCTCGACATATCCCAGCCCCTCGGTAATCAGCTCGCGATTCCACAACCTACGATCCTGCTGTTCCAGCAGCACCAACTCGCCGGTCGCCGACGTCCGGGCCGCGCGCCGCGACTCGTGCAGCACCATCAGCCCCAACAGGCCCATCACCTCAGGATCGGGCAGGAGCTGCAACAGCAGCCGACCAAGCCTGATCGCTTCGGCGGACAAATCAGCCCGAGTGAGCGACGCACCGAACGAGGCGGAATAGCCTTCGTTGAAGACCAGATAGATCACGTGCAGGACCGTATCGAGCCGTTCCGGCAATTCCGACGGCGGCGGAACCTCGTACGGAATATGCGCATCGCGAATCTTGGCCTTGGCCCGCACGATGCGTTGGGCCAATGTGGGCGGGGAGGCGAGAAATGCCCGCGCAATCTCTTCGGTCGTGAGGCCGCAGACTTCGCGCAGCGTCAGTGCGATCTGCGCCTCCGGCTTGAGCGCGGGGTGACAGCACGTGAAGATCAATCGGAGGCGGTCGTCTTCGATCGGCTCGTCCGCCTCCTCGATCGGATCGCCGGTCGTGGTTTCGATGTGCTTGGCCAGTTCGTTCAACGAAGCGTCGTAGCGCGCGCGACGCCGCATGCCGTCGATCGCCTTGAACCGGCCGGCGGACACGAGCCAGGCGCGAGGATTCGCCGGTACTCCCTCGCGGGGCCATTGCTCGATCGCGGCGGCAAAGGCTTCCTGCAGGGCCTCCTCGGCCAGGTCGAAGTCGCCCAGCCAGCCGATCAGGGTCGCCAACACCTGGCCGGATTCGCGCCGGTAAGCGCGCTCCACCAGGGCGGCCATGTCTGAGGGTGCGCCCGCCGTCATCTCGCACAGCCTGGGACGCCGGCCAGCCGGCAGCCGGCGCCCCAGGGCACAGGCTTAGAACGCGACGATCGGCCGGACCTCGACCGAGCCGTGGCGCGCCGCCGGGATCTGCGCCGCCCAGCGGCTGGCGTCCTCCAGGCTGGCGCACTCCAGCACATAGAAGCCGCCCAGTTGCTCGCGCGTCTCGGCGAAGGGCCCGTGGGTGGTGAGGGTCCGGCCCTCCCGCACCCGCACCGTGGTGGCGGAGGCCGTGGAGTGCAACTCGTCGCCGCCGCGCATGACGCCGGCTGCCTCGATGGCGCGCGTGAAGGCCCCGTACTCGGCCAGGACGGCGGCGCGGTCGGCCTGGTCCTGCGCCTCCCAGGCTTTTTCGTCCCCGTAGATCAGCAGCATGAATTTCATGGCGCCCTCCGTGGCCTTACGCTTGCGTGAAATCCACAATGGGCCGGATCTCCACTGAACCGTCGCGCGCCCCCGGGATCCTGGCCGCCCACTCGATGGCCTGGTCCAGGTTAGCACATTCGACCAGGTAGTAGCCGCCCAGCTGCTCCTTGGTCTCCGCGAACGGCCCGTGCGTCTGCAAGGCCTGGCCGCCGCGCACGCGGACGGTGACGGCCTGGTCCGTGGTGTGCAGGGCTTCGCCTGAGCGCAGCACGCCGGCCTTGGCGGCGGCGTCCCCGAAGGCATAGTATTCGGCCATCTCCGTTTGCAGGGCGGCGGGGTCGGCGGCAATCCGCGCGGCATGGGCCTTCTCATCGCCG
>JRYJ01001437.1_pt1 | contig 25211 bp, 24 predicted proteins | sample 235371 | NCBI WGS metagenome assembly JRYJ01 (sample SAMN03074219, study PRJNA261477) | activated sludge metagenome | biome: Wastewater Treatment Plant; feature: Wastewater; material: Activated sludge; isolation source: activated biomass of a wastewater treatment plant treating hydrocarbon... ... | reverse complement strand
CCCGCCTTCACCGAAACCAACCGCTACGAGCCCAACAGCCCGTACTCCGCCAGCAAGGCCGCCAGCGACCACCTGGTGCGGGCCTACCACCACACCTACGGCCTGCCGGTGCTGACCACCAACTGCTCCAACAACTACGGCCCCTACCACTTCCCGGAAAAGCTCATCCCCCTGGTCATCCACAACGCCCTGGCCGGCAAGCCCCTGCCCATCTACGGCGACGGCCAGCAGATCCGCGACTGGCTCTACGTCAAGGACCATTGCGCCGCGATCCGCCGGGTGCTGGAAGCGGGGAGGGTGGGAGAGACCTACAACGTCGGCGGCTGGAACGAGAAGCCGAACCTGGAGGTGGTGCGGACCCTTTGCGCCATCCTTGATGAACTGAGTCCCCGGGCCGACGGCCATCCTTATGCGGAACAGATCACCTACGTTGCCGACCGCCCCGGCCACGACCGCCGCTACGCCATCGACGCCACCAAGATGGAGCGGGAACTGGGCTGGCGGCCGGCGGAGACCTTCGAGACCGGCATCCGCAAGACGGTGCGCTGGTATCTCGACCACCAGACCTGGGTGAAGAACGTCACCAGCGGCGCCTACCGCGAGTGGATCGGCAAGCAATACGGAAGGAATTGACATCATGCGCAAGGGCATCATCCTCGCCGGTGGCTCCGGCACCCGCCTCTACCCGGTGACGCTGGCCGTTTCCAAGCAACTGCTGCCGATCCACGACAAGCCGATGATCTACTACCCGCTGACCACTCTCATGCTGGCCGGCATCCGGGACATCCTGATCATCTCCACCCCCCAGGACACGCCGCGCTTCGAGCAACTTCTCGGCGACGGCAGCCAGTGGGGCCTTAATCTTAGCTATGCGGTGCAGCCCAGCCCCGACGGGCTGGCCCAGGCCTTCATCATCGGCCGCGAGTTCGTCGGCGCCGAATCCAGCGCCCTGGTGCTCGGCGACAACATCTTCTACGGCCACGAGTTCGCCGACGACCTGCAGGAAGCCGGACGCCAGGACGAGGGGGCGACCGTTTTCGCCTACCACGTTCATGATCCCGAGCGTTACGGCGTCGTCGAGTTCGACGCCGGCGGCCGCGCCGTCAGCCTGGAGGAAAAGCCCAAGGTACCGAAATCCAACTACGCGGTGACCGGCCTCTACTTCTACGACAACCGCGTCCTCGACATCGCCCGCGACCTCAAGCCCTCGGCCCGGGGCGAACTGGAGATCACCGACGTCAACCGCATCTACCTGGAAATGGACGCCCTGCGGGTCAAGGTCATGGGGCGCGGCCACGCCTGGCTCGACACCGGCACCCACGAAAGCCTGCTGGACGCCAGCCAGTTCATCGCCACCATCGAAAAGCGCCAGGGGCTCAAGGTTGCCTGCCCTGAGGAAATCGCCTTCCGCCAGGGCTATATCGATGCCGCCCAACTCGAGCGGTTGGCCCAGCCGATGGTCAAGAACCCCTATGGCCAGTACCTGCTGGGCCTGTTGAAAGAGCGAGTCTTCTAAATGGATGCCATCCCCACCGCCATCGCCGACGTCCTGGTCTTCGAACCCCGCGTTTTTGGCGACGACCGCGGTTTTTTCTTCGAGAGCTTCAATCTCCGGCTTTTCCGTGAGCTGACCGGGGCGGATGTCGATTTCGTCCAGGACAACCACTCCAAGTCTGCCCGCAATGTCCTGCGGGGGCTCCACTACCAGGTGGCGCCCAAGGCCCAGGGCAAGCTGGTGCGGGTCGTCCAGGGCGAAGTCTTCGACGTGGCCGTGGACATCCGCCCGGAATCGCCCACCTTCGGGCGTTGGGTGGGGGAAAGGTTGAGCGCCGAGAACAAGCGGCAGATGTGGATCCCGCCCGGCCTCGCCCACGGTTTCGTGACCCTGAGCGAAACGGCCGAATTCCTATACAAGACCACCGACTATTACTCCCCCGAGCACGAACGCTGCATCGCCTGGAACGACCCGACCCTGGGCATCGCCTGGCCCCTGGCAGGGGAGCCGTTGCTCTCCGGCAAGGACCGGCAGGGCATGGCTTTTGCCGACGCTTGTGGTTGCAGCCCCGGCGGCTGTTGACAAGGCCTCCCATGCCCGTATAATGCGCGACTCCTTAGGCGCATAGCTCAGTTGGTTAGAGCACCACCTTGACATGGTGGGGGTCGTTGGTTCGAATCCAATTGCGCCTACCAAATTCCTTGACGGAGCGACTTGATGATTTTCCGAACTAGCACTGCCGCTGTTCTGAAACCGTAATCGAGTCAGCTTTCGTTGAATTGAGAAAAGTGCGGCTCGTCCGCACTTTTTTTTTGCCCGAGGCCCGGAAAATGCCCGACGTCAAACTGCCCGATGGTTCCATCCGCTCCTATCCTAATCCGCTGACGGTGGCCGAGGTCGCCGCCAGCATCGGCGCCGGCCTGGCCAAGGCGGCCCTGGCGGGCAAGGTGGATGGCAAGCTGGTCGATACCTCCTTCCTCATTGACCGCGATGTAGAGCTGGCCATCGTTACCGACCGGGACGCCGAGGGACTCGAGATCATCCGCCACTCCACCGCCCACCTCTTGGCCTATGCGGTGAAGGAGTTGTTCCCTGATGCCCAGGTCACCATCGGCCCGGTCATCGAAAACGGCTTCTACTACGACTTCGCCTGCAAGCGCCCGTTCACGCCGGAAGACCTGGAGGCGATCGAAAAGCGCATGGCCGAACTGGCCAGGAAGGACATCCCGGTCGGCCGCGAGGTCTGGTCGCGGGACGAGGCGGTCAAGTTCTTCCTGGGCCAGGGCGAGAAGTACAAGGCCGAACTGATCGAGGCGATTCCGGCTGGCGAGCAGGTTTCCCTCTACCGCGAGGGCGATTTCATCGACCTCTGCCGCGGCCCCCACGTGCCGACCACGGCCAAGCTTAAGGTCTTCAAACTGATGAAGGTGGCCGGCGCCTACTGGCGCGGCGACTCGAAAAACGAGATGCTGCAGCGCATCTACGGCACCGCCTGGGCCAAGAAGGAGGACCTGGAGGCCTACCTCCACATGCTGGAAGAGGCCGAGAAGCGCGACCACCGCCGCCTGGGCAAGCAGTACGATCTCTTCCACATGCAAGAGGAGGCGCCGGGCCTCGTCTTCTGGCACCCCAAGGGCTGGGCGGTATGGCAGGAGATCGAGCAGTACATGCGGGCCGTCTACCGCAACAATGGCTACCAGGAAGTGCGCTGCCCGCAGATCCTCGACAAGAGCCTATGGGAAAAGTCAGGTCATTGGGAGCACTACAAGGACAACATGTTCACCACGTCCTCGGAGAACCGGGACTACGCGGTGAAGCCGATGAACTGCCCCGGCCACGTCCAGGTTTTTAATTCCGACCTCCGCTCCTACCGGGAATTGCCCATCCGCTACGGCGAATTCGGCTCCTGCCATCGCAACGAGCCGGCCGGCGCCTTGCACGGCCTGATGCGGGTGCGCGGCTTCGTGCAGGACGACGGCCATATCTTCTGTACCGAGGATCAGATCGAGGCCGAGGTGACGGCCTTCAATTCCCTGGTGAAAAAGGTTTACGCCGATTTCGGCTTCCACGACGTGGCCGTCAAGCTGGCGCTGCGGCCGGAAGGCCGAGTGGGCTCCGACGAGGTATGGGACAAGGCCGAGGCCGCCCTGCGCCAGGGCCTGCGGGCTTCCGGCCTGGAATGGACGGAACTGCCGGGGGAGGGCGCATTCTACGGCCCCAAGATCGAATTCCACATCAAGGACGCCATCGGCCGCTCCTGGCAATGCGGCACCATGCAGGTGGATTTCTCCATGCCCGGCCGCCTGGGTGCCGAGTACGTGGCCGGCGACGACACCCGGCGGGCGCCCGTCATGCTGCACCGCGCCATCCTGGGGTCCCTGGAGCGCTTCATCGGCATCCTCATCGAGAACTTCTCCGGCGCCTTGCCGCTCTGGCTGGCGCCGGTGCAGGCCGTGGTCCTCAACATCTCCGAAAAACAGGCCGACTACGCCGCGGAAGTGGCGCAGAAGCTACACCAGGCGGGCTTCCGGGCCGAGGCTGATTTGCGTAACGAGAAAATTACCTATAAAATTCGGGAACATAGCTTGAACCGGCTGCCTTACCAACTCGTCGTGGGCGACAAGGAAAAGGAAGCCGGACTGGTGGCCGTGCGTACCCGCGGTGGTCAGGATCTGGGGCAGATGCCCGTCGATGATCTGATCGAGCGACTTCGGAGGGAAGTCGCGGCGCGAAGTGGCACGGCTTAACTTTTGTCGTTTTCAGGAGTTTGACCATCGCTCAGAACAAGGCGAATCGCCTCAACGAAGAAATTACGGTGCCGGAAATCCGTCTCATTGGGGAAGACGGGGAACAAGTCGGCGTAGTGAGCATCAGGACCGCCTTGCAGATGGCGGAGGAAGCAGGAGTGGATCTCGTCGAGATCGCACCGTTGGCCAAGCCTCCCGTCTGCCGCATCATGGACTACGGCAAGTTCAAGTATCAGGAAGCCAAGAAGGCCCATGAAGCGAAGCTGAAGCAGAAGCAGGTGCAGGTCAAGGAAGTCAAGCTGCGCCCGGGTACCGACGAAAACGACTACCAGATCAAGCTCAGGAACATGACGCGCTTCCTGGAAGAAGGCGACAAGGTCAAGGTGACCCTGCGCTTCCGGGGCCGCGAGATGGCGCACCAGGAATTCGGCATGCGCCAGTTGGAACGGATCAAGGCGGATCTCGAGGCCCTCGGGCAGGTCGAGCAGATGCCGAAGATGGAAGGGCGGCAGATGATCATGATCATCGCTCCGGCCAAGAAGGTTGTAACAAAGTAGTTGGTAGCACCCATAAGTGCCTACGGGTCATCGAAGCGTTCCCGCCGGGAACCACCTGACGGCATGTCATTAAGGAGCAGAAAATGCCCAAGATGAAGACCAAGAGCAGCGCCAAGAAGCGCTTCTCGATCCGCGCCGGCGGCAGCATCAAGCGCGGCCAGGCGTTCAAGCGCCACATCCTGACCAAGAAGACCACCAAGAACAAGCGTCACCTGCGCGGTGCCGTTGGTGTTCACGAGCGCGACGCCGCTTCCGTCCGCGCCATGATGCCCTACGCGTAAGGAGAGAGAAAGATGCCCCGAGTCAAACGTGGTGTAACGGCGCGCGCGCGCCACAAGAAGGTTCTCGACCAGGCCAAGGGTTACCGCGGCCGCCGCAAGAACGTATACCGCATCGCCAAGCAGGCGGTGATGAAGGCCGGCCAGTACCAGTACCGTGACCGTCGTCAGCGCAAGCGCCAGTTCCGCGCCCTGTGGATCGCCCGTATCAATGCGGCTTCCCGCGAACTGGGCCTGAAGTACAGCACCTTCATGAACGGCCTGAAGAAGGCCAACATCGAAGTGGACCGCAAGGTCCTGGCCGATCTGGCCGTGTTCGACAAGCCCGCGTTCGCAGCCCTGGCCAACCAGGCCAAGGCACAGCTCGGCGCCTGAGCGAAAGCAGCATCACGAAAAGGAGGCGCAAGCCTCCTTTTTTGTTCCAACTGTCGTTAGGTGTTGGACCCCAGCATGGATAATCTCGACTCCCTCGTCAGCGAAGCGCAACAGGCCTTCGCCGCCATTTCCGACCCCGACGCCCTGGAGCAGGCCAAGGCCCGTTTCCTGGGCAAGAGCGGCCAGATCACCGAACTCCTGAAGGGCCTGGGCAAGCTGCCGCCCGAGGAAAAGAAAACGGCTGGCGCCGCCATCAACCGGGCTAAGGAAGCTGTCGAAGCCGCCCTCAACGCCCGCCGCGAGGCCATCCGCAAGGCCACCCTGGAGGCGCGCCTGGCCGAGGAGGCCCTCGACGTCACGCTGCCGGGCCGGGCCGAAGCCCGCGGCGGCCTGCATCCGGTGACCCGTACCCTGGAGCGCATCGAGGCCCTGTTCCGCTCCATCGGTTTCGAAGTGGCCGATGGCCCGGAGATCGAATCCGACTTCCACAACTTCACCGCGCTGAACACGCCGGAGGATCATCCGGCGCGATCCATGCACGATACCTTCTACCTGCAGGACGAAGGCGGCGAGGTGGCCGACGGCATCCTGCTGCGCACCCATACCAGCCCCATCCAGGCCCGCTACATGCAGAACCATGTGGCCAAGTACGGCCACCTGGAGCGCATGCCGGAAATCCGCATCATCGCCCCGGGCCGGGTCTATCGTGTCGATTCCGACGCCACCCATTCGCCCATGTTCCACCAGGTCGAGGGCCTGTGGATCGGCGAGGGCGTCTCCTTTGCCGACCTCAAGGGCGTGGTTGCCGATTTCCTGCGCCGCTTTTTCGAAAGCGACGACCTCAAGGTCCGTTTCCGTCCCTCCTTCTTCCCCTTTACCGAGCCTTCCGCGGAAATCGACGTCGCCTTCATGAGCGGTACCCTGGAAGGCCGTTGGCTGGAGATCGCCGGCTGCGGCATGGTGCACCCGAATGTGCTGCGCATCGCCGGCATCGATCCGGAAAAATACACCGGCTTCGCCTTCGGCTTCGGTCCCGACCGCCTGACCATGCTGCGCTACGGCGTCAATGATCTGCGCCTCTTCTTCGAGGGCGACCTCCGTTTCCTGCGTCAGTTCGTCTGACGATCACTGCGAGCCGTTCGTATGAAATTCTCCGAATCCTGGTTGAGAACCCTCGTCGATCCCAAGCTTTCGAGCGACGAACTGTCCCATCTGCTGACCATGGCAGGCCTAGAGGTCGAGGAGCTGGACCCGGTGGCGCCGCCCTTCGACAAGGTCGTCATCGCCCGGGTCATCGAAGTGGCCAAGCACCCGGACGCCGATCGCCTCAACATCTGCAAGGTCGATGTGGGCGAAGATGAATTGCTCACCATCGTCTGCGGCGCCCCCAACGTGGCGCCCGGCCTGCGGGTGCCCTGTGCCCTGCCGGGGGCCGTGCTGCCCGGCAATTTCGCCATCAGGACCGCCAAGGTCCGCGGCATCGAGTCCTCGGGCATGCTGTGCTCGGCCAAGGAACTGGGCATTGCCGAAGATGCTTCCGGGTTGCTCATCCTGCCGGAGGATGCCCCACTGGGTCAGCAAATCCGCAACTACCTGGATCTCGACGACGCGCTCTATACCCTGAAGCTCACGCCCAACCGGGCCGACTGCCTCTCCCTGCTCGGCATCGCCCGGGAAGTCGCGGCCATCACCGGCACGCCGGCGAAACTGCCCCAGGTGCCGGAAGTGCCTGCCACCATCGCCGATACCCGCGCCGTCGTCCTCGATGCTCCGGACGCCTGCCCGCTCTACTGCGGCCGCGTCATCAAGGGCGTGAACGCCAAGGCGTCGACGCCGGAGTGGATGAAGCGCCGGCTGGAACGGAGCGGCATTCGGTCCATTTTCGCCCTGGTGGACGTCACCAACTACGTCATGCTCGAATTGGGCCAACCCCTGCACGCCTTCGACAACACCAAGCTTGCCGGCACGGTGCACGTTCGCATGGCCAAGCCCGGCGAGCAATTGCTGCTCCTCAACGAACAGACCCTCGCCATCGAAGCCGATGTGCTGATGATCGCCGACGAAGCCAAACCCCTGGCCATGGCCGGCATCATGGGCGGGGAGGAGAGCGGCATCACCCTGGAAACCGGCGAACTCTTCCTCGAATCCGCCTTCTTCGCGCCCAAGGCCATCGCCGGCCGGGCGCGCCGCTACGACTTCTCCTCCGATGCCTCCCACCGTTTCGAGCGGGGGGTCGATTTCGGCGGCGTCCGCCGTGCCATGGAGCGCGCCACGCGGCTCATCCTCGACATCTGCGGCGGCGAGGCCGGTCCGGTGGTCGAGGCGGCGGCAGCCTTGCCGCAACGGGCGCCGGTACGCCTGCGCACCAACAGGGCCGCCCGGGTCATCGGCATGGCCCTGAATTCCGAGCAGATCGCCAGCCTGTTCAATGGCCTCGGCCTGCCGTTCGTGCGCGATGGCGAAGATTTCCTGGTGACGCCGCCCACCTGGCGCTTCGATATCGAAATCGAGGAAGACCTCATTGAGGAAATCGCCCGCCTGCACGGCTATGACAACATCCCCGCCCCGGCTCCCCGGGGCCCGCTGTCCATGCTGCCGCAGACCGAGAAGGCGCGGTCCGTTCACAGCCTGCGCCGGACCCTGGTGGATCGTGGCTACCAGGAGGTGGTCAATTTCGCCTTCGTCGAGGAATCCTGGGAAGCGGACTTTGCCGCCAACAACCAGCCCATCCGCCTGGCCAACCCCATCGCCAGCCAGATGGCGGTGATGCGCTCGACGCTCATTGGCGGCCTGGTGGCCAACCTGGTCACCAATCTCAAGCGCAAGCAAAGCCGCGTTCGCCTGTTCGAGACAGGGCGTAGTTTCCACCGCGATGCCCAGGGCGGCCCGGTGCCAGGCTTCCACCAGCCGTGGCGCCTGGCCGGCCTGACCTATGGCGGGGCATTGCCGGAACGCTGGGGCAGCGGTGGTCGCAAGGTGGATTTCTATGACGTGAAGGGCGACCTCGAGGCGTTGCTGGTGCCCCTGACCGTGCGTTTTGAAAAAAATAGCCATCCGGCACTTCACCCAGGCCGTTCGGCGCGAATGGTTGTGGCAGGGAAGGAAATCGGCTGCCTCGGCGAGCTGCATCCGGAGTGGGTGCAGAAATACGAATTGCCCCAGGCGCCGGTGGTCTTCGAGCTTGAGCTGGAGGCGATTCAGGCCGCCGGTGTGCCATCCTACGCCGAGGTCTCCAAATTCCCGCCGGTGGTGCGTGACCTGGCCATCGTCGTGGACCAGAAACTGGAATTGCAAGCCCTTCTCGATGGCCTCCAGGGGCGCTTGCCGGCCCTCGTGCAGGATGTCCAGTTGTTCGATGTCTACGTCGGAAAGGGAGTCCCGGAAAACAAAAAAAGTCTTGCTTTCCGGATAGTTATGCAAGATACTCAACGCACTTTGCAAGATTCTGAAGTCGATGCTGCCATGCAGCAATTGATGGCTTATCTTGAACAGGGGTTCGCCGCCCAATTGCGCGCATGACGGAAAAAATAACGATGACGCTTACCAAAGCCGAACTCGCCGACCTGCTCTTTGAACGGGTGGGTCTGAACAAGCGCGAGGCCAAGGACATGGTCGAGGCCTTTTTCGAGGAAATCCGCAACGCACTGGAATCCGGGGATGGCGTCAAGCTTTCCGGCTTCGGCAACTTTCAGTTGCGGGACAAGCCCCAGCGCCCTGGACGCAATCCCAAGACCGGCCAGGAGATCCCCATTACCGCCAGGCGCGTGGTGACTTTCCACGCCAGCCAGAAACTGAAGGCAGACGTGGAACAGTCCTACGATGGAACCGCGGCCTAACAAACACGCTACGGGCGAGGAACTGCCGCCCATTCCCGCCAAGCGCTACTTCACCATCGGCGAGGTCAGCGAGCTGTGCGGGGTGAAGCCCCATGTGCTGCGCTATTGGGAGCAGGAGTTCACCCAGTTGAAGCCGGTGAAGCGCCGCGGCAACCGCCGCTACTACCAGCACCACGAAGTGCTGCTGGTAAGGCGTATCCGCGAGTTGCTCTACAACCAGGGATTCACCATCAGCGGTGCCCGCAATCGCTTGGATGACGGCCCGGAAGTGCCTGTTGCGGAAGAGAAATCCGATGTTCCCGCCACTGCATTGGGCCTGCGCGGCGAACTGCAGGCAGTGATCGATTTATTGAGGCTTTGAATTTGGCGGAATTTCGGTATAATGCGCGGCTCGTCGGGGCGTAGCGCAGCCTGGTAGCGCACTTGCATGGGGTGCAAGGGGTCGCGAGTTCGAATCCCGCCGCCCCGACCAATAGAATCAAGCAGTTAGGCCAGTCTTCGGACTGGCCTTTTTGCTTTCTAGGCATCTGGGGGAACGATTGGGGGAACACATGGCGGTTGCTATCGTTCTCAAACGTCGCAGGAGTGGGCCACGTGCAAACACAAGGCCAGGCTGAAATAGTTGGCATCGGAATCGTCACCGGGAAGGCTCCGCACATAAGATCAACGCTCGTTAAGTATCTATTGCCTACATGGCTAACGCGAGGCAAAATTCAACGATCGTTAATTTTTTGGAGGGCGATGATGTCCGGAGACGTTGGTGTTTCCTCGGTCGCCGAACTGGGGAAGATCATTCGGGCCGTTCGCAAGGAGTCCGGCTTGACCCAGCGTGATGCGGCAGCCCTGTGCAACGTCAGCCTGCCATTCCTCAACAGCCTGGAGCAAGGAAAGGCTACCGCGCAGATTGGAAAAGTGCTGTCCGTCTGTAGCCGCTTTGGCATCGAGGTGAGACTGCGCTTGCCCGGAGGGACAGCATGAGCGCCTTGGCCGTCCTGGCCAACAGGGTTCGGGTTGGCACCATTGAGGTTGAAGACGGACTCTGGAAGTTCAGCTACGCGGGCGATTGGTCCGCTTTTGCCCTCTCGCCGAACTTTCCGATCGCGACCAAGGAGTTCAAAGATTCCGCGAGCGCCCGAACTGTCGAATGGTTCTTCGACAACCTCTTGCCGGAAGGCCGCCTCCGAGACTTGATTGCCTTCCGGGACCGGATCGACCCGCGGGATACCTGGGCGCTGTTGCTTCGACATGGGCAGGATACGGCAGGGGCACTGTCATTGATTCTCGAAGGGACCGACGCCGCGGTAGACGAGATCCTGGTACCGCTGTCGCTGGAGGCGCTTGAGGAGAAAATCAAGGCCTCCCGGGCGCGAAATCTCCCGCTGATGGCCGCTTGGGAAGAAATCCGCATGTCCTTGGCCGGGGCTCAGGAAAAGCTCGGGCTGCGCATCGACGCCAGCGGCGCCCTGTTCCTCCCCGAAGGGATGGCGGCCTCGACCCATATCGTCAAACCCGAGAACGCCAGTCGGGATTTTCCGTTCTGTCCGGCCAACGAATTCTTTTGCATGCGGCTGGCTGCCGAGCTGGGGATACCGGTGCCGGCCGTCGATTTGCTGCACTTGCCCGAGCCGCTCTACGTCATCGAGCGGTTCGATCGGCGGGTGGCAAAGCCTGGTGAGGCAGATAGCGGTGGCGACGTGCAGCGCCTGCACCAGATCGATCTTTGCCAGGCACTGGGGGTGTCGCCATCGAGGAAGTACGAAAGTGAAGGCGGCCTGGGCCTGCATCACCTCTTTGAGGTCCTGCAAGGCGCCTTTGTCGACCGCCCTGCTGTGGCCCTTAACGCGGTGGTGCAGTGGGTCGCCTTCAATTATCTCGTCGGCAATCTCGACGCCCATGCCAAGAACATCGCCTTCCTGATGCGCGGCCAGAAGGCGAACGTGGCGCCGTTCTATGACCTGCTATGCGTCGAAGCCTATTTGCCGCGGGCCACGATGGCGATGGCCATCGCCGGCGAGAACAAGCCGGGCTGGGTCGAGGGGCTCCATTGGGATGCCATGGCCTTCGAGGCGCGGGTGGCGCCGCGACTGGTGCGCAGCGTCCTGAAGAAACTGGTTGAGCGGATACCCGATGGGATCTCACGGGTCATCGGCGATGCGCGACTGCTGCCCAGCGAACGGGAGTTCGTGCGCGAACGCATCTTGCCTGTGATCGAGGAGCGCCGTTCCTTTGTGCAGGAGGCCCTCAAAGGCCGGCAATCCTCATTGCAGGATGTTCTGGCCAGCCGTGAACTGGATCCAGCGTTCATCGACCGTCTGGCCGCGATGAAGTCGTCGCATGAAAACTGAACAGAGCAGAGACGGACTCCCCCTGGGCTGGCTGGATGCCAACACGCCCACCTGCCGGATCAAGCGCGTCAGAAAACGGGATGGGCGGTGCTACGAACTGGCGATGCGGGGTTGTCTGCAGGCGCCGGAATGGGAATTGGTCCATGGTGAATGCAATGGGCACTTGGGCGCCAGGAAAATCGGCCATGCTTGGCTGGAGTTCGATGGCGAGGCCTACTGCCCCGTCCTGGATCAGACGATGCCGATCGGTGACTTCCTGCGGATACTGGGGGCTCAAGCATCTGCCCGGTATTCTTCAGAGGAGGCAATCTGCCTGATGCTCAGGTCCGGGCACTACGGCCCTTGGAACGACTTGCCGAATTCCGAGTGAGCGCGTGGCAGTAGGTCTTGGTGGTGGAAATGCAAATTCGGTAATTGGCAATAGGGTTTAACCTTACGCCTGCAGAGGTATCCTGAATCCAGGAGGCTTGAGTGAGAAAACTTATCTTCGTTGGATTCGTTACAGTGGGAGCATTGTTGGGTCTTGCGCTTGCTGCAGGAGCTGCATGGGGGCCACGTGCTGTCATAATGTCCTTCGGGGCCTTGGCAGGTGCCGCCGCTGGGGGCGCCCTCTCTGGCATTGGGAGGCGCGGAAGCATACCCCGACCCCGAGATGAAGCCCTGCGGGGGCTTGGCACCAAGAGCGAGGACCTCGAGGATAACTATTGGCGTGACGAGGGCCATCCACAATTCATGAAACCTCCGCCGCCTGATAGTAGGCAATTCGGTGGTAGTGGTGGAACGCCGGACTGATCACTGATCCTTCCGAAGTAAGCTCTTCACTGCTTGCTGCGCCGTATCGATTGACGCTTTACCGTCTTCAAACACCTGTTTGCCAGAATCGGTTAGCAAGGACTTTTTCGTCACCAAGGTACCATCGCCCGTGTCTACGATCTCTGCGTTTCGGTCGAAGGTGGATCTGGCCGAAGCGGTTTCATTCCTGATGGCCTTGCCCTCAGTCTGTACCTCGTTTCGCAGCGAAGGCGGACTCGTGTCCGTGTGAGCGCTCGGCGCGGGTTGGTTGGAGCGCACAACTGTCGCGCGGTGCTGCCGATCCGAAGCCGAGAGATCGGGCGATAGAGCCGGGTCAGAGGATTGGCGATCGTGCAGCGTGCGCACATCGTCGAACGAACTGGGTAAAGCGGTGCCATCGGAAAACACCCGGTTTGGCCTGAGACCTTGGCGAGCCAGTTCCGCATCAAACATTGACAGTGCCGAGGCGCTGTCGCCACCGTACTGCTCGGCGTAGCGCAAGAACATCTCCAAGTTATGCGGGTCCTGGGCGATATCGATGGAAAGTGACTCGCCCCGGTCCTTGGCCGAGGAGACGCGCTCCGCAAAGGCGGTTCTTTCGGCGAAGGTGGCATCGGCCCGCTCGGATCGAGACACGGCACTGGACAACCGCGACGACATCTCCTCGGCCTCGCGGGAGTCCTTGGCGAAACTGTTGATGAGGTTTGAATCCCGCGACACCCGATCGCCAAACTGCTTGAACTCCGCAATCTGCTCTTGTGTGAGGCTGTTGAGCACCTTCTGCTGGGCCGCTGACAGACCCGACATGTAGTTCTTCCCGGCGCGGGCCTGAACTTCCGCGCCCGCTATCGGCGTATTAATCCCCAGGTGACCGGTAGCGCCAAAGGCGATCTGCGCCACTTGGCTCTGGGTCAAGCCCGTGCTGTTTGCCACGTTTTTCGAAATCTGATCCAGCCGGTTGAGCGTCTCGCCCATCTGCTCGAAGCTGCTGGAGGCCGTGCCGCTGCTGCTGCGCAAGGACCGCAGTTTTGCCAGGCCTCGTGCAAAGGTTTCGGTGAGCGCTGCCGATCGCTCGGTATTTGCGGAGATTGCTTCGCCGCGCGCGGCATCGGCTTGCCGACTGGCCTGCACCACATCCTGCTCGGACACCCGCATCGAAACCATCCTCGACGCAAAGCCCTGGTTGCGCAACAGGCTGACCGCCGAGCGCCCGGTCAGCGCATTCGACGAGAAGGTGTTCCCGCTCAAGTCGTTTTGCCAACTGCTCATGAAGGCCGAGGTCCGGTTGGGCGCCAACTGCATCTGGTCCATCCCCACGTTCCCCATGGAGATGTTGCCGACAGTGGATGACGAAGTGCCACCCGAGATCATCGCCTGCAGGCCCGACAGGCCCCCGACCAGGGCCGTCCCAAAGTTCTCCATGCGCTTCAATGCCGCCCAGGCGATGAAGGGGATACTGATCGCCAGGTACCCGACGACGGCCTCGCCCGAGATCGCGCGCGAATAGATCGTCGAGGCGGTCTGCAGGGCCAGCGCCTTGGTGCCCGTGCCGAGGTCCGCCGCGGCTGCCAGATCGTAGGCCGCGTAGATCGAGGCCATGTAGTTGAGGATGGCATAGAGCGGCGGCCAGAGCTGGATCCAGATGAGCACCGCGGCGTAGCCCTTGAAGGCCAGCATCGTCTCGCGGCCGCTGGTGAGCAGGAGCAGCAGCACGAAGAGCGGAAACATCGCGTAGGTCACCGCCTCGACCACGTTGCGGAAAACCGGCAGGGCCTGCTCGGCCACTTTGCCGTAGTTGAGCCAGGTCGCGTTCTGCTGGGCCACGGCCTGGGCCCGGCCGACGGCGAGCACCATGGCCGCCGGATCGTTGACCTTCTGGCCGACGATCTTGCTGGTGTCCTCGATCGCGTTGAGCACCGCGTTCTGCCGGATGAGGTCGGCAGCCGTGGCCGCGGCGGTGGCGATGCTGTTCTTGAGATAGGCCTGCTGGATCTGCCCGGCGATGACGGCCGCGGCAGCAGCGCTGGGCAGCGTCGGGTTGAGCTGGAAGGCGAGCCGCCCCTGGATGCGGGTGATCTGCGCTGGCAGTCGCCCATTGAGACTCTGGTACACGTTCGGGCAGGTGTCGACGCCGACGCTGCCGCCCGCGGCAGTCAGCGTGCTGAAGCGGGCCGGATTGGGCGAGGCCATCAGCGGCCAGACATCGTCCGAGGTGGAGAAGGTGGCTGGATCGAGGGTGCCGTCGATCAGGTCATAAGTGGTGCAGTTGTGGATGAAATTGATGAGGTCGGTGCGGAAGGCCGGGTCCTGGAACACCACGTTGCCGGTCTCGCGGATCAGGCGGTTGCCGAACATCAGGCCGTTCTGCTGGTAGGCGAGTTCGGCGGGCAGGGCGCCGATGCCGGGGATGACCTGGAATGCCGTCTCGAACAACCCGGTCAGCGTGTGGCCGATGGTGCTGGTGAGGCTGCCCAGCAAGGCCACGCCGAAGGGCACGTTGTCGACCACCTTGACCGCGGAACCGCCGGTCTTGTCCACGATGCCGACGGTCACCTTGGGTACGATCAGCACCGAGAACACCAGCACCACCGTACCCAACCACTTCCAGCCCTGCAATTTTTCGGGGGCGAAGGCGTAGGCGATGAGCGCCGCGACGAAGCCGCAGAAGGCCACGGCCGCCACCGCCGCCGCATAGTCGCCCGATGCATGGATGGCCGCCGCGGCGTTGAAGACGCCGAACAGGCTGTCGGCATTCTGGTAGGCGTAGATCTCCCACATGGCGCTCCGTCTCCTCGCGCGATTCCGTCTCCGCTACTGCGACAGATAGGCGGCCTGCTGGCCGAGCATGTCCATCACGTGCTGCGGCATGCTGGAACGCAGCTGGCGTTCTAGCTGTTCCAGGTGACTCGACACGGCCCGGAAGGAGCCCACCTTCTGGTACAGCAGGTTCTTCTCCTGCGAGATTTGCAGGAGCATCGCCTGGGCACGCTGGCGGACCTGGTTGGCCTGCTCGCGTTGGCTCTGCTGCAGCGTGTAGTTCTTGTCCAGGGCGGCCATGCCCAGTCGCAGGTTGCGTTCCAGGAAGATGTAGGCGTAGTCGGCGGCGATGACATCGCGGTACTGGGCGATCAGGCTGTCGGCGAGGCCCGATCCCGGGATGCTGGTGCCGATGGACAGCATCTTGTAGACCGGTTCGGTGGTCTGGTTCACGAAGCCGACCTCGGCCGAGTTGTTGGGGATGGCGGTGCGTGAGGCGATCTTCTCCGCGATGGAGCGCATCATCGTCTCCACCTTGGCGGTGAAGGGCGTGTGGGTGTAGGTGGTGTTCAGGCTGACCACGTCGCAGTTGGTGTAGTCGTTGCACTTCAGTATGTGCTGGATGACATCCGTGCCGCTCGCTGCACTCTGGCCGTAGAGCAACTGGCTGATCGAAGTGAGCGTGGGCGCGATCGGCTCGGGGTCGCGGGCCGATTCCTCCGGGTAGTAGATGATCGTGCCGACCAGGCTCATGATCAGCTCGCGCTCCTGGTCGTCGAGATAGGAGCCGGTGTACTGCAATGCCTTCCAGGTAAGGTTGCCGACGAAAGGGGCCTTGTTCTTCACGTTCGGATCGCTGGAGGCCCGCGCCGAGGACAGGATGCTGGGCCGGTCGGTGGCGCAGCGCCGGCGCGCCGCATCGCGGTCGCTCTCCAGGCCCATCTCGATGGCGAGGTCGGCGCAGGTTTCCTGCGAACTGTAGCCGAGCGATTCGGCGGCCGTGCTGACGATGGCCTTGGCGGTCTCGCACGAGTTGATGCGGGCATTGTTGATCCAGGTCTCCAGGCCCTTGGCCCATTTGGTGAGCCCGCCCAGCAGCGGCGAGACCGCTTCGAGCGCCAACTGAAACGCGATACCGGGCAGGGCGGCCGTGATGTTCTTCAGCATGTTCTTGAACTCGGTCGCCGAGATGTGGCTGAAGCTGCCGCCGAAGACGTCGATGCCACCGCAGCCGGCCTTGGCGCTGGGGAACTGGATGGCCGCGAGCTGATAGACCTTGTTGGGCGAGCGCATCATCAGGTTGCCGCCGGTGTAGGTATTGAAGGTCTGGCCGCGGAAGGCCCCGGGGGCCGTGTAGTTTCCGATGGCGCCCAGGTTGTTGAACATGTCATTCACCTCAGTGTTCAGGTCGCCGGCGCGCAGCGGCAGCGGCGAGATCACCAGCAGCAACGCCAGCAGTGCGGCGGAGGGTCGCCGCAATAGGGGATGGTCGGGGTGGTTCATGGGGCCTCCTGCGGCAGGGCGAGACGTTGCGTCGATCCGGGCAGCATCGCCTCGGCTTGCGGGCCGGACACGGCGGCGATGCGCTCCAGCAACTGGGATTCCGAGAGCACGCCGAAACCGATGGGCGTGATCTTTCCGGTGAAGGGCTGGGCCAGGAAGACGGCGGGCACCTGGGTGACCTTCAGGGTGGTGGCGATGCCGTTGTCCGCACGCGCGTTGGGGAAACCCGGCATCGGGCCGCCATCGACGCTGATGGCCACGACCTGGATGCCATGGCGCGCCTGGAAGGCCGCCAGAGTCGGCGCGAAAGCGTGGCAGTACGGGCAGTCCGAGCGGTAGAAGAAAAACAGCACGTGGTCCTTGCCCAGTTCGGCAATCGAACGGGATCGATCCACCCACTCGGTCTGCTCGAAAACTTCCAGTGCCTTGGCGTTGACCGGCCGGCCTTGCAGCGTCGGATCGAGTGCCGGCGTGGCCCAGGCCACCCGCTGCGCTACGTCGGCGAAATAGGAGGCACGCGCGACCACTTGGGATTCCAGTTCCATGTAGCGGCGCACGTTCGCCTCGGTCGGCCGCATGATGGCTATGTTGCGGGTGTCCTCCAGGGCCTTCTGCAGGCGTTCGAACTCGACCAATTCCGGGGCTTTCGAGGGCAGAGCGGGTGGCGCCGCGGGCGCCACCTTGTCCGGCAGCGGCGGACGTTCCCGTTCCTCGGGCATGGGATCCTCGTAGAAATGCCAGCCGCGCCAACTGTCGGACCAGTAGCGCGCAGCAGCATCCTGGGCCGACGCGGCGCTGGCGCCCAGCATCAAGGACAGCACCAGCAGCAGGCGAACGGGCGTGAGGAACGCGAAGCGCTTCATAGGGGCCCTACTTCAGGGATTGCGGCGGCCGGCCGTCGAGGCAGTAGTTGATGCCGAAGTCCATCGTCTGCCGGCGCGGAGTCGTCGCGCCGGGCAGGAGCACGCCGTCTTGCCAGAATGTGACCTTCAGCCGGCTGCAACCCGGTTGGGCGTATCGCTTCTCGGTCGTCACGTCGATGTAGATCGGCGAGGTGGCACCGAAGCGCTTGGTGATTGCGTCGGCCATCTCGCCAGTCAGGATCCCGTGGGCCTGCCCGTCGGTCGCCTGGAGGGCGGCCAGCATCACGGGGCGCGCATCGGGCACCGGCGTGCGGAGCACGTCGTCGGCGAAGGCGGGCAACGCCAATGCGGCGAGCAGCGCAGCGGCATAGACAGACTTCATTGGCATTTCCCCTGTCCGTAGTAGCAGGTGGTGAGGCGCGAGGCGTTGCTGCCCTGGATCGTTCCGACACTGGGCAGCGTCGGGACGATGGAGGCATAGAACTCGGAGAGGTCCATGGCAGCGAAGTCCAGGCTCTGGAGCTGGGCAATCGTGAAGCCCGAGCAGTCGGGGCTCTTGCCGGAGCCCCAGCCCTTGCCCACCTGGACGCGGCCCTGCTCGTTGACGATGCGCGCGAGCTTGCTGTTGAAGCAGCACTTGCCGGTGGTGTGCTCGATGCAGGCGACGCAGGCGCCCAGGATGCGGATGCACGACGAACAATAGGTCCCGATGCTATGGCACAGGCCGGCCCCTTCCTTCATCGCGAGCTTGCCTTCCTCCTCGTTGCAGGACGACATCGACATGACGATGTAGATCACCACCGCAATGGCGAGCGACCAGGGATCGAAGGCGACCACCAGGCCGTCGCCGGAGTAGAGCACGACCGAACTGGCCGGCAGCGCGGTGCCGTTGATGGCGACGGTGACGCCATAGGTCGTGAAGCTCCCAGAAAAGCCCCCGCTCATCAGCAGTGCCTGCATGCCCTGGTACAGGAACTCGCGGTTGTCGGCGTTCATCAGGACGTCATAGACGAGGCGCGAACCCGTGCCAAACAGGCTCTGGTTGGTCATGCCGGCACCGGCCGAGTCGGAGTAGCAGCAGTTCTTGAAGAGCCGGTCCCGGCATTTGTTTGATTCGCCCTTGAAGACCTGCATGTTGTCGGTGTCGAGGTACACGCCGGCTTCACGCGCGGCTTCCATCAACGACATCGAACGGGCGAAGTCGGCGTCGTTGGTGTAGCTGGTGTTGAAGCAGTTCGAGCCCAGGCAATAGACATTGGCGGGGCAGTTGGAGGCGGTGGTGGCGGTCTGTGCGGCGACCGGGCAGGTGTAGGTGTCCTGGGTGATCTCGCACAACCCGGTCGCCGCATTTAGCTGCTTGCAGGTGCTGGTCGCCGGGGTGCATCCGCTGCTCGCCAGCGGGGCGCACTCATCCACCGGGGCGCCCGCAGTGCAGGTCAGGGTGCGCTCATAGGACCAACAGGCGCGCGTGACAGCGCGGCCGTCGATGGTCTTGGTGGCGGGACCGTCTACGCAGCGGTCGGCGGTGGTCACGGTGCAGCGGCCGCCCTCCGTCAGCGCGGCGCTCCTGTCGACCCAGACGTCCGTCTCGTGCTGCTCCATGGTCGGCTGGACGAAGGACAAGGGCAGGCTCCAGCCGGAGGCGCCGACCAGGGTCGCAGGCCCCGCCGGTAGGGCGCAGTGCATCCCGGCGTCGTCGTAGATCGTCGTGCTGCCGACCGGACAATTTCCATCGGCGTCGGGGGCCGTGAGCGTGTAGCACTGGTCGGCTCCTCCGCCCGAGAGGAATCCTCCCGCCCAGGAGCCGCCCAGCGTATCGCCGCCCACCGTTCCGGCGGGGCAGGCATAGACCGGCGTGCCGAACTGGAAGGTGTAGCTGCAGTTCCCGGCGGTGCAGCCCGAGCCCGGCATCATGACCACCTTGAAGGGGCTCCAGCAGTAGCCCTGCCAATGCGGCGACAGGTCGGTGACGTAGGTCGCCTGGGTCGCCGGTGCGATCGGCAGGTCGAGGGCCTGCCAGCCGATGCAGGCGCCCATGCCGCCGGCGGCGTAGAAGCGGAAACGCTGCTTGCCGTCGGCGCGGATGCGGCATTGCGCTTCCGCGATCATATAGTCCATGCCGTTGCGGTTGACCTGGCCATGGGCGAACCAGGTGCCTTCGGCACAACTGGGCAGCAATTCCACCTGGACCGTGAGGTCGCGCCGGGTGGTGTAGTTGCCGACGCCGCTATAACGGTTGCAGACCTTGGTGGTCGTTCCCGCGGGCGTGGTGACCTCGGCGGTGGTGCAACCCGAGTAATAGTCGGCGAGACTGCCCAGCACGATCGACGGATTGCCGGCGATATCGCGGGCGGCGGCGACGGCGGGATCGTAGGCCGAGACCGGGGGGCGCGGCGTGTTGGCCGACGTCACGGCACCGCGCTGTGCTTGGCAGACGGGATCATCGATACTGGTGGCGCAGGCGGCCAGGCGGGCATTGGCCGCCCCTGACAGGCTGGGTTGGCCGTAGTACGTGGTTTCCGGTGGCGTCGTGGTATAGCCCGGCACGGCACTCGATGCACTCGGCGTATTCACCGTCCCCCGGATGACGGGATTGGCCGCCTGCCCGGCGGCGGTGCCTTCCTCGAACGGACCGGCCACGGCGGCGGTATGCGTCGTGATGAAGCAGACGAGCGTGATCCAGGTGACCCAGCGGCGCATCGTGGCCTCCTATCCCCTAATCCGTTTCAAGAAGGTGTCGGCGGGCGGGCCGAAACCGGGTGCCGAGCGCCGCATGTATTCCAGCGCGTAGTCCAGGCTCACGTCGCCGGAGGTTCGCAGGAAACTGTCGGCTGGCGCGCAACTGCCGCTGGCGCAGGCAACCGGGCGGGTGCCGTCGCGCACCAGCACGAAGGTCGGTACCCGGGTGACGGCGTAGCGGTCGAAGGCCGGGGGATCGATCTGCACGGCCACCTGCCGGGTGCCAATCAGGCCCTGCACCTGGGCGACGGTGTCGCGCAGCGAGCCGTTGGCGAAGCCCCGGAGGACGATCGAAGCCTTGGCACGCGCGGCCTGGTCGACCAGACGCTGCAGCGTGGGCCGGGGCATGGACAGGCTGACGAACACCAACAGCCCTGGCCCAGTCGCCAGCCCCTGCGCCTGAGTCATCGCCTCCGCTTGCGATGTATAGCCCCGCGCCAGCGCCTCGAGATCGATCGGGGTGCGACTGAGGGGCTGGGGCAGCGCCTCGACGTTCGGGCGGGTCGGCACCGGCGCGGATCGCAGTTCGGCATCGCTGGGCATGCCGTACTTCCGCCGCGCCGCGTCAATGTCTCCCTCGGTGATCGCGGGCTGCTCGCGGCGGACCCGTTCGATGTCCGCGTCGGTAATGACCGGCGGGTTTTGCGGCAGGGCCGGCGCGCTCGCCACGAGTGCGGCGGTGAGGCCGAGGGCACGGGCAGATAGACGGAGATCAGAAGCCCACACAGCAGTTCCTCTTGCGAAATAACATGAAGGCGAAGTCCTCGCCGCGCACGGGGTATTCCTTGCCGGCGCCCCAGAACACCGTGGTGCGGCCGAAGGGCTGGCAGCAGCGCCCGGCTTCCTTCGCGGTGTTGGGGATCGGGTAGGTGAGTTGAGTCTTGTAGGCGGTCTTGTCCATGACCGGCTCGAAGTACGGCCCGCACAGGCCGGGCGTGCCATGCCAGCCCCAGGCGATCAGTTCGCGGTGCATCTTCGCGGTCAGGCGCTGGGCCATCAGCGCGGCCGTGCGCACGCCGCCCAGGTGGTAGGGCACGTGGCCGTCGAGGGGGTAAATGCCCCCCTGGCAGCCGGCGCACCAGAAGAGCTCCTTGAGGCCGAAGCCGACCGAGGCGGCGACGCAATCGGCGGCGCAGGCGGCGATGGCGACCGGATTGGCGAAGAGCACGGCGTCCGGGTTGAGGATCAGGGTGAGCTCGTCGTCGGCCCACAGGGGATCGACCTCGGTGAGGTAGGCGAGATCGAAGGAGCCCTTCTCCAGGCAGGGGAAGTCGGTCACCACCTCCAGCCAGTACATCACCGGGTTCACGTAGAAGTGCGCCTGGTAGAAGCTGCCACCGTCCCCGTCGCCCTCCGGGCGGGTGAAGCGCGCGGCCTCCGGCGCCGGGATGCCCGGGTCGAGATCGATGCCGCCCAGCGATACCAGGCAGAAGGGCTTCCTCACCGCCTCGACATGCCGTGCGGGCTCCCAGAAGCCGATGGAGAGCCCGATGACCGGATTGACGCCACAACTGCAGACGGGGCTCGCTGGGTTATCGGTGTCCTCCTGATCGCCGAAGTTGGCGATGCGCGCACTTCCGATACTGATCGGTAGGATGCAGGACCAGCAGATATCGGTGATCGGATTGGGAAACTTGCCGGTGCAGGTGGCCGCGCCAGCAGCGAGGCTGGGGCCGGCCGCGAAGACGAGCACGGCGGCAAGCAGGAAAGGAACGAGGCCGCGATGGGCATTCATGGGGACACCGCCAATTCGTCGATACGCAACCGCAGCCCTTCCTGCGACACCAGCGCCGGCACCTGGGTGATGCCCAGGCGGCGGGTGAGCAGGCCCTGCTGGTCGTAGTAAACCGGGAGGCGCCAGGACTGCATCAGATCCAGGTAGGAGCCGCCGACCAGGATCGGCTTGACGCGTCCCTGGTACAGGGCGATCAACTGTCGCGCCCGGCTGATCTGACGCGGGTCGCGGGCATCGAAGAACAGCAGGTGCCGGGACAGCGACACCACCTCCAGCGGGTTCTTGCGCGTGCCGGCGGCAAACAGCAGTTCGCCCTGGGGGCCGAGGATGTTGCGATCCAGACTGAAGCTCGGATCGAAGTAGAAGGTCCGCGCTGCTTCGGCCGCACGCAGGCCGGTGATCGGCGGCGGATTCTTCACGGTCGCGACGCCCCGTTCCCGGGCTTCTGCTTCCAGGCGCCCGAGTTCGCCGCTGCGTTCCTTGTCGCGCAGGCGCTGCTCGATCATCTGGAGCAGATGGGGTTCGCTGATCGCGTAGGTCGGCCCGATGACGCCCAGATCCATAGCCCGCACGCCAGCCGCGCCCAGCATCAGGCAGAGCACCAGAGGAGCGGACACGATGCCGCGTTTCATCGCGCCCTCCCGGCCGGGCAACGGATCTGTCCGGCGAATCGCTCGCGGGCGGCGCTATCGCGCAGGTGGCTGGCACGGATCAGTCCCATCAGCACCGGATCGCCGTCACCGGCCGACATCGCTTGGCGCAGCTCACTCGTGGTGAGTGCCCGGCCGCAACGTTGCTCGAAGGCCGCGAGATAGTCCTTGGCGCCGGTTTCAGCGGCGGGGGCGATTTGCCGCAGGAGGCCGAGATAGTCGGCCAGCGGCATGTCATTGATCCCCAGAGTCGTCGGCGTCCCGTGGATCGGCCCGCGGGCCGGACTGGACTGGCCCCGGGCAGCCGGCTGGGTCAAGAGGCCGAGCAGCGTGAGGAGCAGAAGGGCCTTGGTCATGGCGCGCCTTTCAATACAGTGGAACCACGACACCGACCACCTGCTCGGCCCGTACCAGGCCGCTGTCCTGGTAGCGCGAGTCGAAGGAGTCGGGGCTGGTGCCCTGCACGTAGTAGTGCCCGGGCGGGATGACGGTGGGCGTAATCGGTACGAGGGGACGATGGTCGTAGGCCTGCAGCTTGGCCACGCCGACCTCCTCGCCGTTGATCGCCACGTGCCGATCGGCGACGGTCACGGCATCTCCCGGCAAGCCCCGCACGATCTTGAAGAAGGGTTGGCCGCGCAGCCCTGGATAACGCATCTGCGCCTCACCGTCGAACGAGAAGACGATGAAGTCGCCGCGCCGCAGGGGGCGGGGGCCGCGCACCAGCCAGGCGATGCGATACGGCAGGCTCGGCGTCCAGTTGAAGAGCACGGGCAGCCGCGGCGTCGCATCGATGAAGAGCCGGGCATAGGCCAAGCCCCAGATCGCCAAGATCGGCAGGTAGAGATACCAGCGCCGGCGCACATGGCGCAGGAAATCGGCAAAATGCTTGACGGCTCGCCGCCCTAGGCCGGGTAGCGCCTGTTGGACCGGTTCGGAATTCATGGCGCGGCCACCTTTCTGCGCAGCTGCGCCGTCAGGTCGACGGTATTCGGCGTCGGTCCGGCCACGGCGGTCCTGAGGATTACCAGGCAGTTGCATTCCCGCGGCAACTCATCGAGGGCGAGCGGCAGGCGCTGGGCGAAGGCCCGGGCCATGACGAGCGCCTTCTGGCGGTCTTCCTCCGAGCTTGCCTTGGTGAGGATCTGGGTGAACTCGGCTTCCTTCGCGCGGTACACCTCGGCCACATCGACCACGCCGATGACCAGAGCCGGCCGTAGTACCCAGCGGTCGTAGGCCGCAAGCGCGGCGGCCACCACGACCAGGGTGGCCAGGCCCTGGGCCAGCCATTGGGGAACGGTGGCTTTCATACCGCGTGCCCCCGGCGGCGCAGCAGTTCGCCGATCGCCTCGTCGATGGACAGGCCCTGGGCACGCAATTCGTCGATCGGCGCGTTGTCTTCCAACTTGTTGGAGAAGAGCAGGTGGGTCGCCGGATCGAGGATGTTGCGGGCGACGCCTTCGCCCACGGGGGAAGAGATGTACACCTCGGAGAACACGCCGGCCTCGGTGCGTAGCGAGTTCAACAGCCGCTTCTTCGGTTCGTCCATGGTGAGCCGGCCCTTCCTATCGAGCATCTCGATGGACTCCGGCTTCTGCCGCAGCAGGAAGACCCAGTCCGAGCAGTTGAAGGCCGCTTCCATCTGCGCCGAGCCGTAGTAGTCATCGGCGCTTTGGGTCGCCGTGCCGAGTGCGCCGCCGTACTTGCGGGCGCGGCGGGCGGCTTCCTCGATCACGGCGGCCTTGACCGGATCGTCGGCGCCGATGTCGCCGAGTTGCTGCTTCAACTCGTCGACGAACAGCACCTTGCGCCGGTTGCGGGTCAGGTACATCTCGCCGGTGATCCGGTGCAGCAGCAGGATGTTGACCACCGCGTGCAGGTCGGGGCGGCGCTTCAACTCCTCGTTCTCGATGACGATAAAGTCGTTGGAAAAATCGACGTTGTTCTTGCCCTCGAAGAAGCGCTCGTACTGCCCGCCCTTGGCGTAGGGGTTGAGCATGATGGCGAGGTCCTTGATGCGCTGGTCGCCGACCACGCCCAGTTCCTCGATGGTTCCGCCCTTGAAGGCGTCGCGCAGCCCCGAGATGCGCAGCTCGTTGCCGTATTCGCGCCAGAGCTTCAACACCATCGCCGAGATCGCCTTGTACTGGACCTCTTCGAGCGCATGCTGCATCGAGCACATCTTGGCGATGCCGGGCACCAGCATGTCGATGTCTTCATTGATGTCGACGATGTGGGTGAAGGGGTCGAGACAGATATCCACGTCGGGCCGGAACTCGATGTAGGTGCCCTTCGCCTTGCGGCAGAGCTTTTCGAAGGAGCGGCCCAAGTCGAGCATCCAGACCTTGGCGCCGATGGCGCGGTAGGACCAGGCCATCTCGTTCATCAGCACCGACTTGCCCGAGCCGGGGGCGCCGATGATGGCAAAGTTGTAGTTGCCCAGGTCGTTGTCGAAGATGTCCAACGTCATCAACTGGCCGCGGCGGCCGCCGAAGACCAGGGCCGGGGTGCGCGTGCCGCGCCACTCGGCGATCAGCGG
>JRYJ01000990.1_pt1 | contig 25533 bp, 20 predicted proteins | sample 235371 | NCBI WGS metagenome assembly JRYJ01 (sample SAMN03074219, study PRJNA261477) | activated sludge metagenome | biome: Wastewater Treatment Plant; feature: Wastewater; material: Activated sludge; isolation source: activated biomass of a wastewater treatment plant treating hydrocarbon... ... | reverse complement strand
GACGGTTTCGTGATGGGCGAGGGCGCCGGGGCCTTGATTCTCGAGTCGCTCGCCCATGCGAAGAAGCGCAAGGCCCGACTGTACGCGGAGGTGGCAGGGTATGCGGCCACGAGTGAGGCCTATCATATGGTGATTCCTCGCGAAGACGGGGCGGAAGTCGCCACTACCATGAAGTTGGCGCTGGAGGACGCCGGGATCACCCCGGCGCAGGTCGACTACATCAATGCGCATGCGACGTCGACCACCGTGGGGGACGCTGTCGAGGTCAAAGCGATCCGCCAGCTCTTCAAAGCGCGGGCGGACAAGCTGGCGGTGAATGCGACCAAATCGCTGATCGGACATACGTTGGGCGCGGCGGGCGCGATGGCGGGGATCGTCTCGGCCCTGGCGATCGAAACGGGGCACGTCCACGGCACGCTGAATCTGGACGATCCGGATCCCGCCTGCCACCTCGCCGGACTGTCCAAAGACGCGTACGCCAAAAAACCGAAGGTGGCGATGGTGAATGCGTTCGGGTTCGGCAGCAACAACGCCGCCGTGGTGTTGAAGAAGGTCTCCGGTTGAGGGAGTGCAAAGGCCGATCATGACCAAAACGTCCGACGTATCCGGAAAAATCATCGCCGCCCTGGCGGAATATCTGAAACGGGATGCTGCGTCGATCAAACCGAGCCATCACCTTCGGGAAGACCTCGGATTGGATTCCATGGCGGTCATCGAACTGCTGTATCGGATCGAGGAAGTGTTCAACCTCCAGATCCCGGACCAGGACCTGGCCGGATTGACCACCGTCGGCCACGTCATCGCCTACGTCGAAGGTCGGTTGGCCCCCGCCCCGTCCGTCTCCGCGAAGGGCGGCGCCGGGAAGTCGTCCAAAGGAAAGAAGGGCTAGGACGATGGCCGGCTCGGCACAGACGCCCGTCACGCTCCGACAGATCCATCGTTTGGTCGGCGGCGAGTTGATCGGGTCGCCGGAGGCGACCGTCACCGGCGTCGCCAGTCTGGACCAGGCCGGTCCCAAGGATCTGGCGTTCCTGGCCTCCGAACGATTCCAAAAGACCGCGCAAGCCACGGTCGTGGGCGCCCTGCTGGTGAAGCGGCGCTTACCGGATGTCGGCAGTCCTCAAGTCGTCGTGGACAATCCCGCGTATGCCTTCGCCCGCGTGGCTCAGGAATTTTTTGTGCGGCCTCCACGCCCTCGCGGCATCTCCTCCGGGCTGGTTCGCGGAGACGGGTGTTCGATGGGACCGGATGTTTCCATCTGGCCCGGTGTCACGCTCGGCGATCGTGTGACGATCGGAGCCCGGGTCACGCTCTATCCCGGCGTTTTCGTGGGGGACGATTCCGCGATCGGCGACGATACCGTCCTCTACCCGAATGTCGTCGTACGCGAAGGGTGCCGGCTCGGTGCGCGGGTCATCGTGCACAGCGGCACGGTCATCGGCAGCGACGGATTCGGCTATGTCCAACATGAAGGACGGCACCAGAAAATTCCCCAACTCGGCGGGGTCATTATCGAAGACGACGTGGAACTGGGGGCGAACGTGACGGTGGACCGCGCGACCTTCGGCCACACGGTGATCAAGCGCGGGGCCAAGGTCGACAATCTTGTGCAGATCGCCCACAACGTGGTGGTGGGCGAGCACAATATTCTGGTCGCGCAGGTCGGAATCGCCGGCAGCACGACGTTGGGCCGCTACGTGATGGTCGGCGGCCAGGCCGGTCTGGCGGACCACCTGCAGATCGGCGACCATGTCATGATTGCGGCCAAGTCCGGCGTGACCCGCAGCCTGGAGCCCAACCAAGTTGTGTCGGGCGCGCCGGTCATGCCCCATGCAACCTTTCTGAAGGCCCAGGCCGTCATTCCCCAGTTGCCCGAGCTGCGGCAGCGGATTCGTGAGTTGGAAGAACGCCTCGCGAACTTGGAACGGGCGGGCTCGAACGTGGCTCCTCGGAAGCCCTCGCGGAAGAAGAAGTAGTCGGTGCGTTCTCCTACCGATCCGGCTTGATCACACTGCGCCAGAAGAAGAGCTTCGCCCAGAAGAACCCTGCCCAGGGCATCAAATATCCGGCCAGCGGGTAGACCGTTCCCTGCATGACGCTCATTGTGGAGGCCGAGAGAATCGTACCGGCCGCCGCAAGATAGATGAGCGGCACCCAGGCAGGCCCGGCCGGCGCCGAGTGGATCGGCACCGCGTCCCGCTTCGGGCGTTTGCCACGCCGCAGCACGGCTTGCATGCGGGTCGCAAAGATCTCGGGGCGTTCTCGCAGGATCCACTGCTGGTACATCGTCTGAAGCCAACCGAAGAGTCCTCCCAGGAAGAGGAGCCCCGAACTTTCCAAGAACGTACTCCATGTGTACGTATCGGTGGCGAGCAGTTGATAACCGAGCGCGCCGATCCCGGCCAGCATGCAGATCAATCCAAGGACGCCGGAGGGGAACAAGATGTACGTTTTGACGTACGCCGTCGCTCTGGCTGCCTGGTCCTCCGTCTGTCTCAATGTCACGAGCTTGGGCATGACGCGGTCCGCGAGTAGGTTGTGTAGATCTCGACCGGGGTCGCTCCGCCGAGGTCCGCCATGGTCGTATACTTCCGGTCTCAATCGCAAGTGTCCTTCCGTCGCAGGATGGCACGAAAGCGGGCAACAGGTGGTCGACCGATCTGTTCTGTGCAATCTTGAATGCGCAGCGCAGCCGACGGCGAGAGGAACGACCCCGGTTGCTCCACGGTCTTCATCGACAGACCGGACGTGCGAAAACGTCTGCACGGGGCCGTGAAGCGGCCTCCAGCAAGCATTTGCGGCTTTCCGGCGAGAGGCGAGCACGGTGGAAGCGACGATGTGCGCCGGGCCTCCGTGGCGTCGCTGTTCGGCTGTCCACAAGAACTGTGGATGGCCTGTGTGCAACCGTGTGGATAGGCGGCTGAGAAAGCGATTGAGCGAGGACTCGAGCGGGCTGCCTAAGGAATAGGCGCGGCAAAGCGTGGTTTTTCACTGAGATAGATTCTGCGATACGGAGCGGCCGTCTGATAGGTCCGAAGATGCGGGGTCCGTGAGTGGTCAGGCAAGTGGAAGAATTTCGAAAATCGCCGTTCGTTCCAGTCGGCCGATATCGACCCATTGTTGCGCCAGCGGGACGAGCGCAGCCAAACGTTCCTGAACTGCCGCAAGACGTTCACCCACGGCGGAAGGGCGGTTCTGCGCCGTCACAAGCAGGAACGTCCGCAAGCCGTGCAGGAACATGGTGATGTTGGAGGCGGAAACGCGATCGGCCGCTTCATACAGTCCGTCGATATCCTGAAGCACGGAGGTAAGGGCTTGTGGATGCGGCGCCCCGGCGTTGCCGCTCGTGATGTTGCTCAAGGTGGCGACCAGGGCCGGCACGCGCGCCTGCATCTGTCCCAGAAAATATTCGTCCTGCTCGTCGAGTTCCTTCAGGATCCGGCCGATGGCCCGCGCATCGGTCACCTCCCCGCCCCGTTCGATTTCCTGCTCGGCCCGCTGAATCACGGTTTCCAGTACGTCCCGGATCGGTTGAAGCGAGCGACCGCGCGCCTCGTGGAGTTGTCGTAACGCATCGAGAATCGGCAGCGTCGTGGTCAGGGCAGGCGTGGGCTGTTCGTGCGGAGCCTCCCCCCTCGGTTCCGGGGATGCCACGGCAGCCTGTACGAGGGGGCGTTCCAGAGGCTCCGGACCGGCGATGGGCCGACGGTCTTTCGGCGCGGCCTCCTCGGCCGGACTCAGCTCATGGACGGTCTGCGTGATGCGCGACAGTCCGTCCCGCAACGATGCCAAATGATGTGCGGCCACGGTCCGTTCATGCTTGCCGGCCGCCTGCAGCAGCGGAAGCAGATTGGTGGCCATTTCTTCGATGGCCGTCAGACGCACTGTCGCCGCGGACTTTGCCAGGTTCGTGACGCCCTGGAGCATCAGATTGGCCAATCGCACCCGTCGAGGTTGTTCGGTGGTCCGGTCCAGGCGCTCGAGGGCGGTTTGAATCTGATTCAGCCACTCGCGGGCTTCCAACGCGAAGAGCCCGAGAATCTCCCGCCGGATCTCGCCGGTCGAGTCGGAGGGCTCAGTGCCCGAGGCCGGCGAGGGCTCCTGTGTCTGGGGAGCCTGTCGCACGACGGCACTCTGGATGACGTCGGCGATGGCGTCCAGGCTTTCCAGCAAGGCTGCGAACTGGTCGGTGCTTGTACCGGTCGCGCGGCCCGATGGACCGGCGGCGGGAGGCGGCGCAGATGTTCCGAAACTCACCCGTTCCAGTGCCGGCGCGTCGATGGTTTCCACGACGGACACCAGCGGCCACTGACCCAGGTCGAGCGTGCGGGGCGCCGTGCCGCCGGCGGGCTCGTTCTCCTCGACGATCCGCACCACCGGCCGGGCCGGGTAGCGGGGGTTGATGCGGATGACGACCCCTTCCTCTCCGCTGCTGAGCCGGACCTTCGTGCCGAGTGGATAGACCGAGAGTTGTTCCACCAGCGCCTTCATGATTTCTCTGGGAAACGCCGTGCGCTCCGTGACGAGCAGTTCCCGAACCGCCTCGTGCGGGAGGAGTCGCCGGCGGTAGGGCCGCGGGCTTATCAGTGCGTCGAAAATGTCCATCAGGCCGATGATTTGGGCCAGTTCATTGATCTCGCGGCCCTTCAGTTTATTCGGGTACCCCTGTCCCTTCCCCCGTTCATGCGCTTGGAGCACGACTTCGGCCAGCCATGCGTAGTCCGCGCCGAGCCGCTGGATGATTTCGGATCCGAGCCGCGGATGCTGTTCGACCAGTGCGCGCTCTTCCGAGGTCAGCCTCCCCGATTTTTTGAGCAGGTTCTGCGGAATGGCGAAAATGCCGATGTCGTGCAGGAGCCCGGCCAGAGCGAGCCGGCGTAATTCCTCACCGTAGTACCCGAGCCCGATCCCGACTTTGGTGGCGAGAATGCCGACGTTGACGAGGTTGGTGACCAACGGGGGACCCTCGGGACTCGACATGGCTTCGACGACGAGCTGATCGTTGCTTTGGATGGCGTCGACGATCTCTCCGGCGATACGTGTGAGCTCCGCAAGGTCGATCGGTTCACGGCGTTCCACGGCCGTCGCCAACCTGGTCAACGCTGCTTCCGCCTGTCGATAGTAGCCCTGCCCTGCCCGTTCCATGATCGTTGAACTCTTCTCCTTGCGCCGTGTCCTCAGTTCACCCGGGAAGCTTCGTTCACCAGGCGCGCATCGATTTCGCTCGCCTTCCCGAGATAGCCGAGGAGCAGGCACAGATCGCAAAGGTTGTTGATGAGTCGGCAGACTCCGCCGCTCCGCTCATGAATGCTCGCCGTTGCCTCTTTGGTAAAAATCGTACGGGCGGCACCTCCGGCGGCTAACCGAGCCGCGATATATCTGCGCGTCTCCTCGGCATCGAACGCTTCCAAATGGTAGCGGATTGCGATGCGTTGATTCAGCTGCGGGATGCGGTCGACCTTCTGACGGAGTTCCGGCTGGCCCAACAGCACCAACGTTACCAAAAAGCGATCATTGGTTTGAAAGTTGATGAGGAGCCGTAATTCCTCGAAGAGGCGACGACTTTCGATGGCCTGCGCTTCGTCGATCAGGATCACGGTCTCGACCTGTCGATGATAGTTCGCCAGCAGATGCTCGTTCAAACGGTGCAACAACCGCACTTTCGGCCCCGTCGCTGCGATGCCCAGTTGGCAGAGGACTTCGCCCAGGAAATCCTTTGAGGAAAAGGAGGGATTGGCAATCAAGGCCACGTCGTAGCGGGATTCCGGCAGACTCAGCACAAGCGCCCGACTCAGCAGGGTTTTCCCGCAGCCGATCTCGCCCGTCAGCATGACGGCCCCTTTGCGTGTCTCAATGCCGTAGAGCAGCCGTTGCCTGGCCGTTTCGTGATGGGGGCTGGGGACGTAAAAGCGAGGGTCGGGCACGTTCTCGAACGGCCGGCAGCACAGGCCCCAATGCGCTTCGTATGCGAAATCGCCGGCGGTCAGCCGCAATTCGGAGACGGGTTCGTGGGGACGCATCCTCGGTTCCGTCGCCCCGGTCACCGGTCCTGCTGTCATCGCTGAGACGTAGCCGGTTTGGTTCATGGCCTGTTTCCGTCAAGCGGCCGGGAGAAGCTGATCCATAGCCTCCCGCTCGCTGCGGCCGGCGGCGAGCCAGTCCTGCGCCATCGTCAGGACGGCGCGGAGCCGTGCCTCCACTGCTTCGATCTTCTGTGCGGCCACGGCAAGGCGCCGTTGCGACACGATCGTAAGGAAGCTCTGCAGGCCGTTCAGGAAGTCTACCAGCATCGTGGCGTTGGCCTGCTTGGCCGCGCCGTGCAACTGTTCGAGGTGCTGAAGGCTGCGGCTCAGGCCATCGCCGGAAGCCAGAGCGCCGGGGCCTTCCTGACGGAGCTGGCCCAGGAGAAAGGCGATCGAGGGCAGCTGCTGTTGCAGGGATTGCAAGAACTGCTCGTCCACACCTTGTAACTCCACAACGAGTTGGCGGAAGTCCTGCGGTGTGATCTGCCCCCTACCCTGTCGCGCTTCCTGCTCCAGTCGTTGCATCACCTGCAAAATCAGGCTGCGGGGAGACGGCCGCCCGGCGGTGCGTTGATCGTACAGGCTCCGGAGCGTGTTGAGCAGGGTCATCAGGTCGGCGACGGGCTCCGCTGCCGGGGCCGCTTCAGGCGTCGGTCCGAGATCCAGGGTCAGGCCCGTGGCGGTCGTGACCGAGTCGATGACGAGGCGAAACTGGTCGCGGACCGTGGCGTAGTCTTGACTCGTGGCGGTGGTGCGGTCCTTCAGCGTGTCGATGAACGGCAGGAGCGCGAAGGTGGCGCGTTCGACATCCGACAGATTGACGGTGGCCGCGGAGCCGCCGAGGCTGGTGATCCCCCGGACAATAGCATCGACCAACTGGCTGTGACGATCCGGGTCGACCTGGCCTTCCAGCTCGGTCAGCGCCGAGTGGATCTGCAGGAGCCACTCCTGGGCTTCCTGTCCGAACAATTCGACGAGCTCTTTCTGGAAATCGTCTTCGGTCTGTTCGGGTTCGGTTGACACCGGGCGTCCCTACGCGTTGGTCAGGATGCTGTGAGCGGGATTCAGGTGGGTGAAACGAGTCACCGCTTCCCGTTCCCGAGTTGGGAAGCCAGGCCGGCGATTTCCGCCAGCTTTCTCGCCATGTCCTCGAGGCGCCGATTGGAAAGATCGGCCATCTGTTCGGCCTCGGTGGCCCGTTTGGCCAGTTGCGTCGAACGTTCCCGCTCGCTGGCGAGTACGGCATCGAGTTCGCGGGCCTTTTGGACGGCGTGCTCGAGTTCCTTCACCTGCGTCAGGAGGGCGGACGCGGTTTGACGTTCGGTCGACAAGGTTGTGTCCAATTCAGCGCTCCGCTTGCGGGCGGTCTCCAAAGCCTGTTCCAATTCCGGGATCCGGGCCGCGATGGTCTCCAATTCACCGATGCGTTTGGTAAGGCCGGTCGAGCGGTCTTTTTCGGCGCCGAGTTTGCCCTCAAGATCCTTGGCCCGCGCCTCTATTTTCTCGAGCGCGGCGATCTGTTGCACCAGTTGAGCTGCGGCATCCCGCTCGGCGGTGAGTGTGGCCTCCAGTTCGTGAATGCGGGCGGACTGTCGCGCGCTGTCCGCCACCTTTTTTGACAGTTCCTCGGTTCGTCGGCGTTCGTCGGCCAAGGCCGACTCCAGGTCGGGAACCCGCTCCGCCTCTTTGGAGACCTCGGCGAGGCGTTCATCGAGCGACTCGCGCCGGGTCCGCTCCTCGGCCAAGGCCGCTTCGAGTTCCTTGGTGCGCGAGGAGAGCTGAGAGAGCTGGCCGCGCTGTTCGTCCATGGCCGCCTGCAGCTGTTGCAAGCGCTCGCCGCCCTCGCGGCGTTCCTGTTCCATCTGCCCTTCCAATTCGGCGATCTTTCGCGCCCGTTCTTCCATCTCGACTTTGTGGCGGTGTTCCAGCTCAGCCGTGGCCGCGGCGACCGCCTCGCGGGTGTCCACGGCCGGTATGGGCTGGGCCGGCTCACTCGGAACGACCTGGATCGGCTCGGGCTCGACCAGGCGGATCGTCGGAGTCTCGCTCCCGCCCCACTTGGGCTTGCTCTTGGTCTGGGGCTTCTCCGATTCCTCCTGGGCTGGCGGCATAGCGATCGGGGGAGGGTCCATCACCGGCGCGGCGGCTTTGGCCGAGGCAGGTGTCGGAGCGGGCGCTGCGGCAGCCGGAGCGCCCGCTTTCGGCTGACGCTTGGACAGCAAATCGAGCACGCGGTCCTTCAGAGACGTGCCCTGAAAAGGCTTCTTGAGGACTCCGTCCGCCTTACAGGACTCCGCCTGGCGGGACACTTCGTCGTTGACAATCCCCGAGATCAACAGCACGGGAATCTCCGCGAGATTCGGTTGAGCCCGCACAAAGGAACAGACTTCATAGCCGCTCTTATCCGGCATGATTACGTCCGAGACGATCAGGTCCGGCCGGTCCTTGATCAACAGGGCCAACGCCTCCGACCCGTTGGCGGCCAGGGTGACGCCCATCCCGGCCTCAGTGAGGAGGCGTTCAGCGACCTTGCGGACCGCGATACTGTCGTCAGCGATCAGAATCTTAGGCATGTGGTTCCTCTTTTCCCCCGGGGATTATGAGCCGGTCTGAGACGATACGATGCCCAGGGTCGTGAGTTTGAGCAAGGGCAGTTCTTCATCTCCGGCCAAGCAGGTTCCGGCGATGTCCGGGTCGCTGCCCGACTGATAGTGGATGGCCGTGCGCTCGACTATGTGGAGCGACGGGACCTGACCGTCGATGCGAATGGCGACGGGGCCGTCGACGTGCTTGACGATCAGGCAGAGCGGATCGCTCTCATGCATCGGGCGCCGCAGCCTGGCGGCCAGATCGAACACCGGGAGGCACTCCTTCTGATGACGGATGAGCCCGGCCACGAACGGCGTGTCGCTCGGAACCGGCGACGAGCCCGGCCAGGGCATGATGCCTCCGACTTCATCGGTTCGAGCGGCCAACCGGATTCCGCCGACGGAAAACACCAGCAGGCCTTGCGTCCGCGATGAGGCGGCGCGTTGGGCCTGAGCTTGAGTCTGGTTGCGAAGTTGCGAGCGTAACATCGTCGAACTCGTGTCGTTACTGTGGCCGTGCTGCGGACGTGAGAGCCGCGTGGTGTTCCGTCGTGGTCAGTTGGAGAAGCGGCTTGGTGCGCGGAGCCCCGTCCGACGAGGCGGGTGTGACCAGCGTCGTCAATAGGTCCTTTCCCGACGGCAGATCCAGGATCCAGAACGGATTGGTAATCAGGGCAATGTACTCGGGATCCATGAAAAACCCGATGATCCGCTCTCGCTCGCCTCCACGGAAATGCGGCGGCAACGGGCGGATGTCGTGGCGCAACACGTCCACGAGTCCCACCACCTGATCCACGAGGAACGCACGAGCCCGCTGATCGTTTCCATAAAGTACGATACGGGAATCGACGGATTGGGACAATGACTTGCGGGTCAGGCGGACGGCGAGGTCGGTCCGTTCGTACGTGGCTCTGGCCCAGGTCACGGTGACGTCGCCGCCGGCTTCGGAGGGCGTCACGATGCCGCGGACCCAGTCCGCCGGAAACGCGAAATGCGAGAGGCCGATGCCTGCGACCAGGAACCGCAGGGTATGCGTACTTGCGGTGCCGGTCGCCCTATGTCCTCGAAGTCCCATAGTTGACTGTCATTGTGCCAGGGAAGGACAAAATCGACAAAGAGTTCGTCATTTTCTGACGCCGGTTTCACGGCCGATCCACTTTTGGACCTCTTGAATCAGGGCTCGCTCTTCGACCGGCTTGGCAATGTATCCCGATGCCCCGACGTTGATGGCCATCTGCCGGTGCTTTTCCCCGGCGCGGGTGGTCATGACGAGAATGGGGGTCGCTTGAGTCTGCGGTCTGGCTCTCAGCGCCTGGATCACCTCGTAGCCGTTCAACTTCGGCATTTCCAGGTCGGTGATGATCAGCTGGTAATGCTGCGTGGCCGCCTTGCGGCAGCCTTCCTCGCCGTCCACCGCCGTCTCCACGACATACCCGGCGGCTTCCAGCATCCGGCCCACGAACTTCCGGATGCTGAGCGAATCGTCGATGAGCAGCAGCGGAGCCTGACCTGACGGCATCGGCTCAGCCGCAGGCTGGACGGGCTCGTCCGCGGTGAGTTGCGGCAACTCCCCGGCCCCGGCCGGCAGCGCCTCGTGATATTCGCGGGTCGTCAACCGGCTCACGTCGAGCACGAGCACGACGCGTCCTTCCGGGTCGATGGTGGCGCCGCCGAAGACGGAGCGCTCGAACGGTTTCAACGAGCCCAGAGACTTGATCACGATTTCTTGGCGGCCCAACAATTCATCCACGGCGCAGCCGAGCGGCCCGGTCGACGTCCGGACAATAACCACCGGCGTGGTGCTGTCCACGATGCCGGTTTCGCGTCGGACCAGATTGGCCAGCGGGTGGACTTCGATGGCCTCGTCCCCGATTTGAAGGACCGATCGGTCGCCCATGCGCTGCAGCGTCGATCCCGTCGGCATCGTGACTTCGCGGACACTCGGGAGCGGAATCGCGTACCGCTCGTTGTTGACACGCACCAACAGGGCCGTCGCAATCAACAGGGTGAGCGGCAGGTGCATCGTGAATTTGGTCCCCTGTCCGCGGACCGATTCCACTTCGATATGGCCGTTCATCGTCTCGATGACGCGTTTCACCACGTCCATGCCGACGCCCCGTCCGGCTTGGTCGCCGACCGCGTCGGCCGTCGAGAATCCCGGCAGGAAGATGAACTTGATAACTTCGCTCTCCGGAAGGGTCTCCGCCACGTCCTGACGGACCAGTCCCAGTTTGACAGCCTTGGCCTTGATCTTTTTGATATCCAGGCCGGCCCCGTCGTCTTCGACCTCGATCACCACCGAGTTGCCGCGATGGGCGGCGTGGAGATAGACGGTGCCGGCGGCCGGTTTACCCTGGGCGACCCGGGCGGCGGCCGGCTCGATCCCGTGGAACACGGCGTTGCGAACGAGATGCACCAACGGGTCGACCAGGCGTTCCACGACGCCCGTGTCGATTTCGGTGTGTTCACCGGAGGTGACGAGGTTGACTTCCTTGCCGGTGGCGCGGGCCATTTCGCGGGCCGCGCGGCGGAATCGGGTGAAGGGCGTGCCGATCGGTACCATGCGCGCGCGCGCGATTTCATCCCGCATCCCGAGGGTCAGTTGCTGGAGTTGGCCCATGTCGTCCTGAGCACGGCGGATCGAGCCGCTGAGCTGGGACATGGATTCGGTGATGTCGGCCGTCACCTCGCTGATCCGGCGGGCGAGGATGTTGAAGTCGTCGTACTTGTCGAACTCGAGGCTGCCGAAATCGCTGAGTCCCGGGACGGCCTGCGCCGCCCCCTCCCCTTGCGCCTGCGGCGACGGTTGAAACGAAAACGTGTGCTTGTCCTCGAACGTTCGAACGGCGTCGATCAGGCGGTTCTTGTTCGCCAAGACCTGGAAGGCCAGCTGCTCCAGAGTCCGCAACCGCTGTTCGAGACGTCCACGATCGATGACCAATTCGCCGACGAGATTGAGGAGCCGTTCCAACCGATCGCGGCTGACGCGGATGACTTCCCGCTCCTCGCCCGACTTTGTCTCGGCCGCTTTCGCCGGTTCGGTGCCTGCGTCCTTCGCGGCCTCCGCGGAAACTTGTTCGATGGCGGCGGGCTCCGGACGCACGTCCGGAACCTGCTCGGGAGCGGCGTGGCCGAGTTGCCTGAGCTTCTGCAGCGACGTGACGAAGCGCTGTCTGGTGCGTGCGAGGCCCGAGGGGTCGCGGCGCATCAGGGTGCGGATCACGTCGATGGCCCGGAGCAAGAGATCGGCGTGGCCGGGCAGCACCTTCGTATGTCCGTCGCGGACGGCGCCCATGAAATCTTCGATATGGTGCGTAAGGTCGCCGATGGCTTGGAACCCGACGGTGTAGGCCGACCCTTTGAGCGTGTGGGCGGTGCGGAACACCTGGTGGATGATCTCGGGATTCGAGGCCTCCTTCTCCAGGCGCAGCAAGTGGGCTTCGAGTTGCTCCAGGTATTCCTGCGCTTCCGGCGCAAAGTAAGAAATGACCTCGGGATCCAGATTCGGGATCAGGTACTCCTCCGTGAGGGTCTCGGCGTTCGGGGACGCCGGCAAGACCTCCGATACGGAGGGCGATGCGGCCACCGCAGCCTGTGCGGGAGCGGCTGCCGCCGAGACTGCGGCGACAGGTGCCTGTGCCGTTGCAGGCGCCAATCCTTCTTCCAATGCGCGGAGCGCGCGCCTGGTCTCTGGCACGTCCCGCCGCAGTTGGGGCAGCAACGCCTGGTCGCGATGCATCAGCGCACGGATGACCTGAACGGCTTGGTGCATACACGGAATCCAGTGGGCTCCGACGGTGGCGCGTCCTTCACGTACGGCAATCATGCAGGTTTCGACCGGATGGGCTACGTCGCCGATCACTTGGAAGCCGACCGTATAGGCGGATCCTTTGAGGGTATGTGAGACCCGGTAGAGTTGCTGGATGAGCTCCGGGTCTCGCAGGTTGGATTCGAGACGTTGCAGCAACGTGCGGATGGTGTCCAGGTACTCCTCCGCTTCCGGAGCGAAATATGACAGGACTTCCGCATCGAGCGTGGGAATCAGGTAGTCGTCCGCCGGGGCAGGTTCAGCGCCCACAGACTGGCAAGATGGCTCCGCCGTCATCAGCTCGGCGCAGCGCTGGACGAACACGTCCGCTGCAGGGGGATCATCGCTCCCCCCGCCGCCGATGGTGTCGACCTGGGTTCGGAACGAGGCCACCACCTCGCGCAGCAGCGCGACGAAGTCCGGCCACCGGTCGGCGGGGATTTCTTGAACCCGCTCCAGCGTTTCTTCCAACAGCGCGCCGAGTTTGCCGAGGCCTGGGAACCCGTAGAGCAGCGCGGCTCCCTTCAGCTTGTGGCCGACGGTGTGGTAATCGGCCAGGTCCGCCGGCTCCGGAGAGGGCTTGTCCGTAGGGTGCAGCGCCTTCCAGAACCGGGCCATGTCATCGCTGGCCTCGGCGACGAAGATGGTGACCAGTTGCTCACGATCGAAATCAGAGCTCATAGAGCCACTCGACATCCGAGCGGCGTGCAAGCACCGCTCTCTTAGAGTCCAGTTACGCGAGTTTGAACTGAGCGACTGAAGTCGTGAGACCTTCGGCGAGTTTCGCCATGTCCTCGATCGTGAGTCGTGTGCTGTCCGTCTGCTTCTGCGTCGCGACCGCGCCGCCGGTGAACTCCTTGATGGCACGACCGACTTTTTCCGTCGATGCCGTCTGTTCGGAGGCAGCGCTGGCGATGTTCTGAGCCAGCTCGGCGGAGCGTTTGGCGATTTCTGAAATTTCTGCGAACACGTCACCGGTACGGAGGGCCGAGGCGGATCCGGCTTCCACCGCCTGGGTTTCGTGTTCCATCGCGACGACCGCGTCCTGAGTTTCCGTCTGAATCACCTTCACGAGGTCGGCGATTTCGCGTGTGGCCTGCGTCGAACTTTCGGCCAGCTTTCTCACCTGGTCGGCGACGACGGCGAACCGCGCTCCGGCTTCACCTGCACCGGCCGCCTCGATGGCGGCGTTCAGCGCGAGCAGGTTGGTTTGGTTGGCGATGTCTCGGATCGTCGACACGATCTGGGAAATTTCAAGAGACCGGTCGCCGAGGCCTTTCACCTGCTTCGACATGCGTTGCACCGCAGACCGGATGCTTTGCATGTCGCGCACTGTTTCCTGCACCGCGACGTTTCCGCGTTCCGTTGCCGACAACACTTGCTTGGCGGATTCGGACGACGCACCGGCCGTGGCCGCCACTTGACGCATACCGGCTGCGAGCTGTTCGACCGCGCTCAGGGTTCGGACGGACTCTTCCGCCTGTCCGCGTGCCGTGTTGGACATCTGACCGGCTGAATCTCGCAGCGTACCGGCCGATTTGTTGACGCGGTCGGCCGCCTCGCGGACCTGCTTGAGCAGCTGTCCGAACCGGGCGATCATGAGGTTGAAACCGTCGGCCAAGTTCCCGAACATGTCGGCCGTCACCTCACCGCGCTTCGTCAGGTCTCCCTTACCGACGTCGGACACGAGGACGAGGAACTGCATCAAGCGCTTCTGCATGAGGTCCCGTTCTTCCTCCGTGGAGACCAGGGCCGTAATACGGTCAAGCATGGTGTTGAACGCTTTCGCCATCTGGCCCAACTCGTCCTGCGACTGGATTTTGGCACGGGCCTGCAGGTTGCCGCCGGCCGCTTGGGATGCGACGTTGGCGATGTGGGTAATCCCGCGCGACAGGAACGAAGCGAGGAGGTAGCCGACGAAGATACCCAGACCCACCGCGATCACACCGCCGGCGATCAGGATCATCGTACCGTTGGTCGCCAGCGCTTGCGCGTCTTCGTTGAGGTCTTTGGCCACTTCCTCGATCGTAATGACCTGCTCGTTGTGGCGCTTGACGGCGTTCTCAAAGGAGGGCGTCAGGTTCACGGTCAAGGCCAACACACCGAGGGCCCGCATCTGCTCGGCTTGGCCGGAGGTCAGGTTCTTCTTGTCGAAGCTGTCGGCCATGGCGCTGAGGGCGCCGTCGGCGTCTTGGAAGTATTTTCTCAAGGCCGGCTCGAACAACGCGAGGTCTTTTTGCTCGTCGCGGCCGGAGCGGGACGCCCGGAGGGTCGTGCCCTTGTAGTCCGCGACCGCTTTGTCGATTTCGGCCTTCAACGGAGCCAACTTCGCCACGTCCTGCGCAAAGTCGGCCTGCTTGGTTGCGGAGGCGAGGTCAAGCAGAATCTGGTGGTGCTTTGTCAACGCGGTACCCATCTGCGCGAACTCGGCGAGCGGCACCGTGTAGTCGTTGTACACCGTTTGGGATTGGCTGCTGAGCTGGCGGAGCGTGAACACACCGACGCTGGCCATGAGCATGATGATGAGGCTGACGACGCCGAAGCTGACCATCAGCTTCGACTGTGTCTTCATGTCCTGGAATCGAGTCATGACACCTTGCGCGACCATGATGCACTCCTCCTTGTCTTAGGCATCCAATTGCGTGCGGCGGGCGGGCATACGTTCTTCGGCATCTCACCCCCGCGAGAACTCGAGTCGTGCTTCCCTACCCGGCTCGCAATGCCGTCCCGCTCCCGTCGGCTTGAGCAAAGATCTGTGGAATTTCCAGGACTCCCCCCAAGCGCTCGTCCAGGCGAAGCACGGCCGAGACGAATGGCCGAGCTCCGGCTGGTCCTGCCTGCATGGCCGGCAACAGGTTTTCGCGGGGGACGGTTCGAATCTCAGGCACGTGATCGACGAGCATTCCGAGGTGCCGGCTCCCCTGGCGGATCACCACCGCAAACGGAAGCGACGTGCCGGCGGCCGACAGGCCCAGGCTGGCCCGCAAATCGAGCAACGGGATGACCGTTCCACGCAGGTTCGTGACGCCCGTCAACATGCTGGGCATGCCCGGGACTTCCGTCACCGATTCCACCTCGAATACTTCGCTGATGTGGCGAAGGTCCACGGCGAAGAGCTCCCCGCCCAAGGCCAACACACAGACCCGGAGCGAGCCTTCCGTAACAACGGCCGACGTGCTCGGGGTGTGTGGGGATCCGGGAGCCGGGGTGGGTTCGAGCTGTTGCGCGCGGGGTGTGGGAACGTCACTCATGGGGTTAGTTGAGTACCCGCTTCACGGCGGCGAGCAGATCCTCGGCCTTAAATGGTTTTACGACGTACCCGTTGGCACCCTGCTGCTGCCCCCAGAACTTGTCGCTCTCCTGGCCCTTGGAGGTGCACAGAACGATGGGGATATTCTTGAACCGGTCGTCGTTCTTGAGGTCACGGCAGGTCTGGAACCCGTTGCGGCCCGGCATGACGACGTCCATGACAATGAGATCCGGCTTGTCGACCGCCAGCTTGTCCTCCAGCTTGTCCGTATTCGGATACGAGACGACCGTGTGATTGGCCGACTTCAGATACCCTTCGATCATCTGCAGTTCGGCATAGGAATCATCGACAACGACAATCTTGCTCATGAGTACATCCTCCCCTTCGTTCAGCCAAATGATGACCGTGTAAAAACCGCTGCGTTGTCCGAACCGTTAGCGCATGGGAATGACGATGCTGATCGCACCCGCCAGGTCCCCTTCCTTCCAGCCTTCCTTCTTCATCCCGGTGATGTCGCGCTCGCCCTTGGGGCTGCCGTGGCAATTCAAGCAGCTAGCGGTGGCGTACTCGGGGTCCATCATGCGGAGCACCGGCTTCCCATCGAGCATCGTGGCCTTGCTGTACGGCTGTCCCTTGGGATGGCGCGCGTCTGCGAAAATGCGCAGCACCTCGGACTCGAAATCGTCCGGTTTGTTGCCCGGGAACCGGTAGTCGGCGCTCGTCAGTTTCACCCGGATCCCCGTCTTGCGGTAGAACCGCTCTCCCGACTTGCGGGCGAAGACCGCCGGCAAGAAGCCCTTGAAGGCAACGCCCTGTTTGTTGATGACCGGCTGCGCCTCGTCGACCACTTCCTTTTCGGATTCCACCATCGCCAGGAACAGGCCGGCTTGGGGCACCGAGGCCGGCCGGCTCAAATCGATCTTGGTTGCCTTCCGGAAGCGGTCGATGACCTGATTGGCGACATAATCGCCCGTAAAACCCTTGTCGGCCTTGCTGGCGTCGTTGATGAGGGCCTGGTTTTCAGAAATGACGCCGCGTCCGACCTGAATGAGCTTGATGAGCAACTCTGCCGTTTCCACTTCCGTGTTGGCCAACGCGGGGCTGGCGGCTCCCATACACGCCGCGACCACGGCGGCGGCGATCGATCCACGAAGACAGTTCATGAACATGCCCGCCTCCTTCTGCATTTTGAGACCCGTCTCGCTCCGATATAGGGTGTCGTTGTGAGCACTCTTTGACAAAGATAGCGCAAATATTTTTCCTGACAATCTTGAGCTCGCGCGTGGACCTCGCAGGGTGAGCTTGGGCCCTCGGAGGGTCGCTGCAGGATCGGTGCCAGAAAAAACAATTACTTAGATGATAACGAGCAGAAGGAAGGCGAAATGCGGAAAGACGTGGTTTTTTGGGTGATTAGGTGGGCGTGAGAAATATATGTACTATGGTCAGCCATACCGACTACATCGACATGAATGTTCAAAATTCCGACACAAGCGCCAAAGTTTGACCGTCAGCCCTATTCCTCCTCGCTGAGGTTCCGCTTCCACAGGAGCTCCGGTTCGCCCAATGAGGTTGCCATCCAACGGGCCAGAACGAACAGTGCATCGCTCAAGCGGTTCAGAAACATGACCAAAATCGGGTCGAGCGCTTCTTCGCGAGCGAGGCGGATACAACGCCGTTCAGCACGCCGGCAGACGGTCCTGGCCTGATGCAATAGACTCGGCACCTTGCCTCCTCCGGGGAGCACAAATTCTTTGAGCGGCGGCAATTCTTTCTGGCAGCCGTCCATCAACTTCTCCAGGTGAATCACGTCCTTTTTCGTCACAGCCGGCATATTGTCGAACACCTGTCCCGGCGCCGTTGCCACAAGTCCGCCCAGATCGAAGAGCTTATGCTGGATCCACTGGAGTTCACGGTCCAGACGGTCGGCGGCAGCCGAGTCGGCAAGCCGGTCGGCGTTGAAGGCTCTCACGACACCGAGCGCGGCGTTCAGCTCGTCCACTGTGCCGTAGGCCTCCACCCGCAGGCTGTCTTTCCACACCTGCTGGCCGCCCGCCAGGCGGGTTTTCCCGGCGTCACCCGTTCGTGTGTAGACTTTCGTGATGCGCATGAACCCTCCTCAACAGCCCTAGGAATTCCCATACCGGTTTCAAGTTGAGCGACCGCTCGAGATGATCGGCCCAGCGATCGAGCGCCTGCTGTCGGGATCGATTGACCGCCAGCGAGCCCGCCACATCGAGTGATGGGAGCCCCTTGCGAATCCGGACTCGGTTGAGCCACGCCCGGCGAAACCCCGCCTCGTCGAACACCCCGTGCAGGTACGTGCCCCAGACCAGTCCGTCGTCACTTACGGCTCCATCCAGTATGCGGGTAGACCGTCTGTCCGACCCCGATTGCCTAAGCTCAAAACACGGTGCATGGCCATGCCGGTCGGTTTCCCCCATATGAATGTAGTATCCGCGAACCCGCTGAGGAGACAGGCCCGGCATCTCGAGGGACTTACCGATGACCTGCCCGATGACCTTGGTGCGACGCATCGTCGTGGTGAGCTTCAAAAATCCGAACCCGTGTCCTTCTCCGCCGGTTTCCACCCCGAGTGGATCGGAAATCAGCCGTCCCAACATCTGATAGCCGCCGCAGATGCCGACCAACTCCCGCCCCTCGCGGACGTGTTCCACGCAGCGCGGTTCGAATCCCCGTGCCTTCAGATCCGCGAGGTCCGAGACGGTCGTCTTCGTCCCCGGGATAATCACGACATCCGCACCGGTGGTTTCCTCCGGCCGGGCCGCATACCGGAGAGCGACATCCGGTTCCTTCGCCAGAGTATTAAAGTCGGTAAAGTTGCTCATATGAGGCAACAGGAGCACGGCGACGTTCACGCGGTCTTCCGCAAAGGGACTGCGCAGGCTCCGGTCGACCTCCAGACTGTCCTCCTGGTCCAATTCCGGCTCCCGAACAAACGGCACCACGCCGAGCACGGGAACGCCGGTGCGGTCTTCCAGCAGGCGGATCCCGTCCCGGAACAGTGAGAGATCGCCCCGGAATTTGTTGACGATCAGACCACAGACCCTGGCTCGTTCCCGGGGGGCTAGCAGATCCAGTGTGCCGATCAGCTGGGCAAACACCCCGCCGCGGTCGATGTCGCCGACCAGCACGACGCGGGCATCGGCCAATTCCACCACCGGCCAGTTTACGAGATCCCGATCCCGGAGGTTGAGCTCGGCCGCACTCCCGGCCCCTTCGATCACGATCGTCTCGTATTGCGCGGCAAGGCGGCGGTAGCTGTCTTCGACGACCGGACGGAGGACGGCCATCCCGTTGCCCGTAAAATACTGCAGGGCGTCGGTGTTCCCATACACGCGACCGCGGACCACGACCTGGGAACGGCCGTCCGCTTCCGGTTTCAACAGGATCGGATTCATGTCGACATGCGGCGGGATGCCGCAGGCTTCGGCTTGCAAGGCCTGCGCGCGTCCGATCTCTCCGCCTTCCGGCGTGGCAAAGGAATTCAACGCCATGTTCTGAGCCTTGAAGGGGGCGACCCGAACACCGGCCCGGGCCAGAATCCGGCAGAGACCGGCTGTGATCACCGTTTTTCCGACGTCGGATCCCGTGCCGAGGACGGCGATGGCCGTGGCATGTATCGAATGCAGGGGCTGCATGGCTCAGAACGTTTCGAAGCGATAACTCAGTCCGCCGTAGACGGCAATGCCTGGCGCCGGCATGACGAATCGTTCCAGCACACCCCCGCCAGTCAGGACGTTTGCCGCAATAATACCCGACGTGGAGTACTTTTGATCCAGGAGATTGTTGACCATGAGGAATCCCGTCAATCGGCCCCCCGGCACCGGCCGCTCATAGGCGATGCGGCTGTTCAGGACGAAATAGCCGGGGAGGCGTGGTTGCACGTTGTTCTCGTCGTTCAGATAAAACTGCGTGCTCACGTACAGGCCGATCAGGGAGATCGTGAGGCCGTCGAGCGGGTGGGCGTTGGCGGTCAGGCTCAATCGGTGCTTCGGAACCTGCGGCAGACTGTCCCCGACCTCGACCGCCCTGGCGGAATCCAGATTGAAAGCAGTCCGGTACTCGGCTTGGGTGTAGGTGTAGTTGAGGACCCCGTCGAGATAGTGATTCAGGCGCGCCTTGACGGTGGTTTCAATCCCGCGCCGGCGGGTCTTGTCCACGTTCCGGTTCTGGCCGTCACCGAAACTGAAATTGCAGAGTCGGCAGGTGAAGAGGATTTCATCCCGGGTATCGATCTGAAACAGAGACACGGCCGCTTCCGCCCAGGTGCTGAACGACGAACGGACCCCGACCTCATAGTTTCGCGTCTTCACCGGGCGGAGGTTCGGATTCGATCCGAAGGGGCCCAAGGCAAAGAGCTCGTTGAACGTCGGGACGCGGAAGCCTTCGCTGTAGTTGGCATACAGGCTCGTGGCCGGCGTCACGATGTAGGTGATCCCGCCTCGAGTCGTGGTCCGGCTGAAGCGTTTGGCCCCGTCGTTGGTGGGGGTGAGGTTGTCGCCGAACCCGATCTGGTCATGATCGTAGCGTGCTCCCCCGGTCAGGATGAATCGCGGAGTCAGATGAAAGGTGTCCTGCACATAGAGACCGGCGCTGTCCTGGTTAGTCGAGTCGAGGTTGCCGAATGGAAATCCCGAAAAAGATCCATTGAGACGGTTCCCGAAGTCGTTGCGCGTGTACTCGCTGCCCAGCACGAGCATGTTCCGAAATCCCAGCGGCGCCGACTCATGCGTCAACTGCGCGGTGCCGCCCTTCGATTCGGTTTTGGTCAGCCGCGTGCTCAACGACGTCTGTCCCGCCGTAAAAAGTTCCTGATTGAGATGGCGATAGAATGCGTTCACGTTCAGGGAGAACCCGAAGGGCAGCGCCTGACGTCCGGTGAAACGCACAACGTTGGTTTCCTTGTCGTCGAAGTCTCCCGGGGTGAAATTGGCGCGGCGGTTGATCGCGGCCAGACTGAGGGGAAGCGTCCCCGCCTGGAGGATATGACTCTGCACGTAGGTGTAGGAGAGCGCGAGGTCCGTGCTCTCGGTCGGCCGATAGCCGATCTTCCCGAACAGCCGCGAAATGCGGGCGTCGGATTGGTCGCGGAAGCCGTCTTCCGTCTCGCGACTGAAGGTGGCGAGATAGTCGAACTTGCCGATGGGCCCGCTGGCGGTCAGATTGTACCGTTGACGATTGAAGCTGCCGAAGGTGGTCTCCCCTGTCATGTGCCGCTGGTCGGCTCCGCGCTTCGTGATGATGTTGATCACGCCGCCCATCGCGTTCTTTCCGTAGATCGCGGCGTTCCCGGGCAGAATTTCGATCCGCTCGATCGACTCGATCGGGATCAGGTCGAAATTGACGGTGTTGAAGTCCGGTTCATTGATCCGCTGGCCGTCGACGAAGACGACGGTGGAGGGCACCGGCTGGCCGTTGAACCCCCTCAGGTCGATCGTCTGTTGAAAGGCGTTCCCAACCTGGTCGTACATGACGATCCCGGTCGACCATTGCACCGCTTCCTGCACCGTTTTCGCGCCGGTTTTCTTGATATCCTCTGCGGTGATCACCGTCACCTTGGCGGGCAATTCCCGTGCTTCAATGGGGGCATCAGGCAGTCTGGTGCTGGAAATGACGACCTCCTTGGTTTCGAGGGGAGCGTCTTCCTGCCCAGTGGCAGGACCGGACGGGAGAACGAGCAACAAGAGGATGGACGCAGACGCACCGAGACGACGAACGAAATGACTCACGACTCACCTTCCCTTTGGCTCGAAGGGCGGACTCGAACGGATCAACAGCCGGATCTCCTGACTCGCGGATCGGCGTGTCCTCTGCGCCTTCCCATCTTAGAAGCTCTCAGCATTCAGTTTTCAGCAAACAGCTGCTGGCTGATTGCTGACCGCTGACGGCTAATGGCTTCCTCGGACAGTGGCGTTGTGCAGAGTTACTCCCCGCTTACAGTGGCGGCACCGTGATGGCTTCGCACCATCTTCCCCTTGTGCTGTCGCCGGTTCCTGAAAACGCGCCTCCAATGACTGGTTGTGGTACCCCGTACGGGCTTCGCGGCGGACCGGTACCGAATCCGCCGCTCCTATCTGATGAGGCCTGCTCAGCCGGCCGGCCCGGGCAATCCGATTCTGGGCTGACCTGAGTCGGGATGGACGTCGACCAGCACGGGACACCCGTACGCGTCCGTGAGGGTTGCCGAGCGGAGAACGGCGGCCGGGCGATCCGGGCCGAGCGTGGTTCCGCGCGCCATGAGCAGCAACCGGTCGCAGTATTGGCTGGCGAGGTTAAGATCGTGGGACACGAGCACGATCGTCAAGCGCCGCTCCCGCCGTATCCGTTGCAGGGTACGGCAGATTTCGAGCTGGTGGTTGATATCGAGGAACGCCGTCGGTTCATCGAGCAGCAGCAGGCGGCTCTGTTGGGCCAGCGCCCGGGCGAGGCAGGCCATCTGGCGTTCGCCGGACGACAATTCGTCCAAGGGGCGATCCGCCAGAGACAGGAGGTTGAGGTCGGCGAGCGCCTGCGTGGCCTGCGCATAGTCCTCCGGCCGTTCCCACCCAGGCAGGCCGAAGAAGCCTGGAGGTCGGTGAGGAAACCGTCCCATGAGCACGATCTCTCGCATGGTGAACGGAAAGGGCGTCGAAAATTCCTGCGGGACGTACGCGATGTGCCGCCCGAGCCCTTGTCTGCCCAGGTTCGTCAGATCGGTGCCGAACAGGCGGATGCGTCCGTGCGTGGGGCGCAGGATGCCGGCGAGGCATCGCAGCAGCGTACTTTTCCCGGCTCCGTTCGGGCCGATGATCCCGAGAATTTCACCGTCCGCCACCGTCCAGTTGAGACGATCGAAGACGATACGGCCGGATTGGCGCCGCAGGGCCGACCCGCTTGCCGCATAGGAAAAGGCGACCGCCTCCAGTTCAAGTGCGGGTGTGAGTCCATCATCCATTGGAACAGACGCCATCAGTGCCTCGTGTGGTGACCCAACGATTCATACGACAAATCCAGCCGGTCGCCCCTCACCGTCTCCTCTCCCCACAGGGGAGAGGACAAGGGAGATTGCCCCGCACCGTCTCCTCGCTCCTCTGCGGAGAGGGCAAGGGAGAGGGGGGAATTTCCTATCTCCGGAGCCCGGCGGCCGGCCGCGCCAGGAGCAGGATGAAAATCGGTCCGCCGATCAAGGCCGTGACCACGCCGACGGGCAACTCGGAAGGAGCCAGCACGACGCGGGAGACGGCATCGGACAGCATGAGAAAGCACCCGCCCACCAGCCAGGAGGCCGGCAGGAGCAGGCGATGATCGCTTCCGAAGACCAGACGCACGAGGTGCGGCACGATCATGCCGACGAACCCGATCATGCCGCTCACGGCCACCATCGAACCGGTCAGCAGGGCCGACAGCACGAAGACCCGCCGTTTCAGTCGTTCCACGTCGAGACCCAGCGACACCGCCGAGTCCTCTCCCAGCGCCAACACGTTCAGCGCATGGGTGTCCCGCAAGACCATGGCCCCGCCTCCCAAGGCGACGACGGCCAGCCAGCCTAACGTGACTGAATCGGGCGGCAACAACGTCCCCATCAGCCAGGACATCACGCGGTAGAGCGCGGAGGGATCCAGCACGGAGGTCAGGAACAAAATGAGCGCCGATAGGATCGCGTTTACGATGACGCCGGCCAACAGCAGCGTGTGCACCGGCAGCCGACCGTCGGTGACCGCGATGCGGTAAACCAATATCACTGCACCGAGCCCTCCGACGAAGGCCAGGAGCGGCAGGGTCAGCGCGGTCGCGAGCGTATGGCCAAGGCCGAAGGCCATGCCGAGCGATGCGCCAAGGGCAGCGCCGCTGGAGACGCCCAGTACGTAGGGATCGGCGAGCGGATTGCGCAGCAAGGCTTGCAAGGCGGCCCCCACGAGCGCCAGGCAGCCGCCGACGAGCAAGGCGAGCAGGATGCGCGGCAAACGCACCTGCCAGAGAATCATCGTGAGTGTCTGGCGTGTCTGGTCGGGGTCGGCCGCCTCGACCCAATGGTTCGTCAGGAGTCTGAGCGTGTCCGAGATCCGCAGGGGCTGAGCACCGACATGCAGGCAGACCACGGCGCTCAGCAGCGTCACGGCCGTGAGAGCCGTCAGGAGTGAAGATCGGCGCGCTCGTTCAGACCGATACCAAGCCGCGGAGAATGCCCGGACTTGCGCGGACGAATCCCGTGATGCCGGTTCGAGTTGCAGTGTGGAATCTAGGGTCCGGGGATGGCGCATAGTTCACCGTGACGTCGGCGACGGGGAGGCGGGAAAGGCGTCGGGATGGAGCTGCCGAGCCATGAGCTCGAGCCCGTCCACGATGCGCGGGCCGGGACGGTCGATCAGCTCGCTGTCGATCCGATAGAGGCGATGATCTCGCACTGCGGAGAGCTGCGACCACCGTTGCCACTGAGCCTGCTCCGACTCCGGGATGCCTTCCGAAGGGCCGACCGGGAACAGCAACACGTCCGGATTCTGCGCCAGGACTTCTTCGAGTGAAATCCTGGGATAGGGCTGGGATGAGCTGGCGGCCACGTTGATCCCGCCCGCGGCTTTCAGCAGTTGATGGATGAAACTGCCCGGGCCGACCGTCATCAACGGATTGCTGTTCAGAACATACAGGACCCGCGGATGCGGCAAGGGTTGGGTCCGTGCGCGAATGTCCTGGATGCGCTGCCGCAGGCCCGCCACCAATTCTGCCGCGGCGGCCGACCGATTCAAAAGGCGGCCGAGAGTGTTGAGTTGTCCGAGAATATCTTCCAGCGATCTGGCGTGCAGCACATAGGTGGTGATCTTCAATTCGTCGAGCTTGACCAACACGGCCGAATCGAGGAACGCATGGGGGACGAGGACCAGATCCGGCTGGAGCGCGACGATGGCTTCGATGCTCGGTTTGAGCCCTCCGACGCGCGGCTTGGTCGTCGCTTCGGGAGGATAGTTGCAGAACTCCGTGACGGCCACCACGTGGTCGCCGGCGCCGAGAGCGAACAGCATTTCGGTGACGCTGGGCGCCAGCGAGACGATGCGGACGGGCGCTTTTGCCAGGTAGAGCTTCCGGCCCAGATCGTCGACGAACGTGCGCGGCGCAATGTTCGCCATGAACGGCATGCCGGTGAGAATGCCCTGTTGTCGGCGTTTCATCGTGGCGTGATCGTCCTGGCTCCGGGCGTCGCCGGCACGGCAGTCCTCAGCCATCGCGGTGCAGACGGCCAGTGTGAGCGCTCCCACCAGCGTGCGGAGGAGATGGCGGCGTCGCGTGACCAAACAAAAAATCCCCAGGGCCGAAGCGGCACCCTGAGGATTGCACCCGCGTCTTCATCCTCGCCTATTCCCCAGCCCTCGAGGGAATAAAGGGTTGTTCCCCGGGCAGGTCTTCTGGCTCGTGGGTTGATCCTACTCCCCGCGCCTTCCCGTCTTCGAAGCGATCAGCTCTCAGCTGTCAGCTTGAGGCTGAATGCTGATTGCGACGAGCTTCCCCGGACAGTGGCATCGGCGGGTTTCGTCCCCACTCACAGCGGCGGGACCGCGAGGGATTTTCACCCTCTTCCCTTCACCCAAGGGGTTTCCGAACGGGGGGAACTTTAGGAGTCCATAGGCAACGTTGTCAAGTTCAATTTTGCGCCTGAGGGGGCGGAGGCTGTGCGTCGGGGGCCTTTCGGCGGGACGAGAAGAACGAAAGTGGCGGATCCTGCCGGTTTTTCATCGGCACAGCCCTTGCTCACCCTCAATTTCCCGGGCCATAGGGCCTGGTGTGGCCGGTCGCCGCACGAGGTGAGTCGCAAGGGAGATACCGTTCCCCGATTCGACAGGAGACCACAGCGCGCATGCGGAATCTCATCAT
>JRYJ01002236.1_pt1 | contig 25747 bp, 29 predicted proteins | sample 235371 | NCBI WGS metagenome assembly JRYJ01 (sample SAMN03074219, study PRJNA261477) | activated sludge metagenome | biome: Wastewater Treatment Plant; feature: Wastewater; material: Activated sludge; isolation source: activated biomass of a wastewater treatment plant treating hydrocarbon... ... | reverse complement strand
GGCGCGATGTCAATGGGTGGGCGCGGGGGCACGGTTTATCACGTCACAAACCTGCTTAATTCGGGAACCGGAAGTTTTAGGGCGTGTGCCCAGGCATCAGGCCCGAGAACCTGTGTGTTTGATGTAGCAGGTAACATCGATATAACCAGTGGGTTGGCTGTGACTAACCCCTATTTAACGATTGCCGGGCAAACAGCACCCGGAGGTGGCATTACCCTGATGGGCAAGAATTCAATATATGATGTGTTCTCTGTGAGAACACATAACGTTATTGTAAGGAATATAAGGTTTAGGAAAGGGTACAACAGCCTGACGACAGGGATTAATGGAGACTCAACAAACTTGATTAACCCTACCGAAGGTAATATCGTTGATTCGGTTATTTTTGATTCCTGCTCCATGTCATGGGGACAATCCAGAGAGTCTTCGATATGGGGATTCTCAGACATCCCAGCTCAGCCAAAGAATGTTACATACTCGAATTCCATGCTTTACGAGACGTTAGACCCGCATTCAAAGATTGCTTTGGTGGGGTCGAACAATAATGGGTCAGGCGACATTACCGGTATTGATTATCACCGGAACTTGTTCGGTACGTTCATGGAGCGAGCGCCTCTTTTCAAAGGGAAAGAGTTGCGATTCGTCAATAATATTATCTGGAACTGGTCTAGGTGGGGAACACAAATCGGTGGCGGGGCACAAGCTGACATTATCAGTAATCTGTGGAAATATGGAGCTTGGAATCCACCCGTTTACCCGATAGAGATTACTGCGTACCCCGGACAAGGGACAACAACCGCGCCAGGCACGATGAGTTTGTACGTGGTTGGCAACAAGGGGCCAAATCATCAAACGCCCGCTGCCGACAATTGGTCGCCGATGATTCGTGAAGTGGCCAGCGAAGGGGCGTCGATTATTGGGCCATTGTCTACAAGCTATAAGCGCACAGTGCCTTTACCCACCTTGCAATACCCGATTAGTGTGCTGCCGGTCGAAAATATCGAGTCCTTACTCGATGTCATTGGAGCGTCTCGCAGGCTTGGCTGCCAGGGGCAGTGGGTGACTATGCGGGACAGTGCGGATGCCAGGATTATTAACCAATACGTAAGTAATACCCCAGGGACGCTCATCGCAACAGAAGACGCTGTTGGTGGTTATCCAGCGCTCGCTACTGGTACTTTGTGTGCAGACACCGATCAGGACGGCATCTTCGATGCGTGGGAAGATGCCAATGGCCTCGACAAAAACAACCCGGCTGATGGGTCCGTTTTGCACGCGAGTGGGTACTCTAATCTGGAAAGATTTCTCACACCGTCGATCAGTAACCCGCCGCAATCTCCAGTATTGCAGATTCTCAATTGAGGGGATGGTCATGTCCGAATTAACGATCACATTACGCCAAATTCTTGACGCAGGCCCTTGCTACGACCCGCGAGACAGGGGCCTGCTAGAAAAAGACCATCCATTGGATGCTCCACTTAATCTATTAGACATCTACACAGTATGCGGATACCTTGACACCGTTTGGTGTTTTGCCGCAGTTGCTGATGAGCGGATGATTCTTGATTTCATGGTAAAGTACGTCGCAAGAATTACCAGGCTTTTACCGATTGAATTAAAAGCGCAGTGCGAGTACTTGTTAGACAGAATTCGTGATTACGTGGATAAAAAAACTTCGTTTGAAGATTTGCTGTTTGACATGGACCTGTATAAAGACCTCGCAGAAAGCGCAAGTCCTGATAGCTATAATAGCTATCGTGCAATGCAGGCCGCTCATGTCACTATTGACATGACAAAGTTGGAGATTTCAAGCCTGCGTGCCGCGGAGGCGTTGGCGTGGGAACAGACTGAGCAGGCTGTTAAAGGCGGAGCGTTAAGAGAAGGCTTATATTCTCGTTTTCTTGAAATGGCTATTGCAGACCAAGTTAATGATCTTTTCGAGATTATCGGGATTAGAAATTGATGAAAATCAAATACGTTATTGCATTATTCCTGCTTGCAGTGTCTTCGGCTTTTGCTGGCAGGCTAACGACGTTTGCCTGGGATTGGGATGCATCCTGGCCGGTTGGAACGACCATCGAGCTGTGCGGAAATGGCGATGTTTGCGCAAGCGGGCTGACCGGCACGCAACACACGCTGGATTTACCAATCGTGCAAGGGCAGGTTATCTCCGGTCGGGCGCGGGCTATCCCCCCTGCCGGGTATCTGTGTGGAGACCCGCCAGTGCTTTGCCAACCGAGCGAATGGGGAACCGTTGCACGGACCTGGCCCGCGCTCCCAAGTGGATTTGAAGCAACTCGAACTGGGGGGAATCCTGCTGTGGCAGCATCAATCGTCAGTGGAAGTGTCGCAAAGGCGACTAACTCGAATTCGCGATCTATCGCGATTTCAAATTACACGATCAATGCCGGGACTGATCTGGCATTGGTTGTAATCTGGTGCGGGAATTACCCAGTAAACGGAGACGAAGTTCTCGTAACTTGGAATCCTGGCTCCTCGGTATCAGTGCCGGTCGTCATCCGCGACGCCAATTCGAGCCACGGCTCCTGTGCCGCTTTCCTTCTGAAGAACCCAACGACGGGCACCGGGACGGTCACCGCCAACGCCGCCGGCGGGACGGCTTCGGAAGATAACGTCCTTTATGTTTTCCAAGTCTCCAACGTCAACCAGACAACCCCAACCGCTGATGCGGCGGGTGGCGTCACTGTGGCAGGAGCGGCATCAGTAACGCTGACTACTCCTAATATGACAGCCAATGACTTGGCTATTGGGGCTATTTCTTATGATAATAGTCCCTCGACCGTAACCATCACCACCGGCAACAACATCGGTACAGACAGTACCGATTATGCGCCAGAATGGACGGACGCTGGCGCGGCCTATAATACGGGCACCGGGTCAGTCAACATCGTTTTTAGCATGGCCGCCGGATCATACGTTGCTGGCACGATTCGTTTTAGAATCGTTGGGACGGGCGCTGCTGCTGCTGCATCTGCATTGCCTCCAGTCAATCCCCCTTACGCCCATTTATTGGTGAGATAAAAATGAGCAGAATTTATACAGTGCAATTTTCAGCGGTTGCTGTGACAGCGCAGCAAGACTTGTTTGAGATCGTAGCACCGTCAACTGGCGCGATTATCATTCATGCGATTGAGCTTTCGCAGACCACTGAACTCGGCGACGCTGCGGAAGAGCAGTTGCTTATCCAGCTAAAAAGCGGGCAGACGACCTCTGGAAGCGGTGGCACAGCGCCCACGCCCGTCCCGCTCGCGTTCGGCAACGCGGCAGCTGGTTTTACTGCCGAGGTCAACAATACAACCAAGGCCAGCGCCGGAACTATTGTGACTCATGCTTCATGGGCCTGGAACATCCGGGGTGAATTTGTGAAGCTGTTCACTCCCGAAATGCGTCCTATCGTGCAGGCATCGCGCCGGGTGACGGTAGAACTTGGCACGACTCCAGCCGATTCGATCACGATGAATGGAACGATTTGGATTGAAGAGCTAAGCTAATGGCCTTTGTTTTCCGCCGCCCATTTGATTACGGAATACACGCTAAACCGCGTGCTATCCCGTTTTCTGTCGTTGCGGCTAGTTCGGCAACTATTACAACATCTTTTGATGCGCTGGTGCAAAAGACCGGGATAACGCAACAATCTGGGCTTGATGCTCTAATACAAAAAACATTGTCCAGCACTGTATCTATTGATGCGCTGGCATTGCTTTTGAAATCTGGAACGATCTCGCTAGATGCGCTGATTAGGGCTGACAAAAGTGCAACGGTATCTGTTGAGGGGCTAATTCAAGCCGTAAAATCTGGTGCTGTTTCTATTGATGCGGTCGTTGCCGTCATATTAAGCGCAGTCACTGGAATTGACGCATTATTGCAAAAAGCGTTTTCTAGTACGGCTGGAATTGACGCTATCATTAGCGGCGGGTCTGGCGTGTCAGTATCGTTAGATGGGTTGATTCAATCTGGAAAATCAACAACTACATTACTAGATGGGTTGCTGCAAGAAGGAAAATTAACAACGACATCGTTAGATGGCTTTCTGCAAGAAGGAAAATCAACAATTACGTTGCTAGATGGTTTAATTCAATCAGAAAAATCAACAATTACATCATTAGACGGATTGCTACAAAAACAGTCTGCAAGTACCGTTTCTATTGATGTGATTTTGCGGGGTAGTAAATCTATTATTTCCGCTTTAGATGCACTTATTCAGTCATCGAAGTCCGGCGCGTTATCCCTTGATGCTATTGTTTTAGGGGCTGGAACAGGCATTTTATCAGTTTCGATTGATGCGTTAGTTCAGGCTGTTAAGTCAGGTTCGGTTTCGCTCGATGCAATCATTGCGATGCCTGGGGACGCTATCGTTGGATTGGACGCTTTGTTGTCGGTTACTGGCATATCATCAGTAAGTCTCAACGCTTTGTTGTTGGCGGCGAAATTAGGTGTCATATCGATTGATGGGTTAATTCAATCGGCGAAAAGCGCGCAAATATCGATTGACGGCCTTTTGTCCGCAACAAAAGCAGGGATTGTATCGCTTGATTCGATCATCGGAATTTTGGGAAGTGCGGCTTTACTGTTAGATGCTGTTATGTTAAAGGCGCGGACGAGTGGCGTTTTTTTGGATGCTGTAATCGGGTCTATTTCGGCTATTGTTATTCCGTTAAACCAGATTGTGCTGATTTCGGCAAGCGACCGATTTGTTATTTTAAACAGTTCCGACAGGTTTGTTTTGGTTACAGACTCGGACCATTCTATTTTATTGTGAGGAGTTTAAATTATGGCTGCGACGATTCAAATCCACNNTCAAAGCCGTTGCATCCACCACATCAACAGCGGTGGATGCAAATGACCCGCTTGTGGTTCCCGGCGCTGGAACGGATTATAGCTATGTTAAAAAACTGCGAGCTTATATGGAAGCGCCACCAAATACCAATATCTCGAATATGCGTTGGTACTCTGACGGGTCTAGCGGATTCGGGACTGGGATAGCATGTACTGCAAAAAATATCGGAACCACTTTTGGGACTCATTACGATACCGCAATGAGTGGCGGCACTGATTTGTTTACTTATACGTCCGGTTCGCCGCTCAACGGCGATGGTACGGATACGGGGCCGTTTGTTCCGGCGGACGATAATACCTACATCGGCGACATTATCGAGCTACAGATTAGTGTGGCATCTACTGCATCGAATGGAGCGCTACCCGCCGAAACGCTAACACTTGCGTGGGATGAGATTTGATTCTGCTACAGGATCGCTACACATTTGAGGCCGAAATGCCGGACGGAAATATCGTTACATCGGGTGGCGATATAGCAGGGGCGATTCGTGTTTCTCTCGTTCCTGCTATTGCGCTATTACCACGTCATGATATTGTCGGTCTGGTTTTTATCCGTCGATTCATGCGCGCCTTTAAGCGCTCGCGAGTCGGCGGGTTTGACCGTGCGGCTTATTTCGCCGAAATGCAGCGGCAAATAGGCAATGATCGCTTGGCGGCAAGAGCAGCCAGGGACGCGAAAGGTTTTTCTCCAAACCCCGTAATAGACGATTTGTCGATTGTAGAAAAGGGGGACGAGTACATGCAAGTTGTTTGCATGAAATCATGCCGCTTTTATGTTCGGCACTCCGACGGTTCGGCGTTGATAACGCCGCGCGATTACGAGTTATATATCTAGGATTAAGTATGGCTTATACCCACAATGGAAAAAAGCCGGTCATGTTAAAACATGATCCGGTTGATCCTAACACGCTACAAGATGTAGTATTCTTTGCCATTGATCCTTGGCTACGTAGTTGGTTAGTGGAAGAGCCAGTCGATCTTGAGTTGGAAGCAATCGTGCAAGGGGCAGAGTTAATTGACGGGCCGCGCCCTGTAGGGCCGATGCAAGACGATAACGGGGTCGTATACCAGTATGTCTATGCGGTGATTTATGGTCCTATTACCGCTGGTGCAACTGAGGTAAGAATCACTTTTCGTAAGAATACTACAACTACTATAGTTGCAGGATTAGGGCGTATTGGGCATGATCACACGATTTCTATTCCGGTCGTAACACTATGACAAGAGGATTTCCAGATGAGTTTAATTCCTAGTTTTTCCCAAGTTTCTACGTGGCGTGGGCTATTGGGGCTTGCCTCCATTTTTGGAGTTGTGCTGTCGCCTGAATTGAAAGAAGCTATTGCGATAGGCGCTGTCGCAATTTGGTCGATTATTGAGGTTTGGCGGGATGAGCGAAAACTTGATGCGAAGGACGAGAAGCCCCTGGCCAAGCCTATGCCGAACAGCACTCGTGTTGATATTGATAATAAATGGATGGGAGACCGGTGACTGATTCGTCGAGTCTTAATCAAGATACCGATTTAGCTAACCTACGCCCGATGGATAGGCGCTACTACGATATGCAAATTACGGAATTGACTCGATCTTTCTCAGATTTGCGTGCATCGATGGCTGATCAAATCGCTACGTTGCGCGAACGGATGCAGAGTAATGATCATCGAGTATCTGGTATGGAGCAAGCGGTCTATCAGGTTAGAGCTATGATGGATGAGCACACGAGAGCATTGTCGGAATATATGCAAAAGGAAAACGAAGGACGACTATCCTTGTTATGGAAGGTTAATATGATGCTGGGAAGTGCAATCCTGGCTGCGCTGTCAGCGCTGGGCGGGTTGCTTATGTATTTGATTGACAACTTTAAAATATGAGAGTCTATCGAAAATGGAAGCGGGATATTCTGAGATAATGGCTTTCAAGGCAGAAGTTTTCAAAGGGTTGAATAATCGCCTGGACCCAGCTAGGAAGATAGGAATCGCCCTTCTGGTGGTGTTCGTCATTCTCTCGACGCTCTACCAGCTACTTGACTCGTATCGTTTTAGGAACTCGGGTGCCCGGTTCACGCTGAACGACGGTCAGGCGCTTTGTGCACGGGTGCTGCGGCTGGAGGCAATTCAAGGCTACGCTGGTGGTGGATGTAAGTTTGGGAGTAGTAAGTAATATGGCCGAGCAATTTGCTAGTGTATCTGTTCCTCTCCAATTCCAGCTAGGTCTCGATAACCTGACGCCGGAAACCGCACTGCAAGGTGGCACGTTGCGGGAAGCGGTCAACATGGATTTCTATCCGACCGGCTCGCAGCGTACACGGCCGGGTTTGCGACAAGTTGAGTCTGGGCGGTTTGACTCATTGTTTCATCCGTCGCATGATCGGTTTTTGTTGGTAGCCAAAGACAATACTTTGGTGAAGTTTGACGGAACAAGTTTTGTTACTCTAGCCACAGATATTAATGGGTCAGCTCTTGCATTTGCTGAGATTGATGAAGATGTGTATTGGGTTGACGGTGCGAAGCGTGGATGTGTTACAGCACTTGGTATGCCAGCTTTATGGGGCTTGCCTGTACCACCATCTATTCAAGCGTCTCCGGTTTCGAGCGGTGGCTTAACGGCTGGAACTTATCGTTTGGCAATGACTGCGAGGGTTGCTGGTGTGGAGTCTGGTGCAGCCGAGCCAACTGTTGTTCAAGTTTCTGAGGGTGGTGGAATAGCTATAACAGTGCCGACGGGTGCAGATTTTTCGGTTTACCGCACGCCTCCAAACGGAGTAGCCAGCGATCTATGCTGGGCAGCTGACATATCGAGTGGTGGAAGTGTTGTAATAGGTAGTGGGATATTAGGAAAACCTTTACAGTCTTTATACGCAGTGCCGCCACCTTCAGGAACAGCTATTGCATCATATCGAGGTCGATTGTTTGTATCATTCGGTGATACCTTATGGTTTACATCGGCCTACTCGAGGCATTGGGTGTTTCAAGCAACCGATTACTTTCGTCTGAATGCCAATATTACAATGTTGGGCGCCTCTGAGAACGGGCTGTATGTAGGGACTGCTTATGAGATATTATTTCTTGATGGAACTGACCCCGCCGCGATGACAATTCGCCAAGTCTCGCCAGTTGGTAGTGTAAGTCTTTCAGTAGAAGTTGCTGTTGATTCTTTTAGTGATGAGGGCATGAGTCCTGCTCGTCAATGTGCTTGGATTGATGCTGATGGGTTTTTGTGTGTTGGTAAAGGTAGCGGTGTTGTTACTCGTCCACATAGAAATCGGTATTGCATGGGTAGCTTGCAAGGCATATCATTAGCAGAAATTAGGCGCGCAGGGTTACGGCAGATTATAGTTGGTATAGATTCTCAAGAGAACAGTACGTTTATTCAAACTGATTCTGTACTTTTACCTAATCAGGTATTTGGGTATGGTGCGACTTTTGACTGAAGTCAAGCAGAGATTGACTGTGTGCCGCTCATGTCCACACAAAATGCCAGCGGGCAACAGTAAAGNNGGGGATTCCTATGTTTGATGTAAGCGGTAGTGTTAGTTCAGTTTTGCGTGTAGTTCCCAGTCGGGTGTGGCGCGAGCTTCGCAGATTAGTATGCAACCATAAATGGGATCGTACCGATGATGGCGGCATCTATATAGGGGAAGCGAAGGCTGTCATGCGCGTCGATTTTGATGTGTGGGCACCGGATGGTATGGGCCTACAAGTCGGCCATTATCTGTGGACAACCGAGGGATTCAATTATTTGCTCTCTGTTGGCGTTAACGATGGAACCAAAATCTCGACGTGGTATGTCGCCCCTTTCGGAGCCAACGTTGCAGTAGTAAACACATTAACGGCGGCGACGTTCACCTCGACGCAAACCGAGCTGACCACGGCCTACTCGCAGTCTACGCGAGTGGCCTATGTCGAAACGGCTCCGGCCAGCGGTAGCGTCAACAATACGTCGAATCCAGCCATTATCACGGCGGCATCCACCAACGTCAGCGTGTGGGGGTTTGGTATTTTGAGCGAGTCGACCAAGAGCAGCACTTCTGGCAAGCTGCTGTGCGCGACCACTTTCTCCAGCGTTCGCACGTTGGCTGCTATTGGTGATGAGCTTGGCATTCGTCACACGCTTACGTTAAGCAATCCTGCTTAGTAGATTTAAGCTATGTTAGAATACTCGGATACGTCTGATACAGGTAACGGAACTGAATCATCGGTTTTTATCTATTATCGGGCCACATCTGACTTAGGCAATGCTGCTGAGTCATCTGTCTCTATTTATTATCGGGCTACGTCTGACCCAAGTGAGGGCACTGACTCAAATTTAGTTATTGTATACCTTACGCATATCGGGGCAGATGTAGCTACGGCAGTTGATTTGCCTGACGCTGATATTTCTTCGGGCACAGTAGATGTTGCTGTTGCGAGTGATACTGATACCTCTAAAGCGACAGTCTCGGCTACCATGATTAGCTCTGGAGTCGGGACAGATGTCGCAGGTATTTCGCTGGTAGTCGTGTCAACGTCTGATAGCGCTGCGGGCGATGACTCGACACGACTACTAGCGATAGTTAGTTTTACAGATAGTGTAACAGGGAATGACTCTGTTCTCGTTTGGGCGGGTGTTTTAACATCTGACATTGCTTATGTAGGTGATAGTACAGTATCAAGCACGGACCTATTCACCGAAACACTCGATTCTGGCTATGGCTTCGACCTTTGCAGCTTTGTTGAGACTGTTGGGCTGGCATATACCATCAACTCGGATAGTGGAGCTGTTGGAATGTATGCACTGCCGGTTCGTGTGGCAGGTGTGGCTGAGTTAGGTGGCGTTTTATATTTTGCGTCTGAATCTGGACTATACGCAATGGATGCTGAAACTGATTTGGGCGCTGCTATTGCATGGCGCATTAAGACAGGAATGAGTATGTTTGGGCAAGAGCGTCTTAAGCGTTTGCGTGATATTAATATTCTCGGTCGGACTAGTGGAGCTGTGCATTTGCGTGTAATTTCGGCTCGTAGTGGAGAGAAACGCAGTGACACGTTTATCAAGGCTTTTCCTTCGTCGTCGGCCCAGCGCGGCGGTGTTATCAAGGTTGGACGTGGTCTTTCTAGTGTATACTGGGGATTGGAGCTTGAAGGGCGTGCATTTGCTGAAATTGACGCATTATCATTGTTGTTTGATCCATTATCACGGCGCTATTAAGTGTGGCTGTAGACACTAGCAAAAATAGCTTAATTGCTGCACATACCGGCTATTATACCAAGGCGGGCAGTCGACTCGCGCCCGGCTCGCCGCTGTGGTCTATCGGCCGCGCTCTGCTGGGCGTCTTGAACAACCGGCTGGCGCTGGGTGGAGTGTCAGTCGGGTCGCAGCGCTGGGTGTTGTCCGACGGGTCTACTGTCGATGCGTTTATTTCACCTGGCATCTACAAAGTTGTAGTTCACGCCTCGCGTCTGGAAGCTGCCGAGGCTATTGAGATTACGTACTTGCCTGTTTTCCTTTACTACGAGAAGATCGTCCCGTATCCACCATACGGCTACAAGCTCCTGCCTGACGGTACATTGGCTGATCGCTTTACAGCATACAAGATCGGAGAACCGCTAGACCCCGCTTTGGACGAATCGAAGTCGATCACCGAACAAAAATACGTCGGAGATTCCGGGAAGTTCGAGATCGCGTTCGGAAAAAATCCGCGATACGGCAATCAATATCTGTTTGTCCCTGGCGAGCCGCCAACCGTTTATTCCTGGTGGCATAGTCCCTTCGGGGACTGGCCGCATATCGTGTTCGACACGTTCGGCGATCTGTCTGAGTCGGACATGCGGTACATGCCGGCTTACGTGGATGACGATTATTCTCCCGGCTATTACTACATCACAGAAAACCCGCTGGGAATCGAGGGAGTCCCTGTCACGCTATACAAGAACGGGGTCGATTTTTTTCAGGCGGGTCAACCCGGCGAGGCGATGATCGCCGGAGTCGGGCTGCGCGATGATGGAGACGTGTTGATCGCCGTTGTTCGGAAGGATTTCGTTAGTCTGAGCGTTCTTCGCGGCGGGCAGGAGATCNNCAATCCGGTCTTTCAGGTTTCTCCGTGGCGGTTCAACGACGGCGCCACCCGAGTCGCGTCTATTTGCCAGCCTGACCCTTACAACGGGAGCGCGGGCGGGCTAGCGGTCTATGAATTCACCCTGACCAAAAATTCGAGGACTGGCGAGTACAGCCTGGGCTCTCAGGCTATACGCCCGATCCCTGGCACGGTAACGAGCAACGTCTCGCAAACCAACCGGAAAAACACGCAGTCGAGCACGTTTGTTCCACCTCGCGGCACGCTGATCAGCGGGACTACCACACTCAACACGAATACCGTTTACAGTGACGTAAACACCACCACGGTTCGCAACATCCCCGTCGCGGTTTACTATGATCGACGTATTGCTGGGGATAGCGGTTATCCGGACACCGCGGCCAAGCTGGTGATAGTGGAAAAAACTACTGTAGCCAGCACGATCTACGACTATGACAGGTCAAGCTATAACAGTGGTGGATCGTGGAATAATATGTTTCCCGAGCACTTCTATTTGGCTGAGTCTACCGCGGAGAACTGGTCGCACAACAATACGAGGAAAACGGTTAAAAACAAAGAAACCGCTTATCTTTGGTATGTTGATGACTCCAGTGAAGATGAAAAAATCCCGTTATACGATTTTGAGCAGTCATATCGATATTCGTTTTTGCTGGAGAGCACCTATAGCCGTCCTGTCCTTTACACCTTCTATCAGGCTAACGTGTGTTCTCCGACGTTGGTTTTATACAGTTCGGTTATCAGCAACATATTGACCAGTACGACACTTACCGAAGTGTCTGACCATCTGATTTTGAGTGGGTCGCGGTATCAACTTCGTCATTTCGATGCCAGAATGCGTTTATTGATCGGATTCAAAACGACATTGGACGTGTTAAAGGAACGAACATACCGACTTTCTACGATATTCACCGTCACGGGGACCACAACTCGGACACACAACTGCGGCGAGTCAAATCCGACCACTACTAGTCATTCAGAAGAATATTCGTCGGCCTCCATCTATAAGGTTCTCGGAAACAACTACGCAATAGCTGAAAACGACGTGGTCGATTACGAGATATTTGACCGTAAGGTTCCGGTAAAGCAAATACCGCCCCAAGTGATATTGACCGATTACGTTAACGAAACGTCCATAGACGACCGCACCGAGAGCTACCTTAAGGTCAACGGTGTGTTGGTTTCTGGCTCGACCGATGCTGTTACTGCTATAAAAACGATTGGCAACAACGTAACTCAACCCGGCTGGGCGAGCTTTTCGTCTCCATATCCGCCGACGGATGGAGATTGGGATTATGGTACGTCTACCGTGACGGGGCAAACCTACGCGAGCTGGTATGACCCGGAAGAATTTTCTCTGGGCGGGTTCAAGGGGCCTGGATCGACGCGCCCCGATCCGACTCAATATATAGAGAGCCTGGATACGTTAAATGTCGCATCGACTTTGTATAAAAAGAAGAATCCGGACGTATCTCTCTACGTAACTTCGGAACGCGGAGTGTTTGATGTCCCCTCTGACGCAATGGTTCCACCCGATCATGTTCCGGCGAGCGGGGTTCCTTCGTTCACGAAAGCAGTGTTCGCATTTGACGGGACACGAGATAAATTACACATCACAGACAATGAAGGTACTTTGTACCCTATTGGCTGGCGATTTGAAGAGGAAGAAAACTAATGGCTAACTGTGGCTTTTTAGGCGGACCTGACGTATCAGGCACTATTCACACACAACTCTCTACCGTTATGAATATGGGAGGCCAATCTTACACTACGGCAATGGCTTCAATGGCGCAACTGGCGACGGATTTCGAGCGACGCGCCGGAGAAATTGGGCGCTGGCAGCCGGGAGTGGACTCGCCGGGCACGACACCGCAGATCATGTACATTGCACCATCACCTGTGCCAACGCCCCCCGACACGGAGTTCCAAAAGCCGAGCCTCCCCGACATTGACCTGTCCGGACTGGACGATTTGGACGACGCGCTCGACGACATCCTGACCGAGCTAAAGACGCTGATTCGCACCATGCCCGAGTTTGACGGGGTGACCATATCCGACCAGTTTCTAGTGTTGCTCGCGACTCACTACGCGCAGCTTTCCGAACAGTTGACTTCTGTGTTGGCGCAACATCCGACCGTGGCGCTAGCCCTGAGCCGTCTGGACGAATGGCTGCAACCTGGCTCGGTCGGCATGTCGGCGGTGGTGGAGCAGGCGATTCGCGACCGCGCTCAGACCGACATCGACAAGGCGCTGTTTCGGGCGGAGCAGGAGATACAGAATGACTGGTTGGCGCGAGGATTCACGGTTCCGGCCGGGGTGCTGGATGCTAAGCTCGCCATCGCGCGCACCGAGGCCGCTGACCGCCGCGCCGCACTCAACCGCGATACGCTGATCGAAGCGGCCAAGTGGGAGCGCGAAACGCGCCAGTTCGCCATCGAAAAAGGGATGGCATTCGAGCAGACTGTAGGTGAACGCTTCTTCAAATTGCGCGAGGAGGCGCGGGCCGTCGTCGGAACGTGGCAGGACAACCACATCAAAATTCAGCTCGCGCTAATCGAAGTCTACAAGGCGGAAGTGCAGGCGTTCTCTGAAGCGGCCCGTGCGCTCAGCGCGATGGGATCGACCGCGACCGCGATTATCGAGGCGAAGATCGCTGCGCAAAAGCTCAAGCTGGATCGGTTCGACGCCGCGTTGCGGTCGGAGGTGGCAGCCAGAGGGGATTTGGTCGGACTGTTCGGCGAAACGGTCAAGCTGCACGCCGCGCTGGGGCAGATCGAGAGCGAGCGGGTCGGGACGCTCGCCAAAAACGACGAGCGGACGATCCAGCGCACTCAGATCACGGCAGGCATTAGCATGAAGGCGAAGGAGCTTGAGTTGCAAAAATTGCTGGAGCTGGCCAAAGTCACTGTTTCATCGCTGGACGGCATAGCGCGCACCGCGAGCCAACTGGCGGGCGGCGTGTTCTCCGCATTGCACATGTCGGCTGGAATGAGCGTCGGATCGAGTTATGACAATAACAGCTCTTGCAGTGAGAATCATAACTATAGGTATGAAGTTTCTTAACAGAAGAATCACGATTATCAACTTCTGCGTAATTTAACTAAACGATGTGTTACTTGGGGATAATGATATGCCAACTCCAGAGCAATGGCGAGAATATGCAGCACAAAAAAATAAATATCAATATGGTACACCTGTTGTAGGGGCAAGAGAATTAGCGAAGCAGCCAGTTGATGCTTCTGCTGAACAGGGTAACTCATTTATAGATAAGGCAAGATTAACTCTTGGCGGTATTAGTATTGATCCAAAAGCAGCGCCGCTTCCTAATGAGACAGTGCCTGGATATATGGGTAGGCGGGTTAGAGAAGCGTTTACAGATACCGTTGCACCTATCACTAATACGATAGTGAGTGCAAAAGAGCCAATAAGGCAATTTACAGGTAATTTAACAGGTGCCGTTGAAATGGCACGTCCTGCCCCTACTTTATTAGAATCTAGCTTTACACCTGCGCCTACATCTGCACCTGTGCCCGTTACACCGAAGCTTACTTCGTTAGGCAACGGCTACGGCGTAACGGGTGCTAACACTTCGGGCCAGGTGGGCTACACCAACAAAACCTACTACGATCCTTCTGGAAACGTGGTGGCATCTGGCCTGTCGTCGGCGACCGGGCGCGGTGGGTTCGTCGGAGCGGCAACCGACGCGCAGGCGGCCAAAGCCTTGCAGGATCGCGCCGAGCAAAACCAAGCCGCGCAGTTCAACATCGACAACATGAACCGTGCTGCCAATGCCGAGCGCGACCTGCGCGCAGCCCGACTTGGCATTAGCCGAGGGTTGTTAGATCGAATGGAGGGGCGCAACGATACCGAGGCAGCGGTGGCTGACTCTGCCACGCAAAGAGCTATTCCCGACCGCTGGTTTAACCCGCTTTCGATGCCTGGAGATAGTTTCCAAGATACAAGAGGAAGACAGGCAGAATATGATCGTGCATTAAAGCAAGCACTAACAAACAGGCAATACTCTGGAGCAGAAAAGTGCAGTTGCAACATTAGCTGCATTAAATGATCTTAGGGAGAAAAACTTAGCGGTGCAGGCTGCACAAAATAAAACGCAAACTGGTGTTGATCCTATTGATTTAAATAGGTTTTTGCTTGACCAAGAAAGATTTAAACAACAGCAAAATACTGATACTAATAGGTTTTTGCTTGACCAAGAAAGATTTAAATATCAACAGAATCAGGATAAACAAAGGCTTGCAGTTGATAGAAGTGAGGCAGAGAGTAAGCAGGCTGAGCGGCAACTTGCAAGGCAAAAATACATGGATGAGTCTCGTAAAGCATTTGCTAGTGAGTTTTCTTTCTCCGACCCTAAAGCACCACGCGAACAAATTGCAGGAGCTGTGTTTGATATTTCGCAGGCAACAGGTATACCGACTGACGTTGTTGCACAAATTTATGAACAGACTGTTAAGGACTTAAAGATTGATTACGGTAAAGGCGGACCAAAAGACCCAATGGCCCTTAACAAGTTAGTGGCTGCCCGCGTAACACAGAAGTATCGAGGGCAATAAAATGGGAGCTCTTGAGCAGCTTCGTGCGCTTATAGACAAGGTTAATAAACAAACTCCCAAGCTGCCAACCGGAGGCGATGGGCGAATGACTGCTGAAGCGCTTAATACCTCTGCTGTTGCCAAAGGACAGGCAATGGATAGGTATAAAGTGAATAAGGTAGTTAAGACTTTGCCGTTGAAGGAATTACAATCTAAGCGGTAATACATACGAAACGACCGGGTTGTTTCGTAAATACACAGGTAACTAAAATGACCGACCCTGATTTCACTAATCCATACGAACGTATTTGGAAAACCCGCGATCTTCGAGCACTTGATACCCCGCTTGAATTAGAAAATAACACGTCTCAATTTAGGCGGGGACTTAATGCGTTTGGAAAGGAAATGCAAGCTACCGGGTATGGGCTTGCAGCGTTAGGCGCACAGGGGTTGGAAAATGTTATTGGAGAAAATCCAGTTACTAGTGGAATTACAGATTGGGGTATTGAGGGGTATAAACAAGCGATAGATGAAAGTCAGTCGGGATATAATGCACCAAACGTGGCAGACATTGAAAAAATTAAAAGCGTAGGAGATTTTACAGACTGGGCCAGTTACCAGTTAGGCAAGGGACTGCCTATGCTTGGTACGCTGGCGCTAAGTGGTGGTGTTGGCGGTGCGATTGGGCGGTTGACTGCTCAAGAGGGCGTTAAGCAAATTGCAAAAGGTGCAGTCGGAAGTGCAGTTAAAAAGGGAGTTGAGACGAAAGCACTGCAAGCGGCAGAGGGGCAAATTATCACGAAGGCAATGCAAGAAACCGCTGCCAAGGCGTTAAGGGATAGAGTCGTTACTGGCGCAATGACAGGTGGGTTTGCAGGAAGCTTCGGGCTTGAAGGTGGGTTAGCGTTTGGAGAGCAGGTAGAAGCAGGTGTTGCTCCGCAGGACGCCGTTAAGAGTGCAGTTGCAGTGGGGGGTATTAACGGGGCGCTAGAGTTTTTACCGTTTTATGGAGTAGCAAAGAGTATTGGGCTTGGGCAGTATGCGAAGCAGTCGATTAAGAATATTATCGAAACCAACCCTGAATTATCCAAACGGGCTATTGAGCTTGCAAAAGAAGTTGCTGGCCGAGCCGGAAAGGGTGGAGCCATAGGTGCGGGTGCAGAGGGTATTACCGAGGGTTTGCAGGAATTAACTTCTATCGCTGGGCTGCGGTGGGCAAAACAAGACCCGTTGTTTGCTGAATTAAGTGATGAGGATTGGAATAGAATTGGCAATGCAATGGCTACTGGCGCGCTTGTGGGCGGAACCGCAGCCGGCGCGGGGGCAACACTAAAAGGTCCAGAAGTAACTGACAATGTATCTACAGGTAATATTGCTCCGACAACAGTTAGAACTCGTGAGCAAGAAATTGAGGCAGCGCTTACCAAATTGACCTCTAATTTAGAGACCGCGAAAGCATCCGGTGATACGAAAGCCATTCAAGAATTGCAGCAAATAAAAGAGATGTACAACGCTGCGTTAGGAAAACCCACAATAGAACCTGTATCGGAGACTCTATCAAATGAGCAAGTCCAGCCAATCACCGAGGAACAACCTACTCCGGACGCAATCCAAGCCCAAACTCAACCACCCCTGGAGATACCAGCCGGACCAGAAAGAACGGGTAGAGTACGAGAAGAAGGAACAGAAGCGAAAACGGGGTTGGAAGCAGGAGAGGTAATACAGCCTCGGTCAGGCGAGAGTATTCAATTAAAACGTGGAGAAGAAATTGTACTTACTCCAAACGGTACACCTGTTCGCACTACGCCAACACCTGAAGAAGTCGAGGCTTTACGGCGACGAATGGGACCACGGCCCGAAAAACAAGCTACACAACCAATAGAGGAGATGGCAAATGCCCAAGAAGTGCAAGCCCAAACCGAAGCCGAGGTAAAAGGTACTCCACCACTTTACTCAAAACCAATAGGAGAAATAAAGTCGCCTAATGAAGAAGCCGCCACTGAAGCCACCATGGAGGAGTTCGAGGCTGTTCGGCGGCAGTTCCAAGAAAGGCAGGCACAAACTCCATTCAAAAAATGGTTTGGTACAGGTACACCCGGCGTAACTGCAACCAAGGAAGGAGAGCCGATAACCCTGTATCATGGTACTAATAATCCAGCATTTTTTGAATGGGACTCCACGAAGGCCGGCGAGGCAAGCGGACATCCCACGAGCGGGTTGGGGTTTTTTATGACTGCCGACCAAGGTGCGGCGGCACGTTATGGGAATAATCTATTAGCGCTTCATGCTAAAATAAATAACCCGTATACTCTTACGGACGCAGACTTAACACGTATTGAGACAGCACAAGACGCGGTGCAACTACGCAAGAGACTAATGAATAAGGGATATGACGGGGCAATCGTAACTGCGCCTGGCGCCTCGCCGTATGTTATTGCGTTTCAAGCTAATCAAATTAAACTTAAGAGTAATACTGCGCCGACGGACTCACCGGATATGAGGTACTCGAAGCCTTTGCAAGGTCGCGAAGCTTCGGCACCATTTTACTCTGCTCTTGAGCGTGCAACGCAAGGGATAAAGCAGCAGAAAGCACCTGCCAGCCAATGGCTAGGTATGCTCGATACAATGGTCAAAAAGGGAATTATTCGGCAGGAGGAATTGGATTGGAATGGCGCAAAAGAATGGCTGCAAGAACAAAAAGGGCCGGTTACGAAGGAGGCACTTTTGCAGCATGTTAAGGATAATACGCTGGAAGTACAGGAGACATCCTTAACTGATAATCCTGATATATATGCTTTGGGAGAGTGGATACGTGCTAGAAATGCAGACCCTAATAGTAAAACTGAAGTTTTGGATTGGAAGTGGAAAGGAGAAAGTAAACCGAGTGTTACCCTTGTAAAAGTTGGTGAAAATGATTGGCATACGTCTCTTTCTCCTGAGCGAGGCACGCTCGATGAAGTTAAGCAAGAAGCAGAAGATCATTTAAAGTTTGTTGCTAGGGATAAATTTGAGCCTCGAAATACTAACTGGACAGCGCCCGGTGGCAAAAATCAACGCGAGCTAGTTCTAACTGTTCCTTCTGTCGAACCTTTTAACACCGACGATACTACCCACTACGGAGACGTAGAGGGCGGTAAGGCTGTGGCATGGGTACGCTTTAATGACCGCACTGACGAAGACGGCAAAAAGACGCTGTTTGTTGAGGAGATTCAGAGCAAGAGGCACCAAGAGGGGAAGGAGAAGGGATATATTGAGAAAGACTTAATTCCCCTTAATGAATTAAGAATTGAAAAAACACTCAAAGATAAGGGGTGGCATTTTTATGATAAGGACAATCACTGGGTACATTTTGTATCAGAATATGATGCTGCGACAGAAGAAGAAGCCCTTAAAGTAGCTGAGCAAGACTTTAAAAAAGATACCAGAATAATAGATAGATCACTTCGTTTTAACGTCAATGATAAGCGTGTGCCTAATGCTCCCTTCAAGCAAACCATCGCCGGGTCTGGACAGACTCTTTCTGGCTGGGCTGGCCTTGCGTTTAAACGAATGCTGCGGTATGCGGTAGAAAATGGATATGATAAGGTTGCGTGGACGACGGGGGAGCAGCAGGCAAAGAGATACAATCTTGCACAGAGTGTATCTAAAGTAGCATATACTTCCGACGGTTACTTTCAAGCCTACGACCGCAACGGACGGGTTGTTATGTCCTCGCTTATGGATGAGAATGAGGTTCCAAATTATATTGGAAAAGAATTAACTAATGAGTTACTTGCTGCACCTGTTAAAGGTGGCGAACGTACTGTAGAGCTTGCAGAAGATAAAGTAATTGGCGGCGAAGGTATGAAGGGGTTTTACANNAGGGCAACCATTGTTTTCCAAGCCGCAAGAAAGCACTTCGGAATTTAAGAAGTGGAGCCGAGAATATCCTGTAATTGACAGTGCTAGCCCGGCTGGAAATAATACTTTTAAATCAGGAAAGCCGTTCGTTGCCAAAGTCTATCATGGTTCAAGAAGCAATGTTATTGAAGAATTTGACTCAAGTAAATTAGGCTCGTTTACCAAGGCTCCGTCTGCCCGCAAAGGATTTTTCTTTGCTGGCGATGCGAAAACTGCCCTAGCTTACGCTGCGAGCGAACCTGTTGATATTAAAAAAATTAAGCTTGAGTTTGACGGTGTTCCGTACAGCAGTGCAACACTAACAGATGGCAAGCCAAAGGAAACTGCTCTTGTTATTTTACATATGAAAGCAGATAGAGATTTTGGGCAGGCCACACGTGACATTACTGACACAGATAAAAATTTACTGATAGACGAAACAATAGCCGAGTTAAAAAATGCGCAAGAGGAAGATAACCTATTCGCGGCTGAATATCCAGATTCAGTGTTTGCATCTGATAAAATACACGGAGAGGCGGCAGAGTGGTTAGAGCAAAATAGAGATGGAATAGTATTGGAGTCTGAATTAGTAAAATCAATACGCCCGACCATTTACCCAGTTTATGTTCGCATGTCTAACCCGATGGTACATGACCAAAACGGAGAGGAGTATCGTGAGGTTACTTATAATGACTTGATTAACCAAGCTAAGGAAAAAGGACATGACGGATTGGTGATTTTGAACACTTACGATGGAGGTGCGTTAGACAATATTTTTGTTGCATTCGATAATAAAAGCGTTAAGGGATATTATAACAAAGGAACATACGACGAGACGGAAAGGCTATTACACAGCACGCAGCAAAGTGCAGCAAAAACTACTGCTCAAGACCTTCGTTCTAATATTGATTCTGTAATGGGAGAAGGCTGGGCAAAGCAGGCTGAGGCGCTTAACCTTATTGAGATTATTGAAGGTGCTGGGCCGCAAGGTGAATCGGGCTCGTGGGTTGATGGCAAAATTCGTTTGTACACTGATACCATGCCAGCTAATAGCTCACCGGTGGGAGTATTACTGCATGAAGGCGAGCATCATACGTTTGCAGAACTACTTGGCAAGAGTCTGCCGGAGTATGTTAAAGACTTGCATACATTAGCTGCCAATGGTCATGTAATTGCGAACAATGCTATGCTGCACGCCGCAATTGTGACTGCTGACCTATTAGGGATTAAACACAATCTTCGAGGTAAAATAACCAAAGCTGATTTCAATGCAGTTCGAGCGCTTATCGAGCAAGAGCGGCCAGGTTTGCTTGCAGAAGAAGAACTTGCGTACTTTGTGCAGTACGGTGCTGATGCACAAACGGGTACTGGGTTTTGGAAGAGATTAGTTAATCAAATAAAGGCTTGGTTTGCCCAAACAAAACTCGGCCAGCGATTAAAGGAAATGGGTATTGGATTTGAACTAACTGATGGAATGGCTGTTGAATGGGCGAAGGCAGGATTGCATATGAGCCTTACGAAACTTCAGCNNTTACTCGATAGGCATTCAGGAAATTAAACAGCAACTTTGGAACGACCCAACAGACGCCCGTCCAGAGATCGTAAACAAGCCGGGCCTGCTCCAAAAGTGGCGAGCCGATTTTGTAGATTTCTTTGCAGAAATGGAAAAGAAGTCGAAAGAAATCTATGATACGTACTCGTTATTACGCAGCAAAAAGGCTGCACGTATCGAACAAGCGCGGCAAGAGTATTTTTTGCCGTTACGTAAGCTAATTGCAGAAAGTCCATGGACTGCGGAAGAAGTTGGAGATATGCTTGCGGCTCGGCATATTAAAGTAGATAAAGTTAATCTGCAACTTGCGCGACGTGCAAGCTATCAATACACCAAAGAGTTATTAAAGGGGCTGCCAAAAGCGGAGCAGAAAAAGCTAATGCGGGCGCGAGTTAATGTAAAAGCAGGAAAGCTGCCTGACGGGAGTGTTTATATAGATGCTAATGGTAATCCTGCTCAGATGTCTGCCAACACGAAGCAGCAGTTAATGTTTGATTTAATGAATAAGTACTCGCAATTTGAAATTGCGAATACAGAAGGAGTACAGGTCTTAAGAGAGGAGTGGGAGATTTTTAAGGACGCCGCTGCCGGATTTTCTAATGGAGGGGTAGGCAGTGCTAGGGTGCGGGTCGTAGACGACATACTCAAACTTGTTGATAGAAACAGAGCTAAGTTTGATAAAGTTACTACAATATTTGATGCCGCAAACCGTCATATGCTAGAACTCTTAGAGGACGGTGGGCTAATAACTACTGCGGAACACGCGCGACTGTTAGCAGATAAGTCCGCATACGCTCCCCTTCGCCGGGAGTCGTACAACGTTGATGAAGAAACTGCACAATTATTTCGGAGGGCTGGTTATGGTGGATCAAAACAACTTACAACCCGTTCGGGAACTGAAAACCTTTCAGAGCCCACACTCGTTTTGCAAAACGCTCTTGCGGCAATCGAGGCAGCGGCAGCGGCAGCGGAGAGGAATCTTGCGAATAAAGAACTGTACAAGGTAATTGTTAAAGACCAGGTGGGTTGGAAGTCGTGGTTTACTATTGTTGACGAAGAAAAGTATATAACACACGACGAAGACGGATTTTTACAAGAGAAAAATGCAACTGGGTCCAATCAGGCTGATGTGGTACTTATTAACAATGGAAAGAAATTAGTAATCCGACCTAATATGCATAATGAGCGTGCAATGGGATTCGTGCGCGCCATTAACAATCTCGATGTACAAGCCTTTAGTGGACCTATGCGAGTTTTGGGTTGGTTAAACCAAATTGTAAGATGGGTTAATGTTAGCGCATCACCTGTGTTTTTNNAAAGGTTTTTATGGATGGAAATCGAGACCCAGCGGACCCCGATGTACAATTGGTAGAAAAGTGGGAGCTTGCAGGGGGCCGAACTTCGTTTGTCGAAGCTCTGCGGGAAATGGACTCTACATGGAAGAGCTTTAATTCTCAAGTAGCAAGGCGGCAAGGCACAGTGTTTGGGCTTAATATGCCTGGATTTAAAACGCTAATGGATGCAAAGGATAAGTGGATTGAGGGGATTGAAAACTTTAATATCTTATTTGAAAATGTTATGAGGTTTAGTACGTTTAAGGTGCTAATGGAAATGGGTGTTGTAATCTAGGCACGCGCTGCGCGAATTTCCCAAGACCTTACTACTAATTTTACACGACGGGGGTACAAAACACAGGCGCTCGGTACGTGGTGGTTGTTCTTTAATGCATCGGTGCAGGGGAACTACCAAGTATTAAGAAACTTAATGTCATCGAAAAAGGTACAAGCTGCTGTAGGCGGAACTGTTGTAATGGCCTTGTTGCTAGATTTGTTCGGTCGGGCAGTAGATGATGACTGGGATAAGGTTACTGAGTGGGACAAAGAACGGTTTATTATCCTACCTATAAAAGTGGCAGGGGATTTTATACGAATCCCCGCGCCGTGGGTCTATAACGTGGTGTGGAGANNCTATTTCCCCCACAGGCTTTGACCCATTTATGCAAATTCTCGAAAACAAAAACTTTGCTGGTAATCCCATTGGCCCGGAAGGATTTCCGGGCGCAAGTAAGAAAGCTAACTCGGAATTAGTGTGGAGCAGTACACCGCCGGGGTATCAAAGCATTGCGAGATTTGTTAACGAGGCAACAGGTGGGAGCGCAGTTGAATCGGGGGCAATAGATTTAAAGCCGGGGGATTACCAGATATTAGTAAATTTCTTAACGGGTAGTTTGGGCAGGTTTATGTCTGACGCTACCTTTGGGGTTAAAGAAGCGCTGGATAAAGACTTTGAGGGAATGAGGGATATTCCTGTTGCTAAGGAATTCTTCTCCGACCCTTACGACCCATTAAAGTCTCAAAAGTACCATACCAATATTGCTGGGATTTATGGCGCACACAAGCTAGAGCAGTTGTACTCAAAAGGCCCAGACCGAGACTTGATTAAATTGCAAGAGGTTAGGAAGAATAGAGGAAAAGAATTGCAAATGTACTCGCAAGCACAAGACGTAGAGAGACAATTAAAAAGCTTAAGAGTACGATTGAGAGTGGCGCAAAACCGAGGGGATGCTGCGAGAGAAAAGGAACTGCGTGATAGGATTGGGAAGATACAAGAGCGATTTAACAACGTGTACCAGCAGAAGATGGGGTAAAGAAAAGCCCCCAACCGGGGGCATTTCCTTTAGCCGCAGGCAACACAATAAGACCCGGCCTCGTTAGATGGAGTTTTTATTTTGTAGGTTGTGCCGGATAGTACTTCCGGGCGCGAAACCTTTTCGTGCAAGTGCTGTATTACAGGTTGTGCTTTAACTACTGCACAGGAGGTAATCTTTTTGTCAAGCTTAATCATTGTTACTCCTTACGTTGTACTCGGAAAATATTTTCTTAGAATTTTCCATATCTTGCATTGCATGTTTATATCCATGAATGAACGAAGATATGTATACAAACTCACAGGCGTTAACAATAGCCCTATCAACTCCAGTTGCCTCTAACAAACCTTTTACGTAATCTTTCCAGTGTGCTTCGGCTAATTCTTTTGATCTAGTCAGATTAAGAGTTTGGTTCATTAAAGTTTTTCCACCTTGGTATTTTGGGTAATCGTCAAGAGTTACAGGAAGTAAGTCATTCTTCATCATTTTACCCCTTTATTCCCAGTCACAATCTTATCACTATTGTACTGTCCCCTTACTGCGTAAGAAGCCTCGTCGGGAACAGGCTCTCCCTTAAAGAAAACTACTTGCCCGATTTTCATACCTACCTCCAAAACAAGTGCATGATAGCGAGTGTTGTTTCGTAACTCGATAGTTAATACCGAACCATTCCAGCCAGGATCGCACCACACAGCCAATGCTTGATCGAGTCCCGCCCGCGCCACCGAGGACTTCAAACGAAACTCAGCGGCAATGTTGTTGGGTAAATAAAACTCCTCAATAGTTTGAGCCAGGATAAACTCGCCTGGTTGCAAATAAAATCTTTCACCCCACGCCAATGTTTCCTTTACCATCGACAACTCGCCTTTGTCAAATAGAGAAACATAATTGCTAGGGCGCAATGATACACTGTTATGTCGTGCCTCGCGTAAAAACACTTGCCCCAACCTTACATCTACGGATGCACCGTTAATGTGACTGATAGGGATTTTGTTAAACGGCGGAGGGTTGGAGGACGGAGCCACTAACAATCCACCGGCAATTTTTTCACACAACTCAACAAAAGTAATAAGGCTCATTTCGTTACCTCTTTTGGTTTACTATTAAAATAATATCCACTTATTTAACACGTTATTCTTAATAGCTAGTTTCTCAATCATTTCATTATTCCTCTATTTGTTTTAAAATAAAATCTGCTTTATCGCGCAATGTGTCAGCTCTAATACATTCCTCACAACCCAAGCCATGCTGTCCAGTCCTATCAAAATGACTGCTGTGTGCTTGAATACTTGCTTGCCTGTAAATAGCACACGCATCCTCAAGAAGGGCACAAATTTTTGATAGACGATCAATCTCATTTACTAATTGATCTATTATGTCAGTCATTTAGCTATTTCCTTTTTAACGTTGTAAACTGGAATGCCTCCAGCATAATGTGAAAACACTATATCCTCTGCTTGAATCATCGAGCGGATAATCCGATTTTCATTAAACTTGCAAATGGTTTTGTAGTTAAAGATCATTATTAAACTTTTGCGTTGTTATAGTTAAATTCGCCAAAGTATTCTTCTTCAGCTTCTCTTCGAGCTTTTATAGCTAACTCGATTGAGTAAAAATAGCCTAAAACTATTTGCTCGTAATTAACCGTTATATGTGCCATATACTTACCTGTTTTCTTGTCATACATTACACCAGTAATACCAGATGAATTATTCTTGCGATTATTTACATTTCTCATATTCTCTGAACGAGTAGCTTCTCGCAAATTACATAAGCGATTATCTGACCTGCAATCGTTAATATGGTCTATATCATTTTCAGGCCAATAACCATAAACCCAAGCCCAAATTAAGCGATGAGCACGATACGAGTTGCCTAATACATGCACACGAATATAACCATGATCGTTACAATTACCAGCAACTTTTCCTATACAGGATGGTTTGTAGCCACGCGAATAATTATCTTTATTCTTTCGGATAAGTTTACCAGTGTTTGGGTCATAATCGAAAATACGCCTTATGCTCTCGACTGTTATGCCTTTCATTATTCACTTTCCTTTATGAGCTTGTAAACAGGTAAGCCGCCCTTGTATTCTGCAAAAACAATATCCCCACCAGCTATCATAGATCTGATAATCTGGCCGACTTCGATTGGCTTATGTGTCTTGCGAAGCTTGCGCTCAAGCTCGGCGT
>JRYJ01002625.1_pt1 | contig 25779 bp, 18 predicted proteins | sample 235371 | NCBI WGS metagenome assembly JRYJ01 (sample SAMN03074219, study PRJNA261477) | activated sludge metagenome | biome: Wastewater Treatment Plant; feature: Wastewater; material: Activated sludge; isolation source: activated biomass of a wastewater treatment plant treating hydrocarbon... ... | reverse complement strand
CGTTGTCTGGACGGTGTTGAAGTTCGGCGGCGTTCCGGTCGGCGTGAGATCAAACTGATTCTGAGTGACGCCGGTCCACGATTGAGTGTAACTGCCTGCCAGTGTTGCCGGCGTACCGGGATTCGTGATGGGCGACCACCGATTCGCTACGGCCGGCGAGGGGTTCTGCGCCCAGGCCAGGCTTCCGCCGCCGTACCAGTTGAATGCGTAGGCGTGCCGGCTGCCAAAATCCTCCGGTCCCAACAGCACGCTGGGATTGAGATTCACGTCCACGAGTTGCTGCAACACATTCGTCGTCTGACTGGTGTTGAACGGGTTGACTCCCTGGAATGTGCCCAGCGGGTTGTCGAACTCCGAGATGTAATTGTCCACGAACGTCGTGGTGGGCGACCGGCCGATATTCAATGCGCCAAGGTAATACCAAAGATGATTCGCCGCGTCGCCGAGGCTCACCAGGTCGGAATCGGCTTCCGGCGAATCGAGGATGGACAAGTGCTGCACGGCGAAGTTGGCGTCGGCGCGCTGTGCGAGCACGTTGGCGGCGACCGTCGCGACCTTCGAACCGTGGCTATGGCCGATCAAGTGCAGTTTGCCGCCGCCGGAGGAAAAGTCCGTCGGCAGCGCCTGCGACAAGGCGTTGGCCAATCGGTTCCCGTTCAGGACGGTGTAGGCCTCGGAGAGGTATGCGCCTTCCGGGATCGCGCCGGCGAGTTCGTTCGTGGCCGATTCATCAATCCAGCTATAGGCGACGACCACGGCGTTCGGATCCGACTGCGTCAGCGCATACGCCAATCCGACCGGGCTGATCTGCACGCCGTCGCCGCTGGCGCCATAGAACATTTCGGGTGAGGCGGGAGCGCCCGGGCTTTTCGGCAAGCTGGTGTCGATCGTCTGCCACCATTTGAGGGGAGGGCTCGGCAGTCCGCCGCTCTGATACGCTTTGACCATGTCGATGAATCCGGGCGCCCAGCCATGAGCGATCACATAGACGTGTTTGCCGGCCAGCGCCGAGTCGCGGACGCCGACGCTGGTCCAGTTGTTCAGGTTGGGTACCGCGCTGGGCACGAACCGCGCCAAGCGTTGTAACGCCGGGACTTCCGCGGTCAACTGGAACGATCCGGGATCGCCGCGGGTGTCGAGCTCGGCGCTGGCAATGGTTAAGCCGCCGCTGAATGCGGGATCGAACGCCAGCAGTCCGGCGATCTCGGTGAGCGATGCCGCATCGAAGGCGCGCACGTGCGGGCCGCCGGTGGGTCCGGCGCCAGTCACGAGGTCCGACCGATCATCGCCGTTCAGATCAGCGCTCGCAACCCGTACGCCGCCAAGGAAAGCCGGATTGTAAGCGAGAAACTCGGTCAGAACGCTGCGGTCCGTTCCGCTGAAGACGCGCACATGCGGACCCCCGCCCGCGCCCGCGCCGGTGACGATGTCGGCGTGGCCGTCGTTGTTGAAATCGCCGACGGCAACGAAGACGCCGCCCTGAAACGCCGGACTGTATGCGAAGAAATTCGCCGAGAGCGAACCGTCGGCGGCAAACGCCTTGACGTGGGGCCCGCCATTCGAAGCCGCGGCTGTGATTAATTCGTCGCCCGGCTGGCCATCGAGGTTTCCGGTCGCAACGTTGACGCCGCCGAGGAACGTGGCGTCGTAGGCGAAGAAGCTGCCGAGCGGTCCGGGAATCGGCGTCGCGGCGCCGCCTGCGACGCGGAACGCGCGGACATGCGGTCCACCGCCGGCGCCCGCGCCGGTAATGACTTCACGAATGCCGTCGCCGTTGACGTCGCCGACGGCGACGTTGACGCCGCCCAGAAATGCCGGGTCGTAAGCGAGAAACTCGGCGATCAGCGTGAACTCGCGGCCCTCGAATACCTTGACGTGCGGGCCGCCGCCAGCGCCGGCGGCCGTGACGATGTCGGGGATCGCATCGCCGTTGACGTCGCCGACGGCCACGCGCACGCCGCCCTGAAAGGCCGCGTTATAGGCGAGAAAACTCGTCAACTGCGCCTTGGTCGCTGCGTCAAAAACGCGGACCAGCGGTTGACCGCCGGCGTCGGCCCCGACGGCGAAGAACCCGGCCGGCACCATGCGATCCTCCAGACAGTGCAATCGCGGCGGAACCGAGCGCCTGCTCTTCGAGAATAGGGCACGCCGACTTTGCATGGGATGAACTCTCCGGATTTACACGCAGCCAATTCTCGCCAGTGTATCGAGGTGGCGACCCGAAAACACTGCCGACGTGGCACGCGCACCGCGGCCGATGGAGCGCCGATGCCGTTTGCACATCAGATTGAAGGTGACTTCGACCTGCGACCGCCGGAGCGGCAAACCGCAAAATGACTCTGGATCTGCAAGAAGGGTTTGAATCAGCAATTGGCAATCAGGCAGCAAGCTCCGCGAGGCTGTCTCAACTCGATTCATGTTTTGTAGAGCGGGGAACCTTGCAGCTCAAGAGGTTACGTCGTTCGCCCGTCATCGCCCTCTTCGCATGGAATGCTTCTTTCCCCGGGAAACCGGAGCCAGAACCGGTACCCAAGGAACGCCGTGATCCGATTAAGCTCGCCCGCTATTACCAGTCGCTGCTGGACTCCGGCAAGTTCGAGAGCCGGGCGGCGCTTGCCCGTTACCTCGGCGTCAGCCGTCCCAGGGTGACGCAGGTATTGCGGCGGCTTGCAATGGAATGAATCGGGACCTTGCAGAGCGCTCGGCAACAATAGGATGCCGTCACCGGCGGCCGTGACTGTGCCTTCCGAAAATCCAGGTGTCCAACAGAAAAAAACGAAGCTGTGAAGCACGTCGGTTTCCGGCAGCATTCCTCCTTGCAGCCGGTTCAGCGCGCGACAGAGCCGAATTGATCTCCGACCCATTCGTCAAGCAGCCTGCCGGAACGAAAGAAAAGGTGGGCGAGGGGTATGAGCCATCCGAGCGGGACGCCGTCTACGCGAAACAAATGCGTGCGGCAGGTGGTATCCGGAACCTTCCCTTCCGTATGAGATGTCCGCAGCCTGGCTGTTGCAGTCTCGCCCTCGTAAACATTGATCGCGCCATCCAGATGCCCAAGCGTGGCCGTATGCCAATCTTTCCCAACCGGGTCGGCGCTATCCATGTGAAGTAAGAGGCCGGTGTAATAACCGTCGCTGACTCTGGACAACTCCTCTATTGATCCGAAGAAGTGCCCGGAGTTGCGGCGGCGGAAGGCGACTTCGAGTCTCCTAACGCCGCGAGCGTGAAAGTCCCAATAGTCCGGAAGGTCACTCGGCGAGTAGCCAGTCAGTCCGTACGTGCAGGACTTTTCTCCTCCTGGCCAAACTTCGAGCTTGCGCCAACAGTGCGGGTCTGCCGGCTTTCGCGTAGCCTCCGCAAGCAGGGCGACCTTGGGTCCGGCATGGAACGGGTCCAGGCGAACGAAGGACGGATTCTTCGCTGCTTGCTGACGGAGCCAGCGGATGACATCAGGACGAAGCGCGGCGTCGAGCCGCGCCCAGTTTCCTTGGCCGACTTCGGCAAGCTGCCCCGTCGCATCCCAGGTCAGTTCATCCATTCGCAACAAGTCGTCGGGTGTCTCCCCGTCGGTCCTCACTCACTCCCAAAGCTGTGGTGCGAATCGGAAGAATGGCTGTAAGCGATCATAACGCCCGCAAGCCCGCTTACGCCGTTCGCGTCGGAGACGGTCCTCAAGTTCGATGACGACGCAAAAGGCCGCAGTCCGGTCTTTGCGGGAGTTAATTGCTGGCAACAGTCCTGAGTTGGCAAAATCGCTGACCCTCTCTATGTCGGGCATGGCCAAAAACTGCTTGCGGAGCCCGATCAGCTCGTTTACCAGCTCGGCATACTTGGCGTCAGCGATGAATTCGTATGCAGACCGCTTGTCGTCGAGTGTTCTTGAGCAAAGTTCGTCGAGAATCCGGTAATAGCGTTCAAGGTTGTCCATTTCGCGTTTGCTCCGTGTCTATACCTGCAATTTGCGCCTGCCACAGGTGCCCCTGTGTTTCTTCATCTGACCGGCCGAGTCAGTCGTAAACGCCGTCGAGCAGAGCCGGGATCTTCGACTTGCGAATCGCCTCGATCACCGTCTTGGAGGATTTCCACGATTCACCAGGAATCCGCCCGATCAACTCGCCCCAGATTCTGCCGAAAGCTGCGATAGCATCGTCGTCGTTAAAACTCACTCCGGCGGGAAGCAAGGGGGCGATATCTTCGGTAAGGCTCTGGTTGAGCTTCTTGAGCATTCGCTCCTCGGCGTTTGCCCGGCTGATTGGGTGTCCCTCCAGATCAAGATAATGATGGAAGCACCCGATCAGCTTATCGCAGTCGAGGCCGAGCTGGAGCAGGCCAACATTCAGGTTGAACAGATCGCGGTTTTTGTGACGCTGAAGCAGCGCCCGTAACTTGGTTCCAAACAGCTCCTCCGGCTGGAACGAGGCGATCTCGGTTTTCGCCTGATACCAGTCGCTGCTGACTTCAAATGGATAGGTTTTCAGGCCGTGTACATTCTGGTGTTCTCGCGTGTTGATCTCGATCCTGAGCTTGAGCGGACCGCCTCCAGCTTCCGGGGTGAACTTGAAGGCTAGGTGCGTCATGTGGGAACCTTGCTCGCGGTTGCACTTTCCAAGCCACGACAGGGCGTCGCGTACTCCGTCGATGATTCCGCCAATGGGGTCCGCCTGCGTCTGGACGAGGTCGATGTCTTCCGAATACCGCAGCGGCTTACCGAACAACAGCTTGTTGATCGCCGTGCCGCCGCGAAACGCAATCTTGCCCTTTAGCTGCTCGCTGCTGAACAAATCGCAGAGCGCGGGAAATGATCAGGTCCTGCTCCACCTGCCGAGGGTCGGGCCAGGGTGCGTGTGTGGTCCATTGCTGTATGTGGGCGGCGGGTGTCAAAGGTCAATCTCCACTGGCACGTTGATGATGAGCTTCCAGGCNNGGGAACGATGGGCTTGCTTGAAGGGTGGAGTGCCTTGAAGGACTTCGCCTTTTCTGCAAAGCGACGGAGCGAATCAGCCTGACGGACATGGCCGAACCGCTCCAGGAGATAGCCAAGGCGCCGGACGGCGGAATTCTCGTAGGCACCGGCTGCCTTCGCGAGGATGCGGGGATCGGCTTTCTTCCCCAGGTCATGGACGGCCTGTGCCGCACCAATGATCCCTGCGGCCCGATGGAAATAGCGACAGATGTCGAGAAGGGTCAGTTCCACGCCAGCGACCTTGGCGAACCCCGCCTCCGTCTTCAGTTGTCCGAGCCACTCGGGGCGGTTCGTCTTTGCAAAGCCTGCCGGCGACTGAAACAGGAATTCGACCTTCTGGCGTCCGATTTCGATGTTGGGAAGCTGGCGCGGTGAGATGACCTGGAAGACCATTGCCGCCTGATGCGCCGACCCGTGGAACGCTGCCGCGCGAAGCAAGGAAACCCGGTAGTCTACGCCAAGGTGCTTCATCAGCGGGTCGATCCAGCGGGCTGGGTCAGGCGCGCCAAGTAAGCGATCCTCGGGCCGGAGAATCAGGTAGAAGCCACGGCGGGGAGAGACGAGGCTTCCTTTCTTCGTCAGCCGCATAACTGCCTTCTCGAACGCTTGCGGCGATTGCCCAACCTCGGCCAGGGAAGCCCGTTTCGCAAAATATTCCCGGCCACGGGCAAGCTGGGAATCNNCCTGTCATTCCCCAATTGTATCGGAAAAAAGACATAACGCAACTGGTTTCCAATACGGTTGGGGCGAGTCATGAATCAGAATGCTTTACGGTAAAGCCGCTTGTGTCAACTAAGCCGGAACTGGATATCACGCAAGATTTCGCAAGAGGCGGAGGGGGCGTGATCCGGCAGGCTGGCACAAAACGATATCACTTATGACATCAAAGTATTGACATAATTGATGCCGATGACTACACTACTTGGATGTACCCGACCACCCACACCCCCAAGTGGAGCAAGACATGGCCAAAACGCGACGAGTGGTATTCAGTTTCGACGAGCGAAGCCTGGAGAGCCTGGAAAAGCTGACCGAGCAGGGCCGGTTCTCCTCGATGGCGGACACGGTCCGCGAGTCGTTGCAGATCAGCCGCGCCCTGCAAGGCCAGGCGCAGCAGGGCTTCACCGAGGTCATCGTTCGCAACCCGGATACCAATGAAGAGAGGGTCCTGGTGATCCCCAACCTTCAGTCCAGCGGCCAACCGGAGAAGGAGCGTCGATGAACGCAGAAAGTCCGCTCGTGCCGAAGAACGATGACCAGCCCATTGAGGGCGGCGAGGTCGGGGAACTGAAAGAGCTGTCGTTCCACGAAGCGAAGCATCGCGCCGAGACCGCACGTTCCCTGGCGAAGTGGCTCGTGGCGATTCTTGGCGGCAGCGTGTTATTGCATTACGTGTTGACGACCATCCTCGCCGTTGCCGGCAAGGAAGAGGCAATAAAGAACCTGAGTTCAATCTTCAATGCGTGGCTTCCGGCGATCTCAAGCCTTGTGAGCGCAGCCGCCACGTACTATTTCACGAGGGAAAAACAATGAAGACCGCAACGGCTGCCGCTACCACGCATGAAATCCATGGAGAATTCCCGGAGCCTCCCGGCACGTTCCTGACCTGCTTTGCCATCGCGAACCCGGTGGTGCTTACCTGGCCGGTGCGGATTTACAAGGTCCGGCGGCAGGACGGCGCGGAGCAATCGCACGCCGAGCGCGGCGAAGCCAAGCAGGTTATCTGGTCGCTTCGCAAGCAGCACAAGGATCAATGCCGGGGCTACGGGTTCGTGGTGGACGTGGACGAGGAGACGGTAGCCGTGCCGACCGACTGGAACCTGCCGTCAGGCGTGCAGGTTGATGGCTACCTGGTCACTCTCGACGGCAGCATCATTACCGATCCCGGTATTCCCGGTCATCGGGCGATCATCACGGGCATCCTGCGCGAAGCGGTCAAGTCCCGCTTCAAAAACGAGACATCCGACATGCTCGGTTTCCTCTGGCAGGACTATGACCGGTTCTGCCAGATGCCGGAAAGCAATGGCGACCAGGAGTTCCATTTCTGTCGCCGGTTCGGCGTCTCGGCAAGGGCGCTGCGCGGCAGCCGCTGGGTCTTGCGGATGCTGGTCACGACCGCAACGCTCGATGGAAGGACAATCGCCGATTACTACCGGGATGGAGACGTGGGCAAGCTGGCAAGGATGATCGAGGCCAAGCAAGCCAACCGCGTCAACCGGCGCAACCGGCCTGTGGATGTCCGGGTTTTCCGCAACGAGGGAAACGAGCACTTTGTCTCCGCCGGCGTGCTCGAACTGGATGATCCGGCCCTGATCGTAGGACACGGGTCGCTGGGCCGGCACGAGCAGATGGGAATGGCAAACGGGACAGTCCGCTGTCGCCCGTTCAGCAAGCCGGTGGTCGATGTGCCGATGTCACAGCTGCGGCTCGTCCTGGATACGCAGATCACCAAGACGGACCATTCAGAGACCATCCTTGAACCGGAGGAGCGACACCGGTTCGCACAATACCTGCGGGATTTCCTCGACGGCCTTGATGTTTATGGGAAGCAGGTGCGTCTTGAGGAGGTGCCGGTCGATAGCACCGTATTTCCTGAAATCCCTATCCGGTTTCCTGCGCTGCGGGTGCGAGACAAGGAACGCGGCGAGCAGATTATTGCGGCGCCTGCCGTCGTTTCCGAAGCAAGCCTGCGTCAGCGGGGCCGTGATCGGGTGGAACAGGTCAGGAGGCACGGCTTCTTACAACAGCGGCCGATCAACCCGCTGCTGGCCTTGCCGGAGAGAATGGGCTGGGACAGGGCGAAGCGCATGAGAAACGACCTGAACCATATCCTTCAATCCGTCGGCATCGACTACCGATTCGTAGCGTTCACCTACCGTGATGTGGAGCACCTTCGCTCTCACATTGAGCGCAAGGGATTTGACGCGCTTCTTGCAGTTCTCCCGGAAGGATGGGCCGAACCACACCGGGATGACAGCACGCATGAGAGGATCAAGCGCCGAATCGAAGTGCCCTCGCAATGCATCCAGCATGACCACACCTTGCCGGAAACCTGGGCGCAACGGCCACACCGGGAATTCGCGGACGCGCAGCCCAAGCTCGCCCGGCGTATCCGCCAGCGCTATGAGCTATGTATCTGGAACCTGCTGGTGAAGCATCACTGGGTCCCGTTCGCGCCGGCCGATGCCTTCGCCTACAACGTGCATGTCGGCCTGGACGTGGGCGGGCAGCACAACAACCGGGCGATGGCGTGCCTCGGCTATGGGTTTGCCAACCCGCGCGAGGGACTGTCGTTCCGTCCCGAAGAAATCCACATCGACGTAGCCAAGGCTGAGCCGATCCCCACGGGGTGCTTGCAGCGGGGCTTGCTCCAGCTGTTCGAGCTGGTCCATGCTGAGCTAAAGGAAGCTGGGCACACGCCCAATTTCGAGAAGACGTTGTTCTTCCGTGACGGGATGCTGCTGGGCGACGGCAATGAATGGAACGAACTCGACGCCCTGGCAGGAGTCCATGCGGAATTGCTGAAGCGGGGCTGGATCACTGACGCTTCGGTGTGGACGGCGGTGGAAGTGATGAAGCACGCGGAAGAGTGGCGGGTGCTGCGAAACGCGAGCGGCATCACCAATCCCGTGGTTGGCTACTGCGTACTTCCCTTTGATGACGAAGACATGGGGCTGGTATGCACCACGGGTGTCCCCTACTTGCCGCAGGGAACCGCGAGCCCGCTGAAATTCCGGATCGTCAACATTCACGGGCGGGCGGACCGGTCGGAGGTTGTGCAAGACCTCGTGTGGGAAGCCGACATGTGCTTCACCAAGCCTGACATTGGCATGAGCCTGCCCTGGGTGTTGCACGTGGCCGATACCGGTGCCTTGCAGTCGGCACGGTCCTACAGGATCACCGGCGTCACAGCGTAATGTCCTGGAGATGGGCGCGAATGACTCGGCGTTCCCACTCAACATAGGTCGCCTCGTTGTTTTCTTCCCGGACCAGGCAGGCGGCGAGAATCAATTCAGTACCCAGCTCCGGCGTGTCGCCTCGGTTGAGCTTGTCGCTGAGGGCCTGCATGCTAACCGGCGTGCATTTGGGCAGGCGGAGGGCCTCGCACGTTTCGAGCGCGATGTCCGCACAGTCTGCGACAAGCGAGGGTGACGCCAGCGCCGCATACTGGTTGTTACGACCTCGATGCCAGTCGGAGCGTCCCCAGCTCTGCATCGTCTCGGTAAGCTTGTGGCACTGGGCGGACCATCCGAGTTTCCCGGCGGCATGGATTAGCGCCTTCGCACGCACTTCATAGGGTGGATGGCTCTGGCCAACCTGGAAGGGATCGAGCTGGGAATCGTCGAGCACGTCATGGAACGTGGCCAGGTAAGCCGGCCCACACGTCCACAGCGCGATCAGGTCCACGGCGATTTCATGCGCCCAGTTGAAATGGTTGGCCGTGGCACCCCAGACCCTGCGGGTTTGCCCGACAATCGCCTTCGACTTGACCTTGGCAGTACCCCTGTCAGCCAGGGACTGCCGCAGCATCCCATTGATGTGTTGCTGTAGCTGCTTTTCAAACGCTTCCGAAAAGACCGCCTCATGCTTGAATAGGGCATTATGGCCCAGCTCGTGGCCAAGGAACGGATAGGTAAGCAGGTCGATGTCGTCGAGGTTATCGTCACCCGGAGTAAGAACCAGATCGATGACGTGCGCCGACTGATCGGAGTAGGTGGGCATGGCCACGCTCTGGTGGCCCCATTCGGCCGACGGGCGCGGCAGGAGCATGCTCGAAAGCTGTGTCCCGCCGGCATTCCATTCCTCGGCAATGGCCGCGATCATGCCGGCGTCGAAGCGAAAGCGATCACCGAAGGATTGAGGCAGGCGCTCGACGATTCCTTCCAGATAATTAGCCAGCTTGTTGGACTGCTCCTGTGCGACCTGCCCCGCCAGCAAACCGTTCTGAACGTCTCGAACAATCTCTTTGAGCTTGCTTCCAATGCACGACAGCGGCGTCTGGTCGAAGCGGCGACCGACCCGTTCTAACGCTTGGCTGAGTCTGTCGTGTTTATCACGGTTTCGGCGGGGCACATTCGTCCCTTTCTTGGTAACAGCCATCGCNNCGATAGCCGTCTTTTGAGGTTAGTCGAACAACTGTATGTCAGTTCTCAGTTAGTGTTAGTATGAGAATGGAACTTTGCCATAAAACCGTTCTCGCTGTCAAAACTCATCTCGATGGCTGCAAGTAAGTGTAGAACAATCATTCATGGCGACGCCAGGATTCCTCGGAAGCCAACTACGTGTGCCTGGTATTCGGTGGCCGCCCTCTGCGACGTGGACCAGCTCTCGTAGGCCACGGACAATCAATAAGCACCGTCAGCGCGTTGTGAAGAGTAACGGCAGTGAGGAGCGAGTTATTTGTACGCCGAATGAACATGTACTCGAAGAACTCTGGCACGTAAACGCGCCAGTTTGGCATGTGGGGCGGTTGCTCGCCGGAGATCGCTAAGACCTGCCGTTCAAGCTCTCGACAAGTCGGTGTAACCTCGGCCCAGAATGCATCATCGCGGCGGTGTTGCTCAATGAACGCCAACGGATGAACATTCGCTGTGTGTTCGATGGTAAGTACTTCAAGTCTGTTTGGAGGAACCAACCTTCCAAATTCGTGAAAGAGAAGCCCGGTGGCGGTCTTTGCCATAATCCGGGAGAAGGCATGGAATACCGCCTGATCGGGCCGGAAAATGCCGTCAATACCGAGACGGCGGTCGATGAACTCTTTGAGCGCGGAATCCGCCTGTAGCGCGGAATGGACCCAGCCACCGACAGCAACAGCGTCGCGATCCTGCTGCATGAAGGATACCGTGCAGACGACTGCCGCCACACGCATCTCGTCCGCGCTAAACTCACCGTTGCACGCTGAGCAGGCCGGTATGGTCATCGCATGGACGGTGTTCGGCAGTTTTTTTGGCAACAGGCAGCGGGGCGGGGTATGGTCGGAAGTGTCCGCAGGTCCACCGCAATAGCAGCAGGCGGGCGCTTGAAAGAGGGGCAGTGTTGGAAACCATTTTCGTCGGTCCATCTCGCATATTATACCGAGTTAATGTGGTGGCTGGTAAGCAACACCGTTTGCAATAGAGGGAAGAGCGAACCATTCGACCTCCTTCCAATGCGGGTGACGATAATCGACTCTTCGGGAGTCAATCCGGTGAGGACTTGATGAAAGTCGGACGGCAGCGGAGCGAGCCGGACCGATGTGCCTGGCTCCACCGTGCCGCCGTCAACATGGAGAACAAGGGAGAAAGTGCCCGGTGCGAGGAGCGGCTGAGGAAGGGCTGCCACTGTTCCTCGGATTACCTCTCCGTCAAGTTGTCCGCTCCAGCCTGGATTCACTGCTGCCCAGAAGGCTGTACAGAAGGGCTTGAAGGGACACCAGCGGCAGGCATCGGGCGATGGTGAAGCCATCGCTGCGGGATCAGTTCCAGCAGTGACGGCAGCATTATAGTCCTCCAATAGCGCAATCGCGTTGGCGGCATCAGCATCGCACTCAGCGGGGACGATAGCGACTTCGACCGGCGCTCCTGCAAGTGGGTACAGCAGGCCACGCTTCACCCATTGACCTGTCGAGCAGCGAGCAAGCCAGGCGTAGATTCGTAGTTGCCTGATGTAGGCCGGCCTCACGGCGGAAGCGCCGCTGATCTCATCTTCCTCGAAGATGTTCCCGGTCTTGTAGTCAATGAGGTCATCACCTCGGATCATGTCGATCTTGCCGCGCAACTTTCCACCTGATGACGTGATTTCAATCTCCCGTGCCGTCGAGGTAGAGGCCGTTACGTCGGCAGGGGCCGCGCTCCAAGCTGACATGGCTTCTTCGATCCTCAGCCGCAACGTTGCCTGGACGAGGAAGTAACCTTTCCAAGACTTTGCCGGTCCAAACCGCGCATTGAGCGGATGGCTCCCTGCCTCCTGCTCAAGCCGGGCAATTTCCGCGTTCCAGATTGCATCGGCATTGGCCATTGGATCGCCGCCCTGTCCCAGAATGGTAGGAAGTTCCTCCATGACTTTGTGGTAGGCCGTCCCCAACCACGCTTTGGGGTTTCCCAGAACGAAGGGCTGCAACTGGGCGCAGCGTGAGAAGCCCGCGCGGAGCATGCAACCCCGCATTGCCTCCGCGAGTGAGGGACTGGTGGAAGAAATGACTGGCAAGGAAATCATGGCGCGTCTATCTCCTGGCGACTACGATCAGTATGGCCGTCGTAGCACCTCGAAGATGGATCGGAACTCCACCTGCAATCCCTGACCCAACGCCCAGGCGCAGGCAGGAGCAAGCTGCGGTCCGGGGTTGGCAGCATCTTCGCGCCAGAGAGGATGGGTCACGATGATGAGGCGATTATTCCGGCGTCCGGCCTGCAGGCCCCCTGGCACCTGGATGCGCTGCCAACCCGGCATGACGTTGAAATAGCTGGCCGCTGCCGCCGAATCGACTCCCTGCCAGTAAGGAACCGTGAAATCAATTGGAGCCTGCGCGTCCAATGCCAGGCGGGCTAGGTCAACCCCCAGTCGCCAGTCGAGGATGTTGTGGTACGGCAGATTAGCAAAGTCGCGGAGGCAGTCGGGGCAGGAAGTCAGGCAGGGGCTGGCATGGGATGCATCAACCAGCGGGCCGTAGAAGTCATGTGTCGTCTGGCCGGTCACGTAGAGGAGCAGCGCCTCGGCCTGAGCAGGCGTGCCGAAGAACGAACTGTAGCCTGCTCCGTTTTCCAGGCTGTCTGAGACAAAAACCTGGCCGATGATGTGACCGTGCGCGTCCTGCACGGGACGCATTCCTATCCGCAGTTCCTGTTCGCCAATGTCCAGGAGGGTGGCTGCGGCGCGCCGCAGCAGGAATCCCAGGGAGTAGATGGCGGCGCGGACAGCCAGGCCCGCATCGCCGACCGGCGAGGATTTCAAGCCGGGAGGCCAGGTATTGATGCCCAGCACCAACACGTCCGTCTGTTCGATGGAAGCCAGCGCCCGCGTATCGGCCGCACCGTCTGTATTCGGGTTGTTGATGTTAATTGCGGCCAGTGCATCTCGGACAACCCAGGTTTCCTGGTTGGCCAGTTTCTCGAATTGGAAGAGATTCCCGTTGTTGTCATTGACGATATAGATGCGGTCCTGGTCGCTCCAGACGGAAGCGTTGCGTCCCGGCAGCGGCGTCATCGCCAGCTGCCCGATGCCGATCTTCGGGCGGGTTGCGCGGGGGGTGTACTCGAAGTTGCCGTCGAAATCGCGGCTGCGGCCGTACCAGGTCCGAAAACCCTTGGGCTGCGAAAGATTGACAACGTTGTAGCCGGGGTCGTGCTGCGGATCGGCGCCGCAAAGCTGGCAGCTCTGGCCGATGTTTCCGGCGTTGACTGCCTGGCAGTTGCGGCAAAGGCCGACCTGAATCGGCGGGCCAAGCGGATTTGGCATCTGGACCGCCATCGTCCCCTGCCGCTGATACTCGACGACGCCAATCGCCGTGTGGACGACTCCCTCCTTCACAGTCTCAGAGCCAGGGGCGAATTGGCTGATAGCAATATCCAGTTCTCGGTCCACGGTGTCTTCAGGCGGCCAGCGATGGCCGAACGGCGCTGCATGATGGAGCAGGCGGACGCGCGACGGGAATCCGAACATAGGCAGAATACCGGCGTTGGCCAGGAGCTTGCTCAACGAGGTATCGCTGAAGCTGGGGTCGATCACGGCGGCGTCGATTGCCGGAATCAGATCGTTCTGGATGTAGGCAATCAGGGCAGGCCGCTGAGCGTTGAGGGCAGGCGTTGTGAAAGTGAGCAGCACCGTGCAAAGGTCGTCGATGGCCTGCGTGTTGGCTTGCAGCCATCCATTCACGATGTCCCGAATCGTCGGTCCGGGAGGACCGCCCGGCTGTGCTGGCGGCGTGGGCTGGGACCAGTCGGCCACTTCGCCGAACTCGCCGTGGACGTTATCGCCTCCCTGGCCCAGGAATAGACCGAGCGATGCGAATGCCGTGCGCAGTGCTTCCTTGGCCAGGACGCGCCGGATGATCTCGACGCGCTGCATGTCCACATACGGCTGGGGTGGCGGGTCGGCTGTCATGCGCGAAGGTCGCTGGAAGTAATAGTCGTCGTGGCTGCGCCCCCGGCAGAGGGTAAGGCAGAACGATACTCCGCCGCGCCTTCCCGCGCGGCCGACTCGCTGCTGATAGTTGAAGCGTTCTGGGGGCATGTTCGCCATCATCACGGCCAGCAACATGCCGATGTCCACGCCGGCTTCCATCGTGGTGGTCACGCTGAGAAGGTCGATAGCATCGACGCGCTGGATGTCCTGCGGGGCTGGAAGACAAATGTTCTGGAAGGCCATCTGGCGGCGGCGAGCGACGCTTGAATTGGTTTGCCCGGTAAGCTCCGCACAATGCAAACGGAACAGGTCTCCTGCCTGCGTGGCCAGGTAGCCGTAGTAGTCCGGCTCTGTATGCCCTGCAAGCGGAATAGGAACAGGAAGCGGCACCAGGCAGTCCGCGTCTATGCAAATTCCGCCTGAACGGTGGAGATGTCTCCGCCGGCAGCGCGTGCATTCGTAGAAGCTACTGCCGGGTGGCAGTAGGCACAGGGCGGTGGTGTTGAGGACGTAGTGATTCTGGTCGAGGGCGCCAGCAGCAATGAGATAGTGCTCCACTTCGGCNNGGTTCATGGTTGTGCGCAGCTACGGCTTGGAGATAGCGGGTGGCATAGGCCGGCAGGCTGTTGCGCGATGACGGATTATGCGTGTCCAGGCGGCGGCGTTCACCGAGGATACGGATGACTCCGTCCGCGGCCTCCTGGACCAATTGCCTTGGAGCTGAGTAGGTGATGCGGTCGGTCGTGGCGGAGGCAATGAGCAAAGACTCCAGGCTGCGGCGTCGGGAGGCGAAGACAATATTGGCCGACTCTTTTTGCGACCCGGCGATGACGCGCTGTAGGTGCTGCTGCTGGGGCGGCGATAGTTGGGCCTGCGGCTTTGGAGCTGGTCGCCCTGTTGCCGGCCAGTTGTACAGATTTTTCCACGGCCCTCGTTGGTCGTCAGGCTCGGTCCACAGCACGTCCTGGGAATAGCCGCCGGGGTTCATGCCTTGGTTAAGAAGACTTCCCGACGCCTCCGTGACGATTTGCGGCAAGTGGAATGGCCCGTTGGCGGCGCGGGCGATTATCGCTTGCGCTGCCTGCTGGCAGGTCAGGCCAGGGTGGGACGGGGAGGCGACTCCCGCTGTAACGGGGTTAGCGGCCATCGAGAGCGTGGCGGCTTCCTGGGGATGCGTCGTGGGGAAAGTTGCTGCCAACTGCTGCTGAGCAGCAGAAAGTGGCTGCCCGGCAAGCTGCTGGCTGAAGGCAATCGCCGCTGCTCCCTGGTTCTGAAGCGCATCGCTTACGGCCTGGCGTAGTGCGTCCAGATAGTGGAACATATTCATTCCGGCGGCGAGCTTGGCGGCGTCCTGCCGGCTGTCGGAGAACAGCACTAGCTTGCGGCTGTCTGCACCGGCGCCGTGGCCCGATCCGATGTGGCGGAGCATCGTATCCGCCAGCACTTGGGCAACTTTCTGAAAGCCGGTGCGTAGCGTGCGGATCGGCGAACCAATGGGAGTGCCGGCCCAGTCCGCGTCACAGCGGGGACAGCGAGAAGGAAACGCCTTGCGGGCACTGTCGTCTGTCGGCGGATTGTTCCCGTGCATCGCGGGAACGTGGTAAAGGAAACCAGTTCCCTGGCCCAACTCGACACGGCCTTCGTTGGCGTGGAGCTGAGCGCGGCTCCAGCGGCGTTCGATGTTGTCCTGCGTCCAGCGGCCGTTGGTTTGCGCCGGCTGCAATCCAGTTCCAGCCGGCCAATACACGGCGTAAGAATCATAGTCCCGGTCCAGGGAGACCATCTCCGGGGCCGCTTCGAGGTTGGGATGGTCAGGGCTTAAGAACCATTCGTTGGGATTGTCGCCGGGGCGGCGGTAGCCGCCCAGGAACGTCTCGCCGCAGGATTCGCAGTAGAGCAGCTCGAACACGCGCGACCCGCACTGGCAGATGGGCGTCGGTGTGAAATGCAGCCGGCCGACCGGGCAATGCGCGGTCCGGCCAGGAACACAGGGTGGGTTGGCGCACGTCCATATCCCCAGCAGATTGCGGAAGAACAGATGGACGCGAAGCGACAGAGGCGCTCCACCAGCTGCATCACGCGCATAGGCCAATCCTGCCGCTATCCCTTCGACAGTCGTCAGGCGGTCGGCCGGAGGCAGGCCCGGAAACAGTTCGTCGGCGATCTGCTGCGGGAAACGGGGCGTGAGCCGAGGATGGATGACGTATTGGCTCGTATGGTCCGGAACCGTATCCCAGGCATACTTCATGGTAAGTTGCTGGACGGTGTTGAACAGGATGACGTTGGACTGGCCAATCCCTGTTCCGGCGGTGATGTTGATTTCAAGGCCGCTTAACCCTTCCCCCGCTGTGCTGAATGCAGCCGCAGCATCGGCCAAGGTGTTGCCGCCGCCAGCGGTTGCTGTGCCTTGCAGCGTGCCGGGGGCACTGGGGACGGGAACGGTGCAGCCTAAGCGAAGGGCGTCGGGAGCGTTGATATGCGTGAGGGCCGAATGCAAAAACTGCTCAGCGGTTGCTCCGGCCGGGGCCGGTGCGCCAACGGCCGCATGGAATGTCTGTGAGGCGGCGCTGCGGACGGCCTCATCCGGCGACCGCAAGTCCTGGGCCAGCGTCTGGAGATGAGCCGCTTGCGCCTGCACGGTTGGAATGGAGGCGGGATCAGGATCAACAATCGTCCCTGCCAGGACCGAGAAACGCTGCCGATCCCGCCCAAAGAAATGCTCAAGATACTCCAGTCCCTGTGCTTCGCTGGAAAGAGAGGCGCTGGAGGCGATGATCCGCAACTGGTCGGGACGGGTAAGCAGACCCAGCCGGTCGAGGAGGACGCGAAGCAGATAGCCGACTTCCGTGCCGGCAGTGCCGCGATAGGAGTGCAGCTCATCGACGACAAGATGGAACACGCGCTGTGGGCCACCGTCGAGCCAGGCGCGTGTCTGGTCGAAGATGTCGTTCTCGACAGCCCGCATCAGCATGATGTTCAGCATCACGTAGTTCGTGATGAGGATGTCGGGCGGGTCGTCCTGCATATCCCAGCGCGACCACATCTCGCCGCCGTCGATCTTCGGGTAGTATTGCTCGGCACCGGTTCCGGCCACGAGCGCCGCCGCCTGCTGAAGATCCCGCATCGCTTCGCGCAACTCGGCAGTCTTTGAGGCGCTGCGGTCGCCTGGTACATCGGTCTTGCCGGTGTAGCGTCCGAAATAGAATCGGTTGCCGCCCCGGTGCGCTTGCAGCCATTGCCGGACAGGTGGAGCGTCAAGCGCCGCTCGCAAGCGGACCAATTGGTCTTCCACCAGAGCATTCAGCGGATAGAGGATGAGGGCGCGCACGGCCGCCGGCCGTGTCTCATGCTCTCGCTGTCGATGGCGGGGCTCCCACTGGCGGTTCCGTGCTCCCATCTGGTAGTGATTCCACCAATCCCAGCGGGGATGGCGCGGGCCTGGAGGTGTCCATAACTGCTGGTCGGCCGACTCACGGACCAGCGAGGCGACAATTGGAAGCAGGAAGCACTCGGTTTTGCCCGATCCGGTGCCGGTGGTCACCACAACATCCTGTCTCTGCACGTAGGAGCGCTCGAATGCCTCATACTGGTGCGTGTAAAGAGTGCGCGGCGGCGGAAAAAGCCCGAGCGCGAGAAAGTCCGCAATCTCCTGCACTTCCTGCGGCTGGTGGGATCCGGAAAGCAAATGCTGGCAGGCGGCGTCAATCTGATGGGGCGTCCGGGCATAGGCGGGCACCGGTTCGATGAGCGGTTGACGAATGATGCGGCCATCGGCTGAGAGAAGCTGCCGCCGTTCCAGCTGAAGGTCGGGATAGCGAAGCGCAAAAGGGCTGTCGAGGTAACGCAAGTAGATGTCGTGCAGTTCCTCGGACAGCACAAAGGGGTTGCTCATGTCAGTATCTCCTGATCCAGCAGGCGGGCAGCAAGCCGGGCGACGTCCGCGCTGACGCTGCAATAGGTGAGTGTCGAGTTAGAACCGTCAAAGACTGGCAGCCGCCCGGAGCATAAGACAATCGCGCGCTCGACCAGCAAAGGTGGCCGGCAACTGGCTGGAACCACGCATTCCTTCGACCCCGGATCATACCGAAGTACGTTTCGTCGGCGTTTGCGAAGCAAGGCGTACTTGGCGGCCGCGCCGTCCATCTCGTAACTGCGCCCGCGCCGCCTGAGAAAATGCCGCCGCTGATAGGAGTGGCGGAAACGGAACAACCCGTCACGGGCCGCGCGTGCATCCTCTCTTGACGATGCCCGCCAATGCAGCTCCTGCGCGTCGAACTGCTCGATGATCCAATCGCGTCCCATCGGCACGTCGGCGACCTCTTCGCGAATTTCGCAGATACCGGACAGGGCGCAGAGCATGGCCCTGGGGGCATCGAAACAGATGCGGATGCCGGTGGCGGCAGCTGCAGAAAGCATACTGTCATTGCTTTCGGCCGTCAGGCGGTAGAGGGTTGGTGCGGCCTGGTCGTCCTCGATTTGCAGGGCGGCAGAAGCCAGAGGAGCGGAACGAACCCGTTCCAGCATTGGAAGGGTTCGAGCTCCACATAGGATTGCGGAAGGGAGTTCCTCTGTCCCCGAAGCGGCCCAGATAGGAGGGGCGATACGCCATCCTCCTTCACATCCAGCAGCAAAAAACTCCGCATGGCCCAGCCGTTCGAGAATTAACCGGATTTCCTGATGCAGCGGCAGGCCACCCTGCCGCCACTCTTCTTCTGTGGCCTCATCGCCGGTTGGCTCGTCGTCCGGCAAGTGGAGAGCTTCGACGGCAGCTTTGAATTGCTGCCAACTTCCCTGCCCGCGTGCCGAAAGCCAGAGGAGGAGTTCGTTGACTCTCACCGTCTCTTCCTCCAGATTGACCTGGCCTGGTCACGGCAGGCACGCCAAACGGCCGTTGCTTCCGGTGTTTCCTCCGCAAGTCGAAGTCCTTTCCGCCCACAGTCGAGGATCGCCTGGACCCACATGCGGATCGACGCCCCGCTGGTGCCGGCCTGCTCGGAAGCTTCAAGCGGAGCCGGCCAATCGAGCCACAGGATGCGTGCAGTCGATTTGTCCACTCGTAACGGCGATGCCGGTACAGCCCAGACTGGACGAAATGGCGGCGCGCCGGCGCAGAATCCCGTTCCAATGTCCGGGCGGACCGGACAGAGGTAAACTTGCCCCGGATGCTGACCGAGCAACAACGGGTTGGTTGCCGGAACCACGACGGACGAATTGATCGCTGCATGCGAGACAACACCGGTGGCAGCGCCGCAGATAGCCAGCCTTCCGCTTTGGTGAGCGGACCACGGCTCCCAGGATTCAGGCGGCTCCACAAGGCTGTAGCTGCGAGTCAGCGCGTCACAAGCAACCAAATGCTCGCCTTGCCGGTCCCAACCAGGCGCTGTGAAGTTGCCATCGGCACCACGGGCAGCCGCATGGCCGTCGATGGTCACCGCTAGCGGCGCATCTGCGGCCACGCCGGTGAGCCGAATCGCGGGCGGGAAGCCCGCAAGCCATTGGGAATGTTGCAGCCGGATGCCTCCGCGAAGATTGATCTGCACATCAGGTGCAGGCCGTAAAGCATCGAGGATGTCGGGCGAAGAACTGGCCGGAAGAGGATGAATCGGACAAACGCCACGGAAACCAACCCATCCCTCCGGCAGCCCGTCCTCGGGGCCGATGTTGTCGGGTTCCGTTCCGCAGCAGTTCTTCAGCAATTGGAGAACCTGTGACCGCTGTTCAGCAGTGCAAAGCACCGTGTGCTGATCCCCTAGCACCAGCCGGGGAGCTGAGACGAACCCACTCAATTCATCGCGCGGCCCCAGGACGTAGAGATCGCGTCCGCTGAGCATCCATTGCAAGCGGCCTTCGGGTAGGTCAGCGTACCAAGCGGCTCCCCTTGTCAAGACGGTTCCTGCATCGGCTGTAACCACGTCCTGATACCAGGCTTCATGAAAGGCGCTCAGTGTCAGCGGTGATTCGCCAGCGCCAGAGACTTCGACCTCTTCGGGCATGCCATTGCGGCGTCTGGGGAGAAGCGAGACGGTGAATGAGCCTCCCGTTCGGCTGCGAAGCCGCACTTCGATTGGGCAAGACCGTTCTGCCGTCTCCTGGCGTGGCTTCACTGTCCTGGATTTTCGGGCGGCAGCGGCACCTCTTGCCTGCGGCTGGTAACGCCTGGGCTGCGGCACTGGAGGCGGCTTGGGCTCAGGTTCTTCCTCTGGAATTGGCTCCGAAGGCTCCTCGCCAGCGGTTTCTTCGATGCTCTCCGGCTCCGGCAGCGGCGGAACAGGGGCAGGCTCAGCGGGCTTGCTTGTATCTCGGGCCACAGCGGCAGCGGTCGGCGCTGGTTGGCAGGCAGGCTCGGTCTGCTGCACCGGCGCGGGAATTTGCGCCGGCTCTGGGGCTGGTGTCTGCGTTGAATCAGCGGCAGCAGGAGCAGGGAGTGCGGCGACCTGGGCGCTTGCCGTTTGCCCTTGCCCTTCCAGCAGGCTCAGGAGAAAAGGCACTGCATCGGCCGTCTGGCTGCTTTCCAGGCCCATCGTCTGCGCGTGTGCGGCGGCGGCACGCTGCAAGTCGGCGACAATTGTTTCGGTCCTGGGACCCAGCGGCATTCTGCGGGCAGTTTCCCGTTCGTGCTGGTCCAACAGCGCGGCAACGCCAGACGGCAGGCTGGCGCGTCGGCTCCACAGTAGCCGCAGCTGCTGTAGACGCTGGGTGCAATCGACCTGTGCCTGCCGGTCGCTGTTGGCGATTTCCACCCGGTCGGGGACAACGACTACGGTTCCATCGCCGAGTTCTACGCGGGATAGTTCAATGGTGCCAATTCCGTAGCGGTCCGATTCCATGATCGGTTCCCCTGCTCCCCATGCCGTCTCGCCTCGGGCCGGGTAGGGCATGAGCAGCGCGGCGGCAAGCTGCCGATGCAGGTGGATTTCTGCACCGGAAGATGGGTCAATGCGAAGCCGGCGTTTGCCGTTGCGGTCAAGCAGCACGACGCCGGTTGGAATCTGCAATCCTTCGCCCAGGTCGAGCACCAGGACGTGGCCGAGAAGGTCGCGCGGCGTCATTCTCCCGAACGTCTCGCTGATCTCGTATTCGCCTCGCCCACCGCTGGATCGCTTGGTAATTCTCATTGTGCCGTGGTCATCCGGAAGGTTGCTATGTGGGTTGCCGTCGTTATCCTTCAAGCCAGGATCGGCCGCGACTTGTGGCGGGGCGTCCGCCCGTGCCGCGGTAGCGGCCACCCGGCCATCGGGTGGCTCTGGGGCATCCGTGGCAGGCAGAACAGAGGAAGCTGCAATCGTGGCTGTCTCGACGAACTTCCCCGTTGGTTGATCGCACGACGGGGAAGCAACCTCTGCATCGGGGCGCTGAGGGCCAGCACCAGGCTGGAGGAGATCGTCTTCGGAGGAGGCCGGACTAACTGGGTCCACCTCAAGGCGGGATGACAAGCCGACGGAAAGGTTGGAGGGGACGTGCTGGGGAGTTTCGCCGTCAGCTGTGGGGGGTACGGACCGTTCCCGCGGCCGCACGACCAAACGGTGCAGCAAGAAGGCGGCCACGATCAGTCCTACCCCCATGAGCAGGATGAGTGCAATCCACGCCGGAGGCGGCATCAGCAATCACCAGCATCGACGCCCAAGTTCAAATAGTGTAAAGAATAACCGCTGGAAGCGGCGGGAACCACCTCGGCAGCAGGTGCGAAAGTTCCGGCTTGCGCCAACGGCCGACGATCGTTGTATTCTTTTTTCTGGCCAGGCGATCTGGAAAAATGCACCACCGTGGTGTATCGTGATGTAGAGGAGTGGCAACACGATGAAGACCACCCGGCGAAAAACGCGTAAGAAGGGGAAAATGCCTCGCACCTCGGTGAGTTTTCCTCCCGAGGTCCAGGATGCCCTGAGCCGTCTGGCCGACAAGCGGAAGGTGTCGGTAGCCTGGGTCATCCGGGAAGCCGTAGACCGCTACCTGGCGAACGAAACCCCACTGTTCAGTCAGATGCAGTAAATGTGGACGTTTTTTCCAAACAGCGTCGTTCGGAGATCATGCGTGCGATTCGCAGCACGGGCACAAGCCCCGAGATGGTCGTGCGCCGACTGCTGCACCGCTTAGGGTTCCGATTCCGACTTCATCGAAAGGACTTGCCAGGGTGCCCCGACGTTGTGTTGCCGAATTGGAAGGTCGCGGTTTTCATTCACGGCTGTTTCTGGCATGGCCACGACTGCCGCCGAGGCAGCAAGCACAGAAAGCCGAAGAGCAACAAGGCGTATTGGACAAAGAAGCTCAATCGAAACATCGCTCGTGATGCTGAAAACGAAACCCAACTGACAAGGTTGGGCTGGAGGCGAATCGTAGTATGGGAGTGCGAAACGGCAGACACCGAAGCTCTCGCAAGGCGCCTGCTCGCCACGATCAAACCCTCTTCGACGGCCTCGAAGACTCGGCTCCGCAGCTGACCGTGGCTTCGTTCTTCTCAGGCATCGGCGGATTCGACCTCGGATTCGAGCGGAGCGGATTCAGCATCGAGTACCAGTGTGAAATCCATGACTACTGCACGGCAATCCTCGAACGGCACTGGCCGAAAGTCCCAAGGGGCAAGAACATCAAAGAAGTCCTCGACGCCGAAAGCGTCGCAGACGCATCCGTCTGGGTCGGAGGATTCCCTTGCCAGGATGTCTCTTTGGCTCGAATGGGGCCGAGGGCTGGGCTTAAAGGGCAGCAGTCTGGACTCTTTCACGAGTTTTCTCGACTGGTTGAGCAGTGCAGCCCCCGAGTTGTTCTCATCGAAAACGTGCCAGGTCTTCTCTCTTCCCACAAAGGACGAGACTTCCAAATCGTTATTCGAACTCTGGCCGAACTCGGGTATTGCGTGGGATGGCGTGTGCTTAACAGCAAAAACTTCGGAATCCCCCAATCACGCCAGCGAGTCTTCATTGTGGGAACTCATCGAGAAAGGCGAGGTCCCGGAGAGATACTTTTTGAGTCCGAACGCGGCGAAGGGCATGTTGCGGCGCGCCGATCGAATGGGAAGGGAGCTGTTTCCCCCTTTAAGGAAAGCGTTGGAGATCCTGTCAAAGGGCCGGTCGTAANNCTGCCCGGCACACCGGAACCGACTGGAGCCGCAATTACGCGGTATATCCAGAGGGCCGTGTCCGTCGCTTCGTCCCTGTGGAATGCGAGCGGCTTCAGGGCTTTCCGGACGGCTGGACCATTCCGCCGGAAAGCAGCAAATACTGCAACCTTGATGACCTTGACTCCCTTCGATACCACGCAATCGGCAACGCCGTGACTGTTCCGGTTGCTGAATGGCTCGCGTCGAGGATCAAATCCTTCCTGCTCAATGCCTCAAGGGTGGAGCAACTCGCGGAGGTGACGTAGGCAAGCTGGCGACGGATGCGCTCGCGTCGAATCCGGAAGCTGTGAGAGCGGAATTGGGCCTACGTGAGCGCGTAGAAATGACAAATCGAAGCCTTGTGACGCTGCTCTGGTTTCCGCTTCTTGTGGGATCGTGATGGCATATCCGCTTGCCTCATCGTGAACGATCTCCACCAGCCCTTCATCAAATGCCCAGCGATGGAGCTTGCAGAGGCAAACGCCGTTCGACAGATGGTGGAGGCCGAATTCACTGTCCGGCAGGAGATGAACGGCGTCCACTCCAGCTTTGCCGTCGTCCCAGAATCTCGGAAAACAAAGGCCGCAGACGATGCAGACTGATCGGTAGGCGTCACACACTCTGCGGCGGAATCGCGCGCTTTCGCTGCCTTGTGCGAAGGCTGACCGACGTTGGCGGGCAAGCTCACGGCGGCGTATTTCCATGTATTCGGGCGCAATTTCCTCAATGGGAATTGGCGGCCGGTCATGCCGGCCCAGACCGATCATTTCGAGCAGTGTCGGAACCGGATCGGTTCTGGGCGTCGCCCAATCAACATCCAGGTCCCGTGATGCTTCGGCCGTAGCCGCCTGGATTCTTCTAACGAGGCCGCGTCCCTCGATTGCAACCTGGTCTCCGCCAGTCACGAATTCTTCGTGCTCTTCAATGAGCGTGGCAATCTCCTCGGGAAGCCGAGCCCGCTCCGCCCAGATTCGGCGAACGGAAGCGACAAGTTCAGGAGCGTCAATGTCTTCGCCGGTCACGGATTGATTCGCAATTTGCAGGGTTTGAACCACAAACTCGGCAGCGTTCGCGTTGGTCAGCAGAACCCGTGCGGAGATGATGTCCTCCAGGAAATACTCATCGGTGCGCAGCACCGGCAGGCCGGGGCCGACATTGGCGTAGGTGCGTGTTGGACAGGGCATCATCAGAGCGACGGCCACATGGTAGATGGGATACTTGAACCGTTCCGATCGCGCATCCGTTGCTATCCGGGTCCGCCACTTACCCTGTGCATGGTCGAACTCGCAGGCAGTGTCGAGGAGGATGCCGTCAGCCAGGCGGAGGAGAATTCGCCTGTTTAGCAGTTCTTCCCTGCTCGGATCGTCAACCTGCAGGGCAGCCCATTCATATTCTCCTCGGCCCTGTCGCTGGTTCAGTTCACGCAATGATGCGTTGCCGCTGCGTTCTCTGCTGATTCTCACGGATCGTGACCGCCTGCGCGTAGCGCTTTGGGGGCACGCCCGCAAAAAGATCAAGGTCCCAGACGCGGCCGTGCCGGAGCCGTTAGTAATAACCGATACCCGCTCCAGAGAAGCGTTTTAGCCGTTCTACAGCGGAAGAGACTCTTCTGCACTTTCGCACTTCGTCGGGGATTGCGCCAAGGGCAGAAGCGGCGAGGCAGGAAAGAGCTTTCGTCTTTTCCAGCCGGGCGCGGCCGGCTTTTTGCCTGCGCTTCCCGAATCGTATTCGCGGATTTGCAGATTTGCAGTTTTACGAAAGGCCGTTGTCTGGTCCCGCTCCGGCGGGTTGCTGGGGGGGCACTGTTCGCCAACGCTGTCGCAGCCTGCCTCGGAGATTCTATTCACCGTCGCCATCGGAGTGTTTCGTCGCGGGGGTTCATAACCAGGGGTCCCCGCGATGAAATGCGACAGAGGCAGAGGTGATGCCTCCTGGTCTTCCCAACCCATTCACCAGAGCCAGAGGTGGATTCCGAGCGGGGGTTATTCCTTGCCCGGCCACTACGCCGGGCTTTGGCCCTCGCCTTCACCGCTGTGCTGCCGCTCCAGGATGATACGTTCCTGGAACGTCATTGCCGGCTTGCCGATAGAATTCTCCTCCGCCACGTGCCGCACTTCGCGCGCTGCTTCTATCGCGGCATTGTGTTCGCGTGCCTGACCGGGCGCGGCGTGAGTTTCCTGCCAGCGGCGGATGCGGGCGGTAATCGGCTCCTCGGCGGTCGATTGCTTGCGCTGGACGCGCTGCGGCGTGGCCTGGATGGTGTTGGTGGCCTTTCAGCAGGTGCGGGCATTGCAAGTCGGCTTGAGACAGGCGATTCGACAGGATGCCGAGGCTCAAGTTGCCCTCGATTTTTGAATGGCAGATGCCCACGAAGCGGGCGGCGGCGTATTGGGCGTCTGAGAATCGGCCGTGCATCCGCTGTTTGAGATCGCAGAGCCAGGCCGGGACCTGGGTGCCGTGCCAGTGCAGATAGACGGTTGGCGACACGAGATGACTGTCGAAGAAAACAATGCTTGCACGATCTCCCATGTCACGCCTCCTGGTCCTGCCAGTTGGCGATGAGCGCCAACAGGGCCGAGATATGGGCCCACGTTTGGCGGTTCTTCGCCTCGGCCATGATCAC
>JRYJ01000343.1_pt1 | contig 25832 bp, 23 predicted proteins | sample 235371 | NCBI WGS metagenome assembly JRYJ01 (sample SAMN03074219, study PRJNA261477) | activated sludge metagenome | biome: Wastewater Treatment Plant; feature: Wastewater; material: Activated sludge; isolation source: activated biomass of a wastewater treatment plant treating hydrocarbon... ... | reverse complement strand
GCTCGACGTGATCGGCCGCCACTATGGCGGCGTGGAGCCGATCGTCGAAAACAGCGTCGCGCCGGCCGAACGGTTCGTCTTGCCAGACGGCACGAGCTTTGGCATTATTCCCTCCACAACCACTCCGTTCTGCCGCACCTGCGATCGCAGCCGGTTGACGGCGGACGGTCTGTGGTATCTGTGCCTGTATGCGAAAGACGGTCTGGATTTACGCGCTCCCCTGCGGGCCGGACGGACCCGCGACGAGTTGAAGGCGCTGATCGCCGGGTCCTGGCGGCAGCGTGCCGATCGCGGAGCCGAAGAGCGGAAGGCGCTGGAAGCAGTGGGATTGCGCGAACAACGGCTGATCGAAGTCGATCGCTTGAAGGAAGATCCCCACCTGGAAATGCATGCGCGAGGGGGATGACCGTGAGTGCCGGCTGATCCGTTTCCGGGATCGGCCAGCGTGCGTCTCCCGGAGCAGTGGATGCTCGATCCCCATGCCCTGACAGTGCTTGGGTTCGGATTCGTTCTGGGGTTGCGACACGCCCTGGATGCCGACCACCTTGTCGCNNATGCCGACCACCTTGTCGCCGTCTCCACCGTTCTGGCCGAACGCCCGTCGGTGCGGGGCTCCACGTCCATCGGGCTGTTCTGGGGCCTAGGGCATATGCTGATGCTGCTGTGCGTTGGCACGGCGGTGATGGCGCTCAACGTCACCATTCCGGACTCTCTCGCCACGGCGTTGGAGTTTGCGATCGGCCTGATGCTGGTCTGGCTGGGTCTGTCGCTCGCCCGCCGTCTCTATCGTGAGCGCTGGCACCTGCACGCACACGATCACGACGGGCGCCCGCACGTGCATCTGCACAGTCACCGGTTTCAACCCGACCACGCCCACCCCCACTGGTCCCAAGGCTCGTTGCGCCCGTTGCTGATCGGCATGGCGCACGGCCTGGCGGGCTCGGCGGCGTTGGTTCTGATGGTATTGTCGACCGTGGCCGGCGTCGGTGAGGGGATCGGATACATCCTGTTGTTCGGGACCGGCTCGATTCTCGGCATGATGGGTGTGGGGTTGATGCTGAGCCTGCCGGTCGTCTGTTCGATCTCCTTCGGGCCACGGGCCTATTGGGCCGTGCAGGGGCTCGCGAGTCTGGCGAGCATCGGGCTGGGACTGCTGATGATGGTGCGGATCGGATTCAGCGGCGGCCCGTCCTGATCGAACGCACGCCCCGGCCATCCGGTGGCATACCGAAGCTTCTCCTTGTCCTCCGAATCGATGTGCGTCGACCCGATAGGTATGCTATTCTGCCGCGCAGTGTCGATGGGCGATCAGCCGGGCAGGCGTATGCGACCGGGACATGAAGGCACCGTATGAAGGTCCGTGTGCTCGGCTGTCATGGCTCGGATCTGCTGGTGATGGGGCCGCGGGGGCCGTTGCACTGCGGCACGTGCGGATTCCTGTTCAACGATCAGGTATTGGTCGATGCCGGAACCATCGGGTCCCGGCTCTATCTCGAGGAACAGAAGCAGATCCGTCTGGTGCTCCTGACCCATCTCCACTTCGACCATATTCGGGCGTTGCCGACGCTGGCGGACAATCTGGTCGGTGAAGCGGACGAGCCGGTCGTCATCGCGGCGATTCCCGAAGTGCTGAAGGGGCTCGAAACGCACATCTTCAATGGAGAAGTGTACCCGGATTTTTTCCGGCTCCCCGATCCCCGGCGGCCGGTCTTCGTGCCGCATCCCCTGCAGGTGGGACGGGAACAATTATTGTGCGGGTTGGGCGTCACACCGATCGCCGTCAACCACCTGGGGCCTGCCGTCGGGTTTCTCATCCGCGACGGGGACACCGCCGTGCTGATGAGCGGGGATACGTACGAGACCGACGATCTCTGGCGAGCGGCGAGGGAGAGGCACGACCTGAAGGCCGCTTTCATCGAAGCCTCATTTCCGAACGAGATGGGCGACTTGGCGCGGGTGTCCCGGCATCTCACCCCCGAGTTGCTGGCGCGGGAGTTTGCAAAACTTGGGAAGCCGGACGTGCCGGTCTACACGTACCATCTCAAGCCGAGATTTCGCGATCGCATCGCTGAAGAATTGAGGCAACTCGGCATCCCGAACATTGCGGTCATGGAAGAAGGGCAAACTCTGGTGATCTAGGGGAAGGTTATGGCGTGGTTCAAGAAAGGCAAAGCAGCGGAGTCGGATGCGCCGAAGCGATCGAAATCGGCCGAAGGCATGTGGTTGAAGTGCAACCACTGTCGGGAAATCGTGTATCGCAAGGAGGTCGACCGCAACAACAAGGTCTGTCCCAAGTGCGACTATCACTTTCCGATCTCGGTGATCGAACGGATCAATCTGTTGGTCGACCTCGGCTCCTTCAAAGAATGGGACGCCGAGTTGGAGCCGCAGGACCCGCTCTCGTTCCAAGATACACGCTCTTACAAGGACCGCATCAAGGCTCAGCAGGAGAAAACCGGCCGCAAGGATGCCATGGTAATCGGCGAGGGAGCGATCAACGGGCGAAAGGTGGCCTTGTGCGTGTTCGATTTCGGGTTCATGGGCGGTAGTATGGGATCGGTGGTCGGGGAGAAAATCTGCCGCGCCGTCGATCGGGCATTGGCCGGCAAGCTTCCGCTCATCCTCGTCACGGCTTCGGGCGGAGCCCGCATGCAGGAGGGAATTCTGTCGCTGATGCAAATGGCCAAGACGTCCGCGGCGATCGCCAAGTTGGGGGAAGCCAAGTTGCCGTTCGTGTCGATCCTCGCCGATCCGACCTTCGGGGGTGTGACGGCCAGCGTGGCCATGTTGGGCGACGTCATCATCGCCGAGCCGAAGGCCTTGATCGGTTTCGCCGGTCCCCGCGTGATCGAGCAAACGATCAAACAACAGCTGCCCGATCAGTTCCAGCGGGCCGAGTTTCTGCTTGAGCACGGCATGATCGACATGATCGTTGAGCGCAAGCAGTTGAAGGAAGCGGTCAGTACGCTCGTCAGCCACTTTTGACCGGCGCCATCCCTCGGGCAGAACCCATGACCTATTCCGCCACGGTGCAGTTTCTCTACGGACTGCAGCAACACGGCATCAAGCTCGGCTTGGAGACGATCACCACGCTCCTGAGGCGGGTCGGCAATCCGCACCGCCGGTACCCTTCCGTCCATATCGGCGGCACCAACGGCAAGGGCTCCACCTCTGCCATGGCGGCGGCCATCTTCCAGGCGGCCGGCTACCGGGTCGGGCTGTACACGTCGCCGCATCTCGTCGATTTTCGAGAGCGGATACGCGTGGACGGCACCATGATTTCGGAGGCGCAGGTCGCGGCGCTGGTGGACCGGCTTCGAGCGGCGGCGGCTCCCGATCTGGCGCCGACCTTTTTCGAGTTCACGACGGCCTTGGCATTTTTGTATTTCGCCGAGGCCGCCATCGACGTGGCGGTCTTGGAAGTGGGGTTGGGGGGGCGGTTCGACGCCACCAACGTCGTGGAGCCGCTGGCCACCGCCATTACGACCATCGGGCTCGACCATCAACCGTACCTGGGCGATACCGTGGAAGCCATTGCGTTTGAAAAAGCCGGGATCGTGAAGCCGGGTGTGCCGCTGGTGCTGGGCCGCATCGACGGGTCGGCCCGCGAGGTGATCGAACATCGGGCTCGGGAGCAGGGGGCGCCGGTTCTGCGGCTGGGCCGGGATGTCCGCACGGAGGGGACCTCCACGATGGACTTTACGCTTACCGGACCCAGCGGACGGTTCGAGCATCTGTCCTGCGCGCTGCAAGGCCGTTTTCAACTGGACAATGCGGCTTGTGCGATCGCTCTCTGTGGAATTGTGGGGGAGCGCGGCTTCTCGCTGCCGGAATCGGCCATCCGATCGGGTTTGCAGTCCGTCTCCTGGGAAGGGCGGCTCGAGGTCGTCGCGGACGCGCCACGGGTAATCCTCGACGGAGCGCATAACCCGGCCGCGGCCGAGGCTTTGGGGGAATTCCTTGCCGGCTGGCGGGCCACGCATGCGGGGTCACGGCTTGTCCTGGTGCTGGGCATGATGCGTGACAAGCGGCCTCGGGAATTTCTACGGCCTCTGCTTTGTTTTTGCGATGACTTGATACTGACCCAGGCCGATCTCCCACGGGCGGCCATGGGTTCGGAACTGCGGACCATCCTCTTGGATCTGGCCCCGGGAGCTCAGGTAGCGGCGACGCCGGCCGATGCACTCGCCTTGGCGCGCCGTTCAGCGGGGCCCGACGGGTTGGTGTGCGTGACAGGCTCCCTGATGCTGGTCGGGGACGTAAAGGCTCTGCTTCGCGGATGCCGACTATCGCCCGTTCGTGGCTGAGATGGGGCCAGGCCGTTATCCGGGTGTCCGCAGATCGTTTGCCTTCCCCCGGCTGAGTCTCGGTTGGGCCGTCGCGCTGTTCGTCGCCTGCGTCGGAACCGCTTGGGCCCAGACCACCGTGACTCCCGGCACCCCTTCTTCCTCGAATCAACCGCTCAACGTCACGGCTGAGCGGATCGACCATCTACAGGAGCAGGACGTCTATGAAGCCGACGGCTCGGTGGTGATCACACAGGGGGCCTTACGACTGACGGCCGACCACGTCACGATCAACACGCTGCCCGGAACCCTGGTCGCGACGGGGCACGTGCATCTGGTCGATCCGACGTCGGACATCCACACCGATCGTCTCGAGCTCAACGTCAATACCGAAGCGGGCGTGGTGACCACGGGGTCCATTTATATTCGGCCGAGCAATTCGTTCATGACCGGCCGACTGCTGCAGCGGTTTTCCGAGGATCACTACCGGATCAAGGACGGGACGTTTACCAACTGCGACGCCAGGGAAGGAGAAACGCCGGCCTGGCGATTCAAGTTCGAGGACTTGGACGTCAATACCGGGGAAAGCGTGGCCATGAAACGGGGGTGGCTGTGCGTGAACGACGCGCCGATCATTCCGATCCCGACGTTGACCTACCCGTTGAGCACCCGGCACAGCGGATTTCTGATTCCCACTCCGGGGTACGACAATCGCTTCGGTCTGCACTACCAGCAAGGCTATTTCTGGGCCATCAGTCCTAGCCAGGACATGACTATCTCTCCGTCCTATTATTCGAGTCTGGGGTACGGAAGCGACTTCAATTACCGGTATTATCTCGATCGGCGGTCGCGAGGCGAATGGTTCGCAAGCGTGCTCCAGCAGACGCAACTGCCGAACGTCTCGGGGGTGGATCAGGCCGGTGGGGGTGAGCGGCGGCTCCGCGGCATCCTCAGCGGGACGCACGTTCAACAGGTGACGGACACGCTGCTGATCCATGGCCAGGCGTCGTTCGTGTCGGACCGAACGTACCTCCAACAATTGAGCAACTCCGGCGCGCAGCGCGCGTCTCCCAGCGGTGAGTCGAGTCTCCTGGCGACCCAGCGGTTGCCCCACGGCAACGCCTACATGCTCGGACAGTTTCTCCAACCGTTGAACTTCGGCGGCCCGGATACGTTCCAACGGTTGCCGGAGGTCGGGTATGTCCTTCCCAATACGGCGCCGTTCGGACTGCCGTTCCTGGTGAACCTCGACAGCACCTTCGTCAATTTTTTCCGGGAGGAGGGCTTCGCGGTGAACCGGATGGATTTCACGCCGGGATTGGCCACCGACGTAATCGACGTAGGACATTTGGTTGGATTCACGCCGCAGTTCAAATTCAAAGAGGTCTACTACACCCGTGGGGTGGAAAACTCGAATGCCATCCACCGCGAAACCTTCTGGGGATCGCTCGACGCGACGTCGAAACTGAGCCGCCGCTATACCGGCAGCGAAGGCGGGAGCTTCCTGCATACGATCGAGCCGAGCGTGACGTACGAGTACGTGCCGGGCAGCGACCAATCCAAGATTGCCCAGATCGATCAGATCGACGATATTCCGAAGAAAAACCTCCTGACGTATGCGCTGCGCAGCCGGCTCCTGGAACAGCAGATCAACGGTCAATCGTTCAACTGGCTCGATTTGACGCTGGCGCAGAGTTATCACGTGGGCGCGGTGCAGACGCGGGCCCGGGAATTCACGCCCGGCGTCCTCCCGTTTCTCGGCTCGCTGACCCAGCCGCTTCAGCCCGCCACGGTGACGGTTCAAGGCCGCAAGATGTCCGATCTCTGGATGCGCGCCGTGATCGGGAATACCGCTCCGGAGTTTCTCCGGCCGCCCGGGTCGCAACAGACCTTAGGCAAGAACCCGACGGGCGGCCAGATCCTGCCGCCGACCAATTCCTATCTCACGGTGGATGCTTTCCTGGACCCGTATCGCGGGACATTCAGCCAATGGAACACGGACCTCCGAGTCCAACAGTCGAACTATTGGTATGCCGAAATCGGACAGCGGTTCAGCCGCGACGGCAATCGGGTCCGACGCGGTGACATCTGGAACCCGATTTCTTTCAATGAGGTGTTTGCTCCCACAGCGGAAGTACAGTTCGTCACCGCCGGGGGAGGATTTCGGACCCCCTGGGGATGGACCTTCGGGGCGAAGGGCTATTACGATGTGAAAGGGGGGCGCAGCCCAGAATACGACATCGTGGCGTTGTATCAAAATCCCTGCAAGTGCTGGTCGCTGGGGCTGTACTATCTGCAGTTCCCGGATCGCCAAAGCTACTCCTTCATGTTCAGCATGACGGGGATCGGATGGACCGAGAACTTCGGCACCATCGTGGTCCGGTCGATCCTCAGTCCGCTCCTGGTCGGGGATCGTGGGTTGCCGTGGGCGGCTCCGGGCGGCCCCTACGGACGGGCGCAGAGCACGTTGCCGGCACCGTCGATGCCGACCGGCCGCTACTAGTGCAGGGCGTTGCTCCGGCGCGCGCTTCCGGAAGGAAAGAGAGACCGACATGAACTCTTCACGAGTGCTGTTGCAGGCGTTTCTGTTGGCCGTGCTGACGGCTGGTGCGAGCATTCAGGCCTGGACGCCACCCGCGGTCGCGGCGGGCGGGGAGGGCACTCATCTCCAGCGCGCCAAGGTGTATCTGAAGGCCGGCGACTATCGCCGCGCCTTGGAGGCCTGCCAATCACAGATCCAGTCGGCCCCGTCGGTCGAAAGCTATACCTATCTCACATACGTGTACCACGCCTTGAATGGGTATCTGAATCATCTCGCAACAAGTGATCAATGGGTTCGTGTTGAACAGTTGTACATCAACCTTGCGGTGTGGCGGACGGAGGATCTCGTCGATCCTCCGGAGGTGCTCGCCCGTGTCGCAAAGGAATTGATCGAACAGGCGGTGCAGCGGCAAGCGGACGTGACGGCGGCGATGGCGGCGCGCCTGGATGAAGGGATCGTGTCGCGCTTGTGGAAAGAGCAGGCGGCGTGGCGCCGGGCACGTCCAGACGACTGGTGGTCGGGGATTCCGCCCGAGTGGGCATGGTAGGCGGCGATTTGACTCTCCGCAAAATCGTGTTATAGGATGATCCGATTGCTTTGACGGTGAGTCAAAGTGTGAATGTCCGGAAGGAGGAGACGCTGTGGCAGGAGACGCACTGAAAGTGAGCGAAGCAACCTGGGATACCGACGTCATGAAGGCGCCGGAATTGGTGATGGTGGATTTTTGGGCAGTCTGGTGTGGACCGTGCCAAATGGTGGCTCCGATCATCGATGAACTCGCCAAGGAATACGCGGGCAAGGTCAAAGTCCGCAAACTCAATACCGACGAGAACCCGGAGATTGCCGGCAAATATCAGGTGATGAGCATCCCGACGATTCTGTTCTTCAAGAACGGACAGCCGGTCGAGCGGTTGGTCGGGGCGCGCCCGAAACGGCAATTTAAGGAACTCATCGACTCGCTGCTTGCCCAACATTCCGGCACCGCCTGACCGGGCGGTGCTGCAGCGGCAATGCTGACCGAGTTGCGAATCGCAAATTTCGGGGTGATAGAGCAGCTTGCCCTCCAATTCAACCGGGGCTTTACGGTCTTTACCGGAGAAACCGGCGCCGGAAAATCCCTCTTAGTCGATGCCTTGACCCTCCTCGTCGGCGGCCGCGCCTCCGTCGAGCACATCCGCGCCGAAGCCGAGGAGGCCGATCTCGAAGCCGCGTTCCTACTTCCACCTGCCCATCCCATTCTCCGCACCCTGGAAACGAAAGGATTCGCCCGTTCCGGCGACACGGAGGTGATCGTGCGCCGTGTGCTGTCCAGGACCGGGCGGCACCGGACGTTCGTCAACGGCAACCTCTGTCCGGTGCACCTCCTGGAAGAACTGGGCGGGGCGCTCGTCGACGTCCACGGGCAACATGACCAGCAATCGCTCCTTTCCGGCGCGGCTCAGTTGGAGGCTCTCGATGCGTTCGGACGTCTGCAAGGAATGCGTGAGGAGTATGAGGAGGCCTATGGGCGCTGGCGCAAACAGGCTGTCGCGTTGGAAGACCTCCGGCGGCAGATTGCGCAGCGCCGCGAGCGGGAGGATCTCCTGCGCTTCCAGTTCCAGGAATTGAGTGAGGCGGAGTTGGAGTCTGGCGAGGACGAACAACTGGAGCGCGAACGTCCCCGATTGACCCACGGCCAACAGCTTCGCGAACTGTCCGATCAGGTGCACGAGCTGCTCTATGCCGGGGAACCGGGAATCCTAGGCGGATTGGGGCAGGTACAGAAGCTGCTCGCGCGGTTGGAAGCCGTCGACCCGACCACGGCCTCGTGGCAACATGTGCTTGCGGAGAGCACGGTGCAACTGAAGGAATTGGCGGTTCAGGTGAGGGCGTATCGGGACCAGGTCGAGGACAACCCGGACCGCTTGATGGCGATTGAACAGCGGCTGGATCGCCTGCATCGGCTGGCCAAGAAGTATGGCGGTACGTTGGAAGCGGCGCTGGCGTTGCGGGAATCCCTGCGGGGGCAACTCGCGCAACTGGATTCTGCGGAGACCGAGGTGGCGGCGTTGGAGAACCAGGTGGCGGCGTGCGAGGGGGTGGTGCATGACCTGGCGGAACGGCTCTCACGAAAACGCGCCGATGCGGCAAAGAAGTTGGCCACGCAAGTCACCCGCGAACTCGCCGAGTTGCGGATGGATCGCACCCGTTTTGCCGTGGAGTTGGCCCCGTTGAAGGCAGAGGCCGCCTATGGTCCGACCGGACAGGACGGTGTCGAATTTCTTTTCTGTGCCAACCCCGGCGAGTCGCTCAAACCGCTGGCTCGGGTGGCGTCGGGTGGGGAATTGTCCCGTGTCATGTTGGCTCTGAAGACGATCTTGGCGGAGGGCGATCGGGTCCCGGTCCTGATCTTCGACGAGGTCGACGCCGGCGTCGGCGGGGCCGTGGCCGAGGTGATGGGAAAGCGGCTGCGGGGGTTGGCCCGATACCACCAGGTGTTCTGCGTCACGCATCTCGCGCAGGTGGGTGCCCAAGCCCATACGCATTTCGTCGTGGAGAAGTCGGTGCGGCAGAAGCGAACGGTCACACAGGTACGGCTGTTGGATCGGGCCGGTCGGGAAGATGAGATCGCGAGGATGCTGGGAGGCGTGACCGTCACGAAGAATGCGCGGGCGACTGCGGCCGAGATGATCGGCAGCACGGCGGACGAATCGTAAGCCCCGCCTAAGTGTCCGGGGACGAGGTCGGGGTGGCTGCGATAGCGAGGGCCGGCAACGACGACTTGCACTCGCGCACGACCCGTGCAAACAGATCGGTCAGCATCGGGTCGAAGTGGGTGTCGGCCTGGAGCGTGATCTGCCGGATCGCATCATCGATCGAGAGCGGTTGGCGTCCGGGGATCTCGACGGTGAGGTTGTCGAACGCCTGTGCAATGGAGACGATCCGGGCCAGCAGAGGAATGCCTTCTCCCCTCAGACCGTGGGGATAGCCTAGGCCATCGAATCGCTCATGGTGATAGGCTACGATTTGTCCCACCTCGGCGGGGAATCCGAGCGGCAGTAACATTCTTGCGCCGATGTCGGGATGTTGATTGTCGGGCCCGCCGCCTTTGACTTCCTCGTCATGGTCCGCGGAGAATGAATACCCGCTCAGGCTGATTTTCCCGATGTCGTGAAGAAATGCACCGAGTGCGAGGGCCTTTTGTTCCTCGACGTGTAGTTTCAAACGGTTGGCGAGGAGTGAGGCATAGAAACTGACCCGGCTGCAGTGATTGAGGAGTTGCCGATCCTTGGCTTCCAGCAGGTCGGATAAGAGCGGAATGAGCGAAGTGGCGTCGCTGGCAGAGCCTCCGGTATCCGCCGAGGATTTGCCGATCGCAAAATAGTTCGACTGTAGCTCTTTCCACGCCCGGACTGTCTCCTGCTCAGTTCCCCAGAGCGCCGTGGAGGTTCGCAGGAACGACCGCAGGTAATCCAGCCGCTGCTTTTTCTCCAACGTTTGGTTGATCAGGGTGATCAGCTCGGTGACGTTGAACGGCTTCAGCAGGTACCCTGCCGCCCCGTGGCGGATTCCTTCCATTGCCGATTTGAGACTTCCATAGCCTGTGATGATAATCACCTCGACATCGGCATGATCGTGCTTGATGTCCTGAAGCAGGTCGATGCCCTGCCGGTCCGGCAGTTTCTGATCGAGGGTGATGAGATCGATGTGCTGGTCTTTGAGGACTTGGAGAGCGGATCTGGCGTTTTCTGCGGAATGAATAGTGAAGAACGGACGAAGGATGACTTTGAGGGCGTCCCTCGGTCCCGCCTCGTCGTCGACGACGAGCACCGAAGGTTTGTTACCCGTTTGATTGAGTGGCGTCTGAGTCCCCATCCAGAGTTCTCCCCGGGTGAGATGCAAGAAATGCCGCGTCAAAAAAAGGCAATCCTCATGCCTTTTCAGTCACTTACATCGATTTGTCGATATATAGTGTCGTCATAGGTAGTGGCCGCTATATCTAGCCTTCCATCTATGCTCAAGACCTACAACAGCACGAAAACGGTGGAAAAAATGAGACAACTGGCACGGTCACGGGGTGCCGAACTGTGTCATTCCTGCGTCAGCGGCGACTCCGTGTTCGCCCCATTATCCGGCCTGCTGATCCCCAACGTGTCCATTCGATACTTCAACATGCGCCGGCTAATTCCCAGCATCGTGGCGGCATGGGTCTGCACGTAGTTCGTGCGTTTCAGCGCGTCCAGGATGATCTCCCGTTCGAACTCCATCACGGCTTTTTCAAGCGACAGCCGTCCGGCGAGCGTGTCATCACGCAGCGAAGTGGAGCGTGTGTCGGCGCGCAATATGTTCGGCAAATGCTCCGGTGTAATGACGTTCGACCCTTTGGACCAGATGAACGCCTGCTCCACGATGTTCTCCATCTCACGGACGTTCCCCGGCCAGGGATAGCGCGAGATCAGCTCCAACGATTCCTTGGTGAATTCCTGCGGAGGTCGTTTCTCCTCCTCGAGGCGCTTGGCAAGGAAGTGTTTGGCTAACAAGGGGATATCTTCTCCCCGGTCCCGGAGCGGCGGGAGGTACAACGCAATGACGTTGATCCGGTAGTAGAGGTCTTCCCGGAAGAGCCCTTTGCGGACCAGTTCATCCAGATTCTTGTTGGTGGCTGCAATGATGCGGACATCAACCTTGATGGATTGTACACCACCGATGCGGGTGAATTCTCGTTCCTGCAGCACGCGCAGCAGCTTGGCTTGGGTGGTCGGGCTGAGATCGCCGATTTCGTCAAGGAACAGGGTGCCGCTGTTCGCGAGTTCGAATTGGCCGACCCGCCGCGCGGTCGCATCGGTGAAGGACCCTTTCTCGTGACCGAACAGTTCGCTCTCGATCAGCGTTTCCGGCAAGGCGGCGCAGTTGAGCGCCACGAACGGCCGGTCGCGTCTGGAGCTGTTGTAATGGATGGCCTTTGCGACCAGCTCTTTGCCCGTTCCGCTCTCGCCGGTGATCAGGACGGTGGTGCGACTGTCAGCCACCTGTTCGATCTTGGCATAGATTTCCTGCATGGAGGGGCTTTTGCCGATCAGATTGTGGAAGGCGTACCGTTGGACGACCTGGGCGCGAAGTTGGCGGACTTCCCGTTCCAGCTCCCGCGAGTTCAGGGTCCGATCGAGAACGATGCGCAGCTCTTCGACGTCGAACGGCTTGGACAGGTAGTCGGCTGCGCCGAGCTTCATAGCATCGACGGCCGTTTTGACGGATTTCGTCCCGGTCAGCATGATGACCGGGACGAATCCGTTCTCCATGCGCATCGATTGCAGCACCGCAAGCCCGTCCGTTCCGGGAAGAATCACGTCGAGCAGCACCACATCCGGCGATTCGCGCTTGAATACCTCGAGACCTTCCGCGGCGTCCACGGCTTCGAGGACGTCATAAGTCGGCTCCAGAACCGTTTTCAGCGAGGCGCGGACGCGCGGCTCGTCGTCGACGAGCAGTACCCGTTTCTTCATATTACTCCCGTGGTGCCGAGACGATGGCCTGTTCACCCGGTGCGGGGAGCTTGACCGTAAAGGTCGATCCCGCTCCGACGCGGCTGTCGACAAGCAACTGGCCGTGATGTTCGCGGACAATTTGGTGGGCGATGGTCAGCCCCAGGCCCGAGCCGTCGCTCTCGCTGTTCGAGTGTTTGGTCGTGAAAAAGGGATCGAAGATGTGTTCCAAATGGTCGGCTGCAATGCCGTGTCCGTGGTCCTCGACCCGGAGCTCGACCCACTGGGCTCCGTCCGTGGGTGCCAGCAGTCGGGTGTGGACACAGATGTCTCCCCCGCTGTCCGGGGTGGCGTCAATGGCATTGAGGAGCAGGTTCATGAGGACTTGTTTCATTTGCTGACGATCCATGGACAGGAGCGGCAGCCGTGGGGCAAGGTCCGTCTGGAGCTGGATTCCTCGACTGGAGGCCTTGGCCGAGACGAAACAGAGGCAGGACGCGACCAGTTCGTTCAGGTCCTCATCGCTCGGGCGCGGCGCCATGTAACGGGCGTAATCAAGGATTTCGTGGAGCAGGCGTTCAATTTCGTGGACGTCTTCGATGGCGACCCGGCTGAATTCCGGGATAAACACAGGGTCGTGCTGCCGTTGCGGGGCGAGTTGCACGAAGGTTTTGATGGAGGTGAGGGGATTGCGGATCTCGTGGGCGAAGCCGCCGGCCATGATCTCCAGGGAGCGGAGGCGGTCGGTGCGTCGCATCAGCGCGGACGAGCGGCGGAGTTCGTCCTGCTTCGCGTGATGTGTCAGCCCGTTGGAGGCTACCTGCCACATCGTCTCAACGACGATGGTCGTTTCTTCATCCCAAGGAAGCGCCGTTTCCGATGGCCCGAATGTGCAAAATCCCAGCAACTCCGTTCCACTGAAGACGGGAAGGCAGAGCGCAGCCCGCAACTGTTCGAGTGCGTCGAGGGTCGGGGGCGGCGCGTCGTGGACAGCACGGAGCGGTTGGCGGCAGTCGGCCAGAAGTCTCGGCACTGGATGGTCTGCGTTCACAGTCTCAGGAGGAGACGGCCGGGCGCTGCCTACGACGCTCCCAACCTGTCGGTAATGCAGATGTTCGGGATCGCGCAACCACAGGGCACCCTCGGACAACCCCAACTGCCGGGAGATTCCCTGGAGGGTGCGTCGACAAAGGTCGGACAGATCGGGCGCCTCTCCCACCGCTCTTGCGAAGTCGCCGATAGCCTTCACAACCTCGAGCGCATTCGACATCGTGGGCGGAGAGTGATGGTGGTTCTGCAGTGCCATCGTACGTAGGGAGACGCAGTGCAAACACCAGGTGCGTTAAGGGACATTTCGCCTGCCGCACCTACTGGTGCTATGCGGCTGAAGTATACACCTGGACCTTTGATTCAGCTAGCGGAAACCGGCTTTTGAACGGTTGCAATGAGGATCTGTCCAGAAACGGAGTGTGCGAATGTCGCGGGGACCCGAATGATCTGGCTGAGGACGGCGGCGAGGGATTCTTCCTCGAAGGCATGCAGTTGGCCGCGGCGCAGGGCTTCGCAGAAGTGCGCCATGTCAGAGAGGTGGGTCCGCGCCGTTCCGGTGAATTCATCCGTTCCAAGTTCCTGCAGATGCGGCCGGTAGAGTGTCGCCCAATCCGCAGACGGCGTAAAAACACTGAGAACGAGCGTGCCTCCCGGCCTGAGCACTCGAAACAACTCGCGGAGTGCATGCAAGGGAGAGGGGGCAAAGCTGACGACGAGATTCGCCACGATGCGATCAAACGAATCGGCGGCGAACGGAAGTGACTCGATCGATCGGCTCACCGCCCAACTGGCGACGACGGGGGAATGAGTGGAAATGCGTCCGGAGAAGAGCACGTCCAAATGTTCCAGTGCTTGCTTCGCCGCTGTCTGGGCCAAACGGAGAGGGGCGACCGAGAAATCCACCCCCACATAACGAAGAGCGCTTGCTTGCCGCCACGCCTGCGAACGAAGCCGGTAAGACAAGTTGAGGAGCAGCAATCTCGCAAAGGAGTGGACGCCGCAGCCGACGTCCAGCAGCCTCGCCCCCTCGTGCAAGGGTTGGGTGAGTTGATACATCTGGTCGATGAATTGCCAGAAGGGGGGCAGTTCATCCAGCACCGGCGTTAATCGGGTCTGGGCGGCCCACAGGAGCTCGCGTGTGGACGTGCCCGTTACGTATTTTCCGCGAAGTTTGTCACGCTCGAGACGATATCGAATGGCGGTCGCCCGCGAGAGGGCTGGGAATTCGGCGTGGAGGACGGTGGGGACGCCGAGTGGATGACAAAGGCTCCAGATGCGTTCCCACGTTTCGCGAAGTGCGGCCGGGGCGACATCGGTTGCGGTCAAACGCCCGGACGGGAGGGCCACGGTGCGGCCACGGAGGCCCAGCAATTGGAGCGCTTCCTCCAAGACGGTGTTGGATGGAGGCGGAATCGGCGTCTCGTCCGCAGCAGAAGCAGGCCTCAAGAGCACCACGTCCGTCTGGCATTGCCTCAGGTCCTCCAGGGTGGACACCGGATCGGCGTATTTGGAAATCACGGCGTCGGTCATGAACTGATCGATATCGAGCGTGAGCCCCATCAGGTTTCCGATGCCCAGTCGGGCTCCGGTGAGGTGCTCGTGGATCAGGTCCCGTTGATGAAGAGTGGCCAAGGTGTTTCGAAGGTCAAGGGTTGGGTGCAACAAGAGCAATTGTCGGAGCGCTGGATGCCAGTCGCGGCGGCGCAATGTTATGCGTCCCGCGAGATCCGTTGCCAATAGGCTGATCGCGGCGTCCGGCCACTCTGTACGTACCCACGCCAAGATTGCATCCAAATCATCTTCGAGCGAGGACAGCGTCGTTTGGTGCGGATGCCCCTCGCTGAGACCAAGGTGATGGCTGTGATCGTATCGCACGACACGCAGACCCCGGGCGGCCAGGTAATAGGCAAGGGCGACATAGGAAGCTTGGGTATGTCCGTATGCGGGGCTCAGAATGAGGAGCGGCAGGGGCTTCGCCTTGGACTGGCGGGGCGCGTCACAGCACAGCGCAACCGCCTTGCCCTGGCGATTGCGGATTGTTCGTGACACCGTCGTCACTGGTGAATCGGCAATCGGTTCCGAGAGGTCAAACGGAGTTCCGGCGCCGCTTTCCACGAGACGCAGCAGCGCATGCTCCTGGAGTGAGGAGAGTTGGTCGAACCGAACGCCGATTCGAAGCGACGTGTCGCCGGAGCCGGACGAAGCCCCACTCGATCCCACCTTCGTCGGTCGAGTCCAGATGACGCGTCCGCGCCATGGCGGATCCGCACCGCCAAGGGATAAGGCGTCATTCAATTGTCCGACTGGACCGGTGGGAAGCAAGTGAACCGGTTGCTCGGGTGCGATCGTGTCAGGTCGGCCCTGCATCTCCACCGATGCACCGCTTTGACTCACGTTCACGATGATGCCGAGCGGCCGGGCGCCGCTCTCTCCGGGGAGGCCGAGGCGGACCGGTATGGCAAGTTTCAGCCGGACCGCTTCGCGGCGTTCCGAGGAGGCCTCAACGGACGGTCGGGTCGTGTTCAGCCGGGATTCTGCAGCGGCCTCAGGAAGCGGGATGAGTCCCTCGACCGTCAAACTGGTGGTACCGGCCAGCGCACCGTCCAGAAGGGAATCAAGGACGACTCGGTCATGTTCCTTGGCGAGTGAAAAGCTGATGGCCAGGTCTTTGGTATGGGCTTTGGCGGTGGCTGCAGACGACGTGCGATCGTACACCACCCCTTGGAGTTCCAGCAGGCTGACCGGTGTTTTCAGAATAAGGTATGCGGGTTGCTGGTGCAGCGGCGGGACGGCCTCATGAAGCACCAGTAAGGCTCCGCCTGCGCTCATGTCATGGACGATACCCTCCACCGTGAGGCTTCCGACGGCCAGCTGAATCGGCAGGTTGATGCGACGGCGGACGAATCGACGTCGGTCAGCCGGCGAGTCGGGAACGGAGGCAGCCGATTCCGACGATTCCAGCGCCGCGTCCGCAGAGATGGAGGATGGCCGTGTCACTGTGACCCCACGATCGCCCGAAGCACCCGGCAATTCCTCGCCTGGGATGCGAACCCTGATGAGGAGTCCCGCCTCTCTGGTGCTGTCGATTTCGATGGCGCCTCCGTGACTCTGAACGATCTGATGGGCACGAAGGAAGTCGCCCGCTGACACCGCGTCCAGCGCCGGCCGTGTCGGCGGGTGGGAGGCCGTTTCGGAACCCTCCCGTAGAATCAGCACCGCATAGGCATCGGAGCCGGAGGCGTCGAACACGGTGCGGCCCGCTTCGACGGACGCGTGGTGCATGAGGATGGGTTCAGTCGTCAACAGCAGTGTCGCCGGGCCGGCAGTTGTGACCAGATGGCGTTGGGCATAGGTCACCAACGTGCGCACGAGTTCCACGAGTGCCTCGCGCTGCCCAAGAATCGGAGGAACTCCCGTACCGAGATTGATGCGCAAGGCAGCACCCGTTTCTGGTTGTTCCTCCCGGAGTGTCTGCGCCGCCTCCCGAACGACCTCATTCAGATCCAGGCGCACCATCCCCGAAGGTTGGCCTACGGCGGCGCGGGACAAGCGGCGGGTCAACTGGCTCGCCTGAACGGCGTGTGCAGCCATAGTCGCCAACGCCTGTTCGATTTTCAGGTTCTGTAGCGTGGTCAAGAGGCGCTGTGAATCATGAAGCAAGCCGGTCAACGGTTGCTGCAGTTGCCGCGAGACCGCCGCGGCCTCCTGGCTGAGCGCAAGCCGGCGATCCGATTCCCGCAGTTTCGATTCCAATTCCTGAAGCCGCCCCTCTTGTTCCTTCAGCTCGGACAGATCCCGCACCAATCCGACCGTGCCCAGATACCGGCTGGTGCTGTCGTACAAGCCCTTGGCGGTCAACTCGACCGCAATGGATTCGGACGGCAGACCGCTGGCTGGTTTTTTTTGCAGCGTCAGCTCGAATTGGCGGATCGAACGGCTTCCTGCCCGTCGTTCGTTGATCCGAAACCGCGCGCCCGGTTCCTCGAGCGGCGGAAGCAGCATGGAATAGTGACGGCCGACCAATTCTTCGGGCGCATAGCCGAGCAGTGTAGTGACACTCGGGCTGACATAGACAAACCGCCCTTCCCGGTCGAGCTCGTAAAAGATGTCGCTCAGCGATTCAACGAGTCGCAGATGGCGCTGAAAGGTCTGGTCCAGCTTGGTCTGTAGGTCGCGCTTCTCGATCGCCTCTTGCACGTAGAAGAGCAATTCCGTGAGGAAGGCCGGGGAATTCTTGAAGAGCAGGAAATCCACGCCGCTTTGCAGCGCATGCAAGGCCACGTCGGACTCGCTGTGCTCGGTCTGGAGGATGATCGCGGCGTATGGGGCGTTGCGGCGAAGACGGGCCAGGATGTTGAGGCCGCTGTCCGGTGCCAGATCTTGGTCGACGAGAATGATATGCCAACCCGGTTCCTGACTGGCAGTCACCGCATCGTCGGAAGAGTACACCGCCTCAATTCGGCAATTGGCAAAAAACCCGCGCAGGCTCGAGGAGACCAATTTGATTTCCTCGGCGTGCTCATTGACGAGAAGAAAATTAATGGGTGGTTCAGGCGACGACATGGCGCATTCAGCCGGCTTACGCCTTCAGGAGGAGGTAGTGCGTTGGTCGAAGATGTGCAGCGCCGTCGCCGGGCAAGGACCGATTCTGTACCGCGACACGCCGGCTCGAAGCATGGGTGTTTCAATACCATACACTTCTTGCTAAAGCACAGCCCGCAGCCTGAGGGTTTCCTACCACTTTGGTAGGGGGCTATACCCATCGATCGTGCAATTATGTGCAGGTGTTTGAAAAATAGGGCAAATCAATACCGAGAGAGGTTCAAGGTTGGGTATAGGAAGGGTAGTGGTCGGCCAGAGGGGCAAGCGAGAGGAAAGTGTCCGCCGCCTGGCGGCGGACACTTTCCTCGTGATCGCTTAATGAGCGAGGGCTGTGCTGGCTCCTTGGGAACAGGACCCAGGAGTCATATAGAGGAGGTAATTCCCCATCCCATGCTGAACTGCAGGGTTTTGCAGGGGATGATGGTGCACCATCACCATTTCATAGTCGTCCTTGGTGGTCACCTGGAAACCATTCGAATCCTTATAGATCTGATGAGGCTGGAATTCCAGGAAGGTGCCTTCGGAGCTCACGTCAGGAACCGTACGCAAGAGCGTTTCCTTCTTCGTCTTGTTTTCGAGCGCGATCAACAAGAGCTCATCGTGTCCGTGGGGGTAGGCGAACTTCACGCATCCGTCCATGTTGAATTTGAGGGGGGCAGTGTGGATGCTCACACCGGGCTTGATCTCGATGCCTTCATCGGTCTGATCCGGCCCGCGCTGGCCAAACTTGCTGTAGCAGACAATGTTGACGCCCACCTGGTAGACCTCCATCTCCTGCACCTTGGCGCCTTTGGGCGCGGTGTACATGGTGAACCGGGCCATGACGTCCTTGGTCGGCGGCGCCTTGTGATAAAACGCGACGATCGACATCAGATTCTGTCCCTTCGCGAGCTTCACGCCGTATCCTTCCGGAAATCGCGCCTCGGTCATTTCCAGACCGGCGCCGGCAAAGAACAGCGGTTCGCCGTCGCAGGATACGCTCGGTTTGTCATTGTTCAGCATGAGGATATGGTGCAGGTAGTTTTTGGGCAACGGGCGGCCGTCCTTGGTGAACACTTCGGATTTGTATCCGATCATGTAGACGTCTTCCGGAAGCTGGAACACCTTCTTGGGCATGCTCGCGGCGAGCTCACCGTCATGCGAGGTGGGAAGATCGATCGGTCCGAACGTCAACGTGACCGTCTGGTCCTCGATCGTAATCTTGGTTTCGCCGAGACTCGGCATGGTGGGAATGGCGTGATGGTCGTGCCCTCCGTCGGCCAAGGCGGTACCTGTCATACCAAGGAACAGAAACATCGAAAAGAGCGCACGATTCATAGCTCCTCCTTCTCGGGTCACCGGACCGAGCACCTGTACATGAACGGAGACCGCGGGGATTCCGCGGGTATCCTTACGGATTCGNNTTCCAAACCACGCTGCCGCCGTGCTGTCGGGGCGGGATGTTGTTTCGATTGCCGACACGAAGGTACCACCAAATACCCTTGGCCTGAGTCCCATCCTCTGACAGAACGATCTCGAAACCGCCTTCCCGATCGTTGCCGGTTTGCTTCCAGGTTCCTTGCCACCGGCGGTCCTTGAAACTGGTCGTAACGAATTGTCCCCCCTGCCAGGTGTAGGGGCCGTTGCCTTGGCGGTCCAGGGTGGCATGATAGGATTTGTTTTCCTCGATCTCGGTCACCTCCCACTCTCCGCTCAGATCATAACTCTCTGCGGCGGTGGTCGGCGCATCGGAGGTGCGGTGCAGCATGCCGGGCGGTCCACCAGCGGAACCGGTGACGGGAGGCTCCGCTTGGCGGGAGGACTCATGCCAGGAGACCAGGATCCACCGGCCGTCCCGTCGCTCCAGCACGCCGGTTTCCCGCAGGGGAAGGATGACTCGCTGGCGGGGGTTTTTCGAATCGGTGTAGCGGATGTAGTCCAGCTCCATGGTGAACCAGGCTACCTCGCCCTTGGTCCACACACGAAGATCCGTGATCGGAATTTCGAGCTTCGCGACCGAATCGAATTCCCACCTCATGTCTTCGGCAAAAGCCGGCCAGCCCACATATTTACGTCCTCCGATCGTGTACCCGATCGCATCGACGTCGTGCGACATGAACTGCGACATGGTCGCCAGGTCTCGCTCGGCATTGGCTTGCACCAGGGTTCGCAGGGTTGACTCAGGATCGCGGGGTTCCTCGGCCCATACCGTCGTGCCAGCGAGGATGCTCAGAAGGGGCCAGGCCAAAAGACGGAAGAAGCGGACGGCAGTGCCGGTTAGATGTCGGGGAGAATGAGCGGTCATAGATAGGGGAAGTAGAACTCTCTAACGGAAGAGGCTACCTTTTGGTTCGGCAGCTTGTCAATGGCTATTTCCCTGACTCACGGTTACGTACCCACACAAATCACAACGCTGACGTTGTCGATGCCGCCGCGGTCGAGGGCGGCGTGAATCAAGGCCTGCGGCATCTGTTCCGGTGCCGCCGCCTGCGCGAACGCGATCGTGCGGATCTCCTCGTCGGTCAGCATCTTCGTAAGTCCATCCGTGCAGAGCACGACGAGGTCTCCCTGCTCGAGACTACAGCGGAATAAATCGGCTGCCACCGCCTGGCCCAATCCCATGGCGCGCGTCAGCACGTGCCGCTGGGGGTGGCTCGCCGCTTGGGCGACCGTCAAATATCCCTGGCGGAGATAGTCCTCGACGAGCGTGTGATCCCGGGTCAGTTGCCGAATGGCATCCTTCCGAATCATGTATGCGCGGCTGTCGCCCACATTCGCGATCACCAGAGACGGTGCGGGATCCATTACCAGGTGAGCGGCGACGAGTGTGGTACCCATGCCGGCGAGATCGGGATGGCAGGCCACGTGGGTGAGGATGGCGCGGTGGGCCTGTTGTACGAGGGCGCGTAAGGATGATGCCGGGTCCTCGCCGGAGCGCATGGATTCCTGAAGCGTGGGGGCCAGGTGGGCTAGGGTTTCGATGACCAAGAGGCTGGCGACATCGCCGCCCGGGTGGCCGCCCATGCCGTCGGCTACGGCCCAGAGACGATGGCGATTGTCGACCAGAAAGGCATCCTGATTGGTCGGGCGTGAAAGTCCACGATCGGTTTGGCCGTACGCGATCCAGGTCGACATGATGTGAGCAATCCGCGGAGCGACTATGTCGCGTCGGGCCCGTAGCGAGCGACGAGGCGGTCATAGACCAGCTCAGCCAGGGGTTCGAGATTGCGGGTGTCGGCCGCATTATAGCGGACCAGTCTGTCGAGCGCTGCTTCATCGCCGGTCCGATATTGAAACCACAGTCGCACCGCCTCCCATCCGTCCATCTCGCGAAGATCCGGTGCGCGCGGAATATCCAGTTCTTGCTCCAGGTGCTTGAGTCCGCCCTGAAGACCGAGGCGGCGTGATGCAAAGCACAGGTCGAAGTGAGGAATGGACACACGAAGGCCTCGAAACTGGTTCTGGAGGAAGGGAATGTCGAAGACACTGCCGAAGAAGGTAACGAGCAAATCCGATCGGTCCAATTCCTCCTGGAGTCGCTCTTGCGAGAGCGACTCGCCTCGAATCAACGTGCTCATCCGGCCGTTCCGATACAGTCCGACGATCGTCACCTGTCCCTCCTGCGCGGAGATGCCGGTGGTTTCGATATCGAGATAAAGCGCCCGTGCGCCGAACGTCCGGTAGAGGCGCCAATGGTCGCGGCTGTGAAGGCAATCGGCGAAATAGACGGCATTCCGACGGTCGAGATGGTCCTGTGCGGCGAGCAACTGGGCATCGTACAATGCCTTCCTGGGCGCAGAAATACCGGGCAGCGTGCTCTCGCGGAGGAACGTCGACCAGTCCCGAATGCCGTGTTGCCAGAGTCGGCGTTCGGTGGCGGGCCCGATGCCGGCCAGATGGACGAAGGTGGACGTGAGCATGATTGGACCGGATCGAAATGGTCCAGGATTGTAGCCTTGATTTCAAGGGATAAACAAGTTAGAGTCCGCTGCTGGTGCGGAGTTTCAGCGTTTTCACCCGCACTGAGCCGGGGAGGCACAGAACACAAGGCTATGAGCACGAACGGGAATAAGAAGCGCATTCGGATCCGTGTCGGAGGTGTGCAGATTGAGGCGGAGCTCAAGGGGAATCGAACGGCGGACGAAATCTACCGGGCGTTGCCGGCCGAAGGACCGCTGAATGTGTGGGGAGAGGAATTCTACTTCAAGATTCCCGGCGTGAAAGACCATCGCGAAACCGCGACCACGCAGGTGAAAGTCGGTGACGTCGCCTTCTGGGGGGCCGGTCAGGTGTTGGCGATTTTCTTCGGCCGCACACCCATGAGCATGGGCCCCGATCCGGTGCCCGCCGATCGCGTCAACGTGGTCGGGCGGGTGGTGGGAGATGCCGCCGTCCTCCGTCAGGCGATGGAGGCAACCAGCATCCGTGTGGAAGCGGTCGAGACCGTGCCGGTGACCGGAGCGTCCTGAAGAAACCTCCATGCGGCTGCCGAAAGAACGCATCCATCACATGGCTGAGGCGTTGATCGCCCGACTGCATGCGCTGGGCTACGTGGAGGTGACCGGGGATCGGAAGGCGTTGCGGGACGCGGTGGAACAGACCATGACCGAGGAACTGGCGGTGGAAGATCGGTTGAACGCGGANNTGATGAAACAGTACGAGCGTCAGATCGAGCAGGGGCAGGTCGATTACCAGAAAATGTTCACGATGATCAAGCAGAAGCTCGTCCGCGATCGAGGAATCATTCTGTAAGAGCCATGTTCGATATCCCGTGTCGCCTATGATCAGCGACGACAAAGCCAGTCATTTGTCTCATCTCATCCTGGGCGCATTCAAGAAAAGTGCGCATTGTCGGCTCAAGGAGGAGGAGGGGAAGGTACTGCGCGAGATCAAACGGGTCCTGGCCTCCGAGTTGGCGCTGGAGGCGGAGATCGATAGGAAAGTGCGGGCCAAACTCGCGTCCTATTCGCGGCCGATCGTCGAAGGCAGCGCCGAGTGGGACGTGCTGTATCGCAAGACCGTCGAACAAGAGCAGAAGAAACGGGCCAAACCATAACGGGTCAACGGACCACGACTGGAAAGAGGGAGTGTCATGAGATTCACCGTGTTGGCCACATTGTGCCTGCTGTTGGTCTCGTTCCCAGCCTGTACCAAATCCAAGCCGAAACCGTTGGTGCCGCTGCAGCTCGGCTTGGGGGCCACGGCGCAGGCGATTGCGCTGACGGCACAGGGGACGGAGGCCTATCAGAGCGGTCAGTTTGCGGAGGCGAAGAACTACTTCGGCCAAGCCGTGAAGGCGGCACCGGATTCCGGGCAGGCGCATTACAATTATGCCCTGGCGCTGAACGCGTTGGGCGAAACCGAAGTCGCACACCAGCAGTTCATTGAGGCGGCCAATCTCGCGCCCGGCGACAAGGTAATCTGGGACTCCCCGGCGCTTCGGCCCTTCGGAAATCCCGAAGCCCCGAAGGGACCGCCGAAGGAACATCCCTACGGCACGACCAGACCAACCATCGGCAGCGGCCCGCGCTAACAACCGTTTGCTTCAGGGCAGAGAGGGGATTCATGGAGAGGGACCTGGAAGTCGGCGCCAAAGCGCCGGAGTTTACGTTGCCGGATCAGGACGGCAAGTCGGTGTCGTTGAAAAACTTCAAGGGGAAACAGGTCGTGCTGTATTTCTACCCCAAAGACGATACGCCCGGGTGCACGAAGGAAGCCTGCGATTTTCGTGACGCGCAGGTACCGATCAAGAAAACCGGCGCGATTGTTCTGGGGGTGAGTCCGGACGGCGCAGCCTCGCATCGTAAGTTCATCGAGAAGTACGGTCTGCCGTTCGTGCTGCTGAGCGACGAGGAGAAAACGGCCGCCAAGGCGTACGGCGTGTGGAAGCTCAAGAGCATGTACGGCAAGAAGTACTGGGGCATCGAACGGAGCACGTTCGTGATCGATGAGACGGGCCGCGTGAAGGCAGTGTTCCGCAAAGTGAAGGTGGACGGACATGCGGACGAGGTGCTGGCGGCGCTGAAGAGCTAGTTGCGCGAGGCGCCGCCGTCCCCTGCGGGACAACCGACATGGATCCGCTCGAAAAAACTTCCCACGCCTACCGGGCTGCAGCGCTCTCCCTCCTGCCGGGCCTCGGACACCTGTACATCGGCGAGAAACGCGGAGGCCCGATCCTGCTGGCCGGCCTCGTCCTCACCGTGCTCTGGCTCTATGTCCATGCGTGGGCCGTCGTCCCCCTGATCGTCCTCGTGCTGTTCTGCATGGGCGATACCTATCTTACCGTGAGCCGCGACCGCGGACTCTTGGAAAAACCATGAATCAGACGGTGGTCCAACTTCGTCGAGCGCGCGAGGGGGGCGCCCGATCGTGGTGCCCACGGGGGTGGGGATGGGTGTGTCTGTCGGCCCTGCTCCTCTGGGGCGACGCATCGGCGGCGGACAAGGTGACGGGGGTGCTTCTTGTGCGGGACGCTCTGACCGCGCCCAACCAACCAGTACGGATCGAGGCCCGGCTGACGCAGCAGGGACTCCTGACGGATGCTCCTCTGGGCGGTGAGCCGCTGCAGTTGGAGATCGACGGAAAGCCGGTGGCGACGGCCATGACCGGCGGCGACGGGAAGGCGTATTTCGAGTATACGCCGAAAACGCGGGGAATCAGCGTTGCGACCGTCTCGGTCAAGGATTCTCCGCGCGTGGACGCCGCAGCAGGCACGGCCACGGTGTTCGTCTGGGAGCACCGCCGGCCGATCCTGGTGGTGGAAGTCGCGGCGTTGATGGTGCGGACCGAGTCGCCTTCGACCGGCCTCCCGCCGTTGCCGCTCGGCAAGGGGCCCGAGCCTTTGCAAAGTCCGTTGCCCGATGCGGCCGAAGAGTTGGCACGACTTACCCAATACTATTACAACGTGCTGTATCTGGTGTTGTCTGAACGGGGTTCGTCCCGACCAGAGCGACTCCAAGAGGTTCGGAAATGGCTGGACACGAACAAGTTTCCCCCCGGGTATCTCTTGGGGGCCGCCGGAAGTTCCGCAGCGGTGGGAGCGCTGCTGGATCAGCTGAAACAGGACGGATGGACGACGCTCAAGTCGGGCGTCGGCCGGACCCGATCCTTTGCCGAGGCCTTCCTGGAGCGGCGTATGGAAGTCGTGATGGTGCCGGAACCGCCCAAGGGCGAACTGCCGCGCAAGGCCAAGGCGGCCGCGGACTGGAAGGATGTGCGGAAGAAGTTGTAGTCGCCCGGGGAGTCGGTAGCGATTCCCTCGGATCGCCAATCGTGTTATGTTCAGGCGCCGTGCCGAACTGATCCCATTTTAAGGAGTCGAAACGTCATGTTGCTACAGGGGAAAAAGGGGCTCATCATCGGGGTTGCGAACAAACACAGCATCGCCTGGGCCATCGCCCAGGCGGCGGCTCGAGAAGGCGCGCAGCTTCTGTTCAACTACCAGAACGAGCGCCTGCGGGAAAACGTCCAAGAACTGGTGGCGACGTTGCCCGGTTCGTCGGCTTGTGCCTGCGACGTCGGGGATGATGGGCAAATTGAAACGTTGATGAAGGAAGCCGGCCAGAAGTTGGGCCGGATCGATTTTCTCGTGCATTCGGTCGCGTTTGCACCGCGCGAGGAACTCACGGGACAGTTCGTCAACACGACGAGGCAGGGTTTTGCGACCGCGCTCGACGTCAGCGCCTATTCCCTCGTGGCGGTCACACGGGCTGCTGTTCCCTTCATGACCGAGGGCGGATCGGTCGTCACTTTGACCTACCTCGGCAGCGAGCGGGTTGTGCCCCATTACAATGTGATGGGTGTCGCCAAGGCGGCGTTGGAAGCGACCGTGCGGTACTTAGCCCACGATCTTGGCCCCAAGAATATTCGTGTGAACGCTGTCTCTGCCGGGCCGATCAAGACGCTGGCCGC
>JRYJ01001354.1_pt1 | contig 25843 bp, 27 predicted proteins | sample 235371 | NCBI WGS metagenome assembly JRYJ01 (sample SAMN03074219, study PRJNA261477) | activated sludge metagenome | biome: Wastewater Treatment Plant; feature: Wastewater; material: Activated sludge; isolation source: activated biomass of a wastewater treatment plant treating hydrocarbon... ... | reverse complement strand
ACTTTGTCACCAGCCTGCTAGAATGCCGTCGGATCACATCCCCATTATGACCCTCGTCCTTCCCGACAAATCGACCTCCGTCGTTCGCGATCTCCGCCGGATCCTCGGCAACGCCAAGGTGCAGAACGATACCCCGACGCTCACCGCCTACGCCGTCGACGCCAGCATCTACCGCATGACGCCTCAGGCGGTGGTCCTGGTGGAAACCGAGGAAGACATCGAAGCCGTCATCCGGTTCGCAGTCGCGCGCGGCATCCCCCTGACGCCTCGAGCCGCCGGCACCAACCTCACGGGTTCCGCCATCGGTGCCGGCATCGTGCTCGACGTTTCCCGCATGAATCGAATTCTGGAAGTCAACGAAGCGGAAGGGTGGGCGCGGGTGCAGCCCGGCATCGTCCTGGCCGAGCTCAACAAACAGTTGAGTCGCCGCACTCTTATGTTCGGTCCCGACCCCTCGAGCGGAGACATGTGCAAACTCGGCGGCATGCTGGCCAACAATTCCGCCGGCCCCCATACGCTGGCGTACGGAGCCGTCAAAGACAATGTGCACCGGCTTCGGATGTGCCTGCCCTCGGGCGCCTGGCTGACCGCCGCGCCGCTCAAACTCGATGATCCTGCGCTCGCGCAGACGCTGTCCGCCCATCCGACGCTCGCATCGCTGTTGCATCTGGTGCGGGAGCACAAGGCGTCGATCGACGCCAAACGTCCCACCGTGAGCAAGAACAGCTGTGGGTACAACCTATTCGGGCTGGCCGAGGGCCTCGACCGCGGCATCTACGACCTGCCCAGGCTGTTCGTCGGCAGCGAAGGCACGCTGGGAGTCATCAGCGAAGCGACGCTCCGGCTGGTCCCGAAGCCACAGGACACACTGACCGCCCTGATCCATTTCAAGCAGCTCGAGGAAGTCGGGGCGGCGATCCCGCACCTGTTGAGCCTGCAGCCGAGCGCACTCGAAGTGATGGATGCCAACACCCTCGACCTGATCGGACGGGCCAAGCACGGCATTCCCGCGGACGCGGCCGCGACGCTGCTGGCCGAATTGGACAGCACCGCCGGCGCGGACGATCTCCGCGCGCGCGCCGACCGCATGACCGCCGTCTGCCGCCAATATCGCCTGTGCGCGGACCCCACTCTGGCGTTCGACAAGGAGCAGCGCGACCAACTCTGGAAGGCCCGGAAGGCGCTCTACCCGACGCTCTACCGATTTGACCCGCGCAAGAAGCCCATCAACTTCGTCGACGACGTCGTCGTGCGCGCGGAACGCATCAGCGAGCTGATCCGTTATCTGGAGGACTTCTTCCACGGCCAGCGGGTGCCGGTGGCGATTTTCGGTCACATTGGGAACGGCAACGCCCACATCGTCCCGCTCTTGGACGTCAACGACCGGCAGGATTTCGACAAGATGGTGCAGGCCTACGGAGAGATCCACGACACCGTGTTGACCCGGTTCGGCGGCTCCATCTGTGGCGAGCACGGCGACGGCCGGGTCCGCGCGGAATATGTCCCCAAAATGTTCGGCGAGGACCTGTACCGCCTCTTCGTGACCGTGAAGCGCACGCTCGATCCGACCAACGTCATGAACCCGGGCATCAAGATCAGCGAGACACCGTTCACGGAACACATCGATTACACCCGGCTGTCGAAATCCTGTGCCACCTGCGCCAAGTGCAACTCCGTCTGTCCCGTGTACGACGTATTTCAGTCCGAGGACATGAGCAGCCGGGGCTGGTTCGAGATCGTCACCGCCAAGGACTACGACTACCTTACCTCCAAGCGGGTAGTGGAAGCCTGTTTGAATTGCAAGTCCTGCCGCACGATCTGTCCGGCCGGCGTGGATGTCGCGGAGCTGATCCTCCAGCGGCGGGCGGAGCAACCGAACCGAGGTACGCGGTGGATCTTCGCGCTCCAAACCAAGTTGCCGATCTTTGAAGCGTTGCTTAAAGTTATGGCGAGAACCCAACGGTTGTGGGACCGTCGGCCGATCCGCGCCCTCCTGGAGCGAGTGGCCGCCCCCATGTTGCAGCGGATCGCGCCGACCGCCAAACTGCCGGCCGAGATGGTGCTGCCCAAGCTCGCCCCGCGGCACCTGCGAGACCGCTACCCGGAACTCACGCAACCGCGGAAGGTGTCGAACGACAAACGGGTCGCCTATTTTCACGGCTGCGCCGCCAACTATTTCGACGACGGGGTGGGAGATGCGGTGATCGCGGTTCTGCGGAAGCATGGAGTCGAGCCCGACCTGCCGCCGCAACGGTGCTCCGGCACGCCGATCGAGACCTACGGCCACATGGATATCGTCCGGGAGCATGCGCGGTTCAATCTGCATTCCCTCGCCCCCTACGACAAGGTCGTGACCGGCTGCGCCTCCTGCACCCTGATGCTCAAGGATTACGTGAAATTGTTCAAAGACGGCGCCGAACGGACAGAGGCGGAACGCTTGGCCAAGAAGGTCGTCCACATCGCCCAGTTCGCGGCCACGTCCGAGCGGCACCCGACAATGGGCCGGGCGGCCGGTGCGCCGCGGCGGGTGACCTATCACTCGTCCTGTCATTTGCGGGCCGCCGGTGTCACCAAGGAACCCCGCCAGGTGCTGGCGGGGTTACCCGGCACCGACTTCGTCGAGATGGTCGATGCGGATCGCTGCGCCGGAGGGGCTGGGACGTACCTGGTGAAGGACTACGATACCTCGCAGCGGATTTTCGAGCGCAAGCGGCGGAACATCGAGCAGAGCGGAGCCGATACCGTGGCGACGAGCTGCCCGGCCTGCATGATTCAACTGAACAACGGCCTGCGGGGAACCGTGGCCGTGAAACACATCGCCCAGGTCCTGCGCGAGGCCTACGAGGCCAGCGACCACCATGCGGCGGACGGGACGGACACGCCGCCATGACGTTTCGCAAGGTGGATCTGATTTTCGTCGGGCTGGCGTTGCTCGTGGTCGGAGGAGTGGCGTTGTTACCGTCGCCCCGCGATCGGAACCCGAAGGTCCCGGCCACGGCGGCACATCGGGCAGTGACGGGAGAGAAGGCCTGTGTGGCCTGTCATCAGCCGTCGGGCGCGAGGCCGATGCCGGCCCAACATCCGAAACGGCAGGACTGTTTGCATTGCCATGCGCGCGCAGGGAACTAAGCCGTCAGCTATCGGCTATCAGCCATCAGCCCCCTCATCCCCTCCTTCTCCCCAGGGGGAGAAGGAGGGGATGAGGGGACGCTGACCACGGAGGACATCAACACGATGGTGAAGGTACTCATTCTTGGACCGACGCTGCAGAAACTCGTGCCGGAGACGGAATTGGATATCGACCTGACCGGCCCGATGCCCGTGAAGAAGGTCATCGAGACCCACCACGAGCAACTCGGCGCTCTGGCCCGCTTTTCTCATCAGGGCGAGTTGCTCGTCACGGTGAACAAGAAGGTCGGCACGCTCGACTCGCTGGTGAAAGACGGCGACGTGCTGAAGCTTGCCCATCAGTCCCGTGCGTCTTACGACGGCACACGCGACATCCCCACGTAACGGCTGAAGCGGGTGACCGGCGCCTCGCCGCTTCCTCTTCATCGCCTCTCGAGTGCTGCTCGCACGATGGCTCGCCTGCGCTAGGGTAACACCCAGTCCCCTCATGTCCCGTCAGGTCATAGAGTGACTGCTATCGGCGATGCGTTCGCCGTATAGTCCTGATGGGAGTTCGCATGCCCGGCCTCACTCATTCGACCCTTGCGGCATTCTGCACCTGGTGGGCGATTGCAGCCGTCTCAGGCGCCCTGGAACCGCGGCTCGTGTCGGCCCAAATGCCGCCGTCTCCGCCCCGGTCCGAATCCCCACCGACTCTCCCGCCGCCGGCGGAGCCGCCGACCATCGACCCCGGCATCGTGCAACAGCCGAAAACCATTCCCGCACCCGAATCAGTGGTCAAGCCGCCGGTGGTGGATCCTCGAATGGCCGTCGATCCGGAAACCGGGAAGCCCCCGCAAACGAACCCATCAGTTCCCGACAAGCCGGGCACGCAGCCCCCTGTTCCACCGGCTCCTCCGGATCCGATTCCCATTCCTCCGCGGACGCCGATGCCCGCTCCTTAGTGCCTAGCCGGCCGCGACAGTCCGAGGGCAAATCGGCACATGCGGCAAACCCAACGTTCATGGATGGAGGTACCGCAATGAGGGTCATTACGAATGTCGAGGGCAATCCGGCGGAAGGGTACCGTGTGGTCGGTGATATCGTCGGAACGACGATTCGCCAATTCAAACCGGACGATGCCGCGATGGACGTCGCGATTGAACTGGTCAGCAACCATCTCGGGGGCGCTCCCGTCGTCGGCCAGGACGATCAATTTCTCGGTTTCATCAACGAAGGCGACATCATCCGGGCCATCGACCGCGGCACCGATCTCCGCCGGGCGCAGGCACAAGACATCATGAATTCCGCGTTCGTGGCGGTGAAGGAGGACACCACACTGGACTGCGTGGCGCGCCTGTTTGAAATGGGCTTCCAGATACTTCCCGTGGTGCAGGACGGGAAGGTGACGCGATCGATTACCCGGCATGACTTGCTGCGAGCCCAGCTTGGACTCGGCCCGTCCATCGACGAAGCGGGCTGAATCGACCATCTGAACGGAGAGCTCGGGTGTGCGGGGCTCTCGACCGAAGCGATCGTCACGACCGCCGCTTGGTGCGGCTGGTCGGCACGGCGGTGAGGGGATCGTCCGGCCAGTGGTGCTTGGGATAGCGCCCGCGCAGTTCCTTCTTCACCTCCTGATAGGCGGCACGCCAGAAACTCGCCAGATCCTTCGTGACCTGCACCGGTCGTCCGGCCGGTGACAGGAGATGCATCGTCACGGCGACCTTGCCGCCGCCCAGTCGAGGCGTCTCCTGACAACCGAACATCTCCTGCAGACGCACTGCAAGCACCGGGACGTCTCCCTCCTCATAGTCCACCTTGATGCGCGAGCCGCTCGGGACCGTCAGATGCGTCGGCGCCAACCGATCCAGTTCCTGTCGTTGCGCCCGGCTCAGGAGCAACTCCAGCGGCGCCGCGAGATCGAGACGACGCACCTGCGCGAGGCTCGTCATGCCGTCCACGAACGGCCCCAGCCACCGATCAAGGTCGCGCAACAGCGCGGCGTCGGAGACGTCAGGCCAAGCCGGGTCGAGCCGGTGCAGGAACGCCACACGCGCCCGCCACTGCCGCAGTTCAGGCGACCAAGGGAGACACCCGAGACCCGCCTGCCTGATCCCTGAGAGGAGCGCCGCGGTCACGTGTTCCGGATCGGGATCGGGCAAGCCACGATCATCCAACACAAGCTGGCCCAACCGGCGCTGCCGCCTCGCGCGTACGGTCTCCGAGCGCGCATCCCATTCCAACAGGTCGACAGACCGAATCCGCTCCGCACAATAGCGCTCCAGCTCGGCGAGCGTCACCGGAGCGGCCAGCAGCACCCGTGCCCACTCGCCGGTTCCCTCGAGATGTGGAATCACGAGATAGGGTTCTTCGGAGAGACTTTCGACCGACGAAAATGCAGCGCCACGTCCGTTGGCCATGCGGTACCGGCGGTCCGCGCCCGGAAGGCGTTGCGCAATCCGATCCGGATAGGCATAGGCGAGCAGCACGCCCAGGTGCTCAAGCCTGCCATCCGTGGAGCGTCCTGCTCGAAGCTGCCGGCTCCACTGATCGGCAGCCCGTCGCACCCGCTGCATCACCGACCGGTTGACGGCCGCACCGGCCAGATGATCGCGAGTTCCATGGAGCGCTTCCAGGCGCAGCCGCAGGTCGCTGTTGCGCCAGCCCGGGCCGCCCTGCAGCAGGTCCCGTTCGCTCAGCACGGCGGCCACTTCGCAGGCCAGGTCTTTCCAACCGAGTGGAATGGACGTCACGATCATATGCGCAAGACGCGGATGGACCGTCACGTGGGCCAGTTGGCGGCCATGGACGGTCAGATTGCCGTCTGCGTCGAGCGCCCCCAATTGGCGAAGGAGGTCACGGGCTTGGGCCAACGCGCCGGCCGGCGGGGGATCGAGCCAGGCCAGCTCCGAGGCCTCCTTCGCACCCCATTCCGCGAGATCCAGCGCGAGCGGAGCCAGATCGGCTTCCAGAATCTCGGGAGCTCGCCGCGGCAGCAACGCCTGCTGCTCCGCCGCGGTCCAGAGACGGTAGCAGACACCCGGCTCCAAGCGGCCCGCGCGGCCCCGCCGCTGGTCCGCGGCATCAAGCGTCACGCGCACCGTCTCCAGCCGCGTGAGGCCGGTGCGGGGATCGAAACGGGGCACGCGCATCCAGCCTGCGTCGATCACGACGCGCACGCCTTCAATGGTCAGGCTGGTTTCGGCGATCGACGTGGCCAGCACGACCTTGCGCCGGCCTTCAGAGTCGGGCTGGATGGCGCGCTGCTGGTCGGCGTCNNATGGCCCGCTCCTGCTCGTCTTGCGGGAGATCCCCATGCAATGGCGCGATCGACACCTCCGGCCCTAGCCGTGTCTCGAGCAACTGCCGCTCCACGCGACGGATCTCCGCCATGCCGGGCAGGAACACCAACAGGCTGCCCTCGTCCCGTTGCAACGCCTGTTGAATCGCGCGCACGACCGCGGCTTCGAGGTGTCCCTGGACGGGCCGGTCCAGCAGATAGGTGGCCACGGGAAAGAGACGACCGGCACAGGAGATCGTCTCGGCCACCGACAGCACACGACTGACGGACGCGCAATCCAGCGTGGCCGACATGACGAGCAGTCGTAGATCAGGGCGAAACAGCCGCTGCGATTCCCGGGCGAACGCCAGCCCAAGGTCCGCATGCAGGCTCCGCTCATGAAATTCGTCGAAGATGACGAGGCCGTAGGCGGCCAAGGATGGATCCTGTTGCAGGAGCCGGGTGAGGATGCCTTCGGTCACGACTTCAATGCGCGTCCTCGGCCCCACCTGAGAATCGTGACGAATGCGGTAGCCCACCGTCTGGCCGACGGACTCACCGAGCGAGCGCGCCATGAAGCTCGCGGCGGCCCGTGCGGCCAATCGCCGTGGTTCCAGCAGCACGATCCGCCGTCCGGCAAGCCAGGGCTCGTCCAGCAAGGCCACGGGGACACACGTCGTTTTCCCGGCGCCGGGCTCTGCGGTAAGCAACACGTTCCGGCCCTCGCCTAAGGCACGACGCAGCGGGGGCAGCGCCTCTTCAATTGGCAAGCGGTCCATGATAGGGTGCGTCTCCAGTCGAAGAGCTGATAGCGTATAGCACATGGCGTATAGCCCGGAAGGGAAAATCAGGTGTATTCAAAATCTTGACCATATGCCATAAGCCATTAGCCATAAGCTCCTTATCCCTGACAAGATACGCCTCACGAGATACGCGACCATGAAACCCCTCACCTGGACCAAGGAGAAACCCAAAGCCGCCGGCTGGTACTGGTGGCGCGGGTTGGAACGCGACACCGAACCCCTGATCGTCTTCATCGACGAGGTGGGGTACTTCCAGTGGCCCGACGGGGCGTCGCAGGAAGTCGGCCTGACGAAAGGGGAGTGGGCCGGCCCGATCGAACCGCCCCTGGAACCCTGAGCCCATGACAACTTCGAATTTTTCTTGCTCCCCTGCGGCCGTCACGCTGCCCGCCTCCTGCGAACGGGCGTTACTCGAACGGTTCCTCAAGGCCGAAGCGATGGCCCTGTGGGCGGTGCGGTCGGCGAAACTTCGCCAGCTGCCGCGCCACGTCCAGACCTTTCTCGATCGCCATGAAGCCGACGAAGAAGAGCACCTGCGCCGCTTCGAGCTGATGCTCGACAAACCGCCGCGCAGGCGCCAAGACCTCCCCCAGGTCCCGGCGAACTGGGAAGCGCTGGCGGTGCACCTGTTCGGCTATGAAGCACTGGGATTGGAGTTCGCCCGGCTGCTGGTGGGCCTCCGGCCGGATTGCGTGGACATTCTGGACGATGAGCTCGTCCACGTGGAGTTCTTTGAACGGGAGCTACGGACAGTCCTCCAAGGCGGGGAGGGACGGGCGCGTCAGGCGCGCGTGACCGCCGGCGCCTGGTGGAAGAAGCTGCCGCGTACGCTGGACCGGTATCTGGGGGATCCCGTTTTTGACCCGTACCGGGAGCGGCTCCATACCCAGATCGCCTCGTCGATTCAGACCCGGTTCGAGACGCTCGGTCTGCTCTCTCCGCAACCCACACACCCATAAAAAAGAGCATAGGCAGGAGACGGACAGCCGGTTCTGGCCCCGGCGGCCGGATCGAACCCTGAGAATCCCGGGAGGAGTTACGCCTGTGCCGGCACCAGCCCACCGACGACGCCCATCTTACGGAACTTCTGGTCGCGTTGGGCAAGGAGTTGATCGGTCGGGAGTTCGCAGAGGGGATAGAGGTGATTCGTGAGGGCCTTGGCGACCCGGTCGGACACGGCGCGGGGTTCGCAATGCGCGCCGCCCAGCGGCTCCGGAATGACTTCGTCGACGATGCCGAGGCCCACGAGATCCTGAGCCGTCATCTTCAGGGACGCAGCGGCATCGGGCACCTTCGCCGGATCGTCGTAGAGAATGGCCGCACAGCCTTCCGGCGAGATCACGGAGTAGACGGAGTGTTCCAGCATGAGAATACGGTCGCTCACACCGAGCGCCAGGGCCCCGCCGCTCCCGCCTTCTCCGATGACCACGGAGATGATCGGCACGGTGAGCCGGGACATCACATAGAGATTGCGGGCGATGGCTTCGGCCTGGCCGCGCTCTTCGGCTCCGATCCCGGGGTAGGCACCGGGCGTATCGATGAAGGTGAGGATCGGGCGGCCGAACTTTTCGGCCAAGCGCATCAGCCGCAAGGCCTTACGATAGCCTTCGGGGTTGGGCATGCCGAAGTTCCGTTGCATCCGTTCCTTGAGCGTCTTGCCCTTCTGGTGCCCGATGATCATGACCGACCGGTCGTTGAACCGGGCAAAGCCGCCGACGATCGCGCGGTCGTCCCCGAAGCTGCGGTCGCCATGCAGCTCCATAAAGTCCCGGCACAGCTCGGCGACATAGTCGAGGGTCGTGGGACGCTGCGGGTGGCGGGCGAGTTGGGTGCGTTGCCAGGGGGTCAGGCTGCCGTAGAGCTCGTGCTCGACCTGCGCCAGTTTGGTCCGGAGCTTCCGGATCTCGTCCTGCGTGCCGGCCTTCGGAGATTCGGCGGCCGCCAGCTTCTCGATTTTCTCTTCGAGCTCGCGGATCGGCTTTTCAAAGTCGAGATAGTCTCTCATGGTGTGCAACCCCACTAAGGGTCTTACCTAGGTCCCGGCTAGGATACCAAAGTAATAGCGCCCTTGCCTAGCACTTCTTCAATATCTGCCACAAAGTGCTCGCTGGGGGTGATCTTCACGTCCGGCAGGGGAGCCGTGTGGGCTTCCATGGTCGGTCCCAGCGCCATCACCAGGGACACGGACGAAGAACCTGGATACTTTTGAAACACCTGCCGCAGCATCGGCAGGCGGGTCGACATGGCCGGACTGTCGGCCAGCCGGATCGTCACTTTCGAGATCGCCTTGTTCTGCAATTCAGCGAGCGGCTCGATCTTGGTGCCGCGCAACTTGGTGCCCTTGTCGCCGCGATCGACGGTCCCCGTCAGCCGAACCACCCGTTCGGGGACGATCAACTCGGCGCTCTCCCGATACAGGTCGGGGAAGGCTATCACTTCCACCATCCCATATAAATCCTCCAGCGTCACGTAGGCCATCCGGTCGCCTTTCTTCGTCAACATGGTCTTGACGGCCGTGATGATCCCGCAGAGCTTGACCTCTTTTCCGTCGGGGACGTCGCCGACAGACTGGGTGGTCGCGGTCGCGAACAGACGAATGGCCGCCTCGTAACGCGCGAGGGGATGGGCGCTGATATAGAAGCCGGTCAATTCCCGCTCGTACTTGAGCAGCTCGCCCTGGCTCCATTCCGGCACGTCCGGCAACGCCGGTTCGTCCAGTGCCGGCGGGATACCGTCGAGCTCGTCGCCGAAGATGCTCGTCTGACCCATGGCCCGTTCCTTCTGAATGCTGGCTCCTTCCTCCATGGCCTGGTCGAGCACCGCCATGAATTGGGAGCGCCGCCCGCCCATCGAGTCGAACGCCCCCGCCTTGATGAGCCCTTCCATCATCCGCTTGTTGAGCTTGTGCAGGTCGACGCGCCTGCAAAAGTCGAAGAACGAACGGAACGGCCCCGATTGGTTTCGGATCTCGATAATCGATTCGACCGCGCCTTCGCCGACGTTCTTGATCGCCGCGAGCCCGAACCGGATGCCGCCGTCCACCACCGCGAAATGTTTCTGACTCTGGTTCACGTCGGGCGGCAGCACCGGAATCCCCAGCCCGCGGCATTCCGTGAAGTAGCCGACGATCTTGTCGGCATTGCCCATGTCGCTGGTCATCAGCGCCGCCATGAACTCGGTCGGGTAGTGGGCCTTGAGGTAGGCGGTCTGGTAGCACACGACCGCGTAAGCCGCCGCGTGCGACTTGTTGAACCCATACCCGGCGAACTTCTGGATCAGCTCGTAGAGTTTCTCCGCCTTCTTCTCGGGGATCTTCTTGCCCTTCGCCCCCTCCAGGAACTGGACGCGAAGTTTCTCCATCTCCTCCGGCTTCTTCTTCCCCATCGCGCGCCGGAGAATGTCGGCTTGCCCCAGCGAGAAGCCGGCCACCTTGTTGGCGATCGCCATCACCTGTTCCTGATAGACAATGACGCCGTAGGTGTCCTTCAGGATCGGCTCCAGCTCGGGCGTCTCATAGGTGATCGGGATCTTGCCCTGCTTGCGTTTGATGAAGTCCGGGATCAGGTCCATCGGGCCCGGCCGGTAGAGCGCGATGATCGCGATGATGTCCTCGAACCGGTCCGGCTTGAGGCCCATGAGCAAGTCGCGCATGCCGGAGCTTTCCAACTGAAACACGCCGGTGGTCTTGCCGGAGGAGAGCAGCGCGAAGGTCTGCGGATCGTCGAACGGCACCTGCTCGATGCGGAGCGGCGGCTGCCCGGGCCGGCCCTCGTTGACCAGGGTCTCGGCCCGGTGGATCATCGTGAGCGTCTTCAAACCGAGAAAATCGAACTTCACCAGCCCGATCTTCTCGACGTCGCCCATCGAATACTGCGTGACGATTTCGTCTTTGGGGCCCTTATAGAGGGGCACGTGCTCCGTCAGCGGCTGGTCGGAAATCACGACGCCCGCCGCGTGGGTCGAGGCGTGGCGCGCGAGGCCCTCGAGCGACTGGGCGACCGACATCAGCTCCTTGACCTTGGCGTCTTTCTCGACCAGCTCCTTCAGCCGAGGCTCCTGTTCGAGCGCCTTGTCGAGCGTGATCTTCAGGTCGTCCGGCACCAGCTTCGCGATCCGGTCCACCTCGGCATAGGGCATCTCGAGCACGCGGCCGACGTCGCGGATCGCCGCCTTGGCCTTCATCGTCCCGAACGTGATGATCTGCGCGACGTGGTCCTCGCCGTACTTGTGGATCACGTAGTTGATCACCTCGTCCCGGCGATCCATGCAGAAATCCATGTCGATGTCGGGGAGCGACACGCGTTCGGGGTTCAGGAACCGTTCGAAGAGCAGCGAGTAGACGAGCGGATCGAGATCGGTGATGCGCAGCGCATAGGCCACGAGGCTGCCCGCGGCGGAGCCGCGGCCCGGGCCCACCGGAATGCCGCGTGAGCGGGCGAACTTGATGATGTCCCACACGATGAGGAAATACCCGGCGAACCCCATCTTGCAGATGACCATCAGCTCTTCCTTCAACCGCACCTGGTAGGCCGATTCCGGCATCCCGCTCGGCCGTTCCTTGAGCCGCTGGGCCAGCCCGTCCTTCGCCAGATGTTCGAGATAGGTCTCGCGATCCTTGAAACCTTCCGGCACCTTGAATTGGGGCAGGTAGGTCTTGTTGAACGCCAGCTCGAGCGTGCAGGCCTCGGCGATCTTCACCGTGTTCGACACCGCGCTCGGCAGCTCCTTGAACTCGCGCAGGACCTCCTCGGTCGACTTCACGTAGAGTTGATCCGTGTCGAACTTCATCCGATTCGGATCGTTGATCGTCTTCCCGGTCTGGAGGCAGAGCATCAGGTCGTGCGGGCGGGAGTCTTCCTTCTTCAAATAGTGGCAGTCGTTCGTGCCGGCGAGGGGAATGCCGAGCTTCTTGTGGATCTCGAGCAACCCGTCGTTCGCGATGCGCTGGTGCTCCAGCCCATTGGCCTGCAGCTCCAGGTAATAATTGTCCTTGCCAAAGATCTCGCGGTATTCGCCGGCCACCCTGGTCGCCCCGGCCAAATCTTTTTGTCCGATCAGATACGCCACCTCACCGCTCAGGCAGCCGGAGAGGGCGATCAACCCTTCATGATGTTCCTGCAACAACTCCTTGTCCATCCGCGGCTTATAATAAAAACCTTCAAGATACGCTTTACTCACAAGCTTGATGAGATTTTGGTACCCCTTGAGGTTTTGCGCCAGCAGGATCAGGTGGTAGTAGTCGTTGTGAGCCAAACCGCTGTCCTTGGCGAACCGGCTGCCCGGCGCCATATAGGCCTCACAACCGATGATGGCCTTGATTCCCGCCTCCTTGGCCTTGCGGTAGAACTCGACCGCCCCGAACATGTTGCCGTGATCGGTCATGGCCACCGCCGGCTGGCCGAACTCCTTGACCTGCTCCACCAGCGGGTCAATCTGGTTCGCGCCGTCGAGCAGGCTGTACTGCGTGTGGAGATGGAGATGGACGAATTGGGATGACATGGAGCGAATGGATTGGGCGGATTCTAAGAGTGTGAGAGGGGGAAGTCAAACGTCGGAAAAGAGGGATCGTGCAGCCATGGCAACCCTGTGCTCCCGGAGCGCGCGCCAAGCATTGTATTACAGTGTGACACTAAGGGCGGCGCAACGTCGCACACCAGGCCTCATCATTCCTCTGAACAGCCCGCGATTCCCCCGGACAGAAAACGCATTGGCACATGTGACCTTTCCAATGAAGAAGGGAGAGTGACCGGCAAGCTTGGAAGGAGCATGACACCGGGTGGTTGATCGTTGGTCGCTGACCAGGCGCCATCGGCTATCGGCTATCAGCTCCGGTATCACGCGGCGCTATGCAACCATGTTGTGTGCAGGCAGTGCTACCTAGTGACTTCTGCCGTCTTGGCTCTGGTTTTTTCGGCCGATCGGCGGTACACTCCGCCCCGGGAAATCGGCCGGGCTTTGTTGAGGACTCTCGATGCCGCGCAACGATCAGGCCGTCCGTCTCTTGGTCGTCTTGAAAAAACTCGAAGCCTCGCGGCAGGGCCTCACGCTCCAGGATCTGGTTGAGTCGCTCGCACCAGGTTCCACCCGTCATCCCCGCACCCTGCGTCGGGATCTCGCCGCGCTCGAAGAAGCGGGCTATCCCCTCGTCACCGAACGCATCAACGGCCAGACCTGCTGGCGGCTCATGGAAGGGTTCCGCAACGTGCCGGGGCTGCGCTTCTCCCCCACGGAGTTGATGGCCCTGACCTTCAGCCGACGGCTCATCTCGCCGCTCGAAGGCACTGAACTCCACACCTCGCTCCAGTCGGCGTTGGGCAAGGCAGCCGCCGCGCTGCCGCCGCAAGGGGTGGCGCTGGTGCAGCAGCTCGACGGTACCTTCACGGTGGGGCTCGGTCCACATAAACGGTACCGCCAGCATCGCGAGACCATCGACCGGCTCAGCCGCGCGATCGCCGACAAGACCACCATTCAGATGCGTTATGACTCCGCCTCCCGCGGCCGCATCACCAGGCGCGAGGTCGATCCCTACAAGCTCTGGTACGCCTCCGGCGGTCTCTATCTGATCGGCTACTGCCACCTGCGGCGGGAGCCGCGGATGTTCGCGGTCGAGCGCATCAAGTCCGTCACGCCGACCGACCATCCCTATCAAGTCCCCTTGCATTTCGATCTCGACGCCTTCGTCCAGGACGCGCTCACGGTCATGCGCGGGCCGCGCATCGACGTGGAATTGGAATTCGACCGGCCCACCGCCGCCTGGGTAAAGGATCGGCTGTGGCATCCCACGCAGAGCACGAAGCGGGTGAAGAGCGGCGGCCTGCGCATGACGCTCTCGGTGGCGGACAGCCGGGAGTTGGTCGGCTGGATCCTGAGCTTCGGGAGCGGGGTGCGGGTGCTGAAGCCGGAGGCCTTGCGCGACGTGGTGAGAGAGGAGGCGCGAAAAATCGCGGCGGGAACCTAGGTCGACGCTGTGTTAGGAATCGGTCGGCGTGTACAGCGTCAGTCCAGGAATCTTCTTGAAATGGGCATCCAGTGTGTAGACTCGGCATTTGTGGGTCAGGGCCATGGCACCGATGAGGAGGTCTGAGAGCGGCAATGTCACCCCTCGTCTTTGGAGATCGGCAGAGAGGTCGCCTGCCAGAACCCAGACAGACTGGCTGACCTCCAGATAAGGGAGTGCGCGCAAAAGGTCGGTTAAGAGGTCTCGCTCACGGCTCGTTCTGCATCCCTGGAGAATTTCCGTCAAGACCACTCCGACCAGCAGGGCCTGATCGGCATCGATCAGTGCATCAAGGACGAGTTTTTCGCGGGACGAGGGACGATTGAAGAAGGGGATCCAGACGGAGGTATCAACGATGACCATGCCACCGCCGACGGAGAGTCGCCTGCCGTTTCAATTCAACATTCTCGCGTCGCAGCCAATCGCCGTCGAGACGGATCTTTCCGCTCAACGATTTGAGCTTGTCGAGTTTTCGCCGACGAACGAGCTCCGTCATGGCCTTAGTAATGGCTTCGGTCTTCGATTTTGCCTGAGTCGCTTTCATGACTTCCTGAACCAGGTCCTTGTCCAGGTTGAGCGTCGTGCGCATGGATCCCTCACGAAGAGTGATGCCTGAAGTGTATGCCTCACGACTGCATACGTCAAGAAGCGGGAGTGTGACCTCTCATGTCAAAACTGCGCGACAGGAGATGATGGCGGAAGGCACAAACCTCCAGATTTGTCAGGGGCCTAAAGAAACGCACGATGTCGTTCGTGAAATGACCCCGGATGTCACACTCGTTCGGTATCCTGCTCACGATCCTTGTCCACCCCTCTCCCCAGCGGGGAGAGGGGAGGGGCGAACGGAGGCGCCGATGAGATTCACAGGTATCCTGCTGATGCTGGCGGTCATCCTGCTCACGGGGACGACGGCTTGGGCCGACATGGGCTTTGACGGGAAATACGAGCGGGGCTACAACATCTTCACCCCCGCGAACCAGTTTCGGCCCGACAATCCGCTCAATCCCGCGCAGGCCTACAGCCCCGACAACCCGTTCAACCCGGTGAACCGGTACGACCCGAACAATCCGGCGAACCCGATCAACCAATACAATCCGAACAATCCTTTCAATCCGGTGAATCGGTTTCGGCCGGACAATCCGCTGAACCCGGCGAACACATTCAACCCGGCGGTGCCCTTCGCGCCGCTGGACAGGGGAAGGGGGAATCTCAAGTAACGATCAAAGGGGGAGGGGGAAGTTCTGAGTTCTGAGTTCTGAGTTAGGAGTTTCGCTTCACGCTTCACGAGGGAGAGGGACGTGGCCGAACTATGGTGCCAGCCACCGGACCGTGATCAAATGCTCGACGGCGTGAAATTCGGGATCGCTCGTCAGCACCGTTGCCGACAAGCGGCGGGCCGTGGCAATGCAAAAGGCGTCCGCATAGGAGACCGCATGCTCGCTCTTGATCTCCGCCGCCTCCCGCACCAATGGGAGATCGACTGCTACCAGCTCGATGGGCAATTGTTCCAGGAAATGAAGGAAGGCTGCCCATACAGGGCAGCGCGGATTTTTCCCACCCGGGCTCCTTATGAAAGAGACTGACCAGCGCGAAGCTATCGAGGACGAGGTTTTTGCTCACGGCGGGCTTCCTCTCGATGCTCGTGGCGGAGCCCGTAAACGGTCAGGGAAGCACGGTCAAACCGAGTCCTCGGAAGTCTTTATCGAATGTGAGGCAGGGAACGTGGTCGAGCAACGTCGTCACGATGACGAAGGAAATGGCATCGCAGAACGACAGACGATGATCGCGGCCGTACGTCAGAAAAATCTGTTGTGCCTCCTCCCGAACGCGGTCGCCATAGGTCACGATGCGAAGGGTCGGTGTCACGTCGCTCAGAAACGAGCGCGCCGCCTGGAAGTGACGACGATACAGCAGCAGCGTGGCCGTCTCGCTGATGATGTCCCACGTGGTGTACAGATCCGTCCCGGCACGCGCGGACTCCGCGGCCAGGGCCCCGGCTCGAATGTGATTCCGATCGCTCGGATCAAGGCAGGCGTAGAAGAACGAGGTGTCACAGAACACGCGCGCGGGCGGACTCATGAACGCGCGGAACCGGGGGCGGGATAGAGATGGTCTTTCACGCGAGACGAGATACGATGCAGACGGCCTCGCTGCTTCGGGAGCCGGGCCATCACGTCCAGCAGCGCTTTGGCTGCCGCACCTGGGGGTGGGCCGGCTTGGACAGCGCGGAGTTCAGCCACGACTTGGTCGCGGACGGTAATTTGCACGCGCTCGTCTGCATCCCGCTGCACGCGACGAACCAGCGCCGGCAGGCGTTTGCGCGCTTCACTGATCGAGAGTTTCATTTTGGCCTCCACCTAAATATGCCTGCAATGTACAACCGTGTACAGACCCTGTCAACCATCCACCGGGATTCCTAAGTCGGTTGACCATTGACGTGTTCTGGCGCGGATGACGAAGGACGAGTGACGCCTAGCCCATGTGGAACGAAGAAGCCCGCATCAGGTGCCGATTTTCGTTCACGTGCCCCAAGCTGTGGGAACGCTTACAGCCGACGACAGAGGCGAACGTCCGCTACTGTGTAGCCTGCGAGCGGAAGGTACATCTGGCGTTGACAGAAGAGGCGCTTGTGGAGCACAGCTTCCAGGGGCACTGCGTCGCGGTGCCGGTGGTAAGGGAGGGGCAGGCGAATCCGAAAGTGGATGATTCGAGGCCCTATATCGTGGGGAACGCGTTCCCGCCGTACGGCGGTGGCGAAAGCCTGGGCTGATGCTTGGGCTGAAGAGAGCACGCGGACGTGAAGGCCGCAAGGAAGGGGCAACGAGGAATCGGCAAGGGCATCATGGGACCGTGGCTCTGCTCGATATGGCGAGCACGTTCACAAACCTCGTGACAAACACGGTGTGGAGATGAACCCGGATGAATCAGGACATGCCATTCGCTGAATGGTTCGAACGCGCGGCCCATTTCAGATGCGCTTCGCCTGTGACCTTACGTGAATTCGACAACCCTCTCCCTCGGGGGAGAGGGCAAGGGTGAGGGGTTCTTGGCGGAGTTGCCGACCGGTCTAGGCAAGACCGCGATGGCGGTGTTGGGGTGGTTGTGACGCATGCGATCATTCAAGCTGCTTTCGCAATGGATAATGAATGATGGAGGGACACATGCCTAAGTCGTTGACTCTGAGCAAACTTCAGGAAGCTATTGCTGACAACCATGCTGCGATACGGCTGATCGTTCGGCTTCAGCCAGCTGGTGGGCCAGGGAGCAAGGTGTTTCCGCCAACCCATTCTGGCGGTGTATACGCGTGGGAAAGACGGCGGCTTGCCAATGGGGAAGTGGTCGAGACTGTGCTTCTTGATTCCGTGCAGTCTCAGGCCAATCGCATGGAGCAAGCGCTGCTCGAAGCGTATCGAGCCAATAAATTCAAGTTGCCATTGCTGCAGGTGGATTTCAGCAAAGATTTTCCGGACGTCGGCCCCATTACGACTCTCGACGCACCGCACCGGATCGCCGACGCAATCTTTCGAGACAGCATGCTAAACGGGAAGAAGTTCCGAGACTCGGACATCGGGCAAGCGTTCATTCAGGCCAATATCCGTAATGCGGCGGCGTTGTTTCAGTATTGCCCACATGCGCTGGTCTTCGGGGTATGGGATTCCACAGGGTCGAAGGGTGGCCTTGGGAATAAATTCCAACGTGCAGTCACTTCCGAGATCGTGGGAATTCGGGCAGAAAAGGGAGTGCACACGAGCTCGCGGATTGATCCATTAGGAATCATCAAGGCCGCGGAGGTTTATGAAACTGAAGACAACGATTGGACGTTAGAGCCTGTTAAGGCAAAGAAGTCTTCAAATGGTGAGCCAATCAAGGCCAAGCCATCAGATTTCCTGCACGGCAATATCCCACCAACTCTTGAGCAGGATGAAAGGACCCGCGCACCGATCCGTGGTGGCGTGACAATTGACCATGCCATTCATACGACGGTCATTTCCCTTCCGGCGCTCCGCAGGCTTCGCTTCCCACTGAATGGAAAAGACACAGAAGAAGGCAACAAGGCTGCTCGTACAGTGCTGGCTGCGCTGGCATTAGCGGGAATCGCACATCTACAAGAGCAAGGTTATGATCTGCGCTCACGGTGCTTACTCATTTCCGAGGGCAACCCGCCATTCGAGCTTATTGCAAACGACGGTACGGTTGAATCCTTTTCGCTCAAGTCTGATGAGGCTGATTCTCTTTTCGAAGAAGCTGTAAAGCGTGCGATAGAACGACAGCTGCCTTGGCAAAAGGAACCTATTTCGCTTACTCCGGAAGAGAGGCTGATAGAACTGGTGCGCAAGAGCCGAGAAGCAAAGAGCGGCGAGGGAGAGTGATGTCATGCTCGCGCTGGAAGTTGAATATTTGATGGGCCGCGTGCTTGCTGCCGGTCATCATGACCGGCGTGCGGTCGAATGGCCGCCACATCCTTCGCGTCTGTTTTCCGCATTGGTCGCTGCATACAAGGAGTGCGAACTAGGCGACGAAGCCCGTACGGCACTGGAGTGGCTCGAAGCGTTGCCAGCACCAGATATCTATGCGCAGCCACCACAACATGATGAGTTTGTTCGAGACGTGGCGGATCTGTTCGTTCCAGTCAATGATCATGAAAGCGATGAAAAGTCCGGGTATTGGAGTGGCCGTGTGAGCAGATATGATCTGCTCACGCAAAGGATCGCACGGTTGCGTGACGCCCTATCAAGGCTGGGCGGCCTTGACCAGGAAAACGGAAAAGGAGAAGACATCAAACAAGTAGCTAGGCTGGTGCAGGAAACAGTTAATGAGCGTGGTCTGGGTATTGAGACCGCAAAGAAAAAGTCTTTCCTGAAACAAGTAGAAGAACTGCTGGAAAACCCATGTGCTACTGAGGCTCGGCGCATTGTAGGCAATGTATTATCTGAACTCTTTGAAAGCAGGCAGGAGTTGCTAAAGGCAGCTTTGGGCATATTCCCGGATCAACGTGACCGTCAGCTTCGTTGGTTCCCAGCCTTTGCGCCCGCCGATCACCGCGTCTGGTTCACATGGAACGGGGGGCCTTACGCAGAACACTACGTCCAGGCCCTTCAGAGAGTTGCAGAAAATGTACCCTACTTGGGGCATTCCATGTCACCGGTTCGGGTACGTGTGAAAGACTCAGCACCTGCTCCTACCCTAATCCCCGACCCCAAGGGGAGAATCATGCTGCGAACAATCGGTCCCGGTCGGTTACGGCATCTGGAACACGTATATGAGTTGCGTAAAGCGAATGCGATGATTCAGCCTCATCTTGGTCATGTGACACGATATCGCGTAGCCACTCACTTGAAAGCTGCCATGCCGGCGAGCGTATTTCGACAGGCCCTGGTCTTTAGGCGTATAGACGGACCAAGTCTGTCCTTGGAATCCGTTGCCAAGCTGACAGCTACGGTCCGCAAGGCCGTAATGGCTCTCTTTCCCGATCCCGTGCCGGAGGCGATCTCCGGTCACACGGCAAATGGCGCGCGATTGCAACAGCCACATCTCGCCGTGGCGCCGCTGGCAGATGTAGGGCATCGGTATGCAGATGGCCATCTCATGGGCTTTGCGCTCTGGCTGCCAGCAAGTGCGCCTCCGAACATTTATGAAACGCTTGAGGACAGGCTACAGCAATTACATTCGGTGATGTTGGGCCGGTACGGGGTATGGAAGGTAGAACCTGTCACCGCCGACTTTGAAGTACGAACAGCAGCAGCTTTGAGGCTGGCGACCTATACCAAGGCTGCAAAGATATGGGCAAGTCTCACACCGGTTGTGTTCGGAAAGTTTCCGAGGCGGTATCAGGTAGGACCTGGGAAAGATGGAGGAAAGGTCTTTGCCGAGCTTTGCGAAATGATTGGCCTTCCCAAGCCGGCTGAGGTCCGATTAGGCCCAGTCAGTGCCTTTCGCGGGGTCCCCAAGGCATCGGATTTTATCCCCTCAGGGAAATTCTCGGATCGCTTTAGGGCGCACGTCTGGGTTCGGTTTGATCAACCAGTACAAGGCCCAGTGATTCTGGGAGCGGGGCGCTATCTGGGATTCGGTCTCTGTCGCCCTTGGTTTCGTGAGAAGCACCCATGAAGGCAGACGACTTCAAGGCGTTTTTTTCCGAGCTTCATTCTCCACCCGGGGAAAGGGACGAACAAACGAAATTTTGGCCTTTTCCTTGGCAAGACCAGCTTGCCAAGCGTGTGGCTGAGCAAGGCTGGCCGGGTGTGCTTGACCTGCCTACATCGGCAGGGAAGACTGCGGCTATGGATATTGCCCTGTTCCATCTGGCCCTTGAAGCGGACAAGCCGCCTACCAAACGGCAGGCTCCGCGGCGGATCTTCTTTATCGTTGACCGCCGGCTCGTGGTGGACGAAGCCTATGAGCGGGCTTGTCGGATTCGAGATCGGCTGAACGCAGCGGTTGCCGATGGACACGGCATTGTGGCCGAAGTTGCGCGGCGGCTTGTCACGCTTTCAGCGGAAGACGATGCCGAGCCTGTTGCGGTGATCCGGTTGCGCGGAGGGCTGCCACGGGAACGCGCGTTCATTCGCAATCCGTTGCAGCCTGCGATCATCGTCACAACCGTGGATCAAGTCGGGTCCCGACTCCTGTTTCGGGGTTACGGCGTCAGTGAATTCATGCGCCCAATTCATGCGGGACTGGTTGGCATGGATAGCCTTTTGATCCTCGATGAGGCGCATCTCTCACGGCCATTCGTTGAGACCTTACAGTGGGTGCGTCGCTACCAAAGTGAGTCTTGGGCTGAGCATGTGGTCGTCACACCCGTCACAGTTGTGCAAATGACGGCGACCCCGCCTCCTGGGGAAACGGACGTCTTTTCGCTCGAAGATGAGGATTGGGCGCACCCGTTCCTGGGGCTTCGGCTGTCTCGGACCAAGAAGGCCGAACTTCTGAAGCTATCTGGCGAAAGGGATAATCCCGAGAGGACGCGCCAAATCCTGACTGAGCGTCTCGTCCATGAGGCACGGTCGTTGATGGCCGCTGCTTTGAAAGACAGCTTTGCCCCTGTTGTCGGCGTCGTCGTCAATCGCGTGTCAACGGCCAGAGAGGTATTTGAACGGCTTCGCAATGAAGAAGGAAGCGACGCGGTCCTGCTTACGGGCCGTATCCGACCGTTCGAGCGGGATGAGCTGATGAAGGAATATTTGCCGCGAATGAAAGCCGGTCGGACTGCTGACGCAAATCCGCGACCGCTTTATGTCGTGGCTACCCAAACAGTGGAAGTGGGAGCGGATCTTGACTTTAACGCGCTGCTTACGGAAGCCGCGGCCCTGGATGCCCTGCGCCAACGCTTTGGTCGGCTGAATCGTCTTGGTCTGAGGGAACAGAGCCCGGCCGTGATCGTTTACACGGACCTTGGGAAGGCGGGTGAGCCTGATCCAGTCTATGGGGATGCCTTAGCCAAAACCTGGAAATGGATGGAGAACACAGCGGCCAAGTCAAAGGGCAAGAAGGGAAAGGAATCACGGAAGGTCATAGACTTCGGCATTCAGGTGATGCGGACTGTGCTGCCAAAACGCGAGGACTTTGCTAACCTGCTCACCCCTTCAGCACCAGCACCCGTGATGATGCCAGCGCACGTTGATCTGTTAGCGCAAACCAGCCCACCTCCAATGGTCGAGCCAGAGGTCGCGCTCTATTTGCACGGCAAGGAGACTCAACCGGAAGATGTGCAAGTCATCTGGCGTGCGGATCTATCAGAACCATTGGAGTCAATGAATGAGCAAGCGGCGATATCCACTGTCGCAGTGCTGCCCCCGGTCAATCTTGAAGCTCTTGCTCTTCCGGCCTGGACTGTCCGTGCCTGGCTTCGTGGAGTCGAATCGGCAGAAGTCTCTGATGTCGAAGGAGCATCGTCGCAGGACANNAACAGAGAGGTCGGATTCGGTATGCCGTACGCTGGCGAGGACCAGCAGACAGTCAACTGGTCAATCCCGACGAGGTTCGGCCCGGTGACACGCTTGTAGTTCCGGCTTCATATGGTGGAAATGACCGGTTCGGTTGGAATCCGGCCTATCAATTGCCAGTGGCGGACATCGCGGATCATGCCGCATGGCTACAACATGGCAGACATATACTGAGAGTTCACCCCAATCTTATTCCACAATGGCTTGAGAGTGAGAACGCATTCAATGCTGCCTCAACAGTTATGACCATGGTGTCCGATCTGTTGGCTCGTTACACGGACGGCGAGGATTTGTGTAATCTCTGCGATGAGCTGATTGAGTACCTTCTACCGTTGGCAGGCCTCAAAGAAAGCGTTCGTGAGACACTGACTGCCTTGAGGATAGGTCGCCGAGAGCTCGTCTACCCATCTGCCGAGAATCCCCAAGGGATCCTCTTACGATCGCGCAAATATATTGGAAAGGAATTTACCGACGAAGACGACGCCGCGTCGTTGACGCGTGAAGTGCAGCTCGAAAGCCACTGCAAAGGAGTTGGCGAACTCGCGCGGACATTCGCTGTCCATGGAGGACTATCCGACGAACTTGTAGGCGACGTGTTTCTCGCCGGTAAGTTGCACGACCTCGGCAAGGCCGATCCACGGTTTCAAACCTGGCTGTGGGGCGGCGACCACCTCTCCACAAGAAGGGCTGGAAAGCTCTTGGCCAAATCGGCAGCGTTGGACCCGCAGGATCGCACTGCTCTCCGCCTCGCCCGGGAGCGAGCTGGCTATCCTGCTGGTGCTCGTCATGAGTGCTACTCCGTCGCGTTGGCCAGCCGCCATACTCCACTGCTGGACGATGCGCATGATCGAGACCTGGCCTTATATTTGATCGGCGCGCACCATGGCCGTGGCCGGCCCCTGATGCCAGCCATAGAAGATGACGGAATCGAACGCCTCAAATTCGACTTCGATGGTCTGAATCTGGAGTTTAGCGGGGCTCATTACCTCGAAAGACTGAATAGTGGATGGTCAGATCGGTTCTGGCAACTGATTCGTCGTTACGGCTACTGGGGGCTAGCGTACCTTGAGACCATAGTCCGTCTGGCAGACCATCGCAGGTCAGAGTTGGGACAATGAAATGAATGGTTGAGCACACTGACATCAAATTAACCGGCCTTATCGGGAGCAATCCTCTGGGCGCGCTGGCGGCGTTCGGCCTGCTACGCGCGTGTCATGAGATTTCAGGACTGGCTTTTTCCAGCTTATCTTGGCAGTTGGAAGATGACTGGGTGGCGGTTTTGACATTGTCCCCTGGTCAAAGCGAGACGTCACTGGTGTCACATCTAACTGAGTATCTGCGAGCGAGAAGCTTGGAAGTCTTCACCTGGGGTGACGACGTCAGGGAGCAGCCCGAGTCTNNCTCAGCAGGCGCGCTACTGTGAGCGTCTGAATGCAGATTACTATGCTGCGTATGGCTCGGAAATGAAGGCCGACGGATCAAAAGGTCTTGTAAAACCCACAGCGTTTCATATGACTTCGGGTCAACAGAAATTTCTTAAAAGCGTTCGGGAGGTGGCGGAGTCATTACAAAACGACAACGAAGATGCGATCCGCGAAGCCTTATTTGGCCCATGGCGCTACCAAGATCAATATCACTCTCTCGGTTGGGATCCTACAACCGAACGTATGTATGCGTTGCGCCACCGAGCCCCAACAAGTGAACAACCTGTANNTTGAAGCGTTGCCGTTGTTCCCGACGGTGGTTGCGCGTGGAAGACTTAAAACGGCAGCGTTCACTAGGCAAGACGGCGTCGCTCGATTTGTGTGGCCGATCTGGACCAAACCCATAACTCTCGACTCCTTGAGAACCTTGCTAGTGACATCGGAACTGCTGGCAAGATCAGATCACTGGGGATTGCTCGGAAGGCGAGGAGTGGTTGCCATCTATGAATCGGTCCGCTCGGAATTCGGCCAAGGTTACGCAATCTTGCGTCCATCTGCCGTAGTGTGGAGTGCTGGGTAACTGTAAAGGCCTGTATCGGCCATTCTTCCCACTTCGGCCTTGGGCAGTTCGTGGCGGTTGTGGAGGGGCGGGCGCTGTGAGTCGTTAGGGGGGAGTGAGGAAACGGGCTGTCAGAGCAGATCTTTGAACCGGTCAGCGGAAATGTCGGCAGCCTCCAGGATCTGCTTCAACGTACCGGGTTTGATGACGTGATGGCGCGGAATAATGACGAGATGTTTCTCGTCGGTCATCGAAATATGTTTGCCTTCGCGAAGGACATAGAAGCCGGCGCGTTTGAGGGCTCTCACGACACGCTCATGAGAGACCTGCGGCAGATGGGTCATACGCTGACTTCGACGGTCCTCAGCTTCTTGAGTCGTTTGAGGTCCTCGATGCTTTCGAGATACGTCTTGATGGCGTCTTTGATATTGTCCAAGGCTTCTTCCTCGGTCTCGCCTTGGGAGACGCATCCCTTTAAGGTTGGGCAATACACCACGTATCCTCCCGATTCGGGATCTTGCTCTAGGACGATGGGATATTCCATGTGCGCCTCAGCGGGATAACGATGACACGCATTATAGCAGAGTGCGGGAGGGATGTGCGCAATCCGTGTGTGAAGTGAGGCACGGCCCCGTTCTTTGACAACTGAATAGCGAAAGGAGGGTGTGTATGAGTCTCGACAGTGGTGAAACGCCTCTCTCGGTGGCGGAGGAACCGCTCCTCCCGGTTCGGATGCTGAACGAGTTTGCCTATTGCCCCCGTCTGGCGTACCTGGAATGGGTGCAGAGCGAATTCGCCGACAGTGCCGATACGGTGGAGGGTCGGTTCCACCATCGCCGGGTGGATGCAGCTCCGAAGCGCGCGATGGGAGCCGGCTCCGGCGAAGTGGGCGCGGGTCCCCGTCCTCCTGATGAGGACGACGACACAACCATTCATCAGCGTTCGGTGTGGCTGTCGTCGGAGCGGCTCGGGATCACGGCGAAGATCGATCTGGTGGAAGGTGTCGGGCACGCAGTGGCACCTGTGGATTACAAGCGCGGCAAGCGCCCTCATGTGGACAAGGGCGCCTGGGAACCCGAGCGGGTGCAGTTGTGCGCACAGGGGTTGATCCTCAGGGACAACGGGTTCGACTGCGACGGCGGCTTTCTCTACTTTGTCGGCTCCCGAGAGCGTGTGGCCGTATCGTTCGACCTGCCGCTGATCGAACGGACGCTGGAGTTGATCACCGGTCTGCGGGCCATGGCGCGCAGCGGCGTGATGCCGCCGCCGCTGGTGGACAGCCCCAAGTGTCCGCGCTGTTCGCTGGCCCCCATCTGCCTGCCGGACGAGACCCGCGTCCTGCAGGCCGGCGACGCCGCCGGCGAGGCCGAAGAGCGGGTGCGCCGGCTGATGCCGGCCCGCGACGACGCCCTGCCGTTCTACGTCCAGGAGCAGGGCGCGCGGGTGGGCAAGAGCGGCGAGGTGCTGGAGGCCTGGCTGAAGGACCGCAAGCTGGGCGAGAGCCGGCTGTTCGAGACCTCGCACGTGGCCCTGCTGGGCAGCGTGCAGATCAGCACCCAGGCGCTCACCGAGCTGGTGGAGCGCGACATCCCGGTGGCCTTCTTCACCACCGGCGGCTGGTTCCATGGCCTGGCGCACGGCATGAGCCACAAGAACGTGGAACTGCGCCCGGCCCAGTTCCGGGCCGCCGACGACCCGGCGCGCAGCCTGGCGCTGGCGCGCG
>JRYJ01002145.1_pt1 | contig 26204 bp, 32 predicted proteins | sample 235371 | NCBI WGS metagenome assembly JRYJ01 (sample SAMN03074219, study PRJNA261477) | activated sludge metagenome | biome: Wastewater Treatment Plant; feature: Wastewater; material: Activated sludge; isolation source: activated biomass of a wastewater treatment plant treating hydrocarbon... ... | reverse complement strand
AAATAGGAGATGGCGTCCACGCCATTGATCTTCGGCATGCGGATGTCGCAAATCACCGCATCCAACATCAGCCGATGCTCGCCTTCGTTGATCACTTCGAGCGCGGGTTCCCCGTTCTCCGCTTCCACCACCTGGTACCCGGCCTTTTCGAGCATCGTGCGCACGACTTTTCGAATTCCCGGCTCATCATCCACGACCAGCACCCGACCATTTCCCGTCAAAGCGCCAAAGAACAAATCTGATTTGTACTCCGTCATGGCAGTTTCCTTTGTGCATTGTGAAATCATTTGTACGGTCTTTCCGCTCACTGTGAACCGAAGTCGTGGTCAGGTCGGGTGACTCATTCCGGCCAGAGTAACCGCACCAGCAACAGGGTCCCACCTGAAGTCAGCATGAGTAAGAGAAGCATGAGGATGTTCATGACCTGCTCTCCTGTTCTGACGATCGTAACGTTGCTATCACCTGGGGTAAGCAACATCTGTACCAGTCTGATATGGACTATGTGCTGTGCGGGAACCAGTCGGAAAAACCAATGGCTTGTCGTAGCATCCGGTCCCTTCTCAAGCTGACTGGCTTCATTGTTGTGGTCCAGCGTCAAGGTTGCAGGGAGTGAAGCGGTATCGAAACGGATACGCCAATGTATGTAATTCGATTCGGGCCTGGACCAAAGTGGGGAGTTCTGATTCTCAGCTTATGGGCGCGAGGTGTGTGCGGGAAGAGGAAAGACGGAAGGCTGTAGGCGATTTAGCGTTTATACACCACTTCCACTCTCGCCAGAAAATCCTTCAACTGTGCACATTGGTCTTTCAGGGTCGCGAAGTCCCTGGTCAGCGCCGCAGCTTCGAGATGATGGCCGATCTCGCTGATGCGCGCGAACCCGTACCCGCCGCCGTCGCCCTTCATGCGATGCCCGAGGAGCCGGACGGTTTCCAGGTCCTGCTGTTGCAGGCAGCCTTCCAGGGTGTTCAGATCCCGCCGGCGATTCTCGAGAAATCCGGGCACGATTTCTTTCAGGTCGGGATCGATCTGGACGAGAATGCGGGGGGCTCTCTGGTCCACGTGCGATGGCCTCATGCTGGGCGCGTCCTTTCGAAAGCGGTAAGCAATTCCAGTAAGGTGGCTTTCTTCAACGGCTTGGTCATATGGGCATTACAGCCGGCTTCGGCGATCTTGACGGCTTCTTCCTTCAAGGCGAGGGCGGTGAGCGCCACGATTTGGACCGGGGTCATGCCTTCCTGCCGTTCCCACTGGCGGATGGTCCTCGTGGCGGTCAGCCCATCCATGACCGGCATCTGCATGTCCATCAGGATCAGGTCATAGTGGCCGTGTTGGAACTTGTCCACGGCGATCTTCCCATTCTCGGCGATGTCGAGTCGGTGGGGGGTCTGTTTGAGATATGACTGGATGAGCAACTGGTTGTCCGCCGAGTCTTCGACGAGGAGGATGCGCAAGGGGCGTCCCGGCGCGGCCGCCGTCTGCGGTGATTGAGTTTCAGCGGGGGTGAGGGTTCCTTTGGTCCGTCCGAGCGCGATGCCGATGGTTTGGTACAAATCCGCGCGCTTGATCGGTTTCACCAGGTACCCGCCCAGCCCAAGGTCGTAGGTTTTGGCGATGTCGTCGGCCCACCGGTCGGAGGCCAGCATGATGATCGTCAGGTCACGCAGGGCCGGGTTGGCCCGGATATGTTGCGTGACCTCGAACCCGTCCATATTCGGCATCCGGCAATCGAGCAACACCAAGTTGAAGGGTTCACCAGCCTGCTGCGCGTCCTCCAGCACGGCCAACGCCTGTTCGCCGCTGTCCGCTTCGGTGACGACGGCGCCCCAGGAGTACAGCGCCTCGCGCAGGATGAGCCGGTTGGTGGCGTAGTCATCGACCACCAGACACCGGATGCCGGCCAGATTCATGAGCACCGGCGTTTTCGGCTTCGGCTCGAGGACCTGGACCTGCAGCCGCACCTGGCAATGAAACGTGCTGCCCTTGCCCACGGCGCTTTCCACCCAGATCCGTCCTCCCATGAGCTCGGCCAAGTGCTTGGAGATCGACAGGCCGAGACCCGTGCCGCCGTACTGTCTGGCAATGCCGCTGTTGGCTTGCGTGAAACTGTCGAAGATGGCCTCGAGTTTGTCAGGCGAAATCCCGATCCCCGTGTCGGTGACCGAAAAACGAATGGCGCCGGGCTCGTCGTGGTCCGGGTCGTTGACCACGTGCATCACCACGGATCCCTGTTCGGTGAACTTGATGGCGTTTCCGATCAGGTTCACGAGGATCTGATGCAGGCGGTTCGGATCGCCGATCAAGTGACAGGGGACGTCGCCTGCCAGATGGCAAGCCAATTCGAGACCTTTTTCGTTGGCCCGGAGGGCGAGGATTTCGCTCGTCTTGTCGATCAGCTCGCTCAAATCGAACTCGATGGATTCCAGATCGAGGTGGCCCGATTCGACCTTGGACAGGTCCAGAATGTCGTTGATCAGGCTGAGCAGGCTGGCGCCGGCGCGGCGGAAGATGCGGAGATACTTGCGTTGTTCCGTCGTCAGTTGCGTTTCCCAGAGCAGATCGGCCATGCCGATGATCGCGTTCATCGGGGTACGGATCTCGTGGCTCATGCTGGCGAGGAATTCGCTCTTCGCCCGGTTGGCGACTTCCGCGGCGTCTTTTGCGATCCGCAGGGCCCGCTCCGCGTCGCGCCGTTCGGTCGCCTCCATGGCGAGGCTGACCATGGTGGCCAGCGAACTCGCGAAGTGCTCGTCGTCGACTGTCCACCGGCGGGGCCCGCCGACGTGTTCATGGCAGAGCACGCCGACGATCTTGCCCTTGCGGCGGATCGGCACATCCAGCATGGCGCCGATCCGGAAGGGGATAAGGTAGTCCTGCGCGAACTCGCGGGTGCGCGGATCGCGCCGCGCATCGTGCGCAGAGATGGCCTGCTCTTCCTGTTCAAGGGCCCGAAAGTAGGCGGGGTAATGATCGGCGTCGAGCAGGGTGCCGGATGAGTGGGTGCCAGTCGAGAGGTTGTACTGATCCAGGAGCCGAATCGACCGACGATCCTGTTCGAACAACCAGATGCCCAGGCGTTCAACCTCCAGTGCGCGTCCGCCCGCCCTCGTAATGGCCTGAAATGCCTCGGCAAGCTGCCCGCTGTGCAGAGCATCGCCGGTGGCTAATTGCAGCAGAGCATTCTGCTGCGCCTGCAGGCTGCGTGTCCGACGTCCGGCTGGCGGAGCACGGCGGGTTGCCGATGCGGCGGACGCTCCGGTGGAAGCCTTCTTCTCCGGCCGCTGAATTCCTTTGTTCTGTGGACGTTGACGATAGTGCGAAGACTGTTTCGCCATGCGGGTTCCGCCTGCTCGGTCGCGGTGCTGCACGTGTCGCAGGCCGGTGCTCGGCTGCCCATCGCCGGAGCAGGCGGGATGGCAGCTCCGCCCTGGCTGTCGAACCGTGGTCGGGTCAGTCCTTGGGCGTGTTGTGCACGAGCGTCAGGACACCGGCCTGCTTGGTCCGATTCCGTCCTTCTTGCTTCGCTTGGTAGAGCGCCTGATCCGCCGCGCGAATGAGGTCGGTGGGGGCCGCCACGCGACTGGGCACGGTGGTCGCGAACCCCAGGCTGATCGTGACCTGTTGCCCGTTGGGGTGCTTGATTCCAGCCTCAATCACCTTCCGTCTCAACGAATCCGCGACCTGGGCCGCGCCTTCGACGGTGGTGCCGGGCAGCACGACGACGAACTCATCGCCGCCATATCGGGCGACCAAGTCGCCGGGGCGGTTCACATGGCCGGAAATGAGTTGGGCGACCTGCCGCAGGCATTCGTCGCCGGCCTGGTGGCCGTTGCTGTCGTTGTAGGTCTTGAAATGGTCGATATCGAGCATGATCAACGACAGCGGGGTGGATTCGCGCGCGGCGCGGCGCCATTCCTGGTCGAGGAAGTCGTCGAATTGACGGCGGTTGGTGATGCCGGTCAGCCCGTCGAGGCAGGAGAGGCGAAGGAGCATCTGATTCGCTTCCTGCAGCTGGCGCATGACTTCCAGGAGTTCTTGTTCACGGGCGCGGCGGCGCTCGATCTCATGCACGAGGCGAAGGACGCAACGGACACGGGTCAGCAGTTCGATCTTGCTGAGCGGCTTGGCCACGTAGTCGATGGCGCCGGCGGCGAAGGCGAGCTGGAGATCAACGGGGTCCGTCTTCACCGTCACCATGATGATGGGGGTGTCGCGATAGCGTTCGACGGCCTTGATCTGCCGGCAGGCTTCAATGCCGTTGGTCGACGGCATGACGATGTCCATCAGGATCAAGTCGACCCGTCCGGCTACGTGCTTGCCACCGTCGAGTCCGAGCATGCGGAAGGCCGCCGAGGCGGATTCCGCCACGTAGGTCTCTTCGTAGCCGGCGTTGGTCAGGATCGACTGGATCAGCAGGCGATCGTCCGCCGAATCATCGACGATCAGGATACCCATGGGATGGTGACTCCGTGAGGTCGTTGTTCAGGCGAAATGCTAGCAGCTAGTCTTTATAAACTCCAGGATAAAGCTTTTTTATGCAGGGGGTACAGAGGCCGTGACTGAATTCGGCCTCGGAGTGTTGTTGCAAATATTCTTCCAATTGCTGCCAAAAGCCTTGATCGTTCCGAATCTTCTTGCACGACGCGCAGATCGGCACCAGGCCCTTGAGGACTTTGACCTCGCGCAGCGCCTTTTGCAGGGCTTCGTTGCTGCGCCGCAACTCCTGTTCCCGGGTCTTACGGCAATCCATTTCCTTCTTCAGAGTCAGGGCCGAATTGACGCGGGCGAGGAGTTCGACACTGTTGACCGGTTTGTTGATGAAATCCATCGCGCCGGCGGCGAAGGCCGCTTGCAGGTTGCCGAGGTCGGTCTTGGCCGTGACGACGATCACCGGAATGTCCCGAAGGTGGTCGAAGCTCTTGATGTGACGGGTGGCCGCGACGCCGTCAGTGCCCGGCATCAAAAAGTCCATCAGAATCAAGTCGATCGGGTGGGTTTCCCCCTGTGGGGCGTCGGTGCCGAGTTGGGCGTACGCGGACGAGGCCGAGTCCACGACGATGAGCTCCTGGTGCCCGGCTTTGGTCAGCATGGACTTGAGCAGGAGCTGCTGGTCCGGAGAATCGTCAACGATCAGAATGCTCATGACAGACTCTTACGTGCATGGCCAGATTCGTGAGGACGTGAACCGGTCCTCTGGGAGCAGGCGCCGAAACGCGCCGTGCCCGAGGTTCCGGGGCAGGTTCGGTATCGGCGGAAACGCAGACGAGATTAAGTATAGCAGCTAGGTCGGCGGCTACGGCTGCAGCCTCGATTTGACGAAATCGCTGACGACCTTTCCATCCACGGTTTGGCCGGCGAGACGGGCCATCACGGCCTTCATGACCTGGCCCATATCCTTGAGCGTGGAGGCGCCGGTTTCTTTGATGACGGCCTCCACCTGACGGGCGACCTCCTCGGCCGAGACGGCTTTCGGGAGGTAGGATTCGATGATACTGATTTCCTGGCGCTCTTTGGTGGCCAAGTCCGTGCGGTGACCCTTGTCGAACTGGTCGGCCGCTTCTTTGCGTTGCTTGATGAGAGTGGTCATGACGCGGCTCATTTCCGCATCGTCCAGGTCTTTCTTGAGCTCGACCTCTTTGTTCAGCACGGCGGCCTTGATCATGCGGATGACGTCCATGCGGAGCTGATCGCGCGATTTCATGGCCAGTTTGAGGTCTTCACTTAAGCGGTCTCGTAACGACATGGCGTCCTTTCGTTCGCAGGGGAGTGTGCACCGGCAGGATAGCCGGTTCGACTAAGGCAGTCAACGAGGTGCGGCTCGGGCCGTTTCGGGTTGAGACTGGGGGGCCGGTGCTCCATAATACGGCGGTGCGTCCAACGGCACGATCAAGGAGGGGAGGAGCAGGATGAAGAGACCATCAAGAGCGTGGGTGATCGGGACGTTCTGTGCGGCACTGGTGACGGCGGCGTTTGTGCTGGGCTGTTCGAGCGACAAGCCGAAGCCGATGGCGCAGCCATCTCCAGAGCAAGTCAAGGGCAACGCCGACCGCGCTTTCGACAAGCTGAAGCAGGAAGAGCGCGAGCGGAAACCGGCCGGCATGTAGGCGCGGTTGGCCGTGGGCGCCGGTTTACGGCGTGACGCGGGGATTGCGGCCGGGAAGCAGCGCGGCCAGCGGTTTGATCAGCGGCAGCTCCCACACCAAGTGCCGATGGGGCGGGAGGGTGAGCCGGCGGGGTTCACCGAACGTTCCCAACAGGGATGCGGCAATGACAAGCCGGAGCAAGCCGGACAGGAAAAAGACGAACGGGAGATTCGACGCCGGCGTGATGTCCCACAACCCCAGGTGGAGCTGCGCCGGCATGATAGTGGCGAGCCAACTGCCGGTCAGGGCGCCGATCCCCCAGCCGATGGCATTCATCGCATTGGCCAAGGCTACGCCTCTGGTGCGTTCCTCCGGTCTGAGGGAATCAAACACGTAGTTCTGCAGCCCGAGCGAGAGTCCCGCCCACACGATCCCGCCGAAAAAGTTCACTCCCAGAAGATACAGATACTGCTCGCTGACCAGGTAGGCCATGGGCAGCAAGGGCACGGTGAATCCGGTCACCAGGAGCATGTTCTTGTTGCCGTATCGATCGCCGAATTGCCCCCAGGGCTTCAGGGTCGTGAACTGACCGAGGATGCTGGCGGCCATCCACCCCGCATAGTGCAGATAGGTCCAGTGCAAATCGCGCAACAGGTAGATGACGAAGAAGGGCCCCGAGATCAGCACGGCCCAGTGGACCAGGCCCGAAAACAGCAGAAACCGACGAAAGTCCGGGGTTGTGCAGGTGAGGAAATGGCGGAAGCCCTCCGGTGCCTCGATGGGATGCGATGCCGTTAACGCCGCCACCTTGGACTGGCACCGGATCGCACCGATGCGGGCCGCCGCGGCGCCCAGGAAAATCACCACAAACCCCAACCAGCTGAGATTCCAATGCTGCCCCAGCGTGAGGATCGTTCCGGCCACTCCCAGAGCCAGGAAGCTCACCAGGGCGGTGATACGCGCCCGCTGAGCGAAATAGGTCCCCCGTGCGTCCGGTTCGACGAGATCGATGAGAAAGCTGTTCCACGCCGGTGCCGTTGCATGACCCAGTGCAAAATACATGATGGCACAGGCGATGAGGACCCAAGAGCCGTGGCTCGGGAGAAAGAGCGGCAGGGCCATCAGCGGCAGCCAGCTGGCGGCCTGCGCTTTCCCGCCGAGTGTCACCAATCGACCCGGCATGCGGAAATATTGCAGGATCTTTACCGAGAAGAGCTGGGACGCCATGCCGACCAACTGTGGAAGGGCGGACAGAATACCGATCTGGACGGGCGAGGCGTGGAGCAGCAGTGCGAAGGCGGAGAAGTAATTTTCGCCACCCCCCTGTGCCGCCGCCTGGAACGCCGCATCCCGAAGGCCATGTTCCCGACAGATGCGTGTACGATCTGTCTCTGGCGGCTGGTCGGCCTCAGAATCGGCAGCGGGTGCGGCGGCTGGCGGTGCGGACAAGGGATTCATGGAGGTATGAACGTCGTCCGGATTATATCAAACGGGGTGGTCCTTGTGTCTTCATCGGTCGCTTCAGAGGGTGAGTTGACCCCCTAGGAAACAGTCGGTACGATGATAAACATGGCTCCGTTCCTCACACACCATCTCCTGCATCGTCTGGCTTGCCGACGCTACGGCCGGCTGACACTGCTCGTTTGCCTTGCAGTCGGGGCCTGCTTGCTGTCCCAGCCGGCGGAAGGGAGGGATCTCCTGGTGCCGAAGGAACAGGCGTCGACCGAGTTCGAGCCGACCGAGGCCCCTTCGATGGATGTCCAGCAGAAAGGTGTCCCGCAGTCGCTCTTCACCTGGATCAAGATGGCCCGTGGGTACGAGGTCGAATGGGATACCTTCGGCCGCAAAGGCTGGTATACACAGGATCCGCGTCTGAAACCGATCGATCCCGGGACCAGCGTCTTCCCCCCGGGCACACCGGCCGTCTACATCGTGTTCGAAGTGGCTCCCCTCGAAGATCCGGCCCAGTTTGCAGCGCAGGTATTTCCAATCGGCTTAGACGGCAAGGCGGGCGACCAGCCGTTGGTGAAGGACAGTCTGGAAGTACCGGGCCACGAACGGTATGGGTTCCTCGAACTCAAGCGGCCCGGCGACAAATGGCCGCCCGGGAAGTACCTCGTCAAGATCTACATCACCTCATTGGGGCAGCAGCCGTTCCACGCGGTGAATCAGGTCTTTACGATGCGCTTCTCGGTGGCGGACCAACCGGGTTCCTCTTCCCAGCCTGCCGCTACCGACTCCACTCCACGTTGAAAATTTCGCCCGGCCTGGTCTACCTTCTCAGGAACTCAGCTGAAAGGAAGGCCGGCGGCAGTCGTCTGTCGTCCCGGGGAGGCAAACATGAAAGAAACCGATGCGGAAAAGCTCGCGCTCCTCTACGAGCGGTTTCGGGATGTCTGTTTAGTGGAAAAGGAAGTGTGGACGGAGATCTACATGCCGCGCACGTTCAAGGACGGCACCGCGGTGCGGACGAATATTCAAGACCGATATGAAGTGGTGATCGACGATGCGGCGGTCGAGGAGACGTTGGAAGCCAATATTCCCCTGGGCAAGGCCGCGCTGGGCGCGGCCATCCAGGAGTATCGGAACCACATTTCTTTTATCAAGAAAACGTAAACCTACGCCCCCACCGCTGCCCCTCCCCAAGGGGGCAATGGTGAGCACTCAGTTTTTCGCCAGGTACCGCTCCACGTCCTTCACGATTTCATCCGCGAGGGGTTTGGTCCGGTGATGGTATCGGGCGACGACGTTCCCTGATCGGTCGACCAGGTACTTCTGAAAATTCCACTCCACTTCGCCGGGGAACGGGCTCTGCTCGGTCAGGTACCGATAGAGCGGATGCTTGTCGTCTCCTTTCACGCTGATCTTGCTGAAGAGCGGAAAGCCGACGCTGTATTTCGTGAGGCAGAACCCTTTGATCTCCTGGTTCGTGCCCGGTTCCTGCTGGCCGAAGTTGTTGGCCGGGAAGGCCAGGATTTCGAGGCCGCGTTCCTTATAGGTCTCGTACATTTTTTCAAGGTCGGCATACTGCGGGGTATTCCCGCAGAAGCTCGCAGTGTTCACTAGCAACACCACCTTGCCTTTGAATTGGCTGAGCGCAACGGGTTTGCCGTCGATGTCGTCGAGCGTGAAGTCGTAAATGCTTGCGGACTTCGCGGCCATCAATGTCGCTCCTTGTTCGGTCGCACTGGCTCCCTCGAGGCTGACGAGAAGGCCGAGTCCGAGCCCTGCGAGAAGCCCAAGCACCAGCACCTTCCAAGAACAGGTCGGGAGTTGCGCCGGCATGGTGATACTCCTCATGGCTAGAGCCGCTGGAGTGCGGCGACCCGGTCTTCGATCGGCGGATGTGTGGCAAACAGGTGCATAAAGCCGGACGCATTGCCCGAGATCTTCATCGTGGCCAGGGGGTCCTGGGCCGGGTATTGGAACTGGGCACGGTTGACCCAGCGGTCGATCGCTTGCAGCGCCCCGATCATCGATTCCTTACCGTAGACCTTGGCTGCAAACGCATCCGCGGCGTATTCACGGCGACGGGAATGCCAACTCACCACCACCATGGCCAGGATCGACAGCACGACCTGCAGGACGATGTAGACGACGAAGGCCAGGATCGGGTTCCCTCCTTGCCCTTCCTCGCGATCCCCGCCCTGGGGCTGACCGATCATCTGATACACGAAGTTGCTGATGTAGTGCACGAAGGTATTCATCAGTCCCGCGAGCACGGTCGTCGTGAACATGTCCCCATTGAACACATGACCCATTTCGTGCGCCAGGACCGATTTGACTTCGTTCTCCCGGAGGTTGGACAAGAGCCCGGTCGAGACCGCCACCATCGCGTTGTTCTTGCTCGGGCCGGTCGCGAAGGCATTGGGGTCCGGCGATTCGTAGACCCACACCTCTGGCATATTGATGTGCAGCCGCTGGGCGATTTCCTGAACCGAGCCGTAAATCACCTGCTCCGCGTGGGTGCGCGGCTGGGTAATCTGGTAGCAATCCAGCATGGCTCGGGCCATTTGCTTCGAGAAGAGCAAGCTGATAAAGGCGCCCCCGAAGCCGATGACCAACGACCACACCAGCAGTTCCTGACTGAACGCACCCCGGACGTCGATGCCGAACGCCGGCAGGACGACGTTGATTAGAATCCGACNNGAATCCGAACCGTGATCGACAGCGTGAGGTAAATGAGAAAGTTTGCGATCAGAAAGAGCCCGATGCCCTTCAACCACTTCATGCGATTCCTCCTTCTTGCCCTCTCCCCCCTCCTGAGTCATGCTACAGGGAGTCGTGGGCGTTGGATGTCATTATACCGGACGTGTGACGGAAATTCAGAGGGGGCGGGATGGGCTCCCACCACACGCCTGGTTCAGATAATACCGTCCAGTCACTTAGTCAAGTTGCGCCGCAAGGTGTGTCAGGTTGCGCACTTCCGGGTGTGCTCCGTATGGTCGGAGCGATATGCGTGTGAGGAGTCGGTTGACCCGACAGGACCCTTCTGCTAGAAGAGGTCCCATGCTGACGGTCATGCCGGAACCGCTGCGGATCGGCATCGGGTTGCTGGTGGTCATTTTGCTCAGTCCCATGTTGCCGGCGGCGGCCGAACAGGCCCCGCAGGTCCCTCCTCTCTTGGTGCCGGTCGATCAGCGCGACGGCGTCCAACGCGCAACGGTCATCCTGGATAGCTATTCCTACACGCCGCACCACCTCATCGTGCAGTCTGGCAGGCCGGTCGAGCTGGTGTTGACCAGCATCACCAGCATCACGCCGCACAATTTTGTCTTGAAGGACGACGCCGTCGGACTGGCGATCGAACGGGACGTGGGTGCGGGAAAGACGGTGACGGTACAGTTTACCCCGACCAAGGCGGGGACCTATCAGTTCTTCTGCGACAAAAAGCTGCTCTTCCTGCCGAGCCACCGTGAAAAGGGCATGGAAGGCAAGCTCGAAGTTCGATAAGAAGGTCGCTCCACGGCTACTCAGTCTTCCAGGCACGAGCTGCTCCGCGGCATCCTCAAGCAGGTGTCCCGGTCCTTTTACCTGACGCTCAACGTATTGCCGTTCGATGTGCGTGATGAAATGGGTTTGGCCTACCTGTTCGCGCGCGCAGCGGATACGATCGCCGACACGGACCTCATCGGGAGGGAACGACGCCTGCAATATTTGAAGCAATTCCGCAGCCAGTTCGCGACCGATACGGTACGCATGTCGGAGGTGGAGGCGATTCGAGCCGCGCTTCTGCCCCATCAGAAGGAGTCGGCCGAACGGGTCCTGCTCCAGCGGTTGCCCGATTGTTTCGCCCTGTATGAACAGTTCGACGACGGGGATCGTGAGAGGATCCGGTGGTTGATGGGTATCCTGCCAAACGGGATGGAAATGGACCTTACGCGCTTTCCCGGTGATTCGGCAAAGGACCTGACTGCACTGGAGACGGCCGAGGATCTGGATCGATACACGTACTATGTCGCGGGCTGCGTGGGCGAGTTCTGGACGCGAATGGTGTGTGCCCATCGACAGGCGATGGGCCATTGGGACGTCGCTCGCATGGCCGCAATCGGCGTGCGGTTCGGGAAAGGGCTTCAATTGACCAACATCGTCAAGGACATCGCGCGCGACCTGCATCGGGGTCGGTGCTACGTCCCGAAGCCGATGTTGCAGGAGGTAGGTCTCGCACCCGAGGATCTGCTCAAGCAGGACAGCTTGCCGAAATTCCGGCCGGTGCTCCTGCGGCTGATCCGGCAGGCCGTGGAGCATCTCGATCAGGGCTGGATGTATACGATGGCGCTGCCGCGGTTCGAGATTCGTCAGCGGTTGGCTTGCATGTGGCCGATCCTCCTGGCAGGCGAAACGCTTAAGCGTGTGGCCGTGGCACCCGATCTCCTCAATCCTACCGTGAACATCAAGGCGCCGCGCTCGGTGGTCTACCGTGTCATGGCCCTCACCACATTCACCGGCGCTTGCGGCTACGTCGGCACCGCCTACTGGGGCCGCCTGCGAAAACAGATTGCGTAGCTGTCGTAAGCCGCATGTGACTCTCAAAGCACTTTTCTCAGATCAGAACGTCGTGTCAAAAACCGTGTCAGGGCATGAACGGATGCACGGCGAGGGCTGTGCCATCGTGGCGGATGCTGGCCAGGTGCCCGTATGGGAAACAGCGGCGGTATGCTGCCGAACAGGCAGCGTTTTAGAGGATCCCGCGGGGATGAAAAAGGGTGGCTTAGGGGGCAGTCCAAATGCGGCGCATGATGGCGCACCCGAGTCCGTGAGCCGTTCGTCAGCTCTCCTCTACTTCTTTTGCGGCTCCAACAGCTTGTCTCCCTTTCTGAATACCCCATAAATCGCTTGTGACGGACAGGCATCGAGGCACAGCCGGCAGGATTCCAGGCAGCGGGCCGCATCGAACTTATAGGGCGGGGTGGAGAGCCAAGCCCCGGTGGGACAGATCGGGACGCAAATCGCTTGGTGGGTGCAGCGGTCGGGATGGCGCACGAGGTGGTCGCGAACGATCATCATGGGTTTGACTCCTTCGAAGAGACCTTGCGAGAAGATCTCGAACATGTTCTTTTTCGGAATGCTGCTCACTTCCACTCCTTGACGAGCTCTTTCAGCCGGTCCTTCAACTCAGGGATTTGTTCCAGATTATTGTGGATCGCTCCCAATATCTTTTCCAGGCGGGCCGACCGAAGGGCTTCGATGTCCTTTTGGACCAACCGGTCATACGTCGCGTAGAACTCGCGGTGCTTCGGCTCCAGTTGGCGGCGGCTCACCTGCAAGGCTTCACCTAGTTCGTAGGGCTCGGCGGCCAGGGGCGGCGCGACCAGCAAGGATCCGTCCGTACACACCAGGGCGGCGGCCCCCGCTTTCCCTTTGAGCGGCATGACCGCTTCCACGGTCTTCCCGGCGAGCTGTTCCCATCTGTGTATCAGGCCGGGAAAGGCTTTCATGCAGGCCACCTTTTCCATATTGGCCTTCCATTTGTCGTCGGCTGGCATGGTTACCTCACGCGTGTCCGAACGGATGCCGTGGACTCAGGGCTTGAGCGGAGAGAGCAGCGGAGGCGGGGCCTGGTCGGGCATCAACAGCCGGTGGACGACCTCGCCCTTCATGATGTGGCGTTCCATGATTTCCGTGACGTCGGCTTCCGTCGTGACGCGATACCATACGCCTTCGGGATAGACCACCACACTCGGTCCCTGCGCGCAGTAGTCGAGGCAGCCGGCCTTGTTGGCCCGGACGATGCCCTTGAGGTTGAGCCGTTTGGCCTCCGCCTTGAACCGGGCGTGCAGGGCCTCGGAGCCCAGTTTCGAACAGCTCCCACGCGGGTCGTCGGGTTCTCGTTTGTTCGTGCAGACGAAAATATGGCGTTTGTAGCCGGTCATGGTTGTGTGAAACGGGCGTCCGGCGGCGACCTACGCGCGAGCGTGCAGTTGCTCGATGAGCTGTTTGACATCCGACAGGTTCAGGAGCGGCGACTTCGCGGATTGGGTGCCGGCGATTGCAGCGATTTCCTGAAGCCGCAGTTGCGCGCGCTGTTTGGCCTCCGGTTCGGACACGGCGGAGGCCTGCCCTTTAGTCAGCTTGTCGAACTCGGCCCGAATGTCGCGGAAATCGCGCTGAAGGTTCTTCAGCATCGAGCAGGGCTCGCAATACCATTTCGGGCTTTGGTCGGCCGAAGGGGAGAGGCGGTCATAGGTGCGTCCGAAGAAGTCCTTGCCCAGCGACAGTTTCATCAGCGGGGCGCCGGTTGCGCCGCATGCGTTGCAGGATCCGGGATCCATACTGGTTCGTTCCTCCCAAACACGGTGATCGGTGGGGGCGAATCTTACCGCACTGTTCTTGGCCGGGGCAAGCTGCGCGGGTCGGGGACGGGGCCCGGTGATCTGTGTATAATGCAACAGGAGCAGGAGCGGCCGGCGAACGGGGAGGGCACCATGCGCATCGGCGTGCCGAAAGAGATCAAGGATCATGAGTACCGCGTCAGCATCACACCCGACGGTGCGCACACGTTGTCCCAGGCGGGACACGAGGTGCTGGTCGAGCCCTCGGCGGGGGTGGGGAGTGGGTTCGGGGACGACGAGTATCGACAGGCCGGCGCCAGGATCGCTCGTTCGAAGGAAGATGTGTTCGCCCAAGCCGAGCTCATTGTGAAGGTGAAGGAACCACAGCTTTCGGAGTGCGGATTGTTCCGGCCGGGCCATGTCCTCTTTACCTACTTGCACCTCGCCTCGCTGCCCGAACTGACCAAGGCCCTCATTGCCGCGAAGATCACCGCCATTGCCTACGAGACGGTCGAGGCCAAAGATGGGAGCCTGCCGATGCTGCGTCCGATGAGCGAGATCGCCGGACGGCTCGCGGTCCAGGTGGCCGCACAGTATTTGGAGCGGGCGTATGGGGGCCGCGGAATGCTGTTGGCGGGGGTGCCGGGAGTGGCCCCGGGGAAGGTCGTCGTCATCGGCGCCGGGGTGTCCGGTGCCTCGGCGACACGAATCGCCGTCGGCATGGGCGCACAGGTTACGGTGCTGGACCTGAACGTGCAGCGCTTGCGGGAACTCGATGATCAGTATCAGGGCCGCATCGTCACGCGTGTCTCCAGCCCGACGGTGGTCGAGGAGGAGGTCGTGGGGGCCGATGTCGTCGTCGGGGCCGTATTGGTCCATGGCGCACGCGCTCCGAAAGTTGTGAGCCGGGCGTTGGTCGCGCGCATGAAACCCGGATCGGTGATTGTGGATGTGGCGGTCGACCAAGGCGGGTGTTTCGAAACGACGAGGCCGACGACGCATTCGGACCCCATCTATGTGGTGGATGGCGTGACGCACTATTGTGTGGCCAACATGCCCGGGATCGTGCCGAGGACGTCAACGCTGGCGTTGACCAATGCAACGTTGCCCTATGTGCTTCGCTTGGCGTGTGAAGGAGTGACCGAGTCGATCAGGTCGGATGCGGGACTGGCGCGTGGCGTGAACGTCACGGATGGCAAGGTGACGTGCCAGGCGGTTGCAGACGCACACGGCTTGCGTTTTACCCCCCTGTTGTAAGAGAATCCGCACTTCGTTGCCCGGTTCTGCCAGGTCGGGGCGTAGCGCAGCCCGGTAGCGCACTGCGTTCGGGACGCAGGGGTCGGAGGTTCAAATCCTCTCGCCCCGACCACACCGCGCTTGCGAGGTCGGCCTCCTTCCGATGGATCTTGGAGGCCGAGTAAACCCCTTCAGGTGGTGTTTGTCTTTTCCTCGCTCGACCCGGAGCCCTTATGATAGCTCTTGGCGACGGGATAAAACCATCCAGTGATGGCTCCTCCTGGTTTCCTCTCTTCATCGCCGTCGCCGGATAAACACCTCAAGTGATTTGTTCTTCCTAGACCTGCTCGTTCCCGCCGGCTCATCCGGCGCAGCCGCTCTTCATTGACGCCGGCGGATAAACTCCTCCAGTAGGGTCCTTTTCGTTCTGATCTCCCTTGCGAGGGTGTTGATTGGTCTTCCGTGGCGTGGTTCTCGCGGAGAGATCATCCCAGAGATCGGTCGTCGGATTCGTCGTTCCTCGTCGCCGCTGTTTTCCATCTCCGACTTCAGTCCAACCCCCTCCTCAAGTTGTCCCGGCGAACAGCCGATTCTTCTAGGGCTGATCGACTCGAGCGGTCGCGCTTGATGTGCGCCCATTTCGCAGCGGCTGCAACCGCGGCCGGCCCGCAGGTGACGCGCGTCAATCCGTTACGCACTCCTACGTGGATGACGGCAGCGGAGCACATTGCATCGGCACAAACTTTCAAAAAGCGTGACGAGGCGTAGGAGGTGTGAGATTATCCTGTCCAGGGCACGGGGCTCCGTGCGGGTCGGCAAACGCCGCCGTATGAGTTCAGGCAAGCCATGACCGAAACGGGAAGGCGCCAGCGAGTTCGTGCCACGATTGTTGTGAGCGGACGCGTGCAGGGAGTCGGGTATCGGGCCTTCTCACAACGGCAGGCCGTGTCGCGCGGTTTGGCCGGCGGGGTCCGGAACCTCGAGAGCGGCCAGGTCGAACTCGAGGTCGAGGGCACCAAAGACATGATCGAGGACTTGTTGCAGGATCTGAAACGAGGGCCGGTTGGAGCCCATGTGACTCAGGTCCAGGTTGAGTGGTATCCCGCCACGGATCGGTTTCACGACTTCCACATCTGGTATTGAGCTACTCATTATGGCACGACGCGCCACAGCGCTGAGTCACGAAGACGACGACGAGACGACGGCGGCCGCGGAAGCCGGGGATTCCGGAGAGGAAAACCAACCGGCGGAATCCGAGCGCTCGGAAGGTCTCGACACGATCAAGAGTTATCTGCGCGAGGTGCGCCGCTCGACTCTGCTGACCTTCAAACAGGAGCAGCAACTCGGCAAGCGTGTCATGGCCGGCGATGAGGCGGCCCGTCAGCAGATGATCGAGGCCAATCTCCGATTGGTCATCAGCATTGGCAAGCGATACATGAACCGGGGGTTTCCCTTCGCGGACATCGTCGAGGAAGGCAACCTCGGCCTCATCAAGGCCGTCGAAAAATTCAATTACAAGCGGGGCTTTCGATTCAGCACCTACGCGTCCTGGTGGATCCGCCAGTTCATCGAACGGGCGATTATCAACCAGGGGAAACTGGTGCGATTGCCGGTCCACGTGGTGGAACGGCTGAACCGCTATCTCGGGAAAGTCGAGCAACTCGTGCATGAGCTCGGTCGCGAGCCGCGAGCCGACGAGGTCGCGGCCCGGATGAAGACCAGTATCGAAGAGGTCGAGGACCTCAAACAGCTCGTGCGCACGACGTGCTCCCTGGACAGCCCGATCAGCGATCGCCAGGACACGTTTCTCCGGGACGTGATCGAAGATCCCCTGTGTTTGTCGCCCGCGGATACCACCGAAGGAGTCATGCGGCGGGCGGAGATGATGGCCTGGGTGAAAGAATTGCCCGAAAAAGAGCGGATCGTCATATTGGCACGGTTTGGACTTGACGGCGCAGAGGCGCGGACGTTAGAAGAGATCGGCCGCGAGATGGGATTGACTCGCGAGCGGGTCCGGCAGATCGAAACGGCCGCGCTGGTCAGGCTTCGCGGAATCATCGAACGAAAAACCATGAAGCGGGGGGATCTCCTATGAGCTTCGCCCGCACCGACCGTGTCTATGAACTACAAGGCTTTGATCCGCGAAGTTCCCGACTTTCCTAAACCCGGCATTCTCTTCTACGACATCACGACCCTCCTCAAAGACGCCCGCGCATTCCGGTCCATCGCCGACGAGCTCACGGCCCGTTATGAGGGCAAGGGGATCTCGAAGGTGGTCGGCATCGAGTCGCGGGGCTTTATCCTCGGCGGGACGTTGGCGGCTCGGCTGGGGGCCGGGTTTGTGCCGGTTCGGAAGCCCGGCAAGCTGCCGGCCGATATCTACGAGGTGAAATACAACCTGGAATACGGGTCCAGCTCGCTGGCCATCCACCGTGATGCCGTCACGATCGGGGAGCGAGTGCTGATCGTGGACGACCTGCTGGCGACGGGAGGCACGGCTGCGGCCACGGTTCACTTGATTCGCCAACTCGGCGGCGAGATCGCCGGCCTGGATTTCCTGGTCGAGCTGAAAAGCCTCAACGGGCGGGAACGCCTGGCGGGGCAGGAGGTGCATTCGACGATCGTGTACCCCTGATCCCCAATATCTTGTGGATTCGGAGGGCTTGTCAAACGACGAGTAGCGTGATATATCAGCCGAACTTTTGCGCCTAACCCTCATTACGAAAGGTCATGAGACTCTATGGCGACGAAAGTCCAAGCGAAGAAAAAACCGACAACGACGAAGGCAAAGGCCCCCACTCCTGCCAAACCTGCGGCGAAGGAGCGGCCGGCGCAGGTGGTGACCGTGATCGATAAGGACAAAGAAAGCGTAGCAGCCCGCGTAGTTGCCGCGCTGGCCATGAAAGAAACGCCCAAGGAGCGGGAGGCTCGGGAACGCCGCCACGCCGCTCTGCAGCAGATGCTGCTCCGCAAGCGCCAGGAGATCCTCCGCGAGATCGAGGGGAATCTCGGGCAGTCACTCACCGAGGATCAGCAACGTCGCTTGGAGTCGGCGCGGGACGTCGGCGATCAGGCCTTGATGGATCTGGAGCGCGAGCTTGGCATCTCGCTCATGGAGATGCGGAACCGGAAGCGCCAATCCATCGACGAGGCGTTGACCAGGCTGAACGAGGGCACGTACGGAATCTGCGCGGAATGCGGCGTTGAAATCAGCGAGAAGCGCCTGGAGGCCGTGCCATTCGCCAAGCTTTGCGTCCAGTGCCAGTCGCAACAGGAACTGTTGGAGAAAATCGAGAAGGAAGAGGAGCGCGACTAGCGCTCACCAGCCCGACACGGTGCCGCCTCGACGCGCGCCGCTTCCCGCCTCCGTTCTGACGATCCAAGTCTGCGTTGCTTCCGTCTTCCCTCCGACCTGTCTTGTACTCGTGACGCCATGACCCAGCCGGGTGCCAAAGCGGTGGTGCTTCTGAGCGGCGGGCTGGATTCGACCGTCACCGCCGCTGTCGCCCGCGATCAGGGCTACGAACTGTATTGTTTAACCGTGGCCTACGGCCAGCGGCATCGGGTGGAGGTGGAGCGGGCTCGGGCGGTGGCCAAAGCCGTGGGAGCAACCGATCACGTCGTCTTGGATGTCGATTTGCGGGTGTTCGGCGGATCGGCGCTGACCGGCGAGACCGCCGTCCCCAAGGATCGCAATCACAGGGAACGGAGTGCCGGCATCCCCGTGACCTACGTGCCGGCGAGAAACACCATCTTCCTCTCGCTGGCCTTGGCCTATGCCGAAGCGAAGGGGGCCCGCGCGATCTACTTCGGTGCGAACGTCCTGGACTATTCCGGGTACCCGGATTGTCGGCCGGAATTCATCAAGGCGTTCGAAGCCGTGGCCAGGCTCGGGACCAAGATGGGGACGGGAGATCAGGCGATCGAGATCCGCGCTCCGTTGCTCATGCTCTCCAAGGCGGAGATCATTCGGCGGGGGCAGGCCCTGGGTGTTCCGTTCGAGCTCACGCACAGTTGCTACGACCCTGATGCGCAGGGAATAGCCTGCGGACGGTGTGATAGTTGCCTGATCAGACGGGAAGGATTCCGACAGGCGGGAGTTGTGGATCCGGTCCGGTATGCGATACCCTGAGCGACAGGTTCACAAGTCTTCTGAGCATTGGTCCATTGTTCATAGAAGAAAGGGATAATGGTTCAATGAACACATCCGCAATGTAGGCCGAATGTCTCCTGAAGAATTCTTCATGTATCTGACCATCGGGCTCGTGATCGCGGTTCCGATCGCGGTACGGGTCTATCGACGACTCACGGTGAGTCGTACGACGGAGATGTTGCGGCAGGAGCTGCGGCAGCCGGCCCCGGTTCGTGATGTCCGTTCCCCTCAGGGCCAATCGGAGAAACTTTCCTGATGGAGCGTCGAACTCGGGTCTTTACAGCTGGCATGCGGTTGGCGACGGTGGTCATCAGCCTGCTCGTGGCCGGGCTGGCTGCGTGTGATTCCAATGCGACCAACCCTGAGGCGGCGAAACCCTCCGGTTCGGCGACGCCGGCGGAGGTACAACCGGGAGAGGCCAAGTTTGCCGCTCATTGCGCGGTCTGCCATGGAGCGCGCGGGGTGGGCACGAGTCAGGGGCCGCCGCTGGTTCACAAGATCTACGAACCCAATCACCACGCCGACATGATCNNAAGTGACGGCCGGTCTCCCGGCCACTCGTCGAACGTCCTTCCATATTCTCCACGAATCAGTACGTAGTGCATCTCCCTCCTATGTCCACGTACGTGCAGTATTTCCCTGGTTTGACAAGCCGCGCCTGCGGTTCGTAAGGTAACCTCATGGCGTGTCCGGAGCGGATGCGACCCACTGAAGTCGGGAGGGGCGATGCTCGCTGGCCGGTCCTTATCACAGGAGGGAACCATGAGACAGGGAGTCGGGTCGATGTCGGGGGTCATGATCGCAGTGGGAGCCTTGTTGCTGGCGACGGGGTGTGTCGCGATTGAGGCAGGCCATGAAGGTGTGTTAGTCGAACAGCCGTTCTTCTTCGGCCATGGCGGCGTCGACCCGGTTCCCTCAAAAACGGGCCGAGTCTGGGTCGCACCGACGACGAAGGTGGTGGATGTCGATATCCGTCCCGTGCAGTATTCCGAACATTTCGACATCATTTCCGCCGAGAATGCACCGGTCTCCTTCGATGCCTTTATGATCGCGAACGTCATGGAGGGGCGTTCGCCGGAATTGATCAGCCGCTACGGGTCGAATTGGTACCAGAACAACGTCAAGGAGGCCTTCCGCACCTTCGTGCGCGAGGAGGTGCAGAAATATCCGCTCTTTCAGTTGACCACGGATCCTACGACCAGGACCAAGCTGCAGGACGCGATCGCGCGAGAAGTCCAAACCAAGCTGATCGAGAAGCAGAACATCCCGGTGCGGCTGAACCGGGTGGTGGTCGGCAGCATTCTTCCGCCCAAGGGCGTGGTGGAGCAGACCACGCAGACCATCGTGCAAGAGCAGCGCAAGATCACGATGGTCGAATTTCAGAAGGCGGAGGAAGCGCGGGAGAAAGCCGAGAAGCAGCGCGGGATCGCCGACCGTGCCTACCGGGAATCCCTCGGTTTGACGGCGCCGGAATTCGTGGATTTACGCCGGATCGAGGTGCAGAAGGAGATCGTGCAACATTCACCGTCGGCCCTGACGGTGATCATGGGCCTCGAACGGTTCGGGATCAATCTCCCGCCCCTCTCCGCGGACAAGTAACGATCCCGTGGGCGGGGGAGTCCGGCACCTGCGGCCTCCCTCGCCTCCCGGTCCGTTACTTCACGACCCACACCCGATACGTTTTGGTGTTGAGCGGCTTGGCCACTTTCAGAGTGCCGACCTCGCCGGGGTTCATCACGTCATCGCCGGCGGCCGTCCGGCGGGCCGGGTAGCGCGTGCTCCGGAGGAGCGCGCCCTGGTCGTCATAAAAGTCCACCATCACGTCCGCCGCTTCCCGCAGGCTTCCCTGATACGCGGTGCCCAGCCAGTCCAGCCGTTTGAGGGCTTTGTAAACGATCACAATCGTGCCGTCGGCATCCTCCCGCACGCTGAGAATCTTCAACGCGCGATTTTGGTCGATGGCGGTCTCGGTGCCGCCGGTGGTCTGGGCGATCAGCACGCGTTCGACCTCGTCGGGCTGAAAGAAGGCCTTGACCTTGCAGTACACGGTGCGCCCCTTCTCGCTCTGCTGGACGATCTGCTGGTCGGTCACATATTTCGTGGCGAGCGTGTGCACGAGGTTCTTCAAGAGAGTCGAATCCACGATCGACGCGGTCTGCTCACGGACAGCCGCCGTGCGGCTCACAGCCTGATGCAACGCTTCCGTACAGGCCATCTGCTTCGCCTCGGCCGCCGTTTCCGGTTCATGATAGGTATAGCGGTAGTCTCCCGTGATTTCGATGCGGTCGTTCTGAGCATAGGCAGGCAGGGGAGCTGCGAGGACCAGGCTCTGGGTTGCGAGGAGCAGCAGCACGCCGATTCCCGGCACGGATACCAGCGGGGTCATACAAGCCACCTTCCTTTCCGCGGCAAGGGAGCAGTCGCTCTGATGGTCTGCGGCGAGGCTGATTTCATGCTACCACGCGCTTGGAGGAGCATCAATGCGCGCGTAGGCGCGTCTTGCGCATCACAAGCCTGCCCTGAATCCGGAAAGGAAATCTCTTCTCTTTGCTGTGTTTCAGGAGGTACCGGGCCTGGATGCAAGTGCTTCACCTAATACCGAAAGAAACCGGGATCCGCTTGGCGTATTTTGTCGACATCGCCTTCGGCGGAATTGATGGAAGACTTGCTCAGGGATTGAACTTTGCCTGATCTGTAGCCAGTGATAATCTACCGCGCCACGAACTTCACCAGCGCGACGCAGCCCATGTACAGGACCAGTGAGCCGACCATCGAAAGCCAGAACCCGACGCGCTCCACGCCCACAATCATGCAGACGACGTATACCAGCCAGGGCGGCACGAACCACAACAAGTTCTTGGCATAGCTGACGAGGTGCTCGCTGCCGCCGTTGAGATAGATCAGGATGAACGTGGCACCGGTCATGGCGGGGAAGGTGCTGGCGAAGGCGGCGAGGAAGGACCGGCCTTGCGAGCCCAGATAGGTCGAGATACTGACGATCGTGCCGCCGAGCACAAAGTACAGGACATACTTCACTGAATACCCCATCTGCTCCTCCGTCAGTCACTCCGAAATGCAGACATGGCTTCCTGTTCGATCCGATCGCCTTCTCCGGTATACCGCGGCGAAAAGTGGAAGACGACGAGCTCGCGCACCCTGGCTTTTCGTGCCATCAGACCGGCCTGTCTGGCGGTCAGATGGTATCGCTCGCCGGCCTTGTCCGCATCGCGGTCCAGATAGGGGGCCTCACAATAGAAGATGTCCGCTTCGCGTGCAAGGTCCACGATCTTTGCCTCGTTCTCTTGGTCGTAGCGGGCATCGACGACATAGGCGATCTTTTGGCCTCGGCTGATGGTGACGAAGCGTTCACGGACCTCGCCCAGCACGAATTCCCGCTCCTCCTTTTGATGCTCGAAATAGAGCGTGGCCGTAAATCGAAAGTCGTCCGGCTTTCCTTCCCATAGGTACTGCTTCACTTCCTTGAGCCAGTAGCCGACGGGGAGCCCGGCGTCGTGAAGGCGCTGCTTGTTGATGTTGATGTGAAACTGTTCCTGCAGGGCGTATGCAAAGGAGGGAATGCGATGATTGAGTGCCACGGCCTGTACCGTGAACATGGGATCTGCGAGGATTGGGAAGCGGCCGGTGCCGGTTCCCGGATCTCTCGGTCGCTCCGGTTCGTCGTGCCGTTCAAACCCGTTCGTGGCCAGAAAGGAGGCCGACCGGATGACCGCCCCATGGAACTCTTGCACGCTGATGGTCAAGGGATAACCGTCCACCAGGTTCCACGTATAGCCGTGAAGTTTGCCTTGAACGTTGTCGATGAGGCCGGGCGGTCCATAGAGCCGCAGGGTTTTCCCCCGTCCGAGGGCGACGCGGAGAATCGCATCGAAGCCGATGAAGTGATCCATGTGCGTGTGCGAGATGAAGATGTCGTTGGCGCGAAGCAGCCGCGTGGGACCCAGGGCATGGTTGTCGCCCAGGTCGAAGAGGAGGGCCCGTTTCGACCAGCGCACTTCCACGAACACCCCGGGGTCGCCGAACACGTCGTTGACGAGGTAGCTGGAGAAGGAAGGATTCATGGGGAATCAGTTGATTTGTTGATCTGGTGATTTGTTGAACTGTTGAACGTGAGATTGAGAATTCAATCAACAGATCATCAGGCCGACCGATTCAGACATTCTAGCTCAGTACGGCTCGCATGACGCTGTACAGCACGATCACCTCGACGGCGTGGGCCACGATGGGCGCGGCGAGATTGCCGAGCCGGATTCGCAACGTGCCCCAAATCACTCCATCCCAGACGGCGATCCAGTGGAGATGACGAAAGGTTGCCACCATGAAGGGATCGAACGCAAACAGCAGCGCGCTGCCCACGACCGCCAGGGCAGGGGAGAGGCCCAGGGCCTGCAATCGTCCCAGCACGAACCCCCGAAAATTCAATTCCACCATGCCGGCGATGAAGCCGATGAACCACGGCATCATCAGCCAGAGGGGGATTGCGGCATGCGGGGTCTGGGTGAGAAAAGTATAGTCGTAACCGAGGGCCGGAACCGCCAGCAGGATCACGGCCAGATTGAGCGCACCCAACGTCAAGCCGACGCCGACCCCAAGCTGTACAGCCGCGACCCCATGCGGGGCTGCGAGTCCGAGGCGCGAGAGCGGGGAGTCGTTCAGACGACTCCAGATCGCGAGCGCGCCGTAGGCACAGACTTGCGGAAGGAATTGCACCGGCCGCAGCCCTTGCCACGCGGTCGGGGCGGCATAGAACAGCGCCGTCGCAAGAATCGGCACCAGCGCCAGGCCGGCACCCCGTTCCGATCGTCCTGTTGCCGGTGTCACTACACCTGTCCGGAGCCCGCTATTCCAACTTGAGGTTGTAGCGTTCCAGCGTCGTCGCCTTGTTCCGGGCCAAATTCGAGAGCGATTTGTTGTAATCGACGATGGCCCGCAGCTCGTTGCCCTGCGCCGTCGCCAGGTCGCGCTGGAAATCGAGGACGAACCGCGTCGTGCTCAAGCCCACCTTCAATCGTTCCTGCTCCGCCTGCAGCTGCTTCTCGGCCATAATGCGGGCGGAGCGGGTGGTTTCGATCCGTTTGAAGTCGGTCTGCACGCGCCGCACCGCTTCGCGGACTCCCACGATGATCTGTTGCCGCACGCTTTGCAGGGCAGCCTGCGCGTTGCGCGATTCCAACTGGCGCTTGTTGTAGTTGCTGTAGGCGGACCGGTTGCCCAGGGGATAGCTCAAGACCAATCCGGCGCCGTAGTTGTAGAAGTCGCCGCCGAAGTTCCGCTTGACCGAATCGCCGTAATCCGACCCCAAGCCGGACAATCCCATCGTGCCTTGAAAGGAGAGCGTCGGGAGCAACTGGTTCTTCGCAAACTTCACGTTTAGGTCGCTGGTCTCGACGTTCTTGCCGGCCTGGAGAATTTCGGGACGGCGCTCCATGGCCACGTCGATCGCCTCCTGCAGGCTGATCGGCTCCAGCGAGGTGACGGGCGGGTCCGTCGGAATCAGCCGGAGATCCTGCCGGAGGTCTTCTTCCGCCGGGTTGAGGAGCCGACGCAATTGATCTTCCTGATCGCGGATGGCTTTCTCCGCGACCAGGATCTGTTCCACGCGGGAGGCGACGGCCGCCTCGGCCTGCAGCACGTCGACGATCGACATGACCCCGGCTTTGGCTTTGGCGCGGTTGCTGGCGAGCAGCTCCTCGGCGGCCTTCAGCGCGGCCTGCGCCACCTTGAGGTTTTCGTTCGCGAACACCAATTCCCAGAACGTTTGTTCCACCGTCGTGATGACGTTGAGGACCCGATCCAGGAAGACGTGTTGCTCGACCGTCGCGTTATTCTGCGCGATGTAAATGAATGTCTTGTTGATGTCGGTGCCGAAGTTCTTGAGCAGCGGTTGCGTAACGGTCAACGCGAGACCGCCGGTCCATGCGGGATTGAACAGAAAGGTATTCGGTCCGCCGACAAAGGTCCGCTGCGGGCTGTAGTTCAAGTCGAAGTTGGCGCCGCTATAGAGATTCTGCGTGATGTCGGCGGTGACCGACGAGTTGTTTTGGTCGAACTTCGTGATGTCCTGCAGGGCTGCGCCCGTGAAGCCCAGCACCGGCCGATTGAGCGGCGACACCTGGCGGTTGTACTGGCCGTTCAAGCTCACCGTCGGATCGAACTTGGCCTGTTCGATGACGATGTCAGCAAGCCGGCTCTCCTTCGTTTGGCGCCCGATTGTGATGTCGAGATTGTTTTGCAGGGCCCTGACCACGGCGTCGGCGAGCGACTGGGCTTCGCGCCGCTCGGAGGGCGCGGGTTTGGTGACCTCCAGCCCAAAGGTCGGTGGGACGGCGCCGAGGACCGGGATCAGGGCACTGCCCAGCAGAGATACGCACCTCTTGAATCGTCTGGTCATAATAAACTCCTTGATGCGGTACCTTGGTTGGCCCATACTGGTGGCGTTCCGATGGTGGAGGCGTGGTATCACAAAAGGCGGATGGTGTCTACGGCCGGGGAGGACTGACGCGTGAGGAGTAGGTTCGTCGCAGCCTGTCTCGCGGGGTTTCTGCTGCTTTGGGCAACCCCGCCTTTATGGGCTCTGTCTGTCTCCGGGGTACGGGGGTTGGGCGGCGGGGTCGCACCGTTGTTCAACCTGACGGGACCGGGCAACCTCTACATCGATAATCAAGGTACACAAGGGTACATCTACAATTTCGGGAATAATTTCGAGTCCTTCAATTTTCGGAATCCCACCACGGGTCAGGCCTGGAGCGGAGCCATGATGACTTTGGGGCCGCAGTTGTCCATCGGTCTGATTCAAGGCGCCAACCAGATCGGTTCCCCGCTGGTGTTCCCTCCGACTCCCCGCGATGTTGGGCCTGTGCCGCCGATTCAGTCCACCATCCTGGACGACATCCCTTAGCAGGATGCTGAAGAATTGCGCGGGGTTTGTTCTAATCCAGCGGGAGG
>JRYJ01001172.1_pt1 | contig 26526 bp, 20 predicted proteins | sample 235371 | NCBI WGS metagenome assembly JRYJ01 (sample SAMN03074219, study PRJNA261477) | activated sludge metagenome | biome: Wastewater Treatment Plant; feature: Wastewater; material: Activated sludge; isolation source: activated biomass of a wastewater treatment plant treating hydrocarbon... ... | reverse complement strand
AGCGTGCGCCCGCGCATGAAGGCCAGCGGCGCGATCTCCAGCGTGCCCTTCTCGAAGGCCTTGGTGACGCGGTCGAAGCCCATCAGGTCGTAGAGCGCGTCGTACAGCGGGCGCAGGTAGGGGTCGACCTTCTGCGCCAGGTCGCCGGGCAGGAAGCCGAGCCGCTCGCCGGCCTCGACCGCCGGCCGCGTGAGGATGATGCGCTGCACCTGGCTGCGCTCGAGCGCGTCGACCGCGCAGGCCACCGCGAGGAAGGTCTTGCCGGTGCCGGCCGGGCCGATGCCGAAGGTGATGTCGTGCGAGAGGATGTGGCGCAGGTAGGCCACCTGGTTGGGCGTGCGGCCGGTGAGGTCGCTGCGCCGCGTGTGCAGCACGATCTCGGCATCGTCCGCGGGCAGCGCGTCGGCCGGCGTGGCGGCGCGCAGCGGCGGCGCCTTCAGGTCCGCCATCGCCTCGACGAGGGCGAGTTGCACCTGCTCGGCGGGAATGGCGCGGCGCGCCCGGTCGTACAGGGACTGCAGCAGCGCCACCGCCCGCTCGGCCTGGCGCTTGCCGCCCTCGACGCGGAACGACTCGTTGCGCCGCGTGATGGTGACGTCCAGCGCCGCCTCGATGCTGCGCAGGTGCTCGTCGAGGCTGCCGCACAGGTGGGCCAGTCGCGCGTTGTCGGGCGGGATGAAGGCGTGGCGCAGGATCACGTAGTGTGCGGGACGATGTGAAAGCCGACATTGTCGCGCCAAGCGACACGCGTGCGTGCCATCCGACCGCCTGCGGCGAGAGGCCATCCTGCACAATCGCCCGCCATGGTCCGCGCCCGCCTGCTCCGTTTCGCCACGCGCCTCGCGCTGGGCGCGGCACTTGCCGGCGCATGCCTGGCCACGGCGGCCGCGCCGCCGGGCACGCAGCTGATCACCCAGGCCCTCGCGGTGGCGAGCACCGCGGAACGCTTTCCCGAAGGCGACCCCGGCGCGACCACCGTGCCGCTGCCGGACGACTGGGCCGAGTCGACGCCCCGCCACGAGGGCAGCGTCTGGTACCGGGTGCACTTCGATCCGGGCCAGGCGCTCGACCGCAACGACCTGCTCGGCCTGTACGTCGCACGCGCCTGCAGCGGCCTGGACGTCTACCTCAACGGCCGGCGCATCCACAGCGGCGGACCGAGCGGCAAGCCGCCCGCGCGCGACTGCCACTACCCTCACCTCGTCTCCCTGCCCGGCGGCCTGGTGCTGTCGCAGGGCAACGTGCTGGACCTTCACGTGCGCGGGCATGCGCTCGCGCAGGTGGCGTCGAGGGAACGCGCCGGCGGCCTGTCCGTGCTGCGCGTCGGGGCCTACGACGAGATGGCCGCGCTGCAGGACGAGGCGGTGTTCTGGAACTTCACCGTGGTGAAGATGGCCAACCTCGCGCTGGCGGTGCTGGGCGCGCTGATGGTGCTGCTGGCCTGGCTGAACCGGCGCGACGCGCCGATGGGCTACTTCGGCGCCATGGCGGTGGGCATGGCCCTGCTGTCGGCGCGCCTGTGGTGGCGCGGCGTGCCGCTGGACAACGCCACCGTCGAATTCCTCGTCTGCCTCGCCTATGCGCCGGTGCTGGCGCTGGCGGTGCAGTTCATGCTGAGCTACGCCGGCGTGCGCTCGCGCCTGATCGAGGCGGCCCTGCTGGCGCAGTGCGTGGTGCTGCCGACGAGCCTGCTGCTGGCCGGCCCGGGCCGCCTGTTCGCGATGATCAGCGCCTGGTACCTGGTGCTCGCGGCGCAGGCGCTCGCCGCCATGCTGCTGCACCTTCGCATCGTCTGGCGTGACCGCCGCAGCGACTTCTGGCCGACGGCGCTGGCACTCGCGGCGACCGCCGCGGTGCTGGGTCAGGAGCTGGCCGTGCAGCGCGGCTGGCTTGCGCCGCCCGCCCGGCCGTGGGCGCAGCTGCTCATGCCGCTGATCCTGGTCGCCTTCGGTGCACGGCTGCTGGTGCAGCGCGCCAGCGCCCAGTCGCCCGCCCCCGACCTGCGCTACCTCGTCGATGCGCGCGTGCGCGAGATCAGCGCCGAGATCGAGCGTGCCCAGGCGGAGCAGGCCGAGGCCCGCATCGAGCAGGTCACGCAGCAGGAGCGCAAGCGCATCGCCGCCGACCTGCACGACGACCTGGGCGCGAAGCTGCTCACCATCGTGCACACCAGCGAGAGCGAGCGCATCTCCACACTGGCACGCGAAGCGCTGGAGGAGATGCGCCTGTCGGTGCGCGGCCTGACCGGCAAGCCGGTGCGCCTGTCCGACGCGCTGGCCGACTGGCGCGCCGAGACGGTGATGCGCCTCGGCCAGGCGAACATCGAGATCGACTGGAAGAGCCTGGCGGAAGACAGCGAGCAGGTGCTGCCGGCGCGCGCCTACGTGCAGACCACACGCATCCTGCGCGAGGCGGTGAACAACATCATCAAGCACAGCGGCGCGTCGCACGTGAAGGTGCGCTGCGCCATCTCCGGCGAGCAGTTCGGCCTCAACATCCAGGACAACGGCAAGGGCATCCCGCTGGAACTGGACGGCAAGCTCGACCGCGGCCACGGCATGTCCAGCATGAAGCACCGCGCCAAGCAGATGCAGGGCCAGTGCCTGGTCGAGTCCGGCCCGGGTTATGGCACCGTGATAAGGCTCACGTTGCCGCTGGGGCCGGAGCTGCCGGCCGCCGCCGCGCGCTGATAGGATCGGTTCACCGGGGCGTGCGTCCCGAGTGAGGGCTCACCATGAAGAACATCCTGCTGCTCGAGGACCTGCCCGAGATCCGTGCCTGGCTGAAGGTGCTGATCGTCCAGGTGTTCCCGGACGCGCAGATCTCCGAATCGGCGCGCGTGCACGATGCGCTCGGCCTGGTCAGCGCGGTGAAGTTCGACCTGGCGCTGGTCGACCTGGGCCTGCCCGACGGCTCCGGTGTGGACGTGGTGGCCGCGCTGCGCGAGCAGCAGCCCGAGTGCCAGTCGGTGGTGGTGACCATCCACGACGACGACGAGCATCTCTTCCCCGCGCTGCAGGCCGGCGCCTTCGGCTACGTGCTGAAGGAGCAGGCGCGCGAGCTGATCGCCGAGCAGCTCAGCCGCATGAGCCAGGGCGAGCCGCCGCTGTCGCCGTCGATCGCGCGTCGCGTGATGGCCTACTTCGCGGCGCAGGCCAAGCCGCAGAAGGACATGATGCCGCACGTGCAGCTGACCGACCGCGAGAGCGAGGTGCTGCTGCGCGTGGCCAAGGGCTACACGCTGCCCGAGATCGGCGTGCAGCTGAACCTGTCGCGCCACACCATCGCCGACTACGTCAAGCAGATCTACCGCAAGCTCAACGTGAGCTCGCGCGCCGAGGCCGCGCTGGAGGCGCAGCGCCTGGGCCTGTTCGGACGCGGCCGCTGATCGGGCGGGCGGGATAATCCCCGCCCATGATCGGACGCCTGACCGGAATCCTCGCGGAGAAGAATCCGCCCCAGGTGCTGGTCGACGTGAACGGCGTCGGCTACGAGGTCGACGTGCCGATGAGCACCTTCTACAACCTGCCCGCGCTGGGCGAGCGGGTCGTGCTGCTGACCCACTTCGTGGTGCGCGAGGACGCGCAGGTGCTGTACGGCTTCCTCACCCACGAGGAGCGCGCCACCTTCCGCCAGCTGGTCAAGATCTCCGGCGTGGGGCCGCGCACGGCCCTGTCCATCCTCTCGGGGCTGAGCGTCAACGAGCTGGCGCAGGCCGTGAGCCTGCAGGAGAGCGGCCGCCTGGTGAAGGTGCCGGGCATCGGCAAGAAGACCGCCGAGCGCCTGCTGCTGGAGCTGCGCGACAAACTGCCCAGGACCGTCAGCCTCTCGACCGCGGCCGCGCCTGCTGCCTCAAGCAGCAGCGATATCCTCAACGCCCTGCTCGCCTTGGGCTACAACGAGCGCGAGGCGCAGGCGGCGATGAAGCAACTGCCCGCCGATGTCTCGGTCTCGGACGGCATACGGCAGGCGCTGAAGCTGCTGTCGAAGGTATGAGCGGCTGGTCTACACTACGCCCATGATCGAAACCGACCGCCTGATCTCCGCTGCGCCGGCCTCGCCCCAGGAAGATGTCATCGAGCGGGCGCTGCGCCCGAAGCGCCTCGACGAATACGTCGGCCAGCAGAAAATCCGCGATCAGCTCGCCATCTTCATCGAAGCGACGCGCAAACGGCGGGAGGCCCTGGACCACGTGCTGCTGTTCGGTCCGCCGGGGCTGGGCAAGACGACGCTGGCCCACATCGTCGCCCACGAGCTCGGCGTCAACTTGCGTCAGACCTCGGGCCCGGTGCTGGAGCGCGCCGGCGACCTCGCCGCCATCCTCACCAACCTCGAACCGCACGACGTGCTGTTCATCGACGAAATCCACCGCCTGTCTCCGGTGGTGGAGGAAATCCTCTATCCGGCGCTGGAGGATTTCCAGATCGACATCATGATCGGCGAGGGCCCGGCGGCGCGCTCGGTCAAGCTCGACCTGCCGCCGTTCACCCTGGTGGGCGCCACCACGCGCGCCGGCATGCTGACCAACCCGCTGCGCGACCGCTTCGGCATCGTCGCGCGGCTGGAGTTCTACACGCCCGAGGAGCTGACGAAAATCATCACCCGCTCGGCGCAACTGCTGAACGTCGAGATCGTCGCCGAGGGCGCCTTCGAGATCGCGCGCCGGGCACGCGGCACGCCGCGCGTCGCCAACCGCCTGCTGCGGCGCGTGCGCGACTATGCCGAGGTCAGGGCCGAAGGCCGGATCAGCGCGCCGGTAGCCGATGCCGCGCTGTCCATGCTCGACGTGGACCAGCTCGGCCTAGACGTCATGGACCGAAAACTGCTCGGCGCGGTGATCGAAAAATTCAGCGGCGGGCCGGTCGGTCTGGACAACCTCGCCGCCGCCATCGGCGAGGCGCGCGACACCATCGAAGACGTGCTCGAACCCTTCCTCATCCAGCAGGGCTACCTGCAGCGCACCCCGCGCGGACGCATCGCCACCGCGGCGATCTATCGCCACTTCGGCCTGGCGCAGCCGGCGGCGGGCGCGCCGGACTTGTTCGGCGAGTAGCACGCGGGCGCTCAGCTCCCGCACCGAAAAGCACCTCGCCGCAGCCGAAGTCCGGCTCGGCGCGCACCCCCGGCTCATCCGCGGCGAGTAGTCTCGCGGGATGGCAGCCAGACGGTGGCAGGGCTGGGCTATCGGGCGTGGCCAAGGTAAGTTGGCCGTGAGACCGCCCGTAATCAGGTAGCCGGTCACTGTAATGCGGCGGAGTCGGAGCTGGGCGGATGCTATCGGCCATGAGCCACCGGTCGTCGTTGCGTCAGCCGCCGAGATAGCCGACGTTCCGGCTGACGAATTGATCCGAGTCGGCTGGCCCAGTGTGGCAAAGAGCGCCCGCCGTACGGTCGCCAACCGGCCAGTTCTTCTAGGACAGCGCGGGCGATCAAGTCGTCGCACCTGTCGGCGCACGAAATCGAGTTGGGCAATGGGGCCGCCACTGTGCCGCAGCTGGGCGCGAAGCAATGGCCGGACAGCCGCCTGCACTCCCGATGAGTAGCTCGGTGTAGCACCCGTGTGCTACACTTCACCATCAACGTCACGCGAGGATTTCCTGTGCCCACCACGACCATCCGCCTCCCCGAGGATCTCAAGACGCGCGTCGCTTCGGCGGCGAAGCATGCCGGGACTACTCCCCATGCCTTCATCCTCGAAGCCATCGCCGAGAGAACGGCCCAAGAAGAGCGGCGTACTGATTTCGACGCGGAGGCCGAGGCGCGCTATGCCGGCATCGTCGCGTCTGGCAAGACGATCCCCTGGAAGGATATGCGGCATTATCTGGAGGCGCGCATGGTCGGCAAACCCGTGAAGCGGCCCTCGGCGCGCAAGCTGGCGCGCTGAGCGTGTCGGCCATCGAGTTGGCGGAAGAGGTCGGCGAGGATTTCGAGCGCATCCTCGACCATCTGGCAACGTACCAGGTGGAACATGCCGAGCAACGCATCCGGGACATTATCGAGGCGCTCGACGTGCTGGAGCACAATCCCGAAATTGGGCGACCGGTGGCCGCAGGAAAGCGCGAACTGGTGATCGGGCGCAGATCACGCGGTTACGTCGCCCTCTACCGCTACGTAGAGGAGATCGACACGGTTTTCGTGCTGGCGATCCGCAGCCAACGGGAAGGCGGCTATGCCGAGCGAGGGTGACGCTCGCGGTGCAACCTGAAGGCAGGCTTACGACGACGTTTGGCGCCCAGCCCTGCGTGGTTTGGCTTCTATTCTGTCACTTGGCGGCCAGCAAGACGAAATCGAGTCAATCCACAGTCACCAGCCTGAATGACTCCTGTTTGGATCTGCGGAATGTCGGCTCCGGGTCGTTTGCCGACATCAGATAAAAAAGGACTGCCATGACCACCCTGACCAAACTCGCCCTCGGCCTGATGGGCCAGCTGCGGCCCAAGCCGGCCACGGGAGACGCGGCCGCCTCGATTGCGCTGCCGCCGCCGGTGAAGCGAGGCGGCCTGCCGTTGATGGAGGCCCTGGCGCGGCGGCAGTCGTCGCGCGAGTTCGCGCGCGATGCATTGCCGATGCAGGCGCTGTCGGATCTGCTCTGGGCGGCCTACGGGGTGAACCGCGGCGGCGGCGGGCGCACGGCGCCTTCGGCGCTGAATTGCCAGGAGGTCGATGTCTTCGTCGCGCTGCCGGCGGGCGCCTACCGCTACGACGCGACGGCGCACGCCCTGCAATTGGTGGCGGCCAGCGACCTGCGCAGGGTCACGGGTTATCAGGATTTCGTCGACGAGGCGCCGCTCGATCTGGTGTTCGTCGCCGATCACGCACGCATGGGCATGGTGCCGGTGGCGCAGCGCGAATCGTTCGCCTCGGCCGCAGCCGGCGCGATCGCGCAAAACGTCTATCTCTTCTGCGCCAGCGCCGGACTGGCGACGGTGATCCGCGCCTGGATCGACCGCGCGGCGATCGCCGATGCGCTCGGCCTGACGCACGAGCAGCAGGTGTTATTGTCGCAGACCGTCGGTTATCCGAAGGCGGATTCGTAGAGTCGGATCGCAAGGGCGGCGGCGTCTCCGTATCCTACCGGCTCTTCCGTTCCGGTGCGGATGAGGACTGCGAGGCGCCGCTCCCCTATCATGCGCCGCGTACAGACAGCTCACCAGCAACACCGCCACACCCAAGACCGCAGCCACGAAGCGCATGGTTTCCTCCTTGGGCCAAGACTCTCACGATCGGCATCGGCCGCGCGCCAAGACGCGGCCGCGAGGCGGCCACATGAAGAATGGATGGCAGCGGCGCGAAATCAAACTCGCGGCGCCAAGAAGACCTATGTCACCGCTACCGCCTGCAGGACTGCCATGGGCCCGGCCCGCCTGACGGCCTCCAGCTGTTCGGCGTTGCGCACGAACAGCGAGCCGGCGAAGCCGAGGGCGTTGACGGAAACCTCTTCGAAGCATTCGCGTGATCGCGGCACGAGCAGCATCCACTCGCGGGTGAGCAGCAGGTTGTACGGCGCCGACTGGCGCATGCGCCCGCCGGCGGCGACACCGAGCAGACCGGATGCATCGAGCATGTCATGGTAGAGCCGCTGCAGCTTCTCTGCGGCGTCGTGGGCCTCGTTGAAGGTGACATCCTCGATCCAGCAGACAGCATGGGGAAACGGTAGTGCCGGAACGCGGCAGACCCCACGCACGCCACGGACGTTGTCGAACAACGCAGCCATCGGCACCGGCAGGTCCGATCCGCCCAGCGGCAACGGCACAAGCTGAAGATGCTTGTGGGGTTGGCTAGCGCCCGCCTCGATGCCGCCGTTGTAGAAACCGAGGCCGTCGATCTGTGCCATGCAGGCCGCCAACGCCGCGAAGTCGTGGCGATCGAGCAGCGTCTCCTGCGCTTCGTAGCGACGCGTAACGATGAGCAGATGGCGGTCGATGACGTTGAACTTGTTGAGCACGGCGCGGTGCGTGGCCGAGATTTCGGCCACGAGCAGCTCGGGTTCGGGCGGCAGGAAAGGGTTGGCGGGCTTGCCGGCGGCGCGCCCTGGTCCCGGTTCAACGCGCTGCGCGTGCTTGCGCTGCAGGCTGGAGACACTGCGCACGATGAAGCGCACGCCGGCGTCCTCGATCCGCTGCGTTTCGGTGTCTATGGGCTGCATGGCGCCGCGGTCGAGCGCTTGGCGCGTTCGCTCGATGACTGCCGGCTCCAGGCCGTCCGGCGGCAGGAAAATACGCTGGCGCGACATCGCGGCTCCGGTGGCAGACGAGTGCCAGCATTATACGGAGCGTTTGGCGGGATCGGTGCTGGATGGCGGCAGCGCGCCGTGACAAACAAACAAAAAAAGGCCGGCAGTGCCGGCCCATGGAGGACAACACGACGGGCTGGGGCCCTTTCTTGTTGTTCGAAGTCGTCGCTGCCCTGTGCGCGCTGCGTTGTACGCTATTGTGCGTGAAGTCGCGGCGCGGCCGGCGCAGGGATGGCGGTGCAATGGTTAAAAGGTGTAAAAACTGGCGTGCCCGATGCAAGACGGCGTTCCGGCGCGCAACAGGGCGATCGTGCGGCGGCGCCGCACTGGCTGTGCAAAGCTGCTGGTAGTACGCCGTCGCGCGAACGGCGAATGTCGGCTGGCAGCGGTATTGTCTCGGCCTGCTAGAATTTCCGAGTGAACCGCGGGCTCAATCCAAGTTATCGCATTCGCATGCCGGGACATGCCGAAGCGCGCGTGGCCGGCGCCATCGCGTCGCTGATCTGCGCTTGCGGCTTGCTCCTGGGCGGCGTGCCGGCGCACGCCGACGGGAAACAGCCCGTCCATGTCGAGCTGGAAGCGCCGGAAACGGTGCGCCGTCTGCTGCTCCGCGAGCTCGATCTGCCGTTCGAACGCGATGCCACGCTGGATGCATCCGAACGGCTGGCGCTGGCACGCCGCGCACGCCGGGACATTGCCGAGTTGCTAGCAACCGAAGGCTACTTCCATCCCGAAGTGGAGGTGCGCGCGGAGCCCGGCGTCGGTGACCACACCGGGCACATCGTCATCGCCGTGCAGCCTGGCACACAGGCCCGCATCACCGAGGCACACATCGAATTCGCCGGTGACGTCGCCGCCGCCGGCGAGGAGCGCGCGGCCCGCATCGAAGCGCTGCGTGCGGCATGGCCGCTCAAGCCGGGCGATCCCTTCCGCCAGGCATCGTGGAGCGAAGCCAAACAGCGCCTGCTGGTCGAGCTGCAGGCGCTGGACTACCCGGCGGCAACGCTCGCCGAGAGCCTTGCGGAGGTGGACCCGGAGCGCGACGCGGTACGTCTGCGCGTGCTCTATGACAGCGGGCCGGCGTTCACCATCGGCGCCCTGGAAATCACCGGGCTGCGAGCGTACGGTGCGGAGCTGGTCGAACGCTACAACACGATGCGCCCGGGCGATCGTTACGATCAGCAGCAGTTGCTGCAACTGCAGAGTACATTGCAGAACACGGCCTACTTCTCCTCCGTGCTGGTGGATGTGGACGCCGACCCGACCAAGGCGCAGCGGGCACCGGTGCGTGTGTTGGTGCGCGAGGGCAAGCCGAAGCGTCTCGGGCTGGGGGTGGGATACAGCACCAACACTGGCGCGCGCGCCGAGATCAACTACCGCGATGCCGCGATCCTGGGACAACCCTGGAGCCTCAACAGCGCGCTGCGCCTGGAGCAGCTGCGTCAGAGCGCCTTCGCCGACATTTTTCTGCCGCCCAATCCCGGCGGCTATCGCGACAGCTTCGGCACGCTGTACGAGCGCACCGACATTCAGAACCTGGTCACCCGCCGCCGCGCCGTCGGCGCCGTTCGGACCCGCCTGAAGGGCAGCATCGAGACGCGTATTGCGGTGAACCTCGAGGACGAGGAGCGGACCGCCGGCACCAGCGCGCCGACTACCCGTCAGGCCCTGACGCTCAACTGGTCGTGGACATGGCGCGATGTGGACGAACTGTTCGACCCGCGTCGCGGCAACGTGGTCAACGTGCAATTGGGTGGCGCGACCAAGCTGCTCCTGTCCGACCAGAACTTCGTCCGCAGCTACGCCCGCTACCAGCGCTTCCAACCGGTCGGCGACACGGACGTGCTGATCCTGCGGGCGGAGGCGGGCTACACGGCGGCACCGAGCCGGGACGGTATTCCACAAGGATTCGTCTTTCGCACCGGCGGTGCCCAATCGGTGCGCGGCTACGCCTATCAGAGCTTGGGGGTGAAGGAGGCAGAGGCCACGGTCGGCGGGCGCTACCTCGCCGTCGGCAGCATCGAGTACGTGCATTGGTTCGCCGGCCAGTGGGGTGCTGCGGCGTTCTATGACGTGGGCAACGCCACGGACGAGCTGCGCGACTTCCGCCTCCTGTCCGGCGTCGGCGCCGGTGTGCGCTGGCGCAGTCCGGCCGGGCCGCTGGCCTTCGACGTCGCCTACGGCGTGGACAGGCGCAAGCTGCGGCCGCACTTTTCCCTGGCCATCGCCTTCTGACGTATGCGTACGCCGCCGAACGAATCGACCCCGTCCGTCGCGACACGACCGCGCAAGGGCGGCCGCCGCTGGCGGGCCGTCGCGTCGGTGATGGCGGCGCTGCTGGCCTCGCCGTTGCTGCTCGCGCTGTGGCTTGCCGGCAGCGAGTCCGGATTGGCGGCAGTCGCGCGCATCGCCGCCTACGTGAGCGGCGGACAACTGGTGCTGCAGGGCACGAGCGGTACTCTGCTCGGACCGTTCGGCGTCGCCGACCTGCGTCTGAACACACCGGATCTGTCCGTGCGCGCGCGCAATGCGCGGCTCGACTGGCACCCTCTCGCTCTGCTGCAACAGCAGGTGTCGGTGATCTCGCTGCGCGTGGATGAGATCGACATCGCGACGACGCCCAGTGCCGAAATGCCGTCGCTGCCGAATAGCCTGGCATTGCCCGTGGCGGCAACGGTGGATCAGTTCAGCATCGGCCGGCTGGTGATCGCCGCGCTCGACATCAGCGGCAGCGCGGCCGCACGGAACAAGGACTCGGCAATCGCGCTGACAGAGATCGTCGGCGCGCTGACCAGTGATGGGCGTATCCACGAGCTCAAGGCGCTGCGCCTCGCGGGCCCCTTCGGCGCGCTCGAAGGTGAGGCGCGGCTCGACGGCCGCCAGCCCTTCGCCCTGCACGCGCAGGCGCACCTCACCGGCGCCGAGGGCAGGCACTCCTACCACGCCACGGCGAGGGCCGAAGGCACACTCGCGGCGTTCACCGTGCGCGCCGAGGCACAGGGGCAGGATCTCACCGGACAGGCCGTGGTGGATCTAACACCCTTCGCGCCAGTGCCATTCGCCGGCGCACGGATCGACGTCGGCAAGATCGATCCCGCGCGGTTCGCGTCTGATGCGCCCCATGCGGCTCTGACACTGCATGCCGATCTGCAGCCGAGCGTCGCGGAACGCAAGCCGCAGCAGCAATGGACCGTCGCCGGGCCCGTCACGATCATCAACGAAATGCCGGGACCGCTGGACAGCGATCTGTTGCCGGTGCGCAGCGTCAAGGCGCTGGCAAGCTGGTCGGCACGGCAGCTGACGCTGGAGGAGATCGACGCGGCCTTGACCGGCAAAGGTCAGGCGAAGGGCAGTGCGCACTATGGGCATGGCAAGCTCGATCTGCGCCTTGCGCTGCGTGAGGTGAGTCTGTTCGATTTGCACACGCGGCTGAAGCCGACGCGACTGGCGGGCGATGTGCAGGGCACGCTCGCTCCCACGGAGCAACACGTTGTCGCCGACCTGGGCGAGCCGCGCTTTTCCGCCCGCTTCGATGCCCGCCATGTCAACGGCACGATCGAGGTGGCTGCCGCACGGCTGCAATCCGGCGCGGCGCAACTGGATGCGAGCGGCAAGCTGGAGCTCGCACGCGCGCAAGCGTTCGAGTTGCGCGGGCGGCTGCAGCGATTCGACCCCAGCCTTTACGCGTCCGTGCCACGCGCCCAGTTGAACGCTGACTTCGGCGCCCGCGGCCGGCTCAAGCCCCGGACCATGAGTCTCAAGTTTGCGCTGCTGGATAGCCGCCTCGCCGACGCACGGCTCGCCGGTCGCGGCGAAGTGGAGCTGGAGCCGGATCGCCTCGTCGGCAGCGATGTCGCCCTCGACCTTGCCGGCAACACCCTGGTCGCGCGAGGCGGCTTCGGGCGTGCCGGCGACACCCTGCGCTTGCGCGTCGAGGCGCCGCGACTGGCCAGCCTCGGCGGCGCGTTCGGCACGAGGCTAGGCGGCAGCATGACAGCCGATGCCATGGTCACCGGCACGCTGGCGCAGCCGTCGGGGCAGATTGCGTTCAGCGCCGCGGATGTCACCTTGCCCGGCGGCGAGCGCGTGGCGCGCCTGGACGCCCAGGCCGATGTGCGGGAAGGTGCTGACGGCCGCATCCAGATCAAGCTCGATGCCGCCGGACTGCAGCCTGCGGCACGCAGCAAGCCGATCATGGACAAGGCAGCGCTGACGATCGACGGCACGCGCCGCGATCACTTGCTGCAGGGCAGATTCCTACTCGGCGCTGGCAACGAACTCGTGGTTGGGGCGACGGGCGGCGTCGCCGATGCGCCATTGGCCGGGGACGATGCCATTGCCTGGAACGGCTCGATCAAGACCTTTGCCCTGCGCGGCGCCACGCCGTGGGCATTTTCCCTGAGCGCGCCGGCCAGCCTGCACGCCACGCGCAACCGCGTGACCATCGGCCCGGCGGAGCTGCGCGCCACCGAGATCCGCGTGCGGCTGCTGGAAACCCGCTGGAGCCCCGGGGAGACCGTGCTGCGCGGCGAGCTGACCAACTTCCCTTTCGGCCTGGCCCTGGACGAGCAACTGCGCGTCGTCGTCCGCGGCGACACGCTGCGCCTGGGCGGTAGCTGGGACGTGCGCCTCGACGACCATGTGAACGGCACGGTGCGCGTGGTGCGCGAGAGCGGTGATCTGGAGCTTCAGGGCGACTCACCGGTGCGCTTGGACCTGCAACAGTTCGAGCTCATCGTCAACGCCGAGCACGACCGATTGGCGGCGTCGCTCGATGTGCGCGGCACGCAGGCCGGCCGCATCGCCGGCAGCGCCACAGCGGCACTCGCGCGGCGCGCGGACGGGCGCTGGCGACTTGCGCCGGATGCGCCGCTGGCGGGCAGCCTGCGCATCGACGTGCCGTCGCTTGCCTGGGTCGGCCCGCTGGTGGATCAGAATCTGCACACGGCCGGCACGCTGGGCGCGGAGTTCTCCATCACCGGCACGGCAGCGTCGCCCCGTGGCCAGGGCACGCTGCGCGGCGAGGGCCTGACGATCACATTGGCGGACCAGGGGCTGCGCCTGGGCGAAGGCACGGTGCGCGCCGATTTCGACCAGGATCGGTTGCGCCTGAGCCAATTGAGCTTCAGCGACAGCGTGCGTGCGCGCCCGCGCGAGGACCGCATCGATGTCCCGGCGCCGGGCGCTCGCCCCGGCACGCTGACGGCCACCGGCGAGATGCTGTTGTCCTCGGGCAAGGGCGAGATCGCCGTCAAGGCCGACCATCTGCCCCTGCTGCAGCGCGCCGACCGCTGGCTGATGGTGAGCGGTGAGGGCACGTTGCGCACGAGCTGGCAGGCGCTCGCCCTCGCCGGCCGCGTCAGCGCCGACGCCGGCTACTGGGAGATCGCCCGCGCCGACGCGCCGAAGCTCGGTGATGACGTCGTCGTGCTCGGCCGCCAGCCGCGCAGCGGCCCGCGCATGGCGATCGGACTCGATGTCGAGGCCGATCTGGGCCATCACTTCTATCTTCGCGGCCGGGGGCTGGACACGCGCCTGGCGGGCAATGTGCGCATCAATGCGGACGAAAAGCATGCGCCGCACGCTGCAGGATCCATCCGCACGCGCGATGGCACGTACGACGCCTACGGCCAGTTTCTCACCATCGAGCGCGGCATCCTCAACTTCCAGGGCGCGCTGGAGAATCCGGGATTGAACGTGCTGGCACTGCGCAAGAATTTGCCGGTGGAGGCCGGCGTGGAGATCACGGGTACGGTGCTCAAGCCCCGCGTGCGGCTGGTCTCCGACCCTGATGTGCCGGACAACGAGAAGTTGTCGTGGATCGTACTCGGGCGTGCGCCAGATCAGGTAAACGGCGGCGAGTCGGCACTGCTACTATCGGCGGCGGGCGCGCTGCTCGGCGGCGAGTCCGGCGGCATCCCGCGTCAGTTGGCGCGCAGCCTCGGTATCGACCAGATCAGCGTCGGCGCCGGCGACAGCGCCCGGCGCGGGCCCACCAGCGCCGTGGTCAGCGGCACGGGGATGAGCCCGGGCACGGTCGGCTCAGAGATCATCAGTCTGGGCAGGCGATTGTCATCATCGGCCTACCTGTCCTACGAGCAAAGCCTGTCCGGCACGGAGAACGTGGTCAAGCTCACCTACAACCTGGCACGGCGGCTGCAGCTCATCGGCCGGGCGGGCACGGAGAACGCCATCGATCTTTTCTATACGTTTTCGTTCAACTGACAAACCCGGTTTAACCCCGATCGCCGCCGCGCTGCGTTTACGGCAACGTCATCATCGACGAAGGGAAGAAAGATGAAGCGTTGTCTCATCGCCGCCGCCATGGGCGCGGCCTCTGCGCTGGGGCCGCTGCCGGCATCGGCATTCTGCGGTTTCTACGTCGGCAAGGCCGACGCCAGTTTGTTCAACGAAGCCTCGAAAGTGGTCATGGTGCGCGATGAGAAGCGCACCGTCATCAGCATGCTCAACGACTATCGCGGCGAACTCGCCGAATTCGCGCTGGTGGTGCCGGTACCCCAGGTGCTGCGCCGGGAGCAGATAAACGTCGGCGACAGAAAGCTGTTCGACCGCATCGACGCCTACAGCGCGCCGCGACTCGTGGAGTATTTCGATCCCGACCCCTGCGCCGTGCGCCTGCGCGAGGAGAAGATGCTGCGCAGCGACGCCGCCAGAGCAGCACCGGCTGCCGCGCCGGCAAGCCCGCGCGCGCTGGGCGTCACCGTCGAGGCGCAATACACGGTCGGCGAATACGACATCGTGATTCTCTCGGCGAAGGAGTCGAACGGACTGGAGACGTGGCTGCGCCAGAACGGCTACCGCATTGCGCGGGGTGCCGCAAAGGCGCTGCAGCCCTACCTGCGTCAGGACATGCGCTTTTTCGTCGCCAAGGTGAACCTTGCCGAGCAGGCGAGAACGGGCCTTGCGACCCTGCGCCCGCTGCAGTTCGCCTTCGAGTCGGAGAAGTTCATGCTGCCCATCCGGCTGGGCATGGTGAACGCCGCCGGCCCGCAGGATCTCGTCATCTACATGCTGACCCGCCACGGACGCGTGGAGTCGACCAACTACCGTACGCTCAAGCTGCCGGCGAACGTGGATGTGCCGGCCTATCTCAAGGCCGACTTTCCGCGTTTCTACAAGGCGCTGTTCGACCACCAGGTGCAGCGCGAGGGGCTGCGCGCGGTGTTCACCGAGTACTTCTGGGACATGGGGTGGTGTGACCCGTGCGCCGCCGATCCCCTGACCCCGGAGGAGCTGCGATCCGCCGGCGTGTTCTGGCTGGAGCGCCAAGAGCCGGCAATCAGCGCCGAGGCGCCGCGCAACGTCGCGTCGCGCCCGCTGCCGCGCGGTGCTCAGCCCGTCGTGCTGACACGGCTGCGCGTGCGCTACAGCCCCGAGACCTTTCCCGACGATCTGATGTTCCAGCAGACCCGCGACCGCCAAAACTTTCAGGCCCGCTACGTGCTGCGCCACGCCTGGGCTGGCGATGCCGGCGCCTGCCCGGAAGCGCGCGCTTATCTCGACAGCGTGGTACAGCGCCAGGCGCGGGAAGCGGAGGAACTGGCACGGCTCACCGGCTGGGAGATCGGCACGATACGCGCGCGCATGAACCTGCCCGCCCAGCCGCGCCGGCAGTGGTGGGAAGGGCTGTGGCAGCAGTCCGGCCTGGGCCGCTGAGCCATGCTGCCCCGGACTGAAACCGAGGCGCCGGCCGCCGGCATCGCAGCGCAGTCACAGCACTGCATGCCGGTCGGCGGCCCGCACTGGCTGCGCGCGCAGCTGGCACGGCTGGCCGGGCTGGACGCACGCCTGTACCAGATCGCCTTTCAGGCGACGCTGCTCACCGTCGGCGTCCTGCTGCGCGATTTCAGTCTGCGCCCGGCACAGATGCTCCTGACATTCGCCGCCGGGCTGGCAACCCAGGCCTTCTGGCTGCGCCTGATGCGCATCGAACATGCCGGCCTGTTGAGCGCGGCGATCACCTGCTTCGGCCTGTCGCTGCTGCTGCGTGCCGACAACTTGTGGCTGCATCCGCTGTGCGCGTGCCTGGCCATGAGTTCCAAGTTCCTCGTCCGCGTGCGCGGCAAGCACGTGTTCAATCCCGCCAACCTGGGCGTCGTGCTGGCGCTCGCCCTGTTGCCCGGCGCCTGGGTGTCGCCCGGCCAGTGGGGCAGCGACCTCGCCTATGCCGGGTGGGTCGTCGCGCTGGGCGCGGTGGTCTGCCAGCGGGCGCGACGCTGGGACATCAGTTGGCTGTTTCTGGCCTGTTACCTGGGACTGGCCGCGGCGCGGGTCGCGCTGCTGGGCCAGAGCTGGGGTATCTGGTGGCACCAATTGCAGAGCGGCGCCCTGCTCCTGTTCGCCTTCTTCATGATCTCCGACCCGATGACCATTCCGAATCGGCGAGCAGCGCGCTTGCTCTACGCGGCAATCGTGGCCACGGCGGCGTTCGCCTGGCAGTTCGTCCTGTTCAAACCCAACGGCTTGATGTGGGCGCTGTTTCTGGCCTCGCCACTGGCGCCCCTGTTGGACCGGCTGCTGCCGGCGCCGCGGTTCGCATGGCGTCAGCCTTCCGGCACGGCGCCGGCGGTAGGGAACAATGGCCGGCTGGGGTAGAATAGGCGTCCATGCAGTCCGTCAGCCCAGCGGCGCGCGCGCGATTCGTCCTGCCGGTGCGCGTGTATTACGAGGACACCGATGCCGCCGGTGTCGTCTACTACGCCAACTATCTCCGCTTCCTCGAGCGTGCCCGTACCGAATGGCTGCGGGCCCTGGGGTTCGATCAGTCGCAACTGGCGCGCACCCACGGCATCGCCTTCGCGGCGCGCTCGTTGTCGGTCGAATACCTGAAGGCGGCGCAGCTGGACGATGCGTTGAACGTCAGCGCCGAAGTCGAGTCCATGGGCAGGGCGCAGCTGGTATTCGCCCAGCGCGTCGAGCGCGGCGACGAGCTGCTGCTGGAGGCGAAGCTGCGCGTCGCCTGCATCGATGCCAGGCGGCTGAAGCCGGCGCCCATCCCGGACGAAATTCGAACCAAGCTGAAAGCCCTGATATGAATGTAACTCAGGATCTCGCCATCATTTCCCTCATCGCCAATGCCAGCGTTCTGGTCAAAGGCGTAATGCTGTTGCTGGCATGGGTGTCGTTCATGTCCTGGTACTGGATCTTCCGCAAGTGGTTCGCCATTCGTGATGCGCGCACCAAGACCGACCAGTTCGAACGCGACTTCTGGAGCGGCGGCGATCTGAACGCGCTGTACCAGGGCGCAGCAGCCGATCGTCATCGTGCCGGCGGCCTGGAGCGCATCTTCGAGGCCGGATATCGTGAGTTCGCCAAGCTGCGGGGGCAGCGGGCGACGCTGGACCCGGCGGCGATCGTAGACGGCGCGCGCCGTGCCATGCGCGCCACCTACCAGCGCGAGATGGACAACCTGGAGGCGCACCTGGCCTTTCTCGCTTCGGTCGGCTCGGTCAGCCCCTATGTCGGTCTGTTCGGCACGGTGTGGGGCATCATGAATGCCTTTCGCGGGCTGGCCAACGTCAGCCAAGCGACACTAGCCCATGTGGCGCCGGGCATCGCCGAGGCCCTGGTGGCCACTGCCATCGGCCTTTTCGCGGCGATTCCGGCGGTGGTCGCCTACAACCGCTATGCCCACGACATCGACCGCATCGCCATACGCTTCGAGAGCTTCATGGAAGAGTTCTCGAACATCCTGCAGCGGCAGCTCAGATAAACGATGAACCACAGAGTCACAGATGCACAGAGGTTGGACGAGAGAATCGCGTCGTTGATGCGACGGCGCACGCGGCCCCCAAGATGCTCGTTGCCTGCGAAACCGCCTCGTTTTCGCTGTGCCCCCCTCTGTGACGCAGTGCCTCTGTGGTGAGGTTTCCATGCGCCAGCGCCGACTCATGAACCAGATCAACGTCGTGCCCTACATCGACGTCATGCTGGTGCTGCTCGTCATCTTCATGGTCACTGCACCCCTGATTCAGACCGGCAGCATAGACCTGCCGAGCGTGGGCAAGTCAACGCAGCCGCCGGTGGAGCCGTTGGAGGTGATAGTGAAATCGGATCAGTCGCTGGCCCTGCGCGACCGCGCCCGCGGCGGCACGGAACAGGCAGTTGCACGCGCCGAGCTGCCACGGCTGATCCAGGAAGCGCAGAAGCGCAACCCGCAGCAGGCGGTGTTGATCGCCGGCGACAAGAGCGTGCGTTACGAGGCGATCCTCAACGTCATGGATGAGCTGCAGCGGCAGAACGTGCAGAGAATCGGCCTGCTGGTGCAGCCGGGCAAGTAATGCGTTACCAGGCCCGGCCGGAGCGCGGCAAATGGGCGTCCATGGCCCTGGCGGCCGGCGTTCATGTGTTGCTGATCGGCTTGCTCATCTACGGCATCCGCTGGACGTCCAAGCCGCCTTCGGCGGTGGAGGTGGAGTTGTACCGGGCGGTGCCGGCACCGGCGGTGCAGCCGGCGCCCACGCCACCGACGCCAAAGGTTGAGCCGAAACCGGAACCGAAGCCTGAGCCCAAGCCGGAACCGAAGCCCGAACCGAAACCGGAACCGAAGCCGGCGCCACCGCCGCCCAAGCCGGACATCGCTCTGAAGGAGAAGGAAAAGCCGAAGGAGGAGAAACCGAAGCCGGTGCCGGAGAAGCCGCGCGAGCCTGAGCGCATGTCGTTCGACGAGGCGATGAAACGGGAGCAGCAGCAACTCGAGCGCAGGAGGCTGGAGCAACTGGCACGCGCCGAGGAAGAGAAGTTGCGTGCGACTCAGGCGGCCGCGGAACAAAGCCGGGCGGATGCTGCCAGAACAAAAGCCCAAGCGACCTGGATCGAGAAAATCCAGGCCAAGGTGAGGGGCAACTACGGTCCGCTGCCGCCCAGCGCCACGGGCAATCCCGAGGCCGTATTCGAGGTGACGCTGCTTCCCGACGGTTCCATGCTGGCACCGCCGAAGCTAAAGAAATCAACAGGTAACCAGGCACTGGATGCAACCATCGAACGTGCAATCAGGAAATCCGACCCGTTGCCCAAGCCGGACGACCCGTCGGTATTCGCGCGGGTGCTGGAGCTGCGCCTGCGTCCGCTCGAGCAGTAGCCATGCCGGCCGTGTATAATTGCCGCTCGTTTCAGTCCTTTTCGCCGATGTTCGCATACATTCGTCTCGCCCTCGCCGTCGTTGTTCTCGCACTATCGTCTGGTTCCCGCGCGCAACTGAGCATCGAAATCACCGGCGCCGGTGCCAATCGCATACCCATTGCCATCACCCTGTTCGAGGGTGAGGGCGCAACGCAGCAGAGCATCACGCCGGTGGTGCGCGCCGACCTGGAGCGCAGCGGGCTGTTCAAGATCCAGGAGACGGGCAACGAGGCGCTGCCCGAGAATGCCAGCGTCAACTTCGCCGACTGGAAGAACCGCGGCGCCGACGCCCTCGTGGTCGGAACTATCGCTGCCGCCGCGAATGGTCGCTATGAAGTGCGCTTCCGGCTCTACGACACGCAGAAGCAGGCGGCCCTCGGCGGCGTCGCCTTCGCCGAAACGCCCCAGCAGGCCGCCGAACACGCTCAACGCATGTTGGCGATCCGGGTCGGGCAGTTCCCCGTCACCGAACTGCTCGTCGAAGAAAAGCTGGCCATCTCCCGCGAGTTGTTTGTTTCGTTGACGATCGATGATCGCGAACGCCGGCCGCGAATCCTGCTGAGCGGCGAGGGCGGCACCGGCATCGAGGAGCGGGCCGGGAATGTCCACGCCATACCCTGCGACGTCGCCGGCGGCCCGGATCGAAGCGATCTCGATCGCGCGCTCGACGCCCTGCGCTGCGACGAACGGCATCGCGGCGCGGTCCGCGACGCAGTACTTGCCATCTTCCAGGCCGCCAAAGCCGTCGAAGCCCGATCGCTCGAAGTCAATCCGCTTGTCATCACGAAAGACGGAACGGTCATCGCGGCCGACTGCCGGCTGACGGTCGATGACTATGCCGTGTTTCGTCACCCGGACCTCGGCATCGACATTGCCCGCGAGATCGACCACCCGCCGACAAAGCTGGAGCGGATCGCTTACGCCGTCGAGCAGGCCGATCCGCGCGGCACTTTCTACTTCGTGCAGATGGCGACGGATGCGGCCCCCGGCTCGAAGGGCTTGGTCGGTTTTCACGGCGCCGGCGGCGGCGGCTCGATGATGGCGATGGACGCCGTGCAAGCCGAGGGATTCACCATCGCCAACTTCACTGACACGAGCGGGAATCCGTCAGCGGCGAAGGTCTACCGCGCCGCCCGCATCATCCTCGCCCAGCCGGGGCTGATTGGGTATTTCGGCTCCGGGTCGGGCGTGGCCAGCCAGGAACAGTACTGGTCGGCGTACGGGTTGGCCAAGGCGTTCCGCGAAGTCGAACTTTCGATCCCCGCGGTGATCCGGCTCGGCGGCAACTCCGAGGATCGCGCGGTTGAAATCCTGCAAACCGCGTGTGCTCACTTGGGCGCGCCAGTTGAGGGGTACAAAAAGACCGATTCGCCGGCGAAGATCGCGGCACGGTTCGCACAGTTAGTAGCCGAGTCGAAGTCGCAGCCTTGGACGCCGCGAGCGCCGAAGCGCCCTGAGTTTCTGGCGTCGCGGCCGCTGTCCTGGCCGATCCGCGGCGGCAGACTCTGGATCGATCCCCAGGCGTGGAAGAGAAACGCAGCCGCGATCGTCGCGCGGTCGGGCGGCCTGTTGAAGGACGACAACGGCACGCCGACGCCCACAAGCGATTTGACGACCAAGGACAGCGAACTCATCGCCTGCGAAATCGAATCTGGCCGCGACGGCATCGAAGGAGTCTTTGTAGAACTGGAAATACCGGGGCTGACTTAGCCGCGTCGCTGGCGGCGCGGCCAATGGACGATGTCCATCCTCATCGACCGATCGAAGCGCGTGCTCGTGCAGGGCATCACAGGGCGGGAGGGACAGGCCCGCGCCCGGCTGATGCTCGATTACGGCACGCAGGTTGTCGGCGGCGTCACGCCCGGCAAGGGCGGACAAACCACGCTCGGCGTGCCGGTGTTCAACACCGTGCACGAGGCCGTTGCCGCCCTCGGCCCCATTGACATTTCCGTCATCTTCGTCCCGGCCGCCCTCGTCAAAGCCGCGGCTCTCGAGGCGATCGACGCCGGGGTGAAACTCGTCGTTCTCGTTGCTGACCGGGTGCCCGTCTGGGATGCGATGGAGATCGCAGCAACGGCCAAGGCGAAGGGCGCCAACTTTCTCGGGCCGAACACGCTCGGCATCGCCAGTCCGGGTCAGGGCGTGGTCGGCATGATCGGCGGCCGGGCGGAATCGGCGCGCGAGTGGTTCAAACCGCCCTTGCCCGGCGGCACGGGCGTCGGCGTCATTTCGCGGTCCGGAGGCATGGCCACCAGCACGGCGTATTACCTCGGACAAGCGGGCGTTCGCATCTCCTCGATCGTTCACGTCGGCGGCGACAGCGTGCTCGGCCTGCGCATCCCCGATGTCGCGCTCTTGCTGCAAGATGATCCCGCGACTGACGCTATTGCCCTCTTCGGCGAGATCGGCGGTTCGCAGGAAGAAGACCTGGCGGAACTGCTGCGATCCCGACGCGTGACCAAACCCGTCGTTGCCTACATCGGCGGCAAGGCGGCGAAATCCGGCACGCGCTTCAGCCACGCCGGCGCCATTATTGAGGGCGCGACCGGAACTCATGCCGGGAAAGTGCAGGCGCTCCGAGCCGCGGGCGCGACCGTCGTGGAGTCGTTCGGCGACGTGCCGCAAGCGATGGTCGAAATCCTGCGAGCGCGCGCTAGCCGGAGCCTGATGAGCGACGCGGAACGAAAAGCCGTCTGGACCAGCGCGATCACCCGAATCGAGCCAAATAAGGTCGCGGTGCGTGGTCACGACATCGCAACGCTGATGGGCTCGATCAGTTTCGGCGCTGCCGTCTACCTGATCCTGACCGGCAAGTTGCCGAATGAGCGCATCGGCCGGCTCATGGACGCGATCCTGGTCTCCAGCATCGACCACGGCTGCACGCCGCCGAGTTGCCTGGCGGCCAGGACCGTGGCCAGCACCGGAGCGTCGCTGTCGGCGTCCGTCGCCGCCGGCATCATGGCGATCAACAAGCACCACGGCGGCGCGATCGAGGATTGCGCCCGCTATCTCGGTGGATTGCTGGCGCAGGCGCGTGCGAGTTCGATTGACGACGTCGCGGCGTCGGAAGTCGCCCGGGTGAAAGCCGAGGGCGACCGCATCCCTGGATTCGGTCATCGCATTCACACGAAGGATCCGCGGACGGCGCGGCTCTTCGAGTTGGCCTCGGAGGCGGGATTGACCGATGGTCCCGGCACTCACGTCGGCGCGGCCCGGGCGGTCGAGCGCGCCTTCGCCGCGATCGGCAAGCCGCTGCCGATCAACGTCGATGGGGCGATCGGCGCGATCCTGGCCGATCTCGGGCTCGATCCGCGCGTGTTCAACGGCATCTTCATGATCGCCCGCACCCCAGGACTGGTCGCCCACGTCACCGAGGAGCAGACCCGCGAGAAACCGATGCGCCGTATCGATCCCGTCAATCACGCCTATGATGGACCGATAGGTTAGTCGCGAGGCGAGCGTCAGCGAGCCGCGCTCGGCTGCGCCTCGCGGGTAACGGAGGGACATCAACAATGCCGTACACGACTGCGCGGATTGCCGAACTGTTTCCCGATCTCATGCAAATCCGCGATGCCGGCTTGCGCGAAAAGGTCGCGGCCGTCTGGAACGAATCGCTCACCACGGGCTGCGGCGGCAAGGGATGGACATTCGATGAGATTCGGGCCATCCCATTCACGCTGCTGGCGGGGAAGATCAATCTCACGTTCGTCGAGCATCTGAACTCCTGCGTCAAGCAGTGCATCGCGATTGCGGACATCCTGAAATCGGTGTTCGGCGAGCGGATTCCCGTCAACCGCGACGTACTCATTGCCGGCGCGCTCCTGGCCGACGTCGGCAAGATGCTGGAATTCGACAAGAACGCGCAGGGCCAGCCGGTGAAGGGCCATTTCGGCGACATGCTGCGGCACCCGTTCTCCGGCGTCGCGCTCTGTTACAAGCATGGCATTCCGGCTGAAGTCATNNGGCGACAAGGTGGAACGGACAATCGAGAGCATCATCTTCCACCATGCGGATTTCATTGATTTCGACATTGCGAAAGTCCTGGGCAAACGGGCCGGTTAGCCGCGAGGCGCAAGCCGAGCGCGCTCCGCTCCGNNTCGCCCTCCCCCCCCCCCCCCCCCCGCTCCGCTCCGCCGAGTCCGCGTCGCGGCTAAACTGAATGATCATGACCGCACTCACACTGATCGAAAAACTCGCCACGCAACATGCAGTGGGCCTCACGGGTCCGGCCCGATCGGGCGACTTCATCACGATCCGCCCCAAGCACGTGATGACGCACGATAACACCGGCGCCGTCATTCCGAAGTTCAAGCAGGTCGGCGCGACCAGAATTCACGATCCACGGCAGCCCGTCTTCGCGATCGATCACGACATTCAAAACACCACGCCGGAGAACCTGGCCAAATATGCCAAGATCGCGGCGTTCGCCAGGGAGCACGGCATCGACTTTTATCCGGCTGGCACGGGCATCGCGCATCAGATCATGGTTGAGCAAGGTTATGTCGTGCCTGGGTCGATGGTCGTCGGCTCCGATTCGCACTCGAATCTCTACGGAGCGTTGTGCTGCCTGGGGACGCCGGTCGTCCGGACGGACGCCGCGAGTATCTGGGCGACCGGCGTCACCTGGTGGCAGGTTCCACCCGTCGCCCGCTGCGTGCTCAAGGGCCGGCTGCGGCCCGGCGTGACCGGCAAGGACGTCATCGTCACGTTGTGCGGGCTCTTCAATCAGGATGAAGTCCTCAACCACGCCGTTGAGTTTGTGGGCGATGGCGTCGCTTCGCTTTCGGTCGAACAGCGCATGACGATTGCGAACATGACGACGGAGTGGGGGGCGTTGGTTGGTTTGTTTCCATTGGACGAGTTGACCCGCGATTACCTGCTCCGCCGCGCCGACTACTTTGCCAACGGCGTTCGTCCCGGGACGCGGCGAGCCGATTCGCTGGGGACTTACACGCGGGAACAAGTCGAAGAGTGGTGGCGCGGGCGCGAAACGCTCACGCCGGACGCGGGAGCCGACTATGCCGTCGAACTCGAACTCGATCTCGACTCCGTAACGCCGTACGTCTGTGGACCCAATGACGTGAAGACGATGGCCAGCCTGGCGGAACTGGAACCGAAGCGAATCGCGATCAACAAAGCCTGGCTGATGTCGTGCGTGAACGCGCGCTCGGAAGACCTGGCCGAGGCCGCCGCCGTCATCCGTGGTCGGAAAGTCGCGCCGGGCGTCGAGTTTTATCTCGCGGCGGCGAGCGCCGAAGTGCAGGCGCAGGCGCAGCGCGAAGGACATTGGCAGGTGCTGGTGGAGGCTGGCGCGATCGAATTGCCGCCGGGCTGCGGCACGTGCATCGGTCTGGGCCGGGGCACCATCCAGGCCGGCGAGGTCGGCATCAGCGCAACGAATCGGAACTTCGAGGGCCGCATGGGCGACCGCAACGGGCTGGTGTACCTCGGTTCCCCGGCCGTCGTCGCCGCCAGCGCCGTCGCGGGATACCTCGCATCGCCTGCCCAATTCGCCAATCTGAAACCTCGAGGAACATCAAGGAAATCACCAACCCGAAGCGTGAGCGAGCGAACGTCTCAAGTCATCCCCGGCTTCCCGAAATCCGTCCGCGGCCGGCTCTGGTTCCTCGATCGCGACAATCTCAATACCGACGGCATTTACGCCGGCAAGCACACCTACAACGACGCGATGACGCCGGAGCAGATGTCGGCCGTCATTTTCGAAAACTTCGATCCCGACTTGCGAGCGAAACTGCAACCCGGCGACGTCATCGTCGGCGGATACAACTTCGGCACCGGCTCGTCGCGCGAGCAAGCCGCGACGGCGCTCAAATTCGCCGGCATCCCGTGCGTCATCGCGGCCAGTTTCAGCGAGACGTACAAGCGCAACGCGTTCAACAACGGCTTCGTCGTCTTCGAGTGTCCCGAACTTGTTGAACATCTCCGGTTGGCCGCGACGCACGGCGGAGCGCGTGCGAAGTCGCGCCTCGCCGGCGAAATCGAAATCGACTTTGAGCGCGGGGTTCTGCAGGCAGCCGATCGGTCGTTCCCATTCGTGCCGCTTTCGCCGACGGCCCAGGAATTGGTCGTCGCCGGCGGCGCGGAAGCAGTGGTCGCGAACCGTCTGAAGAAATAGCGTGAGTGAGACAACAGCGTCTCACGCGTCTCCGAATCGTTGCGAGACAGACTCGCACTGATTCGCGACGCTGCGCAGACGCGTGCGAAACTGTCAAGGGAGGAGACTCAGCATGGCCAAGTACGCAATCGCCTGGATGCCCGGCGACGGCATCGGCAACGATGTGATGGAGGCCGCCCGGCTCGTGCTCGACGCCATGAAATTCGACGCCGAGTACGTTCCCTGCGACATCGGCTGGGAGTTCTGGTGCAAGGAGGGCAATCCGCTGCCCGAGCGGACGATCAAGGCGCTGCCGCAGACGACATGCGCCTTGTTCGGCGCGATCACCAGCAAGCCGGCCGACGACGCCGCCCAGGAACTCGCCCCGGAACTCAAGGGCAAGGGCCTCTCGTACTCGTCGCCGATTGTCAAGCTCCGGCAGATGTTCAACCTGCACACGAATATGCGGCCCTGCAAGAGCTACCCCGGCAATCCGCTCAACTATCGCGGCACGCTTCAGTCGAATCCCTCCGGCGGTGAAGTGATGATCGACCAGGTGGTCTTTCGCGAAAACACCGAAGGCTCCTACGTCGGCGTCGAGTTTCATCCGATCCCGGAGAGCGTTTACATGGCGCTCTGCGCCAATCCTCGGATGAAGCCCTGGAAGGAAAAAGGATTGGAGAACCTGGCCATGTCCTCGCGCATCGTCAGCAGGCAGGGTTGCGCGAATATCTGCCGGCAGGGGTTCGAGTACGCCAAGAAAACGGGCCGAAAGCGCGTGACGCTCGTCGAGAAGCCCAACGTGCTGCGTGAAACCGGCGGGCTCATGACCCGCGTCTTCCGCGACATGTCCAAAGAGTACCCGGACATCTGGGCCGACGAGGCGAATATCGACGCCATCTGCATGTGGATGTTCAAGAACCCGCAGGACTACTCGGTGCTCGTGGCCGAGAACATGTTCGGCGACATCGTCAGCGACCTGTGTGCCGGACTGGTCGGCGGCCTCGGGTTTGCCCCGAGCGCCAATCTCGGCGAC
>JRYJ01005404.1_pt1 | contig 26747 bp, 27 predicted proteins | sample 235371 | NCBI WGS metagenome assembly JRYJ01 (sample SAMN03074219, study PRJNA261477) | activated sludge metagenome | biome: Wastewater Treatment Plant; feature: Wastewater; material: Activated sludge; isolation source: activated biomass of a wastewater treatment plant treating hydrocarbon... ... | reverse complement strand
GCTGTCCATGCGCCGGATGTCAATCAGGGGCGCGCAATTGACCAGATGGGTCGCGCTGGAGCGCTCGCCCGGCAGCGCCGCATCCCAGCGATCGAGATCGACGCGGAAGTGCACCGGCGCCACCTTTGCCAGCAGGGCGAAGACGCCGGAGACTGGACACAGGTGGCGGCACCACACCCGCTTGTCGCGCCCGTATGCCAGACCCACGGCGACGGCGGCGACGGTGGAGCCGCCGAGGATGAGCAGTGCAGGCTTGGGGTACTCGTAGACGCTCACCATCTGGCCGAACACCGTGGTGCACACGAAGGCCACGAAGGGCCAGCCGGCCCATTTCATCCAGCGCGGGATGCCACGACCCAGCCCGTGGCGCGAGACCCATTCGGTGAGCGCGCCTTCCGGGCACAGTAGCCCACACCAGACCCGCCCCAGCGCCATGATGGACAGGATGACGAAGGGCCACCAGATGCCCCAGAAGACGAACTGGGCGAAGCGGGTGAGGTCGCTCAGGATGGTGGCGCTCTCCGGCGGCAGCGGCAGGAAGGCCGGCGCGCCCACCAGCACGGTGTAGATGACCACCACGGTCCATTGCAGGCCGAGGATCGCGCCGCGGTGCCGGCGCAACAGCAATCCCAGCCGCGCAGGCCATTCGGGCCGGCGCAGGGGCGCATCGGATGCCGGGATCGCGTGGAACATGGGGTTCACTTCGCCTCGATGACCAGTACGCCCGTCACGGGGTTGAATTCGTCCACGAACTCGTGCTCGCCCGGTTTGAGCGGCGGCAGGACGACGAAGGATGTCGCACCGGCCGAGAGCACCTTTTCCACGCGCAGCTCGTCGTTCTCGAACTCGAGCGGACCCGGTCCTTCGTTCTTCAGTACCAGCTTGATCCGGGCGCCGGTGGCCACCTCCAGGCGCTCGGGGCTGAACCGTCCATCCCGGACGACGATTTCGAAGGTCGGCAGCCCCTGGGCCGGCGCGCCGCCGGCCATGCCGGCGAGAAGAACGAACATCGGCAGGCGGCGCATTACACGCATGGCGCGACTCATCAGAACCCGACCTTGGCGCGCAGTCCGACGACCTTGACTGTCGGGGCCGAGCCGTCGCCGCCGGCGCGCTGGATCAATTGGAAGTCAGGACTCAGATCCAGCCGGCTGTTGACCCGGAAGCGGTAATAGATCTCGGCGATGCGCTCCGAACCGGAAGCTGCATAGCCCAGCAGATCCGGCACGCCGTCGCCGTCGGCATCGACTGCACTGGCGTCGCGGTAAGCCTGGCTGGTGCGCAGCAGCCCCCCGGCAATACCGATGGCATCGGCGGCACGGCCCCAGTAGCTGCCGGCGAACTCGGCGCCCAGGGTGAGTGCGCGGTCGAAGCTGGTCCGTCCGGTCATCCGGTGGCCGTAGCGGGCGAACGCGGTGACCCCGTCGCCCAGGCGCTGGTCGGCGGAAATTCCCCAGCCGGCGTGCCGGGCAATGTCGCCCGGGGCGCTGTCGAAGTCGCCGGTGCGGCCATTGCGCCAGGCGTAGAGCCGATAGTTGCCGGCCAGCCCGCCGAAGAAGCGGCGCGACGTTTCGAGCTGGGCGATGACGAACGGCTCCGACAGCGAACCGGAGAAGTTGGCGCCCGGGCCGGAGCCGAACACACCCAGCGAGACGCCCCAGCTTTCCGGCCTGGCCTGTTCGCTGATGTATGCCATGCGGATGCCTGGAGTGAATCCGTAGGCATCGACGCCGATGTCACCGCCGGAGTCGAGCAGCGGATTGTGCACGAAGGCGTTGTTGAGGAAGCGCACCGATTCGTCGTCGGCCGCGGCGTTCTGATCGAAGAAGATGAAGGGATCGATCTTGCCGAAGTTGAGTTCGACCCGCTCCCGGGAGTGGGGCTTGTGGCCGTCGAGCGGCAGGGGGATGTCCAACTGGTACCAGGCCTGGGCCAGAATGCCGAACGAAGAATCGGGATCGCTGACCCCGGTGACCTGGAACGCCGTGGTATTCGGCGTGCTGGTATAGGTGGGACGCAGGCCGACGCCGTTGCCCTGGCCGAAACGGAAGTGGGTGAAGATCTTGCCCTCCATGTTGCCCATTTCCCCGCCGGGGAGCGTGACCGACACGTCGCCGCGGTAATTGGCGCGGGATTCGCGCACGCCGGTGCCGGCGCCTTCGCGGTTGGCCTTCTGCACCACGCCCGTGAGGCTGGCGCCCACGGTGATGCCTTCCAGCGCCTCGATCTGGCGCGCCTGTTTCTGGATGTTGAGGGTCTGGAACTCGACCGCCTTCAGCCGCGTCACCAGTTCGGGTTCCTTCTCGCTGATGCGCTCCGACTCCAGGGCTTTCTCCGTCTTGGCGCTGGCCTCTTCCAGCGCTCTGACGCGTTGCTGAAGGTCCGCAGCGGGTGCCCCGGCCGGGCGCTCTTCGAGCCGTTTTTCCAGCTCCTGATTGCGCGCCTCGAGCTTTTCGACGCGATCGGCGAGCCGCCGCAGCTCCTTTAGCAGAGCATCGTTGTCCGCGGCCGCGGCCGCGTGGGTGAAGCCGGCCAGGGACAGCGCCAGAGCGAGCGGTGTCAGGCGGCCGAGATTCGGCCGCTTCGTGGTTGCTGCGTGCATCTCAGTACCCGCCCTTCTTGCCGACGCCGGCGAAGGTGAATTCGTATTCGACCTCGAAGGGTTTGAACCACGGCCGCACGCCGGTGGCGCGATCGGTATGACGGCCGAAGTGGGCGTGCTTATTCGCGCTCGGTGGGGCGATCATGAACTTGAGCTTGTACTTGCCCGGACCCTGAAGCTTGACGTTGTCGCCGTAGTGGGGTCCGTCGCTGGCGACCATAGGCATGAGTTCGCCGCTGATCTTCTCGTTCGAGCCCTGCTTGGTCAGCTCGAAGTTCACCACCAGGTAGGGCATCCAGAAGCCTTCCGGAAAGCCGTTCGGGTTGTTGGCCAGGGCGTGGATATCGGCTTCGAGATGGATGTCCGACTCGGATGCCTTGCGCATCATGCCTTCCGGTTCCATTTCGATGGGCTGCAGGTAGACTGCAGCGACTTCCATGCCCGCGACATTGTGCGGCGTGCCGATGGGATATTCGATTGCCGTGGCGGTCGACGGCAACAGACTGGCTAGAGGAAGCAACAAGGTAATGGCGAGATTTCGGAACGACATTGTGGTCTTCTCCTGGGTGTTGAATTCGATCGGCACGGTTACCGCGACTGGCCGGTGATGGCATTCGCCATGCCGGGAGCGACGCCGGTGCCGGCTGTGCCGGCGAGCAGGGCGAGCAACAGAGTGAGCGCGGCGAGCGCCGGGGCGCTGATGGCACGCGATAGGCGAACGAGCCGTGCGGCACGCCTGGACGTGCCGACCGTCAGTGTGGTCGAGGAATGAAACGCAGCCATGTCCGCATGTTCGTCGAGTCAATCAGTCGTTTCGGCTGGCTGGCTCGTCCGATTGCGCGGACTGGCTGGCTGGCGCGGGGTATGACCCCGGAGTAGGTGCGGCAGATTGCTAACGGGGCTCGGCCGCGGGCCCGGGGCGCGATGGAGCGATCGGTGTCAGTCCATCGTGCGGCGCAACGTCACGATGGCGGCGACATGGCGGATTGCAGATAGTTCTGGAGGCCGACCTTGTCCACCAGCTCCAGTTGCGTTTCCAGCCAGTCGATGTGCTCCTCGGTGTCATTGAGGATGTCTTCGAAGAGCTCGCGCGAGACGTAGTCGTTACAGGATTCGCAGTAACCGATCGCTTCCTTCAGCGTCGCGTGCGCAGTGTGTTCGAGCTTGAGGTCGCACGCCAGCATCTCGGGCACGGTCTCGCCGATCAGCAACTTGTGCAGGTCCTGCAAGTTCGGCAGTCCTTCGAGGAACAGAATGCGCTCGATCAGTTTGTCTGCATGGCGCATTTCCTCGATTGACTCGTCATGCTCGTGCTTGCCGAGCTTGTCCAGCCCCCAATTCTTGTACATGCGCGCATGCAGGAAATACTGGTTCACCGCCGTCAGTTCGTTGGTCAAGGCCTTGTTCAGGTACTGAAGTACTTTCTTGTCGCCTTTCATGGTGTCTCCGAAGCAAGCATCAGATAGGTCGGCGCGTGCGCGTACGTCTCGTGCTCGCACTTTGCGTCCTGGAGTACCTGGCGGGCACACTTGGCGCACCGCCCGCATTCCGCGGCGACACCGAGGCGATGCCTCAGTTGTCGCATCGTGTGGCATCCTTCGGCGACGGCATTGCGGATGTCGTTCTCCGTCACCGGATTGCAGACGCATATGTACATTTTAGACCCTGTTGTGATGGCTTCGGACGGAGGCGTGTCGGCGCACGAACGTCACTTCGTGAGGATGAGTTTGCCGCTGCGCGTCTGGCGTAGCTGATACAAACCGTCCCCATGGGCGATGGTGATTTCCTGTCGGCCGGCAAACAACTGCTGACTGGAAATGGCGGAGGCTGGGTGCCGCGATCCGTCGGGCCGATTCTGGAGCGTGGCGGCAGGCCGCAGATTGGAAGTGTCGAGCAGTGCGAATTTCATCTTGTGACCGAATGTTTTATAGAATGAGAATCATTCGCATTACATCATCGGCTCGCCCCGCTGTCAATGGGTTTTTTGGCGCGGGGCGATATTGCGATCCGAATTCCGTTGAGACGCTGTCGGTGAGAATACCCGCTCTGCCGTAATGGGCATTTGATCTGGATCAACGCAAATACGAATTATTCGCACATGCAGACAGCTCGCAAAACTAGCGGGCGTCTCGCAGCGCCGCGAGCAGCAAACCGTAGCAGGCGAACGCAATCAGGGTAACGCCGGAAATGCGGTTGATCCAGCGCATCACGGCGTCGGTCAGAAATCGTGTGCCCAGTGCGGTCACGGTGGTGAGAAACAGCCACCACAGCATGGAGCCGAGCAGTACGCCAAGAGAGAACTTGGCGGCGCTCAGCGCCGATGCGGCGGTGGGAATGGTGGCGAAGGCACCGGCGAAGAACAGAATGGTTGGCGGATTGGTCATGGTCAGGCCATAGGCCAGTAGCAAAGCCCGCCCGCCGCTTTCCTGTGTGTGGGTACCGGTTGCCGTGACAGCGGGTGCGCGGGCGATCTTCACGCCCAGGTAAATCAGGACCATAGCGCCGAGAGGGCGAATCCATCCTGTGGCGCCCACCAAAGCCGCGCTTATCGCGGTCAGTCCGAACGAGGCGATCGCGGCGAACGTAGCATCGGCGGTGGCGATGCCAACACCCGTGATGAGGCCCTGGACTTGACCACGGGCGAGGGTGCGCTGCATGCACAGCAGGGCCATGGGGCCCATAGGTGCTGCCACGGCGAGACCCAGCATCAAAGCCGGGAAGAGAATCGAATCCATTCCGATATAATCACAGCTTTGCGACGGGAGTACGAGACATGAGCCTGGACCGCGTTCCATCCGGCAAGGATCTGCCGAACGATTTCAACGTCGTCGTAGAGATACCGATGCACGCGGAACCGATCAAGTACGAGGTGGACAAGGACAGCGGCGCCATCTTCGTCGATCGCTTCATGTCTACCGCCATGCACTATCCCTGCAACTATGGCTACATTCCCCACACCATCGCCGACGACGGTGACCCGGTGGACGTGCTGGTGGTATCGCCCTACGCCCTGCAGCCGGGCTGCGTGGTGCGCTGCCGTCCGATCGGCATGCTGAAAATGCAGGACGAGGCAGGCGGCGATGCCAAGCTGCTGGCGGTGCCGGTGGACAAGCTTACGCCCATGTATCGCGATATCGTCTCGCCGCGCGACTTCCCCCAGGTGGTGCTGGACCAGATTTCCCATTTTTTCGAGCACTACAAAGACCTCGAGCCGGGCAAGTTCGTCAAGGTCCAGGGCTGGGTCGACGCCGAGGAGGCCAAACAGGAAATCCTCGAAGGCTGCATGCGCTATCAGGATGCCAAGGATAAACCGGCGTTCTGATTACGGTTGCCTGAACGGGCTGTGCTCGTTCAGTTCGTCCAGATAGGTCGCCACTCCGGCGCTCTCCCGCACAAGATGGCGCTCGACCGCTTGCGCGAACTCGGGGTGGGCGAGCCAATGCGCCGATACCGTGCGCACGGGCAATAAACCACGTGCCAGTTTGTGTTCCCCCTGGGCGCCGCCTTCGAAAGTGCCGATCCCGCGCGCGATACAGAAGTCGATCGCTTGGTAGTAGCAGGTCTCGAAGTGCAGCCCCGGCAGGTAATCGAGCGCGCCCCAGTAACGGCCGTACAGCGTGTGCGCCTTGAAAACATTCAGCGCACAGGCGACGGCGTGGCCGTCGCGCTCTGCGAGGACGAGCAGTAGATTCTCAGGCATGACCGCGCCCAGTCGCAGAAAGAAATCCAGATTCAGGTAGGGTGTCGAGCCATGCAGCCCATAAGTGCGGCGGTAACAGCGCAGGAAAAAGCGCCATTGATCGTCGCCGATTTCGTCGCCGACCAGATGGCGGAACCGAATGCCGAGATCATGAATCCGGCGGCGCTCCTGGCGGATTTTCTTGCGCTTGTCGCGGGTCAGCAAAGCGAGAAACTGCTCGAAATCGGCATAGCCGGCATTGCGCCAGTGGAACTGCACGCTATGGCGCAATAGCATGCCGTGCGCCTGCATGAGCGCTGTTTCCGCCGGCACCGGAAAGAGCACATGCGCGGATGAACGGCCCGAGGCACGGGCGAGATCGAGGAACGCGGCGAGCAGCGCTTGGCGCGATCTTCCGTCTCGCGCCAGCAGGCGCTGACACTGCACAGGCGTGAAAGGTATGGCCGAAACGAGCTTCGGATAGTAGCGCAGCCCGCTGCGCTCGTAGGCCTGTGCCCAGGCCCAGTCGAACACGTACTCGCCGTAGCTGTGCGTCTTCTCGTACAGCGGCATGGCAGCGGCGAGGCGGCCGTCCTGCCAAAGCGTGAGATGACGCGGAATCCAGCCCGCATTTTCGCCGACGCAGCCGGTGGTTTCGAGCGCATGGAAGTAATCATGCCGCAGAAACGGCGGATCGCCCGCGAGCGCGTCCCAGTCCGCGGCCGGGACTTCGGCGATGGCGGCCGCGATGCTGGTTGAATAGGTCAAGGTCGATCCTCGCTGATCGGCGGCAGGCCGTGTGGCATTATCTGGGGCGTCGCGCCATCGGGCAAGCACAAGGTCCTGCGGCCGTTGTATAGTTCATGGCCATGAGGCGCCTGAGAATCGCTGTGGCACAGATCAACTGCCTGGTCGGCGATCTCGCGGGCAATGCACGCCGTATTCTCGATGCCCTCGGGCGTGCGCGGGAACTGCGCGCCGACGTGCTGTTGACGCCCGAGCTCGCCTTGTGCGGCTATCCCCCGGAAGACCTGCTGTTGCGCCCGGATTTCTACCGCGCCAATGCCCGCGAGCTGCGCGCACTCGCCGAGGCCGTGCGAGGCATCCGCCTGATCATCGGCCACCCCCACGAGGAGGATGGCGAGCGCTTCAACGCCGCCTCACTGATCGACGAGGGCGCCGTGGTCGCGACCTATCGCAAGCATCGCCTGCCCAATTACGAAGTGTTCGACGAGGAGCGCTATTTTTCGCCGGGGACCGAGCCGTGCGTGGTGGCCATCGAGGGCGTGCGCTGCGGCATTAACATCTGCGCCGATGTCTGGGAAGAGGGTGCGGCCGAGGCGGCGCGCAGCGCCGGCGCCGATCTCCTTCTGGTGCTCAACGCTTCGCCCTACCACATGAACAAGCAGGCGACTCGCTACGAGGTGCTGCGCAGCCGTATCGAGGACACCGATATCCCGGTGGTCTATGCCAACCTCGTCGGCGGCCAGGACGAGCTGGTGTTCGACGGTGCATCGTTTGCCATGAACGGGCGCGGCGAGCTGGTCTACCAGTCGCCGGCATTCGTCGAGTCCCTTGACGTGGTCGAGTTCGCGGACGGCGATCTTTGCCCCGCGTCCGTCGCGCCGCCGCGGCCGGTCGAGGCCGACGTTTATGACGCGCTGCAGCTCGGCGTGCGCGACTACATCGGCAAGAACGGCTTCCCGGGCGCCATCATCGGGCTGTCCGGCGGTGTCGATTCCGCTCTGACCCTGGCCATCGCCTGCGATGCCCTCGGCCCCGACAAGGTGCGGGCGGTGATGATGCCCTCACCCTTTACGGCGCAGATCAGCCTCGATGACGCCGCGGCGCTGGCCGCCAACCTTGGCGTGCGCTACGACGTCATCCCCATCGAACCGGCGATGAAGACGTTTGCGGCACTTCTGGCCGAGGAGTTCAAAGGCCGGCCGGCCGACACGACGGAGGAGAACATCCAGGCGCGCATCCGTGGCATGATTCTCATGGCGCTGTCGAACAAGTACGGCTCCATCGTGCTTACGACCGGAAACAAGTCGGAGATGGCGGTGGGATATGCCACACTCTATGGCGACATGGCGGGCGGATTCGCCGTCATCAAGGACATCTTCAAGACCTTTGTCTACCGTCTGTGCCGCTACCGCAACGGCCTGGGCGCGGTGATGCCCGAGCGTATCCTTACCCGTCCGCCCTCGGCGGAACTCAAGCCGGACCAGGTGGATCAGGACACGCTGCCGCCCTACGATATCCTCGACGCCATCATCGACGCCTACATGAGCCACGATCTTAGTCCGCGGCAGATCATCGCCCGCGGCTACGGCGAAAAGGACGTGCGTCGGGTCGTTGCCATGCTCAAGCGAAACGAGTACAAGCGGCGCCAAGCGCCCGTGGGTATCCGCGTTACGAGCAGGGGTTTCGGCAAGGACTGGCGTTATCCGATAACATCGCGCTATGCGGACGAGTGGCAGTGACCCGTCCCGGACCGCGGGAGGCTGGCTGCCGGGACAGGTCTGCCGATCCGTTGATCGGCCTGGACACGACTGAAAACGGGAGACGGAAGTGAAGAAAATCGAAGCCATCATCAAACCTTTCAAGCTCGACGAAGTGCGCGAGGCCTTGTCGGATGTCGGCGTGACGGGACTGACGGTGACCGAGGTCAAGGGCTTCGGCCGGCAGAAGGGGCACACCGAGCTCTATCGCGGCGCCGAGTACGTCGTCGATTTCCTGCCGAAGATCAAGATCGAGGTGGTCGTCACCGAAGCCGCTCTCGACTCTGCCCTCGACGCTATCATCAAATCGGCGCGCACGGGCAAGATCGGCGACGGCAAGATTTTCGTCATGCCCGTCGAGCAGGTGGTGCGGATCCGCACCGGCGAAACCAACGAGTCGGCGATCTGATCTGCGCGGTCAGTGTGCTGCGCGCAGTAGCACGATGACCGCTCCGGCGCCGCCGTCCACTGCGCGTGCCTGGCAAAATGCGAGGACTTCGGCGCGGTGGGCCAGCCAGCCTGCCACCAAGGCCTTGAGCACCGGTTCCCGGCCGGGCGAACGCAGTCCCTTGCCGTGGATGACGCGCACACAGCGCAATTGTCGCTTCAGGCAAAGGGCGAGAAACCCGGCGAGCAGCTCGCGCGCGGTGTGGCGCGTGGCGCCATGCAAATCGAGCTGATCCTGGATCACCCAGCGGCCGCGGCGCAGGTCGCGCAGCACGGTGCGCGCTAGGCCGCGGCGCAGAAAGACGAACTCGTCGCCGCCTTCAAGCTGCAGCTCCAATGGTGCCGGCGTGCCGATGGACTCCTGCAATGCTGCCGCTTCGTCCAAATGCCGCTGGCGCGGCACCGCCGGCGGTCGCGCCGGTTCGATGTGGATTCTGTCGTTGCGCAGCGGCCGCGCGTCGGCCACGGCCTGGCGGAATAGCGCGCGGTCATCCTCGGAGGGCGGCAGAATGCGAGGCCGCTTCATGGTTGCGTCGCCTTTCTCCGAAGGGCGGGCGGCCTTCGCCGGGCCCCTCAGGCGAGGCCCAGTCCGTCGAGGTAGCGTTCGGCGTCCAGCGCTGCCATGCAGCCAGTGCCGGCGCTCGTCACGGCCTGGCGATAGATGTGGTCCTGAACGTCGCCTGCAGCGAAAACGCCTGGGACGCTGGTTGCCGTGGCGTTGCCGTTGCCCCCGCCCTGGGTGACGATATAGCCGTTCTGCATCTCCAGCTGGCCGGCGAAAATCTCGGTGTTCGGCTGGTGGCCGATGGCGATGAACACGCCATGGAGTTCGATGTCCTCCTTGGCGCCGCTCTTGACGTTGCGGATCCGCATGCCCGTGACGCCCGTCTTGTCACCGAGCACCTCCTCGAGCACGCTGTCCCAGCGCACCGTGACGTTGCCGCCGCGAGTCCTTTCCAAGAGCTTGTCGATGAGGATCTTCTCGGCGCGGAACTTGTCGCGGCGGTGCACAACCGTCACGTGCCGGGCGATGTTGGCAAGATACAGCGCTTCTTCGACGGCGGTATTGCCGCCGCCGATCACTGCCACGTCCTGCCCCTTGTAGAAGAAGCCGTCGCAGGTGGCGCAGGCCGACACGCCCTTGCCCATGAAGGCCTCCTCGGAGGGCAGGCCGAGGTATTTGGCCGTGGCGCCGGTGGCGATGATCAGGGCGTCGCAGGTGTAGCTGCCGGCGTCGCCCACCAGCGCGAACGGTCGCTCGCCCAGCCGCACCGTATGGATATGGTCGAACACCAGTTCGGTCTGGAAGCGCTCGGCATGGCGTTGGAAGCGCGCCATTAGGTCGGGGCCCTGAACCCCGTCCGCGTCGGCGGGCCAGTTGTCCACGTCGGTGGTCGTCATTAACTGGCCGCCCTGGGCAAGGCCGGTGATGAGCACCGGCTTGAGGTTGGCGCGGGCGGCGTAGACGGCGGCCGTGTAGCCGGCCGGGCCGGAGCCCAGGATCAACAGGCGGATGTGGCGTACGGGCGAGGTCATGATGGCGTGAGCTTCAGTCGGGTTCGGGGCAAGCGCGGGAATCGGGCCGGATCGGGTGACACAAAAATTAACGCGGCTCGGCCGATTACCCCGGATTCCGTGGTCAAATCCCGGGAATCCGAGGCGCACGAAGGCACTGGCGAGCACCATGGGGCGATCGGCCCCGTGGTGGGCATTATACCGAAGGCGCATTGCCCGACATTCAACTTGTGGCTAATGTGGCCGTTATAGGGGTGCCAGTTGCCTTCAAGGCAGGGCTGTTGCATGGCCTGCCGCGAGCCCGGGACGGATTCCGGGCGGATGGTCGGCGGACCAATGATAACTGGATACGAAGAACATCCGACTAGTGAGGTGGAAAATGATGCCCATGCCGAGTTCCGTGACCACGACAGCGTTGCGCTGCTTTCCGATGTTCTCGGGCCTGCAGCCGCAGAATCTGGAGCCGATCGCCCGCGTGGCCATCCTGCGCCGGGTGCCGCGCAATGCGACGGTTGTCATGGCCGGTGATCGCACCGACTTCGTCTATCTCGTGCTGTCCGGCAGCCTGAAAGTGCTGGTGAGCGACGAGGAGGGTCGGGAAGTGATCCTGTCCATGCTCGGGCCGGGCGAATTGTTCGGCGAAATGGGCGTACTCGACGAGAATCCGCGCTCGGCAACCGTTGTCGCCGCCGCTCCAAGCGAACTGATCGTCATCTCCAAGAGCGACTTCAAGCGCTGCCTGCAGGACAACTTCGAGGTTGCGCTCTACATCATGCGCAATCTGGTGCAGCGTCTGCGCACGGCCGATCGCAAGATCGAAAGCCTGGCCCTGATGGACGTCTACGGTCGCGTTGCCCGTCTATTGCTGGAAATGGCGGAAAACATCGACGGTCAGATGGTCGTGACGCGCAAGATCTCCAAGCAGGACATCGCAAAAATGATCGGTGCATCTCGGGAAATGGTCAGCCGTGTCATGAAGGACCTGCAGGTCCAGGGTTTGATCGAAGAAGGCAAGGGCCGCATCCTGCTGCGCGAGCGAATCAGCACCATCAGCTGATCCCCGCGCGGGCGCGACGAAGCCTCGGCGTCGGCGCGCCTTCGATCTCCACATCGTTCTTCCGTCCACTGCCGTACACCCCCGGGATCGCGCGCACTGCCCGCGCGGGCGCATCGTTTATAATGGCCGCTGGGATCACCGCGGCTGCGCGGTGACGAATCTCTTTCCTCCCGAACGATATCGCGTGCTGTTGCGATCGAACGCCCAACCTCTGCCGGAGAAGATTGCCGCGTTGCTCCAGGAGGCGCGCTGGCTCATCGTCGGCGGGCTGGCGATGTATCTGGCCCTGATCCTGTTCGGCTATAGCAGGGGCGACCCGGGCTGGTCCCACGCCGCGAAAGTCGAGGCGATTGCCAATCCCGGCGGGCGCTTCGGCGCTTGGCTGGCCGACCTGCTGCTCTACCTGTTCGGCATGTCCGCCTGGTGGTGGGTGATCTTTCTGCTCTTTCTCGTTGTGTGGGGCTACCGGCGGCTTGACGGTCTGATCATCCTCGATCGCCGCCCGTTCCTGATTGCGCTGGCCGGATTTATCGTCCTGCTGGCAGCGAGCAGCGGCCTGGAAGCAATGCGTTTCTACGGCCTGAAGAGCCCACTGCCTCTCGCCCCGGGTGGTATGTTCGGCACGGAAGTGGGTGCTCTGGTGTCCAGTTTCCTCGGGTTCACCGGCGGCACGCTGATGCTCATTGCCTTGTTTGCCGCCGGATTCAGTTTGTTCTCTGGATTGTCGTGGATTCGTCTTGCCGAACGCATCGGCGCGGAGCTGGAGCGTGTCGCCAGCGGCGTCCGCAATGCCGGGCAGCGCTGGCAGGACCGGCGTGTCGGTCGCGAGGTGGCGGAACAGCGTGAGGCTGTGGTGGAGGTGCAGCGCAAGCGCCTGGATGATGAGCCGCCCCTGCGCATTGAACCGCCGCTCGTCGACGTGCCGAAATCGGCCAGGCGCGACAGGGAGCGGCAGCAGCCTCTGTTCCGCGATCTGCCCGGCGGCGTATTGCCGCCGCTTTCCCTGCTCGACGAGCCGCGGCAGGACGCCGAGCCGCCGTCGACCGAGACGCTGGAATTCACCTCGCGCTTGATCGAACGTAAGCTCGCCGACTTCGGCGTTGAAGTTCGCGTGCTGGCCGCCTATCCGGGGCCGGTCATCACCCGTTACGAGATCGAGCCTGCCGTCGGCGTCAAGGGCAGTCAGATCGTTAACCTGGTCAAGGATCTGGCGCGAGCGCTATCGGTGGTCAGCATCCGCGTCGTCGAAACGATTCCCGGCAAGTCCTGCATGGGACTGGAGATCCCCAATGCCAAGCGGCAGGTGGTGTGCCTGTCCGAGATACTCGGCTCGGTCGCCTATCACGACATGCACTCGCCGCTCACTCTGGCCCTGGGCAAGGACATCGGCGGCCAGCCGGTGGTCGCCGATCTGGCGCGGATGCCGCACCTGCTGGTGGCCGGCACCACCGGTTCCGGCAAGTCGGTGGCCATCAATGCCATGATCCTGAGCCTGCTGTACAAGGCCGAGCCGAGCGACGTGCGCCTGATCCTGGTCGACCCGAAGATGCTCGAGCTGTCGGTATACGAGGGCATCCCGCATCTGCTGGCGCCGGTGGTCACCGACATGAAGCAGGCGGCCAACGCGCTGAACTGGTGCGTGGCCGAGATGGAGCGGCGCTACAAGCTCATGTCGACGCTGGGCGTGCGCAACCTCGCCGGCTTCAACCACAAGGTGCACGACGCCGAGAAGGCCGGCACGCCGATCGCCAATCCGTTTGCCCTGACGCCGGAGAGCCCCGAGCCGCTGGCGCCGCTGCCCAATGTCGTCGTCGTCATTGACGAACTGGCCGACCTGATGCTCGTGGTGGGCAAGAAGGTCGAAGAACTGATCGCGCGCCTGGCGCAGAAGGCACGCGCCTCGGGGATTCATCTGATTCTGGCGACGCAGCGGCCGTCGGTGGATGTCATTACCGGTCTGATCAAGGCGAACATTCCGACGCGCGTTGCCTTCCAGGTTTCGAGCAAGGTGGACTCGCGCACCATTCTCGATCAGATGGGTGCGGAAGCGCTGCTCGGCCAGGGCGACATGCTTTACCTTGCCCCCGGGACGGGGTTGCCGCTGAGGGTGCACGGCGCTTTCGTCAGCGACAACGAGGTGCATCGGGTGGTGGATCACTTAAAGAGCGTCGCCGCGCCGGACTATGTCGAAGGGATACTAGAGACGCCTGGCGACGGCGACGGAGAGTTCGGCAGCGATGCTGTCGAGGGTATGGGTGGCGAGGCGGATCCGCTCTATGACCAGGCGGTGGAGATCGTCCTCAAGACGCGCCGTCCGTCGATCTCACTTGTGCAGCGGCATCTGCGTATTGGCTACAACCGCGCGGCGCGCCTGATTGAGGAAATGGAACGCGCCGGACTTGTTTCCGCCATGGGAGCCAACGGCAATCGCGAAGTGCTGGTGCCGGCGCGGGCGGAGTAGAGGAAAAGGCCATTCACTTCCAAGCCAGCCGGTGTACCAAGGTGCTCCGAGGTCTTTGCATTGACCAAGCCGATATCGAGCGCGCATACGAATGTTCGTTGCGTCGTTGCTTGGTGTTACTTGGTGTGCTTGGTGCTTTGTTCGTTGGCTTTTCCGCATCAGCCCAGGCTGCGGCGCTTGAACGTCTGAAGAACTTCGTCGAACAGACCCGTACCGGCCGTGCCGGTTTCTCGCAAACCGTGGTGGCGAAGAGCGGGCGCAAGCCGCAGCAGGCGAGTGGTACGATGGTTTTTGCCCGCCCTGGCAAGTTCCGCTGGAGCTACGAGAAGCCCTATCAGCAATTGATCGTCGGCGATGGCGAGCGGCTTTGGGTCTATGACAAAGACCTGAATCAGGTGACGGTGAAGAAGCTGGGCGCGGCCCTGGGCGCCAGCCCGGCGGCACTGCTCGCGGGCGATAACGAATTGGAGAAGAATTTCCAGCTTGCCGACGGCGGCCTGCGCGACGGCATCGAGTGGGTGGACGCGCGACCAAAAGCCGCTGACAGCACATTCGAGTCCCTGCGCATCGGCTTCGCCGGCGACATTCTGCAGACCATGGAACTGCGCGACAACTTCGGCCAGACGACGACGCTGACGTTCCACCAATTCGAGCGCAATCCGATGACCGACGCCGGAGTCTTTCGCTTTACGCCGCCCAAGGGCGCGGACGTCATCGGTGAGTGATCTGTTTCAGCAGCCGCGGCCGCACGCGCCGCTGGCGGAGGCGCTGCGTCCGGCGACACCGGAGGAGGTTGTCGGGCAGGCGCATCTGCTCGGGCCGGGAAAGCCGCTGCGGCTGGCTTTCGAGTCGCGCACGCCCCACTCGATGATTCTGTGGGGGCCGCCGGGCGTGGGCAAGACCACATTGGCACGGCTCATGGCTCAGGCCTTCGATGCCGAATTCATCGCGCTTTCGGCTGTGTTTTCCGGTGTCAAGGATATCCGCGAAGCCATCGGTCGCGCCGAGGTCATGCTTGCCACCAGCGGGCGGCGCACCATCCTTTTCGTGGACGAGGTGCATCGGTTTAACAAGGCGCAGCAGGATGCCTTCCTGCCCTACGTGGAGCAGGGGCTCATCACCTTCATCGGTGCCACGACGGAGAATCCGTCATTCGAGGTGAACAGCGCCTTGCTCTCCCGCGCCGCCGTCTATGTCCTCAAGTCTCTGAGCGAAGCGGAACTGGGTCAGCTTTTCGATCGTGCCCGCAGCCGCGCCTTTCCCGAGCTGACATTCGACGACAATGCGCGCGAGCGCCTGATCGGTTTTGCCGATGGCGATGCGCGGCGGCTGCTCAATTTGCTGGAACAGATGCGTACCGCCGCGCAATCTGCGGCAGTGACAGCGGTCGATGCCCAGTTCGTCGCCGATACCCTGTCGCGCAACCTGCGCCGCTTCGACAAAGGCGGCGACGCCTTCTATGATCAGATCTCGGCCTTGCACAAGTCCGTGCGCGGCTCCAACCCGGACGCCTCGCTCTACTGGCTGGTACGAATGCTCGACGGCGGCGCCGATCCTCTCTACCTAGGCCGGCGTATCGTGCGCATGGCCGTGGAGGACATCGGGCTGGCGGACCCTCGGGCGCTGGAGCTGGCGCTCAACGCCTGTGCGACCTACGAGCGACTCGGTTCCCCGGAAGGCGAGCTTGCCCTGGCCGAAGCCGTGCTCTTTCTCGCCTGCGCGGCGAAGTCGAATGCTGTCTATGTCGCGTATAATGCGGCGCGCAAATTCATCGCCGAAGACGGCTCGCGTCCGGTGCCGGAACACTTGCGCAATGCGCCGACGCGGCTGATGAAGGAGCTGGGCTACGGGCGTGAGTATCGCTACGCCCACGACGAACCGGACGCCTACGCCGCGGGCGAGAACTATTTTCCGGAGGGCATGCCGCGAGTCGAATGGTACCGTCCGAGCGACCGCGGGCTGGAGGCCAGGATCCGGGACAAGCTCGCTCATCTGCGCGCGCTGGACGACGCGGTGCGGGGCAAATAGATTACACGCATGGCAAATACAGTTTGAGGCCGGAACATGCTTGACATCCAGTTGCTGCGCACCCAACTCGATCAGATCGCCGAGCGGCTCGGGCCGCGCGGCTACACATTGGACAAGGCGACGTTTCAGAGCCTGGAGGAACAGCGCAAGGTTCTGCAAACGCGCACCCAAGAGCTGCAGGCGAAGCGCAATGCCCTGTCGAAACAGATCGGCATTCTCAAATCGAAGGGCGAGGACGCCGCAGCGGTGATGGCCGAGGTCGGCGGCATCGGCGACGCGCTCAAGAGCAACGAGGACGAACTAGCGGGGCTGCTGCGCAGAATCGACGAGTTCGTGTCGGTGATCCCGAATCTGCCCCATGAAAGCGTGCCCATTGGCCGGTCGCCGGAGGAGAACGTCGAGGTGCGCCGTGTCGGCACGCCGCGACGGTTCGACTTCGCCGTGAAGGATCACGTGGACCTCGGCGCTGGTTTGGGTGGGCTGGACTTCGAAACGGCGGCGAAAATCAGCGGCGCCCGTTTCGGTCTGATGCGCGGCCAGGTAGCTCAGCTGCATCGGGCGCTGGCGCAATTCATGCTCGATGTGCACACCCGTGATCATGGCTACACCGAGGTCTACGCACCTTATCTTGTCAATGCCGAAAGCATGTTCGGTACCGGGCAGCTGCCCAAGTTCGAAGCTGACCTGTTCGCCGTTCCGCGCAGCGACGCGGAGAAAATGTATCTGATACCGACCGCGGAAGTTCCTGTGACGAACATCGTGCGCGGCGAAATTCTTCCCCTCGATGCCCTGCCGCTGAAGATGGTCTGTCATACGCCGTGCTTCCGCTCCGAAGCGGGGTCCTACGGCAGGGATACCCGCGGCATGATTCGCCAGCACCAGTTCGACAAGGTAGAGCTGGTGCGCATCGAACGTCCCGAAAACTCGTGGCAGGCGCTGGAGGAACTGACCGGTCATGCTGAGGAGATACTAAAGCATCTCGACCTGCCCTACCGCGTCGTTATCCTGTGCACCGGCGACATGGGCTTCTCGGCCGCCAAGACCTATGACATCGAAGTGTGGCTGCCGGCGCAGAACACTTACCGCGAAATCTCCTCCTGCAGCAACTTCGATGCGTTCCAGGCGCGGCGCATGCAGGCGCGCTGGCGCAACGAGAAGGGCAGGCCAGAGCTGGTGCACACGTTGAACGGTTCGGGACTGGCGGTGGGACGCACTCTGGTCGCGGTGCTGGAGAACTACCAGCGCGCCGACGGCAGCGTCGAGATTCCGAAGGTTCTGCGCGGATACATGGGCGGCATGGAGACCATCGCAGCGGCGCGTTGAACGCCGCGTTCTCAGCGGCGCTGCCGCTGTATCGCCGGCCGATCGTGGCGGCAGAGCAGGTCGTAGAATACGCGCACGTTTTCCACCATCGCCACTGCTTCATGGCCGCGGGCGCTGCGACTCTTCAGCTGCCTGGCATAGTCCGGCTTGGACAGCAACGGCAACACGCTCTTCATGTCATACCAGGAGTTGGGTTCGCGGCCGAGATCCTCGGCGATCGTGCGTGCGCTGTGCACATGACGCATGCCGACGTTGTAGGCGGCTAATGCCAGCCAGCTGCGATCAGGCTCGACGACCTCCGGCGGCAGTTGCGCGCGCAACTCGGCGAGATAGCGCGCCCCGGCGTCGATGTTCTGCACCGGGTCGAGCAGGTCGGCCACGTTGAGCCGCTGGGCCGTTTCCTCGGTGAGCATCATGAAGCCGCGCACGCCGGTCGGCGACTCGGCCGCCGGATTCCAGTGCGACTCCTGATAGGCGAGCGCCGCCAGCATGCGCCAGTCGATCCCGACCCGCTCGCCGGCCATCATGAACGCTTCGCGGTAACGCGGCAGCAGCGTCCGGATGCGCTCGACAAAGACGTTGACGTCGAGCGCAGGCAAGCGATTGGCATGGCCGAAATAGCGGTCGATCAGCCGATCGAGAGTACCGTCCCGTCCCGCCTTGGCGATGAAGGCATTGGTGCGCTCGACCAGTTGTCTGTCCGCGTCGGCGGGAAACGCCCATGACAGCGTCAGCGAGTCCGGCAGCGGATGAGCTTCCTGCAGCGAGGGGTACAGATTGCGCGCCAGAGCGAAGTGCGCCGAATCCGTGGCCACGAGGTCGATACGGCGCTGGCTGGCGCGTTCCAGAAGTTCGAGGTCGCTGCCGGATGCCACCTCGATCAGCGCCATGCCCGGGACATGGGACTGCATCGCCTTGAGCGCCACGGCGGCCGGGGAGCCGGAGAGGGTGGCGACGACCCGGCCGTTCAGATTGCCAAGCTCGATGATCGAGGGCGACGTTTCATGTTGCACCAGCATCTGTCGCAGTTCGTAGATGGGGCGGGAGAAATGCACCGCGCCGTTGCTCCGGCGATCGAGCCAGGCAGCGGCCAGATGCACATTGCCATCGACGAGGTGCTGGTTCAGTTCTTCGAGGTTCGCGGTGACGATGAAACGCGCCTTGACGCCCAGTTCCGCGGCGAACAGCTGCATGAGATCATGCTCGAAACCGTTGACCGATCCGGCCTCGCCGGTCGAATAGGTCGTCGGGCCGCTGCGCGTCGCGACCACGAGTTCGCCAAGCTCGCCATAGGGTGGCAAGGGTTTGGGCAAGAGCGCCATCGCGGCGCGTGGAATCTCGCAGCCGAGAAGCAGCGCCGCGGCGACGAGCAGAAGCAGTCGTGCGACACCTGCCCGCAGAGGGCTGCATCGTCGCGGGCAGATCGCAATGGCGGACGTTTGATGGTACACTTCGCGCCCTCGGAGAGGTGCCGGAGCGGTCGATCGGGGCGGTCTCGAAAACCGTTGTACTCGCGAGAGTACCGTGGGTTCGAATCCCACCCTCTCCGCCAGGATTGAATTGAGGCCCGCTGTTGCGGGCTTCTTCATTTGTTGCCGACCTGTCGCCCGTCGTGCGGTGCCGGCACACCCATTAGGTACTCTTCCAGCGGCTTTGCGCCGGCACGTGACGTGCCAAGAAGTCCATCTGATCCGCAAGAATATTGCGGTTACACAGAATCAGGTATTCCGCCTTGTTCGGAACGTAGGGCGCGTAGAGCAGTTCCATGCCCGCCTGCTCCGGCGTACGTCCGCTCTTCTGCTGATTGCACGAGCGGCACGCGGTCACGACATTCATCCATGTATTGCGCCCGCCCTTGGACACGGGCGTGATATGGTCCCGGGTCAGGCGCGCAAAGGCGAATTCACCGCCGCAGTAGGCGCAGATATGACGGTCGCGATGAAAAAGTTCCCGGTTGTTGAGCGGTGGGATGGCATTGAAGCTGCGCTGGGCAAGCGCCTTGCCCTTGATGGCGATGATGCTGTTGGCGATGATCGCCGAACGTTGGCCGGTAATGCGGCAGTACCCGCCGCGAAACGTGAAGCAGTTGTCCCCGGCAGACCAGGCAACGAGGTTGCGCGCGTAGTAATAGCAAGCATGCTGCCAAGTGACCCAGCGATGGGGCACACCGTGCATGTCGAGTGTCAGGATCAGCGGATGCGCACGGCTGCCCGGTCCGGGCACCAGCACACCGGGATCGATCTCTCTCAGGCTGTAGGGCGCGTACATCTTCGATGTAGAATCATAGAGTTGTCAAAGCGTAGCAGAGCACCGTGAATTTTCCTAGTACCTCCGCCAGCGGGGCTGGAGGCGCAGACTTCTTCGCGCTCGCCGCGCGGCAGCGCCTCGTCCGGGCGCTGGCCGCGTCCATCGTCCTGCATGCGCTGGTGCTGTGGAGCGGGCTGCATGCGCCGCACGCGCCGAAGCTGGCGCAGCCACTGATCGCCACGCTGCGGGCCGTCGTGCCGCCGCCGGCGAGCATTCCCGAGCCGCCGCCTCCCGCTCCCGAGCCACCGGCGAAACGCCCGAAACCAGTGCCAGTTCCCAATGTCGTTCGTACTCCGGCGCCCGAACGGCCGGTCGAGCGCGCGCCGGCTCCACCCCAGATCGTGGCCGAACCGAAACCGGCGGAAGCGGATGGCGATCGCAGCAAGGCCTTCGTCGTGCCGGCGCCGAACGTCGTACCCGATCCCGCTCCGGTTCTGCCCCCGCCCGTCGCTGCGCCGCCGCCGAGCGCCGGCATCGATGCCGACGGCCTGCGCCAATACAAGGTTGCCCTGGCGAGCAGTGCGCGCGGGTTCCGCGTGTATCCGCGCATTGCCCAGGAGCGCGGATGGACGGGTCTCGTGGAGCTGCGGATCGCCGTCTTCGCCGATGGCCGGCCACACGTGGTGCAAGTCGCTAAGTCCAGCGGCCACGCCGTCCTGGACAACCAGGCGCGCGAAATGCTAGGCCAGGCGCTGAAGCAGACGGCGGTACCCGACAGTCTGCGTGGCAGGGACGTCACTGTGACGGTGCCGGTAAATTTCGATCTGCGGGAGGAATGAGCGGAGCACGATTTGTGCGCCGGCTTTAGCACCGTATCTGCTGCCGACAAAAACTGTCGAGCGCCAACACCTGAGCCTGGGAGCCGGTTGGCTGTCGCGCGTCTCTGCCACCGTTGTCGAGTGCCAGGCGGAAGGCGAACTTGGCGAAGAACTCGTTGAACATCTCCCCGCCCAGCGTGCCTACCGCGTAGAGCATGTCCTGTGCGGCATGGTATTCGAGCAGGATCGCGGCCAGGGGTTGCGGCGCGGGCCCCGATACCACTCGCGCGCCGTGCGCCGGATCGTACTGGCTGTGCTCCGAACAGCAATGAATCACCGCGGCGGCCCCGCTCGGCGCGGTGGGGGTAGCGCGGTAGCTGATGAAGCTCACGTCCCTCGTCGGATAGCTCAGCTTGTGTGCGCAGATGGCCGAGTAGGCGACCAGCGAGCCCCGCGGGCCAACGCCGCCCGGCCAGTCGTAGCTTTTCGATTCGGCCGTTTGCAGCGAGCTGCTTGGCCGCACCGCGTGTCCAAGGTCGAGCAGGAAGCACGGCGTGCTGGCGTAGGGATAGTGGAAGATATAGTTGCGCCGGGCGACGACCGAGGTGGCCCGTAGCGGCTGTCCGTGCGCATCTACCAGCAGCGTGCGGGAGTAGTAGTGTGGCTGCAGTCCCGCGGACACGCTGCCTGGCAGCGCTGCGGCCGCGCAGCCGGCGGCGCAGGATGAGAGAAAAGCACGACGCTTCATGGAAACGCCTCATGGAACGGGACGACGCGAGTCGACCGTATTCGAGCCTCGGCCGGTTGTCAATTCGCTGCCATGAGTCAGCCCGCCAACTGCATTCGTACCCCCGGTGCCGTGGTGAGGATGTGCGCGTCTCCGGCGGTATGGCTGCGTGCATACTGCGACGCAAGGCGAAACATCCGTGCAGTACAAAATCATTGCCAGCCGGCACAACAGGGCCGGATGCGCGTGCATCGAGCCTACGCTGAGGTGACGAACTCCGCTGCCCGTGTGCGCGAACGGCCGCGTTGGGGCGCGAAACGGATGCTCCGACCTACTCGATAATCCACGATCTGCGCGCGCCGTTGGGTGTTCTCGACGGTTTCAGCCACGTGTCCGAAGAGGAGTACGGCGACGGTCTCGATGCGGACGGCATCGATTGCCTAGGATGCATTCGCGCCGCGGTCCGGCGCCTGAACCGGCAGATTCTAGGGACTGCTTACGCGCTCGCGAGACCGTCTGACGCGTGTCCGCCGCGAGCCCCTCGACATGGCTCGTCCCGCGCACGGGTTGCTGTCGAGACTTCGCGACGGCGAACCATGGCGCAGCGTGACGAAGATGATCACCGATCACGCGCCGGAGCAGGCCGATGCCCGGCTCGCACACGCGCTCATGGTGGAGATGCTCGGCAATGCCTTGAAGTTCACCCGCATCCGCCCGGAGGCACGCATCGAGTTCAGTCGCTCGGTTGTCGGTGACAGCGAACACCTTCACGTCCGCGACAAAGGTGCCGGGTTCGATCAGGCGAACGCCGAACCCCCGCTTTTTTCCGCTTCAGCGCATGCACAGGGCAGACGAGTGCGAAGGCATGGGCATTGGTCTTGCCACTGGCATACACGTTGCGCGCCTTCACGGCGGCGAGCCGCGCGCGCTTTTTATGTTACAGCCCGGCTCGTGGCCGGTCCCGCCAACTCACAGCACAGGAATGCCGATCATCCACGCCATGCTTTGTTGCCGTGCTGGTCCGATGCCCAACCAGGCAGCGCGGGCTCGCTGCGGTGCGGGGCTCGGCACTGTTGTCCATACCGCCACCACCCGCGCACCTACATCCTGCTGCGACATTTCGAAGCAGAACCCTAGCGCGGCACGAGAATGTCTTCCGCATGGAAGCGGAAGCTGCCCTCACGGCGGTCGGCATAGTAGAAGCGCAATGACATTGCGATCGAGCGGAAAGCGATGTCGCGCCAGGGCATGGCGCTCTCGTCGAAAAGGCGCACTTCCGTCGTTTCTGCGCCGGGCATGAAATCCAGATCGAGCAGGCGCGCGCGGTAGATCATATGAACCTGATTAATGTGGGGAACGTTGATCAGTGAAAACAATTCGCCCACCTCGATGCGGGCCAGGGCTTCTTCGAGAGTTTCGCGCGCCGCGGCCTGGGCTGTCGTCTCGTCGTTTTCCATGAAGCCCGCCGGCAGGGTCCAGTAACCCGAGCGCGGTTCTATCGCCCGCTTGCACATCAGTATCCTGTCGTCCCATTCGACGATGGCGCCGATCACCAGCTTTGGATTCTGGTAGTGAATCATGCCGCAGCTTGCGCAAACGAAACGCGGCAGGTTGTCGCCGTCTGGAATGCGCAAGACCACGGGGGCACCGCAGTGACTGCAGAAGTTCACGGCCCGGTAACGACGTGATTATCGACATTGGCATTCTAACAGGCCGCGGGCGGGACTCCCCGTCCATACGCCGTGCCGGCCAGGGGCTTACAGGCTGAGAGGCACGGTCGGCGCCGCTAAAGCTGCCCCGGGGCGGGGCCGTAATATGTCCTTGCAGAGAGGCGTCGTTTTCTGCAGCCGACCAATTGACGCGCGGGCAAGGCCATGAGTCCGATAGATATATCGAAGTTTGAGCAGCTTAAAGCGACCGGTGAGCTACCGTCGCCGAAGGGCGTCGCCCTTGCCATCATCCGCATGACGCAGCAGGAAAGCGTCGCGACGGTGGAGATCGCGCGCGTGGTGAAGTCCGATCCAGCCTTCGTCGGCCGGCTGATCAAAGCCTCCAACGGTGCCAACGCGGTTGGCAGGAGGCCCGTGGCGTCGGTTGAGGACGCCCTGCTGGTGCTGGGGATCCCGGCGGTGCGTAGCCTCGCCCTGGGGTTCTCGCTGCTCTCCACCTACCGCAACGGCTCTTGCCGCAATTTCGATTATCAGGAGTACTGGTCGAGTTCACTCGCCTGCGCCATAGCCATGCAGGCGATTGCTACCCGGGCGCGAATTGCCCAGCCCGAGGAGGCATTCTGCGTCGGATTACTGGCGCGCATCGGCGAACTGGCGCTGGCGACGCTGTTCCCCGAAGACTACTCGCGCATCCTCGCGCACGTGGCCGACCGCAGGGGTCCGCGGCTGAACGAGATGGAGCGTGAATCGTTTGCCATGGATCACGCCGGACTGAGCACCGCCATGCTCTCCGACTGGGGCGTGCCGAAGATATTCGTCGAGCCGGTCTATTACCACGAAGATCCCGAGCAGGCAGGTTTCCCGGATGGGTCGCGGCATCATAATCTGATGCAGGGCCTCATCCTGGCCAGGCACATTGCCAGCATTTGCGTGGCACCCGAGAAGGAACGCCAAGCACTCATGCCACACTTGTTCCTGCTTGGGTCGCGGCTGTCGATAGACGCCGACGACCTGAGCGCGCTCTGCGACGGAGTGGCCAGAGAGTGGCTGGACTGGGGCGCCCTGCTCAGCGTACGGACGCAATGCCTGCCCGCCTTCGAGGAGATGGCGAACCCGATGCCGGAACCGGCGCCATTGGCGCCGAGTGTGGCCGCGCCGACGCTAGGCGGGCAGCGTCTGCGCGTGCTCGTTGTGGACGACGATCCGACAATGCGCGCGATGCTGCGCAGCGTTCTGGAGAAGGCGGGCCACGAGGTGATGGAGGCGAAGGACGGCAAGCAGGGCATCGAGGTCGCCCTCGACACGCAGCCGCAAATGATGATCGTGGACTGGATGATGCCCGAGATGGACGGCATCGACATGACCAAGGCATTGCGCAAGACCAAGGTCGGTCGGCACATCTACATCCTCATACTGACCAGCCTGGAAGAGGAAGATCGGCTGGTCGAGGCATTCGCCAATGGCGTGGACGATTTCATGTCCAAGCCGCTCAAGCCGAGGGTGCTGGCAGCGCGGCTGCAGGCCGGCGGCCGCGTGATCAAGCTGCAGGAGGAGATCCAGCGCGACCGTGAGGAAATCCGGCAATTTGCGGCAGAGCTGGCCATCAGCAACAGACGCCTGCAGGGAAATGGCGCTCACCGATGTCCTCACCGGTGTTCCCAACCGGCGCTATGCCATGGACCGGATGCAGCAGGAGTGGGCAAGTTCCAGCCGCAACCAGCGGGCGCTGGCCTGCATGGTGATCGACATTGACGAGTTCAAGCAGATAAACGACAGCTTCGGGCACGACGTGGGCGACATCGTGCTGCGCCAGACGACGGCGACCATCAGGCAGGCAATCCGTGCCCAGGACGTGATTTGCCGACTCGGGGGTGACGAATTCCTGGTTATCTGCCCGGAAACGTCGCTCGAACAGGCCGTGGTCTGTGCCGAGCGCGTGCGGCGCGCGGTGGAGGCGATGCAGGTTAGAACTAGAATGCTGGCGCTGAAGGGCAGTGTCAGTATCGGGGCGGCAGCGCGGGACGCGGATACGGCGGACGCGGAGGCGCTCATCAAGCGCGCCGATCAAGGCGTCTATCTGGCGAAGGAGCGCGGGCGTAACCGGATCGCCAGCGCGCAGGCCCGTCCCTGAGGCGCTCGGCGGGGGGCAATGCCCCTTTCGGCGGAATCAAGTTTTTCTTGCATCCGACGTAGATTCGAGATAAGAATGACTTCAGTTTCGCAGCTGGCAATGTTTCGGAGAGTCTTAACGTGATGTTCGGCGATCGTCCAATCCACATGCTTGTGGTTGACGACTCGGAAGACGACGCCTTCCTGCTTTATTCCGAGCTGGCGGCGCGCGGCGCCCACGTTGACTACCAGCGCGTCGACAATGCCGTCGACCTGGCGGGCGCCTTGCAGACCGGCGACTGGGAAGTGATCATCTGTGATCACAACATGCCGGGATTCGATTCCTTCGCCGCTCTGGAGGTTCTCAAGCAGAGCGATAGGGACATCCCGTTCATCATCTATTCCGGTCAGATCAGCGACCAGCAGGCGGTAACCGCCATGCATGGCGGAGTCAACGATTACATCCCGAAAGGCAACTTCGCCAAGCTGATTCCGGTGATTGAACGCGAGCTGCGCGGTGCGGCGACGCGCCAGGCGGTACGCCAGGCCGATCATCGCATCAAGGAATTGGCATACTTCGATCCGTTGTCGAATCTGCCCAATCACAACCTCTTCTGCGAACGTGTCTCCGAGTGGATCTGCGAGGCCAGGCGCAGCGGCAAAGTTCCCAATGGCGCCCTGTTTAGTATCGACGTCGATCGGTTTCTGCGCATCAACAGCTCGTTCGGTTACGAGACGGGCAATGAAATTCTGCGTCAGGTCGCCAAACGAGTGGCCGAATGCGCCGAATCGAGCGCAATCGTGGCCCGTCTTGGCGGTGACGAATTCGGTGTTTTCCAACCTGCGATGAGCGAGGAACCCGCGATCGCGAACTTCTGTCACTGGCTGATGCGTGCCTTCGACGCGCCGTTCATGAAGGACCGCCTGGAGCTGTATCTGACACCCAGCATCGGCGTGGCCCTGATTCCCGACGATGGCGATGAGGTCTACCAGTTGCTGATGAACGCCGAAACGGCCATGGCGCATGTCAAGCGCGCCGGCGGCAATGGCTTCCGGTGTTATACCCGCGACATGAATGCTTCCTCGGCCGAGCGCATCGCGTTGGAAACCGATCTGCGCCACGCCATCGAACGCAACGAACTGTTCCTGCAATACCAGCCCTGCGTGAGTTCCCAGAACGGGCGTACGTTGGGCGTCGAAGCGTTGGTGCGCTGGCAGCATCCCCTGCGCGGTCTCATCCCGCCCGACCGGTTTATCCCGATCGCCGATGAGTCNNAGAATGGGTTCTGCGGCGCGCCTGCGAGCAGGGCAAGCAATGGCACGACAGCGGCTTCGGCCAGTTGTCGGTGTCGGTGAACGTGTCTGCCGTTCAGTTCGGTCAGCCCCGGCTGCTCGATGCCGTGCGCAAGGCACTCGACCGGACCGGCTTCCCGCCGCAACTGCTGCAGTTGGAGATCACGGAGACTGTCCTGATGCGCGATGCCGAAAGCACGATCGGCATGCTGCGTGCCTTGAAGAATATGGGCGTCAAGATCTCCGTCGACGATTTCGGCACCGGCT
>JRYJ01000586.1_pt1 | contig 26983 bp, 21 predicted proteins | sample 235371 | NCBI WGS metagenome assembly JRYJ01 (sample SAMN03074219, study PRJNA261477) | activated sludge metagenome | biome: Wastewater Treatment Plant; feature: Wastewater; material: Activated sludge; isolation source: activated biomass of a wastewater treatment plant treating hydrocarbon... ... | reverse complement strand
GCCCTCGGCCTGCAGCGCGCGCACCAGGCGCAGCTTGTGCTCGGGGCTGGCGCGGGCGAAGACGTCGACCTCGCGCACGGCGGCGCGCAGCGCGGCGTCGTTCAGCGCGTCCAGATCGGTCCCGGTGAGCACCCGGTCGACGTGCTCGAGCCCGATCTGGCCCGCGATGGCGACGGCAGTCTGGGCGTGATCGCCGGTGATCATCTTCACCGCGATACCGGCGCTTTGACAGGCGCGCACCGCCGCCACCGCTTCCGGTCTGGGAGGATCCATCATGGCCTGAAGCCCCAAGAAGGTCAGCCCGTGATCCACGTCTTGCTCACGCAGGACGGTGGTCCCAGCTGGCATCGTCTTGCGCGCGAACGCCAGGACCCGGAGCCCGTCCGCTGCGAAGACCTCCACTTGAGCGAGCACGGCCTGGGCATCGAGCAGCCGTTCCGATCCATCCGCAGCCAACATGCGCTCGCAGAGCCGCAGCGTCTTCTCGACCGCACCCTTCAGATAGACCACGGACCCTCGATCCGACTCGCTCCGATGCAGTGTGGCCATGAACTGTCGTTCCGACTCGAACGGAATCGCATCGATGCGTGGGCGGGTCTCGTTGAGTTGCTCCGGATCGATCCCGGCCTTCCTCGCCGCCACCAGGAGGGCCCCCTCGGTCGGATCACCGACGATGGTCCATCGCCCTTCTCCTTCCAGGTGCTGTGCATCGTTGCAGAGCGCGCCGGCGATCAGCAGCTCACGCAGGCCGGAGTCGAGTGACGCGTGATGCGTGGCGGGCGACGGGTGATCGGTCTCGGCCTTGACCTTGTCCCCGGTGGCTTCGCGTATCTCACCGATCGGTTCATACCCTGCTCCGTCAACCTGGAACGTGCGGCCGCCGCTCCACAGGGCTTGGACTGTCATCTCGTTTTTCGTCAACGTCCCGGTCTTGTCCGAGCAGATGACGGTCGTGCTCCCCAGCGTCTCGACCGCCGGCAGCTTGCGGATGATGGCATGGCGCTGAGCCATCCGGCCTACCCCGATCGCCAGCGTGATCGTCACCGCCGCCGGCAATCCCTCCGGAATGGCGCCAACCGCAAGCGCGACGGCGGCCATGAACACCTCCGTCGGGTTCTGTCCCCGCCACAACCCGAGCGCGAACGTCAGCGCCGCCAGGGCGAGAATCGCCACGGTCAGGACCTTGCTGAAGTAGGCCAGTTTCTTCGTGAGCGGGGTGGCGATCGTCGTCGTTTCGCCGATCAACTGATGGATGCGCCCGAGCTCGGTGGCGGCGCCGGTGCCGACCACGACGCCGCTGCCCTGTCCATACGTGACGAGCGTGCCCGAAAACGCCGAGTTCTTGCGGTCCGCCACGACGGTCTCGGGCGGCAGGACCTGATCGGCCTTCTCCACCGGTACGGACTCGCCGGTCAACGCCGATTCATCCACGCGCAGCTCGCGGACCGCCGTCAGGCGCAGGTCGGCCGGCACCTTGTCGCCGGACTCCAGCAGCACGACATCGCCGGGGACGATTTCGCTGGAGGGAATCCGAAGCTTGTGGCCATCGCGCCGGACGGCGGCCTCGGTCTTCATCATGGACACGAGCGCCTCCAGCGCCGCTTCCGCCCGCGCTTCCTGAATGAACCCGACGATCGCGTTGATCAGCACCACCCCGAAGATCACGCCGGCGTCCACCCATTCGTCGAGGAAGGCCGTCACCGCCGTGGCCGCCAACAGCACGTAAATCAGCGGGTGGTGGAACTGGAGCAGAAACCGGACCAACGGCCCGTGCCGACGGAATTTCGGCAGGACGTTGGGGCCGAATCGCTCGAGCCGCTGCGCAGCTTCCTGAGCGGTCAGCCCCTTGTGCAGATCCGTTTCCAGAAGCAGCACCACTTCGTGCGCCGGCAGATGGTGATGGCTGGTTGGAGCGGGCGTCTGCACCATGCGTCCCTCTGTCGCCGTATTCCGTCGGGTACCGACGACGGACGTCATCCTCCGACCACGCCTCCCAGGACGCCCGAGGGGCCCCGGTCTTCCGGAGGACGAGGGGTCTCCAGCATGGGGCGCAGCCGCAGCGCCGACGCATGATCGGTGAATACCAACAGTGAGTCGCTCCGTTCGAGGACCGTGCTGCCGTTCGGCACGAAACATCGCCCATTCCGTCCCACCAGGATCACGAAGCTTCGTTTGGGTAGATTGAGATCGAGCAGGCGCTGGCCGACCGCCGCCGAAGAATCCGGAACGGTGATTTCGACCAGTCCGCTCTTGAGCGTGCTGGGCGCATCCCAGACGGGCGAGGCATCAATGCGCATTTGCATCGGTTCATCGACGCGCAGCCAGCGCGCGACCAGTGGAATCGAGGTGCCCTGCAACAGCACCGACGTCAGCACGATGAAAAACACCAGGTTGAAGATCAGCGTGGCCTGCGGCACGCCGGCGAGAAGCGGGAAGGTGGCCAGAATGATCGGCACGGCTCCGCGCAATCCCACCCAGGCCACCATCGTTTTTTCCGGCAGGCTGAGCGAGGTGAACGCGAGCGTGACGAACACGGCGACCGGCCTGGCACAGACCATCAGGAACAATGCGAGCAGCAGTCCGGTTCCCGCAACAGGGATGAGTTGTGTGGGAAACACCTGCAACCCGAGCGTGAGAAACATCACGATTTGCATCAGCCAGGCCAGCCCGTCGTGAAACCGCAAGAGGCTGCGCTTGTGAATGAAGTCGCTGTTCCCCATGATGAGCCCGGCCAGATACACCGCCAGGAAGCCGTTCCCGCCCAGCCAGGTGCTGCCGCTATACGTGAGGACTACGAGCGACAGGGTCAGGACCGGATAGAGCCCGTCGTATTCCAGCCGCAACCGATTGACCAGCAGCACCATCAACTTGCCGCTGGCATACCCAATGGCGCTCCCGAGCACCATTTGGCGGACGAACATGGGCACCAGATCGACCACCGACGTCGACGCGCCCGTGATCAGGCTGATGATGCCGACCGTCAGAAAGACCGCCATGGGGTCGTTGCTGCCGGACTCGAGTTCGAGCAGCGGTTTCAGCGGACCCCGGAGGCTCACATATCTCGACCGCATAACGGCAAAGACGGCCGCCGCATCGGTCGACGACACGATCGCCCCGATCAACAACCCTTCCACCCACCGCATCCCGATGACGACGGTCGCGAACCATCCGACCAACCCGGCGGTGATCGCCACGCCCAGCGTCGACAGCGCGATGCCTTTTCCGATCTGAGCCCGCACACGCGTCCACTCGGTGTCTAGCCCGCCCGCGAACAAAATGAACACCAGCGCCACGACCCCGAGCGACTGGGCCAGCCAGGGGTTGTCGAAGTTGATGCCACCGGGTCCGTCGGAACCGGCGAGCATCCCCACAATGAGAAACAGGAGCAGCACAGGGATACCCAACCGGCCGAAGGCTTTGCTGGCGAGCACACTCAGCAGCAGCAGCCCTGATCCGGCAAGCAGGAAATATTCGATCGTCAGTGCCATCAGCGCGCCCGTCGCCGTCCCCGCACCTCATCGGTCGGCTGGAAGGAGTAGTCAGCGCGCTTGACGACGAGGACGGGACATCCCGCGCGGCGCAGCACTCCCTCCGCGACGCTGCCCATGACCATACGGGTGAGCCCACGTTTGCCTTGTGTGCCCACTGCAATCACGTCGGGCTGCCAGCGGGCCGCTTGGTTGAGAATCGTCTCGACCGCCTCGCCCGTCAGACACGCTGTCTCGACTGCGAGTCCGGTAGGCTCAAGTCTCCGCACAACCTGTTGCAGTTTCCGCTGCGCCCGCTTCAGGTCGGCCTCCGGATCGACGGCATGGACCACACAGACCGTGGCGTGTATCCGTTGCGCCAGGATGGAGACCACCTTCAGCGCCTGCCCCGCACAGGATGAGAAATCCGCGGCGAGGAGAATACGCTCCAGTCGTACCCGCGCCGGATGACGCACCACGTCACCGGCCACCCCTCCGTGCACGGCCAGCACGGGACAGGCCGCGTCCCGCACGATCGCCTGCGCGGTGCTGCCGAGCCGTAGCCGATCCCAGCCGGTGCGCCCTTCCGTCCCCATGACGATCATCCGCGGGTGCAGACGACTGGCGAGGTCCGCGATGCATGTATCGGGCACCCCATACTGAAGGCGAGGCTCCGCACGCACTCCGGCTTCCTGCGCGACCCGTGCCAACCGCCCCAGTTCGAGCAACGCGGCCGTCTTGAGCGAGTGAAGTGTGCGGCTGTCCGGCGCTGCGCCGGCCGCGTCAGCCACGGTCTTGATCACATGCAGGATCTCGAGCCGAAACCCGAACGCCGTCGCGAGCTTCACGCCGTACGCGAACGCCCGCCGAGCCGGCTGTTGGAAGTCCGTCGGCATGAGCAGGCAAGGAGCCGGGCCCTTGGCAAACAGTCTCGTCGTCACGGTTTAATCGCCACCTTCAGCACTCCCTCCAGACGCTCGCCGAATACGCGATACCCTTCCTTGATCTCTTCCAAGGAGAACCGGTGCGTCAGGAGCGGCGTGAGGTCGACCCGCCCATGCCGGATCAGCTCCATCAGACGACGCATGCGTTCCTTCCCCCCTGGACACAGGGTCGTCACGATACGATAGTCCCCGATTCCCGCGGCGAACGCGTCGTAGGGCACCTGCAGTTTGCCCGCATACACGCCCAAGCTGGAAAGGGTTCCGCCCGGCCTCAAACATCGCAGGGCGTTTTCGAACGTTTCCTGCAGTCCCAACGCTTCGATCGCCACATCGGCGCCGCCGCCGGTGAGTCGCTTGACGGATGCCACCACGTCGACCTGCCGCGGATCAAGCACCACGTCCGCCCCCATGCGACGCGCCATCGCCAAGCGCGTCTCATCGGCATCGACCCCAATCACCAACGCCGCCCCCATCAGCTTCGCCCCCACCGTCGCACAGATTCCGATGGGACCCTGCGCAAACACGACGACCGCATCGCCGATCCTGACGTTGCCGGCTTCCGCTCCGCTGAACCCGGTCGAGGCGATATCAGCCAGCAACACCACCTGTTCATCCGTCAGCTCATCGGGAATCTTGGCCAGATTCGCCTGCGCCGACGGAACCAACAGGTATTCGGCCTGGCTGCCATTGATCGTGTTGCCGAAACGCCAGCCGCCCGTGGCGTGATAGCCCTCCGTGCCGCCGCATTGGGCCGGCTGCCCGGACAGGCAGGCACGGCACTGGCCACAGGGAGTGATCGCCCCGACCAGCACCCGATCGCCGACCTGATACCCGCTCAGGCCCGGCCCCAGTTCTTCGACGACGCCGACCGGTTCATGTCCGATGATCAGACCCGGTTTGACGGGATATTCACCCCGAACAATATGGAGATCGGTCCCGCAGATGGTCGTCAAGGTAATCCGAATCACCGCCTGCCCGACCCCGGCCTTAGGCCGCGGCACGTCTTCGACACGAATGTCGTTCACACCGCGAAACAATGTCGCTCGCATAGCATTCACGACACACCTCCTGTTCGTCGAATCACCAGCCGAATGACACGGTCAGTTCCTCCAGGCTGGGGAAGCGAAATGAAGAGGATGAGAATCTCATCAGTCGAATGCATACCCGGTGCCCGAACAGACCGGAGTCGGAACTGTTTCAGGCGTCTCGCCGGGCATACCAGCATCGCTCAAGATCGACACCGAAAAAGATTCCTCCATCCTGATCACTTCCAGTGTCGCCTTTCGCCCCACCCACGCGTATGCATCTGGGGAACCCTGCGGCACGGCTCTCACGCACCACTTGTGCTGGGGCGCACAGTATCCATCGTTGCACGGATCCCTCTATTTCCTGATACCTGTCTTCTCACGCCGGCCCTCGACGCCCGCAAGAGCCCTGTGCTTCCGCTTCTCCAGTCGTTGACCACCCACATAGAACACCGGCTCATGAGTGACTATCACTGGCACAGAGCGGGGCTGGCGGGGGAATCCCGCTCTGCGCGAGTACTCTGCGAGGGAGAACCCGACGAACCCGACTGCTTTCAAGGCGAAGCTCGTTTGCCTCTGAAGCAGTTGTGCGTCATTTGGCGATGGTGATCGACGGAGCCGCCGCCTTGGAAATATCCGTCACGGTCATCTGGTAGAGTTGCGCCAGGACGCGAAAGGTTCCCAGATTCCAAGGATCCAGAGTGCCGCCTTCCCGCGGCGCTCTTCCGACCGAATACCACCAGTCTTCAAACTTGATGGCAAACACGGCGTTGGTCGGACGTGACGTCGTCTCTTCGATATTGAGGGTGCGCATGGGATTCAGCACGACTTCACCGGTCCGCTCGTCCCTTTCGACTTCGAACTCGGGATCGGCGGCGATGCCGTTGGCGAGAAACCGCATGATCTTGTTGAAACTCCGGATAACGATGAACCCGTGCAGCGGGTACTCACCGCCCGGTTTCTCGGGGCGGATGTCGACGAGCACGTAGTTCCGTGGATACCTGGGCTTCTTCGTGCAGCAACCAACGCTCCGGCTAGAGAACCTCGACGGCGTCGGCGAGGACATGTCAGGCTCTGATCACGCGGCGTTCGGATCGAAGAGCCGGTCCCCACGGACATAACCGTCGGACCCAATGATCACATAGTAGCGACGGCCGAAAACGCTGTTCAAGGGCGACGCGTAGGCCGTCGCCCGTCACAGCATGCGTTCGACCAGTCGGCGTTTCGCTCCGTGCAGGAGGTACGTGGAAATTCAGGATGGTCGTGGAGCCACGCAGCCGCACATCAGAGCCAGCGGTCGCCCTGAAGGGGACTCCTGCCTTCTCAAGATGGGAGTCTATTGAGCGCGAGGCCGCGGCATGTGCGGCAGTGGGAGGCTACTTCACCTTCGAAAAATCCGCGTCGAACTTGATCTCCTGTCCATCCTGCAGCGTCACGATGACGGTCGTCTTGGCATTGGGATCGAAGCTCTCATAGGCGAAGCGCGCGGTGAAGCGGGCGCGGTAGGCCGGACCCTGCCCGTCGTTCTTCCGGCCGCGTTCGGCGGGGCTGATGTCAACCGGCTTGATATTTTTCCCTTTCTGCTGGAAGACGACGTCGGCTTTTTCGGCGAAATACTCGTCGTCGCCGCAAAGCTGAACCTCGACCTCCATGTTCGGCATGTCGATGACTTTCTGGATGAACTCGTCCGGCATCCGAACTTCCTTCTTCTGCTTCTTGGATTCCGCCGCTTCCTGCCGGCCGAACGCTTCCAGCCTGAATCGCTTGGTGCGGAGAATCGCGCTCGGCCCGCAGGGATCTTTTTCAGGATCCGAGCCGACCCGGGTGGCGAGCGAGGCTTGCTGCAAGACTTTCTTCACATCCTCGGGGGAGTTGGCCTTCTCCATCGGAACCCTGCCGGCCTCGAGGGCTTGCTTCGCCTCCTCCTGAGTCAGTTTGACGTCGATGGCCGATGCCGTCGCCGCAATTCCCCACACGATGGCTCCCAGCAACGCTCCGGGGGCATGGATCGACGACCGGCGCCTTGATGACTCGATTCTCCGAACGGACATGACCACCTCCTGCCAGATCAGGACCAAATCTCGGCCATTGTACGGGGACGGCCAAACGGATTTCAATCTGCAGAAGGAAGAGAAGAGCGAATAGCAGATGGCCTACAGCCTGTCGCACAAGCAAGGAGATGGCATGCCGTCCTTCGCTCCCGCCATACGCCATTGTCTATAAGGTATACGCTCTTCATTGGAATCGCTCCCAATTGGGATAGGGACGCTCGCGATACAGCCTGTCCACATCGACCGGACATGCGATCCCCCGGCGGCGCAGCATATCGGCAACCAATCGTACCGGTAGGCCGACGGCGGCCGTATAGTCCCCCTCGATCCGCTCGATCAATGAGCCGCCTCGGCCTTGAATGGAATAGGCCCCGGCTTTCCCAAGACTTTCCTGCGAATCGAGATAGCGCTGCAGCTCGTCCGCTCCAAACGCTTTCATGGTTACGCACACAGTCTCGGTCGACACATCGCAGAACTCCGGCTTGCGACAGATCAGTGCGAGCGCCGTGTGGATCGTGTGGGTTCGGCCGGCCATTCGACGCAGCATCGCCGCGGCATCCGCCAAGTCGTCCGGCTTGCCCAGCGCTTCCGTCCCCAGACCGATCAGCGTATCGCTGCCGATGATAACGGCATCCGCCGGCACTCCGGTGCAGGACCGAGCCTTCTGCACGGCAAATTCCCGCACGAGTTGCTCGACCGGCACGCCCGGCTTCACTTGTTCCACGAACGAGGGGGCGACGACGTCGAAAGGGAGCCCCAGCAAACCGAGAAGCTCTTTGCGCCTCGGCGAGGTCGAGGCGAGGATCAGCTTCATGCTAGGGCACACAGGACTGAGAGAGGGCCTGAAACCCTATACGATCGGCGGCTGGTGTCGGCGGCGCAATTCCCGTCTCTCCGCAGAATTCCGCGATCACGGTTTCGACGTCCCGCACGTTGGAGACCTGAAACAGGCGTGCCCGCATCGCGGCCGCATGAGGAAAACCCTTGCAATACCACCCCAGGTGCTTGCGGATCGACCGGAACCGGTCGAGTCCGGCGATGGCCTCGTACTGTCTGGCGTGGTCGAGCATCAAGGCCATGCGCTGCTCCACGGAAATCTCGACGTCCCACGAGGCGGATTGGCGATCGGCCCGATCCTGCCTGTTGCGGGACGCCACCCGCGCCTCGTCCTTGCGGCGGAAAAACCACGGCGCCCCGAGCGTCCCTCGCCCGACCAGCACACCGTGCACCCGGCTCTCGTCGATCCGGCGAACCACGTCGGCGAGGCTGTTCAGATCGCCGTTGCCTAGAATCAACGTATCCGTGGTCCGCACGATACTCGCCGCTGCCGCGATCGCCGACCAATCGGCACCGCCTCGATACATCTGCTGCAGGGTGCGCCCATGAATGGTAATCGCGACCGGCCGTTCCTTCAAGAGATGCTCCACCCAGCGCTCCACGATGCTGGCTTCGTAACCAAGCCTGGTCTTGACGGAGAGGGGCATCACCCGCCGCGCAACCGTCGGTGTCCCGGCGCGGCACAGATTCAAGGCACGAATAAACTCCAACCGCGACGGCTTGAATCCGAGGCCGTCCAAATTCTGACCTGCCGCCCAGTCTTCGATTCCCTGCCTGGCGGCCCGCATGATGGCGTGGGCCAATTCCGGCGTTTTGATCAAAGCCGCACCCGACCCGGAGGCCGCCACGTTCTTGGAGGGACAACCCATGTTGATGTCGAGCCCGTCGAACCCCAACTCGCAGACCACGTGTGCCGCTCGATAGAACAGGTCGGGATCTTTTCCGTACAGTTGCGCCACGATGGGCCGTTCGCTCTCGCTGTAGATCAACGAGGACAACAGATGCTCGGGCCCCCGGCAGACTTCGCTCACGTTGGTGAATTCCGTGAACGTGACGTCGGGGACGCCTTGCGAGGCCACGATCCGACGGAACGTCGCGTCGGTGACGCCGTCCATCGGCGCCAAGCCGATAATGGGTTGCGGCAGCGTGCGCCAAAAACTCACGCGCCCACCTCCGTTCTGCCCGCGGGCTCATTCGCGGCGTGATACGCGACGCGCAATTCCTCCGCCTCTCGCTGCGCTTCAGCAACCACCGACGGACATACCTTCGCTACGAATTCGAGGAACCGCTCGATCTTCAGAAGAAAGAAATCGAACGGCGCGGTCTCTGGCTTCGAGTCCTGAACCCAGAAGGCGACGAACCTCTCCAGATCGACCCGCGCCTGGCGCAGTGCGGCACAGGTGGCGGGAAACATCTGTTCCAAGTCGCCGCCCCAATGGAGGAGTTCGTACGGCAGATAGACCTCCCGATACCGGGAGAGATCGTCCTCCACCCCGGCCATGAGGGCGATTTCGCCGGCCACTGCCCGGTGATCCCCGGTCGTCAGCAACGCGGCGTATCGACGGTAGTCGTGATCGAGTCTTGCTCGCTCCTCGGCTGAGACGGTGTCAGCCAGAGCCGACCCGGCACCTCCCGGACATGCAGCCGACCGCGCATCCTGCACGGACTCCATTCGGTCCCACCGCCGCCAGATCCCCGAAAACTCCGAGGAAAATCGCTCGAACTCGGACGCGATGGTCGGGATGTCCTTCGTATCGACCTCCAAGGCAACGCCTTTCAGTGTCGACAGACGCGAATCCTTGAGGACGAATCTCAGCGACTCGAACAGCACGTCCGGAATCGCCGCCCCATGCGCATCGATCCAGAGGGGCAACCCGCTCTGTTCGTCCCGTTCATCGGGGGTCTGAGCCTGACAAGGATGTACCGCCAGTCCGGCGACATGAATTTCGATCACCCGTTCGAGCGGGAATTCGTGGAGAAACTCTCTTGTGAACGATTCCAGTGACTCACGCCGCCAGGCTCCTGTGTAGCGATACACGGTCCAGAGGTGACCGATGTCCAACACCAGACCGCAGGGGGCCCCTTCCGTGACCAGGCGATAGAACGTGGGAATCGCCATCGAGCCGCAGGCAAAATAGGTCAGCGGCGGCATTTCCAGGAGCGCAAGGCTCGGGATGGTCCCCTCCGCCTCGGCTTTTCTATCCAGGCGCCATTGGAGATAGCGAAGGTTGTCGGCCGTCACCCGTGCCGCCAGCTCCGTATATAATGGTGGGAGGTAAGTCCCGAAGGCGACCCCGGCGATGTGCTTGGTCGCGCCTTCATGGTTGGACCAGGCACTTTTCAACACGGCGACATGATCGCAGGTCTCACGGACCCCCTCCCGCCCCGAGATACTCCGTCGAAAATCCGGTTGTGTCAGCCACAGCCCCTCGCCGTGGTAGGGCAGCTTTGCATGCGGCCACTGCCGACGGACCCACTCCAGGGCGGGGGTGGTGGCCTTGAAGACCTCGAGATACCCCGGGTTCAGTCCCCTCAGGCGCAGCGCCCGAACAAGTTCGGCCAGATTCGGCTGATAGACGTCGACGGAGAGTCCGAGACCGTGGGGCACGATGTTCCGAGCACGTTCTTCGAATTCGCTTTTCATCGGAACGCGTTTGTCATATTTTGGAGCTACCATAGTGAGTATGGTTACTGTGTAGTCTACGCACCTAACTCTTTGTTTGACAAGGGAAGATGAGGAAGCAGTCCGACCAAGTTCATCTGATATACTTCCTTTCGTCGTGGTGCTCGGCGAGCCGAATCGTCAGCCCCTCGTGCGGCAAGAAGAGGGCGACGCCATGACAAAGGCCGGCCACATGCTCCGCGACAGATCGGCACATTCTTCAACTACGTTGGTGTCGCATATGATGACCCCGGGTGTGGTGCAAATCCCCGGAGACGTATCGGTCAGTGAAGCGGCGCTCCTGCTCGAGCGTGAACGCATGCCGTGCCTGCTGGTAAAGGACAACGATGCCGTGTACGGCATTATGACATCCGGCGACATCGTCAAGAAGGTGGTTGCCCAGGGCTTGGAACCGCATGAGGTGGAAGTCCGGACGATCATGTCGAAGCCGGTGCATTCCATCGAATACGATCATGTCCTTGAGGATGCTACGAATCTGATGGCCTCCACCGGCGCCTCGCTGTTGATCGTGACGAAACAGAGTCAGCCGGTCGGCATTCTCACCGCGAGAGACTTGGTCCTCGCCCCGAAGCGTTGCGAAACCTGCCTCCCCGCCACGGTTCGAGTCACGGACGACGAGGGAGAAGGGGCAAAACACTCGGCCACGATTCGCCAGCTCAGCCACGTCGGCGCCTCCATCGAAAGCAGCACGTTGCTGCTGCCGGGGACCGCGGTGACCCTGTCGTTCGTCCTCCCGGGCGTTGGTCACGGTTTTTCGGTCCGCGGAACGATTCTCAACGGCAGTTACGAACCTGACCAGCCGGAAGCGTCCGGACTGCTCGGCGTGCAACCGGGTGTCGATATTCAGTTCTCCTCCATGTCCTCTTCCGATGAGTCGAAAATCCGCGCGTGGGTGCTACAGAATTTGTCCCGATTGTCCGATCTCTCCTAAGGCAGCCGCCTCCTTCGAGGAACCTTTGCTTCGCCGTTCATTGATTGTTATGATTTCTGCGCCGGGCCCGGTGCCCGGCGCAGCTTTTCCTATGGATAGGTGACGCACGATGAAAGCCTCCGCCGCCCGTTCCAAGCCCGTTCCGACCAAGGATGAAGTCCTCGCCCAACTGAAGTCTCTCTTGGAACGCCCTGATGATGACATTCAGGCCGCACTCATGAAGGAGATCCTGACGGGCATTCTTCGTCTGTCGGATGCGAATCTGGACGTGCTGGACCTGAAAATCGTGAACCGTGCCTTGAAGGAACTGCGGCATGCGTTCGGGGTATTCCAGGGGTACCGCAACCGGTTGAAGATCAGCGTCTTCGGCTCCGCGCGCACGGCACCGGACGATCCCAACTACCAGCTGGCCTTTCAGTTTGCCCGGCGTATGGTGGAAGAAGGATACATGACCATTACCGGAGGCGCCGACGGCATCATGCGCGCGTCACAAGAGGGCGCCGGCCGCGAGCACAGCTTCGGTGTCAACATCATGCTTCCTTTCGAGCAAGGCGCGAATCCCGTCATCGCCGACGATCCCAAGCTGGTCACCTTCAAGTATTTCTTCACCCGAAAACTCATGTTTCAGAAGGAGTCCCATGCCATCGCCCTCTTCCCGGGCGGCTTCGGGACTCACGATGAAGGCTTTGAAATCCTCACCCTGGTGCAGACCGGGAAGAGCGACCCCAAGCCGATCGTCTGCCTGCAGGCCCCGGGGTGCGACTATTGGAACCATTGGCATTCGTTCATCACCGATCAACTTTTGAAACGACGCCTGATCAATGCCGAAGACCTGTCCCTGTACAAAATCGTGGACAACGTAGAGGCCGCCGTCACCGAAATCCGGAACTTCTACCGCCGCTACCATTCGCTGCGGTTCGTCGGCCGCCAGTTGGTCATCCGGCTCAAGACCCCGCTCGGCGACGCGCAGGTGCAGACCATCCAGGATCAGTTTAAGGATCTGCTGACGGAGGGGACCTTCGAACAGCGCGCCGCCCTTCCCGAGGAAATGGACGAACCGGCCCTCAAGGACCTGGCCCGCCTGACGTTCTTCTTCAATCGTCGCAGCGCCGGCCGCCTGCGACAGTTGATCGATCACCTGAACGAGCTTCCCGCCGTCGCCTGAGACCGGCCCCTGGGGCGGAGATAGCCCTTTAGTCTTCACGAGCCGGCATGCTATGGTGTCATGCGTATGAGCGCGGCCGGGATTCGACGTCTCTTCACTGCCCCTCCCACCCTGATTCTTTATCACGCCGAATGCGCGGACGGGTTCGGCGCCGCATGGGCGATCTGGAAACGCTATCCCCACGCCCAATACCTGCCTGTGAAACACGGCGAACCACCCCCCGGCAACCTGCGTGGTCAACGGGTCGTGATCGTGGATTTCAGCTATGCCCGCCCCACCCTGGAGATCATGGCTAAAGAGGCTGAGGCCCTGGTCGTCCTGGACCATCATATTACCGCCGAGAAAACCCTCGCCGATTTGCCGTTCGCCTATTTCGATCAGTCGAAATCCGGGGCCGTGCTGGCTTGGGAATGGGCCCACGACGAACCGGCCCCTTGGTTGTTGCAGTACATCCAGGACAAAGACCTCTGGCACTGGGCCCTCCCGCACAGTCGGGAAATCAGTGCGGCCCTGGCTTCGCATCCGTTCGATTTTCAATTGTGGAGCAGTTTTGATCCGCAGGAGTTGGAACACGAAGGGCGCGCCATTCTGCGCTACGAGAACGAATTGGTCACAAAGCTCGCTTCACACGCGGTGATGGTGCGGTTCGAAGGGGTCGTGGTGCCGGCGGTTTACAGCGCGGTGCTGACGAGCCAAATCGGCGAGCGGCTCTCGACGAACCATCCCTTCTGCATCATCTGGCACGACCGCAACGGGCGGCGTTATTACAGTATGCGTTCGCGAGAGGACGGTACCGACGTGGGCACCATCGCCGCCTCCTTCGGCGGCGGCGGCCATACCCATGCCGCCGGATTTTCGGTTCCCCTGCAGAGCGACGGATCCGTTCCCCCCGATCCGCGACTGCCGCAGCCGGTCCGCTCCTAATCCTTCACGGCAGGTGCGCCCATGATGCCGCTGCACGATGATAATCCCACCGAGCACACGCCTGTCGTCACGGTAGCGACCATCATCGCCTGCGTCCTGGTGTTTTTCTATCAGGCCTCGCTGCCGCCCGGACCGGGCGAAGCGTTTGTCTACAGTTACGGCGCGATTCCCGCTCTGGTGTTCGGGCAGGCCCACCTTCCTGAAAATGTGGTGGCTATTCCGGCGTTTGCCACATTGTTCACCAGCATGTTTCTGCACGGAGGCTTGATGCATCTGCTCGGGAACATGCTCTACCTCTGGATCTTCGGCAACAATGTCGAAGACGTGATGGGGTCAGTTCGCTTCATCGTCTTTTATCTCGTCTGCGGCCTCCTCGCCGCGCTCAGCCATGCCCTCACGGACCCATCCTCGACCGTTCCTATGGTGGGGGCCAGCGGCGCGATCTCCGGCGTGCTGGGGGCTTACCTGCTGCTGTTTCCGCGGGCGCGTGTCTTGGTGTTGGCACCGTATGTCGGGACGACTTACGTTCCGGCGGGATTCGTGTTGGGGCTCTGGTTCGTGATGCAAATCTTGAGCGGCGGCGCCAGCATCGGCTCGAAGGGAGGGGGCGTGGCCTTCTTCGCCCACATCGGCGGATTCGTCGCGGGGATGCTGCTGATCGGGCTCTTCAAACGTGCCGATGTGCCGTTCTTCGCTCCCGCACGCCACAGTGGATGGCGCTAGCGATCCGCAAGAGCTGATGGCGTAGAGCCGATAGCGTATGGCACGAACGAAGAGGATGCTGAAGAGCTCTAGGCTCCCGTCTTAGGCTCTCCAATCCGAGCCATAAGCTATAAGCCATTCGCTATTAGCTCATTTATTTCATGCGTCGAGGAGTTCGCGGACCTTCCCGGCCAGGTCCTGCTGCCGGTACGGTCGCTGGAGGAAATACTTCTTGTTCACACGGTGCCGGGTGATCGTGTCATCCGAGAAGCCGGAGATGAACAGGGCCTTCATCCGCGGATGCTGCACGACGAGACGCTTCGCCAGCTCGCGCCCGCTGATTTCGTCCAACGACAGATTGCTGACCGTCAGGTGAATGGGCCCGCCGTATTGCTGCGCAACCAGCAGGGCCTCCACGGCCGACCCGGCCTCGAGCACCTGATACCGATGCCGGTTGAGCGTCGAGAGGGCCAGCTTCCTGGCGATTTCGTCCTCTTCCACGAAGAGTACGGTTTCAGCGCCCTTCGACATGGCGCTTCGCACAATGCCCGTGTCGCGCGCGGTGGTGTTGCGCTCGGCAAGCGGGAAATAGACCCGGACGGTCGTCCCCCGGCCGGGCTGGCTCTGAACATCGACGGTTCCGCCGTATTGCCTGACAATCCCGTAGACAAGCGTCAACCCAAGGCCAGTGTTCGCCTCTTTCGTCGAGAAAAAGGGCTCGAACATCTGCGCCTGCACGTCGAGATTCATCCCGCGCCCGGTATCGGTGACAGCGACCATGACCATCCGCTTCCGCGGATTCTTTTCCAGTTGTTCGATCGGCAACTGTTCACCGGCGACCAGCTTGACTTCGATGCCGACACGCCCGCCTTCCGGCATCGCATCCCGCGCATTGGAGACCAGATGGAGGAGCACTTGCTCCAGCCGATCGTGATCGATCTCCACGAGCGTCGGCACCGATTCGGTTTGGATCTGCAAGTCGATCTGGCTCGGGAGGAGACCACGAAGCACATCCGTCATGTCACTGACCGCCGCCCCGAACGACACGGTCTCGCGAACGCTCGTCTCGTTCACCCGAAGCGCAAGCAGCTGTGCCGTCAAGGCCGCGGCGTGCTCGGCATGGCGGAAGATCTCTTCGACCGGACCGTGCAACGGATCGTCCGGCTTCAATTTCGTCACGATGGCCCCGGTCTGATTTCCCACTGCCGTCAGGACGCGGTTGAACTCCGTGGCGATGCCCGACGCCAGGCGCCCAACCGCTTCGAACTTCTGCGCTTCGCGGAGTTGCCGCTCAAGGCCGGCCCGTTCCAACATACCCTGCCGGATTTCCTGGTTCGCACGCGACAGCCCCTGCTTCAGTCCTTGCACCCGGCTTTCGAGCTGTGTGCGACGCACCTCGAGGGCCTGTTCGGACTCCTTTAACCCCTGCACGTTCTCCTGCAGATGCCGGTTTCTGCGACGTTCCGAGGCGACCGTTTCCATCGTCAGGCCGTAGAAGACCGCCATGACGAGCAACACAGGAATACCCAACACGTGCCCGACGGACAATGTGCCGGATTGCATCATGTACTCATACACCAATACTCCGTAGCCCGCGCAGATGATGAACGAGAGGCCGAGCAACTGTCCCACCGTCGGGGCCGAGGAGGCGATCAGCACGAGCAGGAAATAGGTGAGGTATAGCTCGGAGCTCGCATTCCCGGACAGATAGATCGTGGCCGTCACAAAGGCCGTATTCAGAACGATGAGCGCGCCCGGAAACCACGTGCCCTCCAATAGACTCTTGGGGAGCACCATGATCCCGAGACTCACGAGGATCAGGCCGAGAGCCACGAGCTGGCTCACCGAATGGCCCAGAATCGTTTCCTGTCCGACCAGCAACTCGTAGGAGAGGATGGCCGCCACCAAACTTTGCAGGAACACCGTACGGGACCGGGCGTTGATCAGGAACCGGCCGAGGCCCCGGATGGTTTTCCGTTGTCCCGTCTGGTCCAGATCGCTAGGGGATGAAGAGGAGCCGCTCACGACTGTGCTTGTTCCCCGGTGGTGAGATGGCAAAACGCCTTGTCTGACAGCAAGTTTTGTACCCCTACTGCTCCGTCGAAAAATCTTCGGTTTTTCAATCACGGGCGTTGCGGAACCGCATCACCGTGGTCTCCAAAGGACTCGTGTCACTCACAAAAACGAACAATCAGTAGGGGGCGCACCACCCCCGGCCCACAGCCATGAAGGGGGTGTCATCGGCCGAGCGAGGAAGAGAGAAGAGCGATCTCAGCGCAGTGAAGTTCGGAACGCCGCGGCACGGGAGAGGGCTTCAGGCCGGGTTTCGGCGAGGAAGGTGACATGGCCCATTTTCCGCCTAGGCCGCACGGTGCGCTTGCCGTACAGGTGCACGACGGCGCCTGAGACCGCCCAGACCGACCGGGCTGCGGCTCCCTCGGTCACGCAGGAGATCTCGGACCCGATCACGTTGACCATCACGGCAGGACTCAGGAGACGCCCTTCTCCCAGCGGGAGTCCGCAGAGGGCACGGACCTGCTGCTCGAATTGTGAGACCGTGCAGGCATCGAGAGTGTAATGGCCCGAGTTGTGGGGCCGGGGGGCGACTTCATTGATCAGGACGCGACCCTCCGGCATGACGAACATTTCGACGCAAAACACACCGATTCCGTTCAAACTCTGGACGGCCCGACTCGCCATGGCCGCGGCGCGCTCCGCCACGGCCGGCGCCACGTCCGCGGGCACCGTCGTTTGCCGCAAGATCCCCTCCTCATGGACGTTTTCGACGAGCGGGTAGGTACTGACTGCCCCATCACCGCCGCGCACGACGAGCATCGACACCTCGCGTTCGAACGGCAGGAATTCCTCCGCAATCCATCGCATGCCCGGTTGGGCCCCCTGTTGCAGTTCGTGGATCACGGCTCGAAGATCGGCCGAGTCCTGCACTTTCCACTGCCCCTTGCCGTCGTACCCCGCCCGGGCGGTTTTGCAGATGAGGGGAAACCCCAAACGCTCGACCTCCGCCCCCACCAATTCATTCGGCGAACCCAGAGCATGGAACGTGGGAACCGCCAGTCCCTGTGCCTGGAGAAACCGCTTCTGCTCGACACGGTCCTGAATGATGCGGAGCACGCGGCTCGACGGACGTACCGGCAGGTCCTGCTCCAACCGAGCACAGAGGCTGCTCGGGACATTCTCCCACTCGAAGGTCACGGCTCGGATCCCACCGGCGAACTCGGTCCGCGCCGCGTCATCGTCGAAGGGTTTCGTAACTGAGCGATCGGCGAAGCGGTGTGCGGGGGCGTCGGGGTCTGGATCCCAGACCGCCACCCGGTACCCTAGGCGGCGAGCCGCCACCGCGAACATGGCGCCGAGTTGACCGCCTCCCAGGACACCGAGCATCGCTCCGGGATCGATTGCGGCAACGGTCACGATCGGCGGCTCGTAGGAGAGGTTCGGTCGGTGACGAACGAGGGGGTCAGGCGAGCATCGTCCTGGGAATCAAGTACCGCCTGAGTCTGCGCGGCGCGGTACCCTGTCAATCGCCGCCGGATCTCAGCGGACTTCAGGGCAAGGATCTGTGCGGCCAGAAGCGCAGCATTTTCGGCTCCGCCGATCGCGACCGTCGCCACCGGTATCCCGCGCGGCATTTGGACGATCGAGAGCAGTGAATCCAACCCGCGGAGGTTCTCGGTCGGAATGGGCACACCGATGACCGGGAGATGGGTCTTGGCCGCCAGCATCCCCGGCAAATGGGCGGCGCCCCCCGCTCCGGCGATGATGACCTCGATACCCCGTCCTGGAGCCTGCTCCGCATAGGCAAACAACCGGTCGGGGGTCCGATGGGCCGAGACCACCAGCAGCTCATTCGGGATCCCCAATTCATTGAGAACGGCGACTGCCTTCTCGAGGACGGGAAAATCGGATTTGCTGCCGCCGAGGACGCCGACGACGGACTTCCGGCTCTTGCTCCGCGCTGCCATGGCGGCAAACCTTAGCCGTTCTACCGGTAGAGGGTCAAGCCGGATCGGGTGGGAATGCCGCCTTGAATTGACCAAGCCATTGAAAATCCACTATTATGAATCCTGGCAGTCAGTCCTTGCCCATCCGGGAGGCACCGGTGCAGCGCATCCGAGAGGGCTTGAAAGCGAACTTCCGATCCCTCGTCAACCGGCAAACGGGTCTCGACGAAATTGCCGTCGACGATCTCGCCACCTCCACCAAACTCCAGTCCTGGGAAGCCGTCCAGATTCCGGAGCGGTTGCGGTTCTCCTCGCGTCTGGCGATCAAGCTCGTCGCGCTGTTCATCCTGATCGTGGCGTTCGTGCCCTGGACCCAAACCATCACCGTGACCGGGCAGCTTTCCGCCTATACCCCGTTCGAGCGACCGCAGGACATCGAGGCCCAAATCACCGGGCGCATCAAGAAATGGCACATCTTTGAAGGCGTGCGCGTCAAACAGGGCGACATCATCTTGGAACTCGAAGACTACGATCCGAACTTCATGGCCCCCGATCTGCTGAACTTCCTCGATCAACGGAAGAAAGCGCTCGAGGATACGCGGAAGGCCGCCCTGAGCCGCGCCGACCAGTTGGATAAACGCATCAAGGAAATGCAGAATCTCGTCAAGGCGGCCGTGCCGTCGGCGGGAGCGCGCGTCTTGGAGGCCGAGAACAAGGTCCGCGAAGCCCATCAAAAGGTCGAAGCGGCGAAGATCGCCGTGGCCACCGCCGAGCTCAACGTCGACCGTCACAAGCAACTGGCCGAGCAGGGGCTCGTCTCTCAGCGAGAGCTGGAAGTGACCATCCAGGCGGCCATCGCCAGCAAAGCCGACCTGCAGGGTGCGCAAGCCAATCTGCGGGCGGCCGAACAGGCGATGAAGGCGTTGAGCTTCGGACGGGAACAGGTCAGCGCCGAGGTCCTGCAGCGCTTGCTCGACGCGGAAGCGGCGCGCGACGCTTCCTTTGCCGAAGCGGCGCGGGCCGCTGATCAGCTCGCCGACGTATCGCTGCGGCTCTCCAACGCCAATCAGCGGCGGTTGGCCAGCCGGATCTACGCCCCGATCGACGGCACGGTCGTCAAGATGTCACAGGCCGGTGCGGGTGAGACCGTTCGCCCCGGTGAGAAGCTCGTCCGCATCTCCCCTATCAGCATGGATAAAGCCGTCGAAATGACGGCCGACGGGCTCGATGCCCCGTTACTCAACGTCGGACGAAAGGTGAAGATCCTGTTCTACGGCATTCCCGCCATTCCGCTTCCTGCGTGGCCGGAACTGATGGCCGGCACGTACAACGGCATCATCAAAGTGGTCGACCAGGTCGATGACGGCAAGGGGAACTTCCGATTCTGGGTCGTTCCCGATCCCGACGAACGCCCATGGCCTCCGCAGGAACATGTCCGCCAGGGAACCAAGGTTATGGGCTGGGTGGTCCTGAACCGAGTCCCGCTGTGGTACGAACTCTGGCGACGATTCAATTTGTTCCCGCCCGACTATCAGGAGCGGCCGCCGAGCCTGATCGATACCCTCCTGCCCAAGGCCGGGCGAGGGGCCAAGTAACCATCTCTCCATGTCAGCGCCGACGGAACGTTCTGTTCCGTTGCAGGCCCATTTTCTCGCCATCTGAAAGGAGTGTGCCTCATGAAACGATCTGTCTGGGTGTTTGTGGTGGTAGCGGCTTTGTCCTGGGGGCTGCCCGGTATCGGAAACAGCGCCGAGGAACCGGGAAAATCCAGGCCGCTTCCCCCGATTCCTCTGTCCTTGAACGAAGTGCTGGCGTGGATCGACCGCTCCCACCCGTTGCTCAAGGGCGCCGGCACTGAAAAAGTGGCGGCCCGCGGAAAGATGCTCAAGGCCCTGGGAGCATTCGAGCCGACCTTGATCAACGACACCGAGGTGGAACGATTCATCTCCAGCTCGAATCCCCAAAAAGGCACGCAAACTGTCGGGTTCAACGATACGCTGGTGGAAGCCCGTCACCCCTGGGGGTTCCGTGGGAGCGCCGGTGTACGTCAAGCCATCGGTGACGCCAAAATTCCCGATCTGTCCTTCGGCGGAGGCAACAACCAAGTCATCCTCGGAGGGTTCTTCCCGCTGCTCCGGGGCTTGATGGTCAATCCGGAAAACGCCGAGTTGCAACGCTCGGAGCTGGCTGATCCGCGGGCCGAGGTGAAGATCTCACAAACCCGGCAAGACCTGTTTCTCGCAGCCGCCACTCAATTCTGGGATTGGGTCTCGACCGCGAAATTCGTCGACATTCAGCGCCGGGCCCTGAACGTGGCCGAGGAGCGGCTCAAGCAGGTGGAAGGCCGCGCCAAGGCCGGCGCCGTGGCCCCCCTGGACGTCGTCGAAGCCGGACAGGAAGTCCAGCGCCGCCGGGAAGTGGCGATCGCCGCGCAGCGAGCCCTGGAGCAGGAGCAATACAAACTGTCCATGTTCCTGTGGGATAACCAGGCGCCGACCATCCCGCAAGTGGAACGGGCTCCGGACTTCCCGCCGCCGACCCCAACCCCGGCCATGGAGATGGTCCAAGCCCATAAGCTCCAGGCGAAGACCGACCGGCCGGAAATCCGGGAGGTCGACATCGAAGCGAAAATCAACAACATCGATCTGGAATTGGCGAAGAACAACCTCTTGCCGAGCCTCGATGCCGAAGCCGCACCGGCCCGGGCCCCGGAAAAGTTCGTCCTGGGCCTCGGCTACCGGTTCGGCTTGGAGCTGAGAATTCCGATCCTGCAGAAACGCAGCCGCGGCGAGGTGTTGGAAGCACAGGCGCAGGCCGACCGGCTGGTCTTGATTCAACGCTTCCGGGAGCAGCAGGTCGCCGTGGACGTCGACAATGCGCTGTCGGCCATCGAACGGGCGAAAGAGCGTGTCGCCGCAGCCACCGAATCCCTCCGCATGGCCAAGACGCTCGAGGAGGGGGAGCGATTCAGATTCAGCTTGGGCGCGACGAGCGTCTTATTCGTGAATCTTCGCGAACGGAACTCGGTTGATTCGGAAAATCAGCTGGTTCGGGCGAAGGCGTACTACCAGAAGGCTCTGGCGCTCTATCAGTGGGCGACCGGCTCATGGGCCAAGAGTCTGCCGACGGCGGTCCCGGTGAACTATCGGGTCGGGGCAAGCCTGTCCAAATAGTGGTATTTTGAGTGCCGCTTTGATAGGTTTTGTCGTACACTGGAGTGGTGTCTGTGGAGCACCGTGAGCCGGGCAGGGAGGTGATCCGGGTCGCTGGGACCGGGTTGCGACCGCCCGCTCTCTCGAACGGGTAGCCGATGGCCCAAGAGCAACCGGGCAACCAAGGCAGTCTGTTTCAAACCGTCCTCAGCCACCTCGGCCTGTTGTTCAGTCTCGAGCGTCGACTGCTCGGACTGATTTTTTCCTATTCGCTCGCCATCGGTCTCTTTGCCCTCATCGTCCCGTTGACGGTGCAGGAACTCGTCAACACGTTCGCATTCGCCATTCAGCCGATCACCATCGTGACCCTGGCGGTCATCATGGTCATCGGCCTCCTCTTCGTAGGTGCCTTCCGGGCCCTGCAGTACTACGCGGTGGAAGTCCTGGAGCGGCGTATTTTCGCCCGCGTCGCCCTGGCNNACTTCCTTCTCTTTAATGCGGTCCTGCTGGTCGGCTTCAACGTCGTGTTCTTCCTCATGAGCCACGGCGGCTTGAAAGCCGACATCGACATGTCCCATGCGAAATACGACATGCTGCATTGGCTGCAGGAGATCGCCTACAACCTGCTTCACTTCAAGTCCACCGACAGCCAGGCGCTTCTCATCAAGAAAACAGACGATCTCGTGGATCACTATGTGGGCGTCCGCCGGACCCGGTTCGGAATTTTGATCCGGCAGTATCTCAGTTCGTTGGGGTGGCAGGCGATCACCCATAGCGGACTGATCGCGACGGCAGGCTGGCTCTTGAGTATCGGCCAGCTGACGATCGGTCAGTTCGTCGCCGCCGAAGTCGTCGTGAACGGGATCTTGCTGAGCTTCGACGGTGTCGTGAAGCGAATGGGACACATCTATTATTTCCTCACCGCTACCAGCGAACTGAATTTCCTGTTTTCGCTGCCCAAGGACCAGGATACGGCGACACTGTCGGTTCCCCTTCCCGATCCGACCGTCCACGGCATCCGGGTGACCTGCAAGGACCTCACGTTCGCCCCCGGCGGGGGCCCTCCGATCTTCGAGAAGTTCAGCTTGGAAGTCACCCCGGGGGAGAAAATCGGGATCTATGCCGGCACTACCGTCGGGAAAACCGCGCTGGCGCGGGTGCTGTCAGGGCTCGAGGCCCCCACATCCGGCGTCATCCGCTACAACGGCGTCGATCTCCGTCACTTGAACCTCGATACCGTCAACCGATTCCGGGGATTCGTGCTGGATTCCCAGCTCTCGCTCTTCGAGGGGACGCTGGAGGAAAATATCGTGCTGGGCCGGAACTACGTCCCCTACAGCGACGTGCGCTGGGCGCTCCGCTTCACGGAATTGGAGGAGGAGATCGACGCCCTGCCCCAGGGACTGAAAACGCACGTCCGAACGCCCGGGAGGGTGTTCGCTCCCACCCATATCATGCGCATTCTGGTCGCACGCGCCATTTTGGGGCGCCCGCAACTGCTGATCTTCGACGGCATCCTGCACAACATGCAGCCGGCTCTCCGGGAAACCATCCTCCGCCGCCTCTGCAGCAAGGAAGCACCCTGGTCGGTCATCTTCGTCTCCAACGATCCCAACCTGACCCCGCACGTCGATCGCCGCATCATCCTGGACTAAGCACCCTCACGGAACGCCGCAGGTTCCATCTTGACAGGGGACGGCGAAACCCCCAGACTGCGCGGGCAGGGAGCGCCTCATCCGAGCGATCGGCGTGAACGACCACCTCACTGATCCCGCTGCCAAGCCCCCTTCCGTCTGGACGGTGCTCGCCCGCCTCAACCTGCTCATCGGGCTCGAGCGCCGCATCCTGGCCATCACCGTCTCATACGCCGTAGCGATCGGGTTGTTCGCACTGATCATCCCCCTCACGGTCCAGGAGCTCGTCAATACCTTCGCGTTCGCGATCCAGCCGATCATGGTCATCACGCTCGTGGCTGTCATGCTCGGCGCGCTTCTCTTTATGGGCGCCTTCCGGGTTCTTCAGGCGCGGGCCGTCGAGATTCTGGTGCAGCGGCTCTATACCAGAATCGCCCTGGCCTTCACGGAAGCCCTCCCCCGCTTTCGCGAAGAGGCATTCTCACCCTACCACACCAACTATTTCCTTGAAGCGGAGCTGCTGCCGCGGGCACTGGTCGCCATGCTGGTGGATGTGATCAACATTCTGGTGTCGGGCGCGGTGGGGATGACGATCCTGGTCATGTATCATCCCTACTTCCTCGGCTATAACGCCCTGCTCGTGAGCGGCTTCGCATTTCTGATTTCCTTTTTCGGCCGCGGCGGGCTCGGAATCACCCAGCGCGTTTCGCAGCTCCACTACGAAACGTTCCGTTGGCTGCAAGACGTCGGCAACAACCGACTGCACTTCAAATCGACGGACAGCCTGCCGCTTCTACTGAAGAAAACCGACCGGCTCGCACAGGCTTACGTGGCGGCTCGAAAAACGCGCAGCGACATCCTGACGGGCAATCAGTACAAGAGCGCCGTGATCTTTCAGGCCTTCGCGCACAGCGGGATGATCGGTCTGGGCGGGTGGCTGCTCTCGGTGGGCGACATCACGCTCGGCCAGTTCGTGGCCGCCGAAGTGATCGTCGGCACCCTCCTGCTCAATCTGGACATCGTCGCTCGGCGCATGTACGCGCTGCTGTACGTGTTTACGTCGATGGACGAACTCTCCAAACTCTTCGCCCTTCCCAAAGATGCCGTGTCGATCCCGCTGGACGTCTCCCTGCCGGACCCCTCGCTTTATGGTGTGCGGCTGACGTGCAAGGACATTGCGTTCCGGATCGACGACGCACCGCCCGTGTTCGAGCACTTCGACCTCGAAGTCACGCCCGGCGAAAAGATCGCCGTGCTCTCCCACACCAGCATCAGCAAAGCGTCGCTGGCCTTGGTGCTGGCCGGGTTGCACCACCCCAGCTCGGGCGTCATCCGCTACAATGACGTGGACCTGCGGGACATCTCGCTGGCCTATATCAATCGATGCCGCGGGTTGATGCTGGATTCCGTGCCGATTCTGTTCGAAGGCACCCTCGAGGAAAACATCTCACTCCACCGCCCCTCCATAACGTTTGACGATCTGGGTTGGGCCCTGCGGTTCGCCGCGCTCGAGGAGGAAGTGGACGCGCTTCCGCACGGATTGGAAACGACCGTGCAAACCAACGGCTCAAATTTCACGCGGAGCCAGATCCTTCGCATCCTGCTGGCACGAACCATCGTCACCAGGCCGCAGCTGCTCGTCTTCGACGGGAGCCTGCACAACATCGAACCGTCCCTTCGACTGACCCTGCTCCGGCGCCTGTGCTCGAAAGAAGAATCCTGGTCGGTGGTGTTCGTTTCCAACGATCCGGATATCGCCCCGTTGGTGGATCGTCGGGTCGTGCTTGAGTGAGGGAAGTCCCGCATCCGGCCCGGGGTTCCGCTTCTTTCTTGGCGACCGATCTGGTAGACTTGCAACGTCAGGCGCTGCCCCGATCTGCGGCAGCCCGTACGAAAGGAACGCCCGTGTCCCTGGCGAGCCGCTTCAGAATCCCGTTCCCCTCGACGAACCAGTTGGTCATCAGTTTCCTGATTGCCGGGTTGGGCTGGCTCAGCGGCCAGGCCTTGAGCCAGATCGATCAGGATCTCCGGATCATGTATACCGAATACACCCTCGGGGCGGCCGATTTGGCCCACATCTCGGCCGACGTCATGCGGTATCGAAACACGATCATCCGTTCGTTGGAGGCGGACAGCCGGAAGGATTTCGAACGGATCACGGAATCGTTGCCCACGCAGCGGGCCCGCATCCAACATGCGGTCGACCGCTACGCCGCCGCCGGATTGCGCGTGTCGCGCAGCGGTCGGAGCGAAGAGAAGGACATCCAGGCGGTGCGCGAAAGCCTGGATCAATATTTCTCGGCCGCAAGCAAGACGATCCAACTGCTCACGATGCAATGGGGCGCCGGTTCGCCCCAAGAAGCCGAAGAACTGCGCCGCAAGGCGGAAGTCCATGCGGCCGACAACGCCGGCCCGAAAGTCATGCAGGTCAGTTTGGCGCTCGACCGACTCCTGGAAACCGTGGCCGAGGTCGCGAAGGACATGCGGGATGAGGGCACCAAAACGATCCGGACGACCAGCTATTGGTTGGTCGGTGGCAGCTTCTTCATTGCGCTGTTGAATCTCTTCCTGCGACGATCCGGACCGCACTTCGAGCAGCCCGCCCCGGCCGCCGCGAGACATGCCGCGCCCCCGTCCTCCGACCCCTCCNNTCCTTCCGCTCCGCCGGCGTCAGATCCCGCCACTCCCCGACCTTCAGCCCGTCGATCGTAATATGCATGATGCGCACCCGATGCAGGTCCACCACCCGATAGCCCAAGGCTTGGGTCATCCGTCTGATCTGCCGATTGCGCCCTTCCGTCAGAACGATCCGAAATCGCCGTGGGCCGATGCGGGAAACGGTGCAGGGTCTGGTCCGCACCCCCAGGATCACCACTCCTGCGGCCATCCGATCGAGAAAGGCCTGATCGAACTCCCGATCGACCTCCACCCGATACTCCCGCTCATGGCCGTGCTCGACCCGCAGGATCTGGTTGACGATATCGCCGTCGTTGGTAAGCAGGATCAATCCCGAAGAGTCCTTGTCCAACCGTCCGATGGGAAAAATCCTGGCTGGGTGTCCGATCTCTGCAATGATGTTCCGACGGACGTGGGCTTCGCTGGTGGTCGTGACACCCACCGGCTTGTGGTACTTGATGTACACCGCCTGCCGACTGCGCCGGACGACGACCCCATCCCGCGCGACGACGTCGTCCGCGGATACCTGATCGCCGAGCTTGGCGACGCGGCCGTTGATCGTCACCCGTCCTTCTTCGATCAACCGATCGGCTTCCCGCCGGGAGCAGAGGCCCTGTTCCGTAAAGAACTTGTTGATGCGCATGGAAGGGAATTACCGCGCCAAGCGTCAACGGTCAACCCGATCGGAGCGATCAGCCGACAGCCGACAGCTTTCAGCTCTCAGAAATCCTCGGGCTGACAGCCGTAGGCTGATGGCTGCTTGCGTTCCTGGCGAGATACGCTTCACGCACGACGCGTCCCGACACAAGGCTAGCAGTGTGTTGACAAAC